>WNGB01008161.1_pt1 | contig 14932 bp, 15 predicted proteins | sample 5400681 | NCBI WGS metagenome assembly WNGB01 (sample SAMN13153367, study PRJNA577476) | soil metagenome | isolation source: 115 cm soil or saprolite under grassland replicate 2 | place: USA:California | collected 2016-06-15
TGAACGCGGCGGCCCGCACCGGCCAGATCACCTCCCGGTGGATGCGCGTTTCGGCGTGGCCCCAGTCGTAGAGGCGCAGGGACTGCGTGTCGCTGGCGCCGGCGTCGAGCGGGTTGGGGAAGAAGAAGTCGAAGTCGACGACCAGCAGCCGGCAGTGGGGCGTGTCGGGTGCCTGGTCGGGGGTGATGGCGGGCACGATCAACCTCGCTTTCGCATGCGGGAAGAACTCGACGGCGCGAAGGAACGGGGCGAGCGCCGGCGGCTTGGCTCCTGGGCTTGTCTGGTCACAGCGCATGCAGGTGCGTGGCGCGACGTGTTCTCGCGGATAGGCGCGGGTGCGGCGGGGCTTTGCGGGATGCCCGGCGCGGGCCGGGCGGCGCCCCGAACCTGACCTGCCACCCAAGGTTGGGCAAGGCAACAGCGCCCAAGGGACCGGGCAGGTGGCGCAGACGGGTAAGGGTGCGGGGCGCCCGACTCCCCCTGTTGACCCCGGTCGGGCGCCCCGCTGTGCCGGCCGGGGCCTTAGCCGGCAGCGGTGGAAGGTTTGGTGGGTGGTTCGGCGGCAAGCGCCGCCCGGGCGGCGTGGATCGCCGCCGTGGGGTCGTCGTTGAGGACCGCGTACAACGCGATCAGCTGGATCATGGCGGGGGCCGCGGGGGTCCAGTACAGGTGCCAGCCAGGCGCGGTGTGGCTGCCCCGCACCTCGACGTGGGGGTCGGGCGCCTCGGTGACCACGGTGAGGGTGATCGGGCTGTCGGTGGCGGCGTAGACGCCGCGGTGTGGCCGGGACGCGGTCGGGCTGTGTTCGAAGCCGAGTTCGTGGAGCTCACCGATCAGCCGGGCAAAGGGGCCGTGGTCGGTGGGCCCGGGCGGCTGGGGGCGGTTCGCGGTGCTGCCCATCGGGTTCTCCTGCGGCTGGCCGGTCGGGTGCTGCGGTCGGCCACGATGCAACCGTGCCTTGCCGCGCAGCTCAAGTCGTCGCTGGGACCGTGTCGGCGTCATGTGTACGGACGGCACGGGGTTGGCGTGTCGGCGCCTGGCCGTGGCGGGGCCGCGACCCGGTGGCGCCGGCGGGTGCCGGCCGGTGTACGGGCGGGTTACTCCTGCGGTTGCCAGTTCGGGTTGGGGATCCCGACGACGTTCGGGTTGATGATCCAGTAGCCCTCGCAGCCGATCACCACCGCGGCGCCGAGCACCACGTGGATGCCGTCCTGCGGCTGCGGCATCTGGTCGCACTCGGGGCAGATCGGTGACAGGTAGGGCTGCACCGCCGGATCGTTGCGGATCAGCGCGGTGATGACCGCGGCGAGGTAGGCGGTCAGTTCGAGCCGCGCGGCCGAGGCACGCTGGGGGGCGGCGGGGTTGGCTGGCGTGGCGGTGAGATCCGCGTCGGTGTCGGGCCAGGTGCCGAGAAGGGCGACGTCGGCCAGGTCCCCGCTCAGTTCCCGTTCGATGTCGCCGCGGACCGCTTCGCCGCTGCGGTCGTCGTCGTCATCCATCTCGATGGTGACGAGCAGGCGGATGGTTCGTGGCATGGCGTTCACGCCTGCCCGGCAGCGGCTGCGGCGGTGCGCCGGGTATCCGGGGTCATGGCGCGGCCCGCGTGTTCGCGGGTGCGGGCGGTGAACTCGAGTCGCTGCCTGGGCATGACGGTTGGTTCCTCTCGCTGTCGTTGAGCGATGGCTCGTGGCGGGCGTGGGGTGGGGACGGGTGTTGGGCGCCCGACGCGCTTCTCGGTGTCGGGCGCCCAACGGCTGCGGTGCAGGGGTGCTGGTCGTTCAGGCGCTGGCCGGGGGTGGCTGGTTGTTGGTGATGCAGACACCCATCGCGGTGGCCGCCGAGTCGAGTGCGGCGTAGGGGTCGAGGTGGGCACCCAGCGCCGCCCACAGGACCATGAGCGCAACCGGGTCGGGGGTGGCGGCGGTGAAGCTGAGCCGCCAGGTCGGGGGCTGGCCGGCCTGGCCGTGAATCAGATGTGCGGTCGGTGGTGTGGTGGCGGTGTCGAACTCGACGGTGAGCGGGTTGTCCGTCTGCGTGTAGATGGTGGTGGCCGGGTCGTCGCTGCCGGCCTGCTGGAAGTCGAGGTCCTCCAGTTCGGTGAGCAGGCGAGCGAACGCGGTGGGTCCTGGTGTCGCATCGGCTGCGGGGCCGGTACTTGCGGATGCCTGGCTGGCTGGTGCCATCGGGGGGTCCTTTCGGGTCGATACTGTTGCCGCACCGTTGATCCGCGTCCCGCTCGGGCGGTGTGCGGCGGGTGACCGTGTGCCGGTCGGGAGCATGCAACCGTTGGTCGGCAAGGGGTTCAAGTCGTCGCTGGTGATGTCAGCCCACGCCGGCCGAGGTTCACCTGGGGCCTCGCGCCGGGATTCGGCGAGGGCAACGTGGTGTCCGCGCGCCGGTGGTGCGCTCGCCTTCCCCCCGCGGCCCGGATAGGGTGCGTCGCGATTGTGCCGGCCGTTGTCACACCGGTCACCCGGGCGCGACGAGGTGTTCCGGGTAGTTGTGCACCGGCTGACGTTTGTTCCTGACCCCGTGACCCCGGGTGTCACCCGCAGGGGCAGGTGCGCACGGCGGCTCCGTTGACGACCGGCGACCGGGGTGGGTAGCTGCGCGTCGGCTGCGTCACGCTAAAACGATCTGGATGGTCCCCTCCTGTCCGTCACGGCGGGCAACCACGGCGAGCAGGTTGTCCCGCGACGCCCACCCTTCCTCGATGCGCCAACCGACGGCCCGCAGGTTGGCGCAGTGCTCGCGCACAACGTCGCACGCCTGCTCGTACGTCGCGCAGTCGTCGACCTACGCCGTCCAGGAACGTTCGACGTCGAACACGGACGCCAAGCCCCCTTTCCTTGGTGTGATCGTGACCTGGTTGTTGCGCGACACTAAAAATCACGACGGGCGCGGCGTTCACGATGCCGACGACGATCCCGGCGAACCGGACGGCCCGATAGGTGAGGTGTCGCCCATCATCGGCAAGGTGCCGGGAACGCCCGGTCGTTTTGCACTCCACAACGGGCCTCGCGCGCTCCGCGTGGGGGGTTCGTGAGACCGGCGCCATTTGCGGCTTACCAAGTCCAGGTTCCGACATCAGCCATGTACCGAGTCACTCTCCGTAGATGCCGATCGCAATCGCCGTGCTGCGCGAGTGCGCGGACATGCCGATGTGATTGCACCCTCTGAGGTTGATTCTTGGTTGCGGGAAGGGTGCCTCTTTCGCTTGTTTCGACGCCTTATCCGCCGCGTTGCGGACGGGTCGAGCGGAGCATGGCGGACCCGGCCGTCCGGGCGGCGGAGGTGCCCGGGCGGGTCGGCGGGATCAGAGGGAGTACGGCCCGAAGCGTGCCCACGCGACGAAGACTGCGAGGACGAGTAACACGAAGGCGAACGCGATGCCTTGGGGTTCCTTGCGGCGGGCGTGGGTGAGTACGGCGAGCAGCATGACGACGGCGAGGCCGGTGGCGGCCAGCGGGGTCAGCCACGGCAGGATGCCGGTGGCGGCGGGCAGGATGAGTCCGAGCGCGCCGAGCAGTTCGGCGCTGCCGATGACCTTCACGGTGGCGGCGGAGAAGTCCTCGGTCCACGGCAGTCTGGCGGCGAGTTTGTCTTTCGGTTGGGTTGTCTTCAGCACGCCGGCCGTGGCGTATAGGGCGGCGAGGAGTCCCTGAAGGACCCACAGGACGACGTTCACAATCGACCTTCCGTGGTCGGCACCGGCCGGTGGCCGGCGTGATGGTGTTCGGGGGCGGACCGGTCAGCGGGCGGTCGCGTCGGCGGGTTCGGTCGCGGCGGCCGGTTCGGGTCCGGTATGCCTCGTGGCGTCGCCGTGCCCGGGCCACCAGGCCTTGTGCCCGAGGAGCGCGGTGATGCTGGGTACCAGGAACATGGACATGACGAAGGCCGAGATGATGATGCCGACGGAGACGGCGAAGCCCATCTGGGTGAGGAACGCCAGTCCGGCGAGCATGAGCGAGCCGAAGGTACCGGCGAGGATCAGGCCGGCCGCCCCGACGGAGGGACCGGCGTGCTCGACGGCCAGGTCGGCGGCCCGGTTCGGGGCGTTGCCCTCGCGCGCCTCCTCCCGCAGGCGGGCGATCATGAGGATGTTGTAGTCGGTGCCGATCGCGACGACGAACAGGTAGAGGATGATCGGCAGGTTGAAGGAGATGCCGGCTGCACCGCCGATACCTTGGAAGGCCAGGACGGTGGCGCCCAGGGTGGCGAAGAAGCCGAGCACGACGGCGACCATCAGGTAGACCGGGGCGACGAGGCTGCGCAGCATGAGCGCCAGGATCAGGGCGATCAGCAGGCCGGCCACCGGGAAGATGACCCGCAGGTCGCGGCTGTTGGCGGCGGAGATGTCGGCGAACGTGGAGCTGATCCCGCCGACGAGTGCGGTCGTACCGGCCGGTGCGGCCTGGTGTGCGACGGTGCGCAGCGCGCCGCCGTCGCCGGTCAGGGTCAGTGCCGCCTTGCTGTACGCGCTGGTGGCCAGGAGCAGGTTGATCTGTGCCACGGTGCCGTCGGCGTTGAGTTGCACCGGGCTGCCGGTGGGGCTGGTCGGGGTGGGCATCGCGCCGCCGACGCCGGGTACCGCGGTGAGCTTCGTGGCGTACTGCTCAAGAGCGTCGGGGTCGAGCTTGGCCCCGCTGTCGCTGGTGACGTAGACGGTGGTCGGGTTGAGCGCGCCGACCGGAAAGCCTCGCTGCAGGTCGGCCAGGCCCTGGGCCGATTCGGTGTTGGCGGGCAGTTGGCTGAACTGGTCGAAGTCCGTCTTGATCCCGAGCGCGCCGAGCGCGAGCGCGACCATCACGCCGCCCGAGACAACCGCGACCACCGCCGGGCGGCGGCCGGTGAACGCACCGAGGCGTTGGAACAGGCTGCCGTTCGGGGCGCGTCGCCACGACTTCGACGGCCAGAACGTCCGGGTGCCGATCAGTGACACGATCGCCGGTACCAGAGTGATCGCGGCCAGCGCCATCACGATCACGGCGATCGCCAGGGCCGGGCCCAGGCTCTTGAAGCCGCCGAACACGGCCAGCACCAGGGCGCTGAACGCGATGACCACCGCCCCGGCGGCCGAGGCGATCACCTCACCGACCCGGGTGACGGCCATGACGAGCGCGTGCTTGGGATCGTCACCGGCGCGCAGCCGCTCCCGGTACCGGAAGAGCAGGAACAGGATGTAGTCGGTGCCGATGCCGAACAGCACGATGGTGAGGATGATCGGCAGTGACTGGTCGGTGCGCAGGCCGAACAGCTTGGCCGTCGACGCGATCAGCGGCGGGGCGAGCGCGCTGACCAGCCCGACGCTGACGATCGGCAACAGCGCGGCGATCGGGCTGCGGTAGATCAGCGCCAGGAGTCCAATGATGAGTACGACGGTCGCCACCCCGACGATGATCAGGGCGTTGGCGAAGGCGTCCTGGTTGTCCAGGCTCAACGCCGCGTCACCGGTCACCTTCGACGACAGCCCGGTGCCGGTCAGCGCCGGCTTCGTGGTGTCCCGGATGTGCTGGACGACCTTGGCCACCTCCGGGTCGTAGGCCTGACCCCGCAGTCCCACGCTGACCAGTTGCACCAGCTTGTTGGGCGAGACCGCCTGCGGGCCGGTGACCGCACCCATCACCCGGTCGATGCCCGCCCGCTGCAGGCGCGTCGCCAGGTCGCCGACCGTGGCCTGGTCGGCCGCTGTCAACGGCTGGCCGTCGTCGCGCCGGACCACGATCGTCGCGGTGGCGTTGGTCAGGCCGCCCTGCCCGAAGGCCCGCTTGGCCAGTGCCTGAGCCTTGATCGACTCGTAGCTGCCGGGCAGGAAACCGGACTGGTCGCGCTGCTCGACGTCGCTGAGCGACGGGGCGAACACGACGATGGCGATCGTCGCCAGCACCCATCCGGTGATGACCTTCCAGGGATTGTGGACTACCAGGTGTCCCAACCGTCCGAACATCGTGAACTCCTCAACATGCCCAGAGAGGTTGGCTGTCGCCGGCCCGTCCACACCTACCTGCCGCACGGTAGGCACCTACCTGCTGCACGGTAGATAAGATCCGAAGGCAGCACAAGGTTCGATCGGCGGGAGGTGGCCCACGTGACCGACACCGCCACGCGGATTCGGGCGACGGCGCTGGAGCTGTTCGCCAGCCGCGGCTTCGAACAGACCAGCCTGCGCGAGATCGCCGACCAGGTCGGGCTCACCAAAGCCTCGCTCTACTACCATTACCCGTCCAAACAGGCGCTGCTGCTGGCCATCGTGGCGCCGCTGGTCGACGACACCCGTCCGGTCGTCGACGCCGCCGAGCGGCTCGCTCCGACGCCGGCCAACGTGCGGCTCGTCCTGACCCGTCAACTGGACACCATGCTGCGCCAGCAAACCGTCTGCGGACTGCTCATCCGCGACGCGCCGGCCATGATCGCCGTCCTGGCCCCGATGTGGGACGAGATGCACCGGCTGCACACCCGCCTGCACACCTGGCTAGCCGGTACCGACCCCACCCCGACCGACCGGGTACGGGCGATGGCCGCACTCGAAACGCTCAGCGTCGCCCTCAAAGCCACCGCCCAGCTACCCACCATCGACGACCACGAGCTACGCACGACCCTGCTCGACGCCGCACTCGCCGTACTCGGCCACCCCTGACCCACGACCGCCGCAAGCCTTGGCCGACTCCGGCCACAGCCGGTCGCTGTCGAGGTTGAACGCCACGTTGCAAGCCTGGCCGGACCAGCGCAGCGGCGCCACGATGCGCCCGCCAGGAGCGAGCTGCGCCCACCAGGCTGCCAGGCTCCGCTGCATTTGAGCCATCGCGTTGATCGAGCACCGAACACTCCGCGGCGCCGTGTCCGCTGGCCACCGACGCTCGCCCCGTTGCACTGGTGAAGCCACCCGCTATGCACCGCTTTGCCGTGGCGGTGAGGGGACGCGCCCCCGCAAGGGCAGTCACCGCAGTTCTTGCAGTCGTCGATCTTGGTGATCGTTCAAATGCAACACAGCCCCCAGCGCAGCGAACGGCGTCCCGCATCACTCTGATCACCGCCAACCGGCAGCATACGGATCTGCCGCAGGCCGGTCGCTACGCTACGTAACCGAACGCACTCGCCGGAGACTGCGCGCTCGTGCCGAATACAGTGCACCTGATCTTGCTGCAGCTGCTGTCCGTGGTTCGCGGCTGTCATCATGACCTTCGATGAGTGACACGCTCGTGGGCGGTGGCTGATTGATGATCGCCATGGGTCAGCGTCGCGGGTGCCCACCAGCGCCATGTGGTGCCCGGGTTCGTACACCCGGACGCGGCTCGCCGCTCCATATCGACAATCGCGAAGACGGCGCGGCCTCCACAGTCAGGGTTTCCCCGACTGTGGCGCGGCGATGAACCGTTCGGATGAGGTCCGAAGATCGGGGTGAACGACAAGCGGAACCCGGCCTTGTAGAGACGATCGCGCTTGATGCATAAACGTCGATTGTCAAGAGAGGGCGCATGACGAGCAGACTGCAACTGCACCGCGTGGCGTCAACTCGCGGAGAACACCGCGCAGAGCCTGGCGAAAGGGGTCCGGGTGATCGTCACCGGGACCATCGCCCAGCAGCGGTGGGAAACCGACCAGGGCGAGAAACGCTCCACGTTCGCGATCACTGCGGAAGCGGTCGGCCCTGATCTGTCCTACGCCACGGCCACCGTCCGCAGGATGGTCCGGGCCGACGCCATCGGCCCGGACCATCCGTGGGCCACCACGTCCCCGCACCGGCCAGCAGCACCCGCCGTCGATCGGCAGGGATCCCGTGACCCCGAACCTGCCGCGCGAACGGGGCGGTCGGGCGGGCACGGCGCCGCGGTCCCGGCGTTCCTCGATCAGGACCCACCGTTCTGACCGTGGTGGTCAGCCGGGTCCTTGGTGCTCAGAGCCTTCTTTGTGAGCCAGCCGCAGCCAGCTGGTGATCGCGTCGCGGTCACGCACTCCGGTGACGGCGTGTCCTTGGTGCAGCAGCTCTTCAGCACGCTGGTGGTCGGCGGGCAAGCCCTTGCCGGGTGGCGGCATGTACCCCGACGCCCATCCGACCCAGCCGAAGCCCCATTGCGGGTCGGCGTCCAGCCAGCCACGGTAAAGCTGGTCGGCCTTGACGGTTTCCCCGAGCCAGAACCAGGCCTCGGCGATGGCCCGCCGCCAGTTTTCCACCACCGGCTGATCACAGTCAGTGAAGCGGCGCAGGATCTCCTCACCCACGGCGATCCGGGCGTGCAGCTTCGCCGGCTCGTCGAGTCCCGCGTTGCCCAATTCCAATTCCAGGTCCTGATGCCAGTTGAACAGCGACTGAGACAACGGGAACCGCTCGTCGAAACCACCGATCGTGGTGACCCCAGCCGCGTCACACAGGTGCAGCACATCGGACCAGGCCTCCAGCCATCGGTCCGTGGCAGCAGCACGTTCCTGCGCCATCCTCGCGTAGCCCTCTTGGATCTTGTCGTCGGCCGTCTCCAGACACGGCTTGTCGGGCCACCACCGCAGCCAGAGCGCCAGTACGGCCAGCCAGACCCAGTCGACCTCCGGCGTGTCCCGCTGCGCGGCGGACAGATGGTCGTCCATCAGCCGGGACGCCACCTCCTCGGCGGACAACGCGCCCCGGCATGACATCTGCAGCCCGTCCCGGTCCACCTCGATACCGAAATCCCGCAGCTTGTCCAGCAACTGGGCGTCGGTGAGCGCCTCGGCGTCATCACGATACGGGCGGCCCCGGCCCGCGCCCCGAGGACCGACCGCGTCCCGAGCCAACCGTTCGATCGTCACCCACGACATCCGAAACGGCACGCCCGTCCCCGCGGCCGGACTCCCCGCACCGGCGTAGGAAGGTAAGCCCGACGCTCCCGCGACCGTCCCGGCCAGGCCCGCAGGCCACTGACTCGGACCGTCGGTAACCACCGGGCCGGACCCGCCGAACGGCCACGCCGCAGGATCGAAATCATCGCCCGCCGGGCGACCCCGATCCGCTGCCCGCCTGCTCAGGGGCCCTTTGGCGGACCGGTTCTTCTTACCACGACTACGAGAAACGGGAGACACCCGACAAAATTTAGCAGCGGTACCACGCCCCTGCCGAAGCCGGGTCACACGAACCGGAGACCATCGGGGCCTTCCACGCGGCGGCCAGGCCGACGGAGTCTGTCCGACCGGGGACGACCTGCGAGATTCGTCGGGGCGACCGTCCCAGGCGAGCGTCGGCGTCACAGACGGTGGACACGTCGCTCATCAGTGAAATGGACGGTGGTCGCTGGTGCTCGCTCGGCGGGCTCGTCAGCCTCCCGGGCACCGCCGCGGACTCGGACCTGATCCATGCCGCGGCTACGGTCAGTTCCTGGCCGGTGCACCACAGCACTTCTTGTACTTACGTCCCGAATCGCACCAGCACACGCCGTTGCGCGCCGGTGGCCACAGCTGCACCCGGTCGGGGTGTGCCTTGATGCACCACTCACCGTAATCCTGGCGGGTCGACTGATCGCCCGGATCACGTCGTTCACGCCGGGCGTACACCTCATAATCAGCGAGGTCCCCCCTGACAACATGCACCCGGGCGGCGCCGGCCTCATCGTAGGTGCGGGCCTCCCGCTGGAGCCGCGCGGCATACGTCTCGTAGTCGTCGCCGTAGTGGACGGTCGACTCGGGCCAGCGAGAACGTACCGCCGTGAAGTCCTCACGTCCCCAGCACAAGACGACCCCATCGAACGCCGACCCGTCATCGGGCAACTCCAACTCCCGGCCCCCGAAGAGATCGCCCCACTTCGCGCGCACCATCTTCCCGAACGCCGCGAACGACGCGTCGCTCTGCGCCCGCGCGGCGAGGTCCTCGTCGTCGCGCTCGATATCCAGTTCGTCGCGCAGGAAGCCGCGCGTGATCAGCAGCCCGCGCCGGTAGTCCGCCAGTTCGGCGGCATCACCGGCCCCGGTCACCCGGTCCAGTCCCGCCTGGCACCACTCAAGAGCCAACTCGTGCTTCCCGGCATCAGACAGCATCTCCGCCATGTCATCGAAGACCCGCAGGTCGCCACGCCCACCAGGACGGTCGTCGAGCTCGGCCCGCAGCACCCGCTGGGCAGCGTCGGCCTCCATGTCACGCCGCAGCGCATACAACTGCTCGACAATGCCGACCTGAGCGTCCCTGCCGGACTCACCCCCGAACCCCGCCGCACGGCGAAACAACACCAAAGCCCGCTCGCTCTCGCCGCCGCGGGCCGTGTACCACCCGGCGTCCACCAGCGCACGCGACTCCTCAAGATCACCGGCATTCCGCACGGCCCACTGCTCACACTCGGCCGCGGACGGCTCACGCCCCAGCCCGGCAAGGAAAACCTCGTACGCGGTGCGTGCGACATCAGTCGCCAGAGATCCGTTCACACCCCAAACCTACCGATGCCTACCCGAGCCCGAACCACCGGGAACCGACCGCCGGCGAAGATCCAGATCGCGGACGGTGACCAGCACCGCCACCGCGGAGCCCTCTTCAGGATGTCCCGCCCCCGGTCCTCGCCAGCCTGGTCGGTATCCACCCCCGGACCGCCGAGCGCTGGGCTCGCTACGGCCAACCGGACTGGAGCGCCTACCTCGCCGACCGCGCTGCAACAGCGCCGCCCCCGTCAACGACAAGCATGGCACCGACACCGGGGGCGCGGCGGCCATGGCCGCCGATGATCGGCCTGAACAGGGGCATCGGTCCGCTGGAGTACGCATGCGTGAATGCCGCGTAACTACGGCCTGAGGACGATCTTGCCGCGGGTGTGGCGGCGCTCGAGCTCGGTGTATGCCTCGCGAACCTGCGTGAGCGGGTAGACGTTCGCGATCGGCACCTCGAGGTGTCCGTCGGCGAGCAGGCCGGCCAGCTCGGCGAGCACCTTGGCGCCTGGCCCGGCCGCTGCCCCTCCGTCTGTTTTCACCCCGTACTTCGCGGCGGCGGCGAAATCGGCGATGGTGTCGATCCGCTCTGGCGCGACGCCGAGGACGAGGGCGAGCTCGACGTACCCGTCGCCGTGGGTGTCGATGAACGCGTCCACGCCGCCGGGCGCGGCGGCTCTGATCCGGTCCGCGACGCCGTCACCGTACGCAACCGGAATCACATCGTGGCTTTCCAGCCATTCGCGGTTGCTCTCGCTCGACAGGCCGATCACCGTGGCCCCGGTACGGCGCGCGAGCTGGACGGCGAGCGAGCCGACGCCCCCGGCGGCCCCGGAGACGACGACGGTCTCGCCCTTCTTGAGCTGCACGGAGTGCACCGCCCCCCACGCGGTTACGCCGACCACGTACAGGCCGCCGGCCACCTCCCACGGGACGTTCTCCGGCTTGCGCGCGAGGTCGCCAGCCTCGACCAGGACCAGCTCGGCCTGGGAGGACCGCTTGTTGCTGAACCCGATCACCTCGTCGCCGGGCGAGAAGCCGCCGACCCCGGCGCCGACCTCCTCGATGACCCCGGCGAGGTCGCTGCCCTGCCCGGACGGGAACGTCGACGGGAACATCTGCGCCAGCGCTCCCGTGCGGATGACCGCCTCGCTGGGGTTGATGCCAGCCGCCTTCACCCGCACGAGGACCTGCCCGTCGCCGGGCACCGGGCGTGCCACCTCGTCGACCCGCAGAACGTCGATCCCGCCGAACTCGTCGTACCTGACTGCCTTTGGCATGATCTTTCCATCTCCCTTTCGGTTGGACATCGCCTTGCAACACCCCAGGGGCTCGCCCTGTCAATCCGCCGGCGGACCGGATCGCGCCAAAGCCGGTCCTACTCCTGCCCGCCCGTTGCCAGAGCCGCCCCACCCAGCCCTGGGTCATGTTCGTGTCGACAACGCCGACCATGGCCGCGCGGACCCGCACGCCGCGGTCGGCCAGGTGGGCACGCAGGCCCCGGGGTACGGGAGAAAGCTGCGGCCTTGGAGACCGAAGAGCCGGGCAGAAGCGGCAGGTTCGCTCGACCAGCCGCCGCGGCAACGCCAGGCGTCAACCGCTTGCTCCCTGACGGCACCGATCGTGGTTCGCGTTCGACGAACCCCTGGGGGCTATTCCCGCGCCGGTCCGTCTCTGACCTGGCACCGGGAAGACGCTTCTGACCTTTAGCTCGTCTTCTTCGACCCCAGCATCATCGCGGAGAACCAGGCCGCCCCGGCGACGACGTGCATGGGCGCGAGGGAGAGGCCCGTGGCGATGTCGTGCGCCGACAGGAGCGGGACGGGGATGGTGACGACGCCCAGTATCAGTCCGACCCAGGCGAACACGGCCTGGGCGCGCGGCGTCCGCCGAGCCAACAGCCAGACGAAGACTCCACCGAGGACGATCGGGAGCGTCGTTGCGATGAGCACGGCCGCAGGCGTCACGGCCGTCGAGGTGCCCTGCGCGTCGACGAGCATGTCCGCCCCTGCGGCGGACGCGATCAGTCGGATGACGACATTCACGACGGCAGCCACGGCGGCCGCGATGAGACCGCGGATCCAGACGGGAGGCGCGACGGCCGCGGAGGTTGACGAAACGGCTGAGGTGATCATGCGGTCCTCCTTCACATCCGGGGTGATGCGGTGGGGTTCCAGCCCGACGAGGCAAGCCAGGAGGGAAAGTCGAGCACGTCGGGCACGAGCGCCCGCGTCGCGGCGAAGTCGCCCTGGTAGGCGGGGGTCTCGGCGAACCAGCGGAACATCTCAGCGGTGTCCCGGAAGGACGCGATGGCCTCGAGCGGCAGTGCCTCGTAGCGTGCGGGAAGGCCGGCGTATGCGCCGATCGCCTGCGCGATCTGTTCGCCGGTCAGGCTGTCGCCGGCGATCTCCACACTGGTGCCTTCGACGGCGGTTCCGCCAAGCAGGATCGCTGCCGCCGCTTTCCCGATGTCGCCGACGGCAACCATATGCAGCGGGATGTCTCCGGGCATCGCCATCCGCACGACAACCTGGCCCTCCTCGACGCTGGTCGAGAAGCCTGCGAGGTTCTCCATGAAGAAGACCGGGCGCAGGAAGGTGTGGTGGATGTCGAGCGATTCGATGTGCTCTTCGACGCGGCGCTTGCTCTCGAAATGCGGGACGCCGGACTCGCGCTCGGCGCCGCCGACGGAGCTGAACACCAGATGCGGCACCTGCGCACGAGCGGCGGCATCCGCGATCGCGATGCCGACGGCGGTCTCCTGCTCGGTGCCGCCAGGGATCGGCGTGGTCATCGCGAACGCGGCATCCACGCCGTCGAAGAGCGTGTCGAGCGATCCGGCATCGGTCAGGTCGCCAACCGTCAGTTCGACACCACGGTCGGCGAGTCGCTGCGCGGCGGGCGCACCGAGATCACGCACGAGGGCACGCACCGGCATGCCCTGCCCCAGCAGCGCGTCGACGACCGAGCCGCCCTGATTGCCCGTCGCGCCGACGACGGAGATCAGCCGCGAGTCGGTGGAAGGTGTGACACTGGCGTTCAAGATGTTCTCCCTGGTCGAGGTGGACACTACACGAAAACGTAAGCCGGCTTACTATTATTTCCGGGGAGGATCGTGAACGCGAAACCGGCTGACTTCACCTCGGCGGTCCAAGGGGTGATCAGCCCGCTGATCCCCACCCTGGCGCGGGCGCATCGGGCCATGTCACAGGAGCTGCTGCGGGATACCGGGCTCAGCGCCGGCCAGGAGCTGATCGTCATGCGCCTGTTCGATTCGCCCCCGCGGTCCCAGGCCGAGCTCACCCGGTGGCTGGGCGTGGAACCGCCCACGACGGCAAAGATGCTCGCGCGCATGGAGAAGGCGGGCATCGTCGAGCGGGTCCCGTCAGCGACCGACCGACGCGTGACCCTCGTCAGCCTGACCGCCGAGGGCCGCGCCATCTACAAACGCGTCCAGAACATCTGGGGCGACCTCGAACGCGTCACCGTCGCCGGGCTCACCCCCGCCGAGGTGCAGCAGCTGGAACGCCTAGTGCGCCACGTGCTCTCGAACCTCCAGAACGGCCAAGAGGGGCCGACGCCCTGCTAAGCCGCTCTGCCCACGCACAGCAGTCTTCCTCGCAGTTGAGGGGAGCCAGCGTCAACGCCCAGCTCATCCCGGCCGTCAACGAACTTCGGCTTCCGGGTGCGCAAAGCACACCTACCGCCGCCTCAAGATCGGCACGGATGGTGGCGTCCAATGCGGGCCGAGCCGCCGCGTCGGCCACGCGACATACTTGGAGGCTCGCCAGCAACCGCACCGCCGGCACAGGATCGGGCCGCAACCTCACCACGGCCCGCGACCAGGTCGCTTCGTCACGACGCGACCTTGCGGCCATGGCCATCACTTCCACCAGCGCGACGCGAGCGACCCGATCAGCCGCGGCGCCAAGGCGATCACAGCCCTGATCGAGCCCGCCAGCGGCCACCAGCAACCACGCCGCAGTCCGCCGCACCGCCTCCTCCTCGTCAGTCAGAACACTTTCAGCGGCCTCAACCGCCGCGAAGCCGCGGACTTGACCTTGGTATCCTCATCTGCCGCTGTCCGAGCGTTCGGCGACCTGCCCTCGGGCGCAGGCCGCCCGATGGGCCGATTGTCGAGATTGCTGTTTAGGCGCGACCGGGGTGGTGCCATGGCATCTCCTGAGGCGGCCGTGTCCGGTTGGGTACGGTGAGACTGTGACCGAGGTGAGCGGCGAGCTGCTCTCGGGTGTGCCGGACGGGGTCCGGCGGTTGCTTGCCGCGCCGCCGGTGACCGAGAAGAAGCTGCTCGAGCTGGCCGTGGCCTGGACGGGTCTGCCGGCCGCGCAGGCGCGGATGGCGGAGCGGCTGCGTCTTTTTGTGATCACGTGGGACCCGCTGGAGCGGCTGGCGGCCCGACCGGACGGGTTCGCCACGGTGAACGCCGATGCGTCCGGGGTCGAGCTGGTGGTCTACCTGCCGGTGTGGTCTGTGGTCGGGTTGGCCGCCGGGCAGGGCGGCACGGTCGCGGCGGTGCTGGCCGCGATGGCCGGCTCCG
>WNGB01013924.1_pt1 | contig 14932 bp, 9 predicted proteins | sample 5400681 | NCBI WGS metagenome assembly WNGB01 (sample SAMN13153367, study PRJNA577476) | soil metagenome | isolation source: 115 cm soil or saprolite under grassland replicate 2 | place: USA:California | collected 2016-06-15
TTGCGCTCGGGGTCGAGGAGGCGCGCATACAGCGCCTCGATGTCGCCGCGGTAACGCACCTCAAACAGCAAGCGATTCACCCCAGGTCGCAACGTCACCGTAGCGCCGTCTTGGTCCGGTTCTGCCCGGCCACTCCCTGGGATGCCCTTGTAGACCAGGGCGCCGTTCAGCCACACGCGCACCGGCTGTGTCGCCCCGAGCTGCAGGCGCGTCTTGAGTGCCTCGGGCGCCGTCACCTCCGTGGCCACCAGCGCCACCCCATCCTCCTTGCTCGCCGGCAGGGGGATTCGTCCGGGCGCGCCAACGAGCGGCCGCGTCCAGTCTACACCCTTGAGGTTGGGCGGGCTCACGCCTTCCGCCTTCACGCTGGCCTGACCCGCGACCGCCACCTCCGTCAGGAATGGATGAGCCATCGTGTAGCGAATCAGGTCGCGGAAGTCCTGCACTGTCATCGCGTTCGCCAGGCCCTCCGGCATTACCGACTTCTCCAGCACGCGCACCTTGCCCTCGATGTCCTTCTTCTGGATCACCTTCAACTGATCGTTCTCGACCTTGAGTGTGATCGACGTTTCGTCCTCGGCGTGCAACAGGCCCGTTTCCAACCGGCCGTCTTTCAACTCGACCACGCGCACATAGTACGGCTGGCCAACGACGCGGTTCGGATCGAGCACGTTCACTAGCAAATACTCGATGTCGCGCGCCGCCCCGTCGAGCACCGGGCCGACCTCGTGCCCCTTGCCGTCAAATTTGTGACATTTCGCACATTGATTGACGAATATCGTGCGACCGCGCTCGAAGGAGGCGCGGCCCGCGTGCAGCTGGCCGCGCATCTTGTCGATGAGCGCGTTCAACTCGGCGGGCGTGTCGCGGAAGCGGCCCCAGACCTTCTCGATCAGGCCGTTGAGCTGCTTGTCGCCAAAGGCGCGGATGCGCAGGATGGTGTTGTCGCCCACGTCCTTGCGCTCCACGCGCTTGCCGCCGACCGCTTCGAGCAAGTCGCGCGCCCACGCCTTGCGGACGGCCAGCAGGTTGACCGCCTCGGCGCGGAGTTCCGCCGGATAGCTCGCGTACCCGGCCAGCACGGCACGCGACACCTCGGGAGTGTCGTAGGAGGCGAGCGCGCGACAGGCAGCACGCCGCACGGAAGTATCCTTGTCGGATGCCAAAAGACGTTGAAGCACCAGGCGTGCCTCGGGCGGGTGCGCCAGGGCCAGGTCATGCACCGCGTCGAGCCGGTCGCTGACGGCTTTGCTCGCATCGGCGGCGATGGCCAGGGCACGGCGGACGGCCTCACGATCCTGGAAATTGATCGCCAGGCGCCGGGCCAGGCTGTGTACCTTGCCGTCGCCGTCGTTCAGCAACAGGGGGAAGACGCGTTTCCACTCGGCCGGCGCCGCCACTTGCCGGTCCTTGAGCGCAATCGTCAGGCCCTCCAGCGCTTGCCGCCGCACTGCGGAATCCGTCACCTCGCCAAGGAAGGCGACGCACGCGGCCAGGTCTTCGGCCTTGCCCGCCGCCGCCAGGCGGCGGATCGTCCGCGGTACGATCTCGTTCGTCACCAGTGCGTTGCCCGGCGCGTTTTGCTTGAGCCAGTCCAGGGCCGGGGTCGCCTGGGCCGTCACGCGCGGCTCGTACGCCAGCCAGATCAGCAGCGGGATGTGTGGATCTCTCGCGTCTTCCTTGTGCTTCATGAGGTTGTGCAGCAGCGGCAGCGTGTCCTGGCTCGTCAGCCGTTGCGCTGTGCTCGCCAGCTGCGAGCGCACCTCCGGTGCCTTCTCTGTCGCGGCCAGTTTTGTCAGTTGCGCAAGCGTTTTGTCCGACACCTTGCCCGATTCGCCCAGCAGCCGCACGACCCACGAACGCCCCCACGTGTAGTCAGCGTCAAGCAGCGCAACCCCTTGTTCCTCGTCAAAGTGACCGATAGCGTACAGACCCCACAGGCCCCGCAGGAAGTGTGCCTCGCTCTCAGCCTCCTTGAGCATGAAGTTCATTAACCGGGGCGCGACCTTGTTGTCGCGCCGCTCATGCAACAGACGCAGGGCAGTGCGATACCACCAGGGGTTATCGTTCGCGAGGAGATCGACCAACTCCTTGCTCGACTTCTTCGCCAGGTCAATTGGTGGGGGGGCCTTTGCGCCCTTGCGCTGGATCTTGTAGATGCGGCCGTGGGTCATGTCCCAGCTATCGGGCGGCGCCTGGTGGCACGGGTTCTGGTCGTGCCAGTCGATGACGTAAATCGCGCCATCGGGGCCCCAGCGGATATTAATTGGGCGGAAATTCTTGTCACCGCTGACAAGGAAATCGGGCGCGTGCCCGGCGAGGAACGTCGAGCCATTGCGGCGCAGCACGTCGCGCTTGATCGAGCAGCCGTGGATGCTCCCCATGAGGACGCTGCCCTGATACTCCTTCGGGACGTGGTTGCCCTCCATCACCAGCAAGCCAGCGTGCGCCCAGCCGCTCTCCTTGTGGTGCGTGTGGTCGCAAATCTCGTTCAGCAGACCGTAGGCGTGGGGGTTGAAACTGGCGCCTGCCTGGCGCTTGTAGGTGCCGCCGGGCACGATATGAAACAAATGCGGAATGACGCAGCAGGCGAGGTAACATTGTCCGCGCGCGTCGAAGTCCATCCCCCACGGGTTACTCGTCCCCTCGGCGAAGATGTCGAAGTTCTTCGTTCGGGGGTCGTAACGCCAGACGGCCGCGTTCATCTTGACGCCGTCCACCTGCGAATGCGTGAAGATCCCGTGCAGACCGTAGAGTTTGCTGTCAGGGCCCCATTGGAACGTGTTCAGCGTCTCGTGCGTGTCCTCACTCCCGAAACCCTTTACTAAGATCTCCTGTTTGTCGCATTTGCCCGTCCCCTTCGTGTCCTGCAGGAAGAAGAGGTAAGGGGCGGCGCCAAGGTAGACGCCGCCATTGCCGACTTCGATGCCGGTCGCGAGATCCCAGCCGATCGGCAGATCCTTGCCCTCCGCCCAGACGGTGACCTTGTCGGCGCGGCCGGTCCCCTTGGTATCTTCGAGGATCTTGATCCGATCGCGCGGCTTTTTGCCGCGCGGCGTCCGTTTGGGGTACTCGAAGCACTCGACGACCCAGAGACGGCCGCGCTCGTCGATGGTGAACGCAACCGGATTAATAATATCCGGTTCGGCGGCGAAGACCGTGACCTCCCAGCCGGGCGGCACCTGCAGCCGCTTGAGCGATTCCTCGGGCGTCAGGTACGGCTGGCCGGACGGCTTGCGATTGTCGAAGCCAAAATGCTTCTGGGCCAGCAACGCGGGTGTGGCAGGGAGTGCGGCCAGGAGTGCGAGCAGCACACAGCGATACATGGAGGGACTCCAAGGTTTGCCCGCTTGCGGGTTAGCGCGCTCCAGACTGCTAACCCGCAAGCGGGGGGAAGGCAGGGTGCGACTCAGCGCAGGTTGCGGGCGTCGACGCGCGTGCCGATGTCGAGGAACCGAATCACCGATACCAGATCGCCATTGAAGACGAAGCCGCGCGTCGCCTCCGTGACGCGGTAGCCCTCGCGCTGGGCGGTCTCGCGCATCCCCGGCGGCAGCACGCTCGACATGCGGAACAGCAATTTCGAGAAATCGTCCGGCAGACCGGCCTCCTGGTCCGGCAATTCAATCGGCGTGGCGGACCGCGCCGACAGGTGGACGTTGAACAAGAGGACGCTGCCGTCGCGGCTGGCCAGATCGCGGATGCACTCGGCGTGCGGGCGTGGGTCGCCGTCGGTCGCCATGCCGTCGGTGATATTAATGACCATCGGCGGATAGCAGCCGGCATACTGGTTCAGGAATTCCGTCAGGCTGTTCCAGGCCAGGTCGAGCGCCTGACACATCGGCGTCTTGCCCTTGGCGGCCGGCTCGAACCAGACCGGGAACTTGATCGTCTGCTCGATCAGGCCGCCGGCGCCATCGGGGGTCCGCTTGGTGCGCTGTTCGACGCGCAGCGGATTGGCGGCGATCTTGCTGATCGGCACCAGAACCTGGCCGGCCAGGGCACCACCCAGCGCCGGGCCGACGTTGCCCGACCCGTAGCCGATCACGCCAACGTGAAAGCGATCGAGCACCTCGTGCCCCTTGGCGCAGCGCAGCACCAGTGTTTGCAGGAGGCGATTGACCGCGGCGGCGACCTCGTGAGCCTTGCGCGTGTCCGGTTGGCCGGCGAACGGCTCGGCCATCGAGCCCGACTGATCGATCAGGAACAGGAAACACGACGGATTGGTGCGGCTAATCTCGGCCGTGTAGGCCATGGGAGGTCTCCACTCCGGCAATGCGGGATAGCGGGCAAGTTCGCGGCTCTCGTCTGTCGATCATATCAAGCCCGGGGCCGCCTGCAACCAAAACCCGCCTGCTTTCCCGCTTGCGGGTTTTCCTCGTTCCCAAACTCTGTTTGGGAACGCACGTCTGCGAAACTCTGTTTCGCGGGCCTTGACGCCTGGGCCGAAACAGAGTTTCGGGCAGGTGCGTTCCCAAACAGAGTTTGGGAACGAGGAACGGGGAACGGCGGACGGTGCGGCCGATGGCGACCTGGCGACCTGAGAAAGTGGTTTTCCCCTTGCAACCCCACCCCATCCTGCCATACTGTAAAGTGCGAGGAAGACGACGCACTCCCGCGCCAAACTTCCCACAAACGACCCGCCCACTCGCACACCCTGTCGGCGAGATCCAATGCGGTCGTTTCTGTCTGACCCCAACCGACCCCCAACAGGACGGAGCCGCCTGCTATGGCCAAGTCCCGCGGAGACTTCACCGATGTCCTCGTTCGCCGCCAGACCCTCAGCCCCGATCAACTCGGCGAGGCTGCCAGCATGGCCCAGCAGAGCGGCATCAAAATCCAGGAAGCCATCCTCAAACTCGGCTATGCCACCGCCAAGGAGGTCATGAGCGCCATTGCCGAACACCACGGCATGCAGTTCGTCGACCTGACCGAGGTCACCATCCCGCCCTCCGTCGTCGAACTCGTCCCGGAATCTGTCGCGCGCGAAAACTTCATCCTACCCATGGCCCAGGAAGGCGGCGCGCTCAAGATCATCATGAGCGACCCCAGCGACTTCGACACCCTCACCAAACTCCAGTTCATCCTGAACAAAGATATCCAGCCCGTCCTCGCGGCGCGCGAGGAGATCATCGAGGCCATTAACCGCCACTACGGCCAGACGGAAACCGAATCCGTTGACTCGATGTTGCAAGAATTTACCGACACGCAAATCGACTTCACCGAGACGGAAGCGACCGCCAACGCCGCCGAAATGGACAGCGACGCGCCCGTCGTCAAACTCGTCAACCTGATGATGCAGGAGGCCGTCTCACTCCGCGCCAGCGACATTCACATCGAGCCGTTCGCGGATCGCATCCGCGTGCGTTACCGCATTGACGGCGTCCTCGTCGAACGCGACAGTCCGCCGCGGCGGCTGCTCGCGGCGCTCACCTCGCGCATCAAGATCATGGGTTCAATCGATATCTCCGAAAAGAGACGCCCGCAGGACGGGCGTATCAAAGTCACCATCGGAGGTAAGCACTTCGACCTGCGCGTCAGCCTGCTGCCGACGAGCCACGGCCAATCGACGGTCATGCGCATCCTGGATCGCACGAATATCCAGATGTCCATTAAAGATCTCGGCTTCGGTGAGGATGACTACAAACGGTTCCAGACGATCATCAAGCGACCCAACGGTATCTTCCTCGTGACCGGACCGACCGGCTCGGGCAAGACGACAACTCTCTACGCCGCCCTCAATGAACTGAACCGACCTGATCGAAAGATCATTACTGCCGAAGACCCCGTGGAGTATTACCTGCCGGGCATCAACCAGGTCGAGGTCAAGCACCACATCGGACTGGACTTCGCGCGCATCATCCGAGCCATGTTGCGGCAGGCCCCCAACATCATTCTCGTGGGGGAGATCCGCGACAAGGAGACGGCGGAGATCGCCGTGCAGGCCAGTTTGACGGGACACTTGGTTTTCAGCACGTTGCACACCAACGATGCGCCCAGTGCCATTACACGTCTGGGCGATATCGGGGTGCCGCCCTTCCTCATCGCCAGCAGCATCATCGCCATCATGGCCCAGCGTCTCGTCCGCCTCGTTTGTGCCAAGTGCAAGGAACCGGACAAGCCCCCGGCGGCGGAAATCAAGGCTGCGGGTCTGACTCCGTCCCAGGCGGCTGCCGCCAACTTCATGCGCGGCCGTGGCTGCTCCTACTGTAATCACACCGGCTATCGCGGCCGGAAAGGCATCTATGAAATGCTGCGCATGAACGGCTCGCTCCGCGACATGACCTTCAACCGCGAACCCACCCAGACCATTCGCCGCCAGTCCCGCCTGCTCGGGATGCGTACCCTGCTCGAAGACGGTGTTGCCAAAGCGGTTGCGGGCGTGACGACCCTCGAAGAGGTGCTCAGCATCTGCCACCACGACGAAAACGGTTGAGATGCCCGCATCTTTCGGTCGCGCGCGCAGTGCCCCCAACACTCCGGGCGTGCTGTTCGCGCCGTGTGTGGATTGCGTCCCTGTATCAAATTGAGAACAGGTCGGCGCGCGCGGGAAGTGCTGCTCGGCGGCGGAGGGTGAAGAGGAAAGGCAGGCGGAGAAAGCCGGCAGTGCGAGCGAAGCGAGATCGGAACGGGGCTGCGCGGCCAGGGTCGGTCACCAACCAGATGAAAAGGTAGTCGGCCAGGGCGGCCCCAAATTGCGCTTTTTTGCGCGAAAATGTTGATTGTTCCTGCTCAGGCAGGATAATAACCAACGAGCCAGTTGCCCATTCTGTGTTTTGCCCGATCTTCGGGCGCTGTGTACTTCCCCCGATCCGATCGGGAAGTCGGTTGCCATCTCGGTGCGCTTCGAGGTCAGACTCTTCAGCCTACCTCAAGGGATTGGCAGCCCCAACTCGCGTGGGAGAGATCGTCAGTGGCCACACCCGTCATCGATAAACTTCTCGCCACCGTCATCCAGGCCAAGGCCGCCGACCTCTTCATCACGGTGGGCAGTCAACCCTGCCTCAAAAAGGGCGGACGCCTGCGCCTCCTGGAGACGAAGATTCTCGACAATGACGACACCACGGCGATCATGAAGAGCATCACGCCCGATCGCTGCCAGCAGGAATTGCAAGAAAAAGGCGGCTGCGACTTCGCCATCGAGTTCACCGACGGTTATCGCTTCCGCACCGCGGTCTTCAAGCAGCGCGGCAACATCGGCATCGTGATGCGGCGCATTCCCAACGAGTTCCTCACGTTTGAACAGATCGGCATGCCCGAGGTGGTCAAGCGTTTGATCGTGCGGCCGCGCGGGCTGCTCCTGGTGACCGGGCCGACCGGCTCCGGCAAGACGACCAGCCTGGCCAGCATGATCAACTTCCTCAACGAGAATTACGACCGCCACATCATTACCCTCGAAGACCCGATCGAGTACTACCACAAGCACAAGAAAAGCCTGGTCAACCAGCGCGAGATCGGCGTCGATGTCCCCGACTTCAAGGAGGGCATTCGCCGCGCCCTGCGTATGGCCCCGGATATCATCCTCGTCGGCGAAATGCGTGACCTGGAAACGATCCATGCGGCCATCGAGGCGGCCGAGACCGGGCACATCGTCTTCGGTACGCTGCACACAGCCGGGGCGGCCAGTACGGTCAACCGCATCATCGACGTCTTCCCCAAGGACGCTCAAGACCAGATCCGCACGCAGCTCTCGACCGCCCTGATCGGCGTGCTGTCGCAGACGCTGCTGCCGAAGCAGCCCGAGGGCGTCATCGCGGCGTACGAGATGATGGTCGTGACGCCGGCCATTCAGAACTTGATCCGCGAGAACAAGTCGTATCGCATCGACTCCAGCATCCAGACCGGCGCCAAGGACGGCATGTTCCTCCTCGACGACCACCTCTTCACCCTTTGGAAGGCCGGTGTCATCCTCAAGGAAGATGTGCTCCTCAAGGCGGCGAAGCCTCAGGATCTGGCCAAGCGCATCATGCAGGCCGAGCGCGGTGAACTCGACGAGGACGAGGATGAGGACGACGATGACGATGACGACGATGACGAGGATGACGATGACGACCGGCCCAAGGGCGGCGGCCTGCTCAAGAAGGGCCTGGGCCTGGCGGGGAAACTCGCCGGCAACCAACTGAAAAAGCAACTCAAGGGGGCCCTCGGCGCCGGCGGCGACGACGACGATTAACGATCGGCGAGCGGGGGGCGTAAGCCCCCTGATAACCTCGGAGCATCAGGGGGCTTACGCCCCCCGCTCGCCAGCATTGCCCTCGCCCGCGGTTCCCCAGCGTTTTTGCAAACTTCATTCAGGATTCGAGAGCGCATGGCCACTCCGAACGATCCGACCCCCGGCAAGAAACCCCAGTCGGACGGCACTCCGCCCGTGAACAAGCCGGCAGCCGCCAAACCTGCCGTCCCCGGCAAGACGCCGCCGACCGACAAGCCGGCAATGGGCAAACTCGTCAGCAGCGGCCCGACCAAGCCCGCGGAGAAGCCCGCCGCCAAAACCGCTGACGGCAGACAGCCCGCCAAGCCCATTGACGGCAAGGCCCCTGCGAAGCCGGCCGAGGGGAAACCTGAGGCCAAACCCGCCGAAGAGAAGGCTGCCGACAAGATTGCCGACAAGCCCAAGGCCCCAGCCGCCAAAAAGCCCGTCCCCGCCAAGAAGCCCGCCGGCAAAGCAGGGGGCGGTGGTGGTGGGAGCGGCGGCCGCAAGATCGGCCAGGTGATGGTCGACCTCGGGTTCATCGACGACGACCAGCTCTGGGAACTCCTCGACGAGGCCAAGAATAGCGGCGTCCTCCTCGGTCAGGCGGTGCTGGCGCGCGGCATGATCACCGAGGATCAGCTGCTTCAGGCCCTCGCCGAGCAGCACAGCCTCAAGGTCGTCAACCTGCAGGAGGCGAAGCCCACGGCCGAGGCGCTCGCCCTCGTCCCCGAGACGATGGCGACCACCTACAAACTCGTTCCCCTCAGCTACAAGGACGATATTCTGAGTGTCGCCATCAGCGATCCGGCGAATCTCGCCTCGCTCGACGACCTGCGCAACTTCCTCGGGATCAAGGAAGTGCAGGCATCGCTCACCCCGCAGGCCGCCATCACCGAGGCGCTCGCCAAGATCTACCTGGGCAAGGAAGAGTCGATTGTTGACATCATCAAGGAACTGGAGGCCGACCCCGACCTCAAGGTCAGCAAGGGCCGCGAGACCAGTATCGACCTCGCCAGCCTCATGGAAGTCCAGGATGCAGCCCCCGTCCGCAAACTGCTCAACATGGTGATGCTGCTGGGCATCAAGGACCACGCCTCGGACATTCACTTCGAGCCGTTCGAGGATGAGTACAAGATCCGCATGCGCTGCGACGGCATCCTGTATGAAATGGTGCCGCCGCCGCGCCACCTGGCGACGGCGATCAGCAGCCGCATCAAGGTCATGGCGAACCTCGACATCGCCGAGCGCCGTCTGCCGCAGGACGGCCGCATCGAACTGAACGTCGGCGGCAACCAGGTGGACATGCGCGTCAGCGTGCTGCCGACCATGTTCGGCGAGGGCGTCGTCATCCGTATCCTCGACCGCAGCGTGGTCAACCTCGACATCACCAAGGTCGGCATGGATAGCCGCACGCTCGAGCAGTTCCGCGAATTGATCCACCGGCCCAACGGCATCGCCCTGGTGACCGGCCCGACCGGCTGCGGCAAGACCACCACCCTCTACAGCGCCCTCAACGAACTCAACGAGATCACCGAGAAGATCATCACGACCGAGGATCCCGTCGAGTACGAGATCGACGGGATTGTCCAGGTGCCGATCAACTCCGACATCGGCGTGACGTTCGCCTCCGCCCTGCGCGCCATCCTGCGGCAGGATCCCGACAAGATCCTGGTCGGCGAGATTCGCGACCTGGAAACGGCACAAATCGCCGTCCAGGCTTCTCTGACAGGGCACATGGTCTTCAGCACGCTGCACACCAACGATGCGCCGAGCACGATCACGCGTCTGCGCGACATGGGACTGGAGACGTACCTGCTGACCGCGACGGTCGAGGGCATTCTCGCGCAGCGGTTGGTGCGCAAAATTTGCGAGGACTGCCGCACGGAGTTCGAGCCGAGCCAGGAAATCCTGATGGAGTTGAACCTGCGGCCCGACGACATCAAGGGCAAGAAATTCTATTACGGCAAGGGCTGCGACCGCTGCAACAACTCGGGCCATCGCGGCCGCACCGGCATCCACGAACTGATCCTGATGAACGACGAACTGCGCGACATGGTCAGCAACAACGCCTCGACCGACCAGCTGCGCGCCGCCTGCCGCAAGATGGGCATGACGACCTTGCGCGAGTCAGGCCTGCGCGCCCTGTTCAACGGCGTCACAACGATCGACGAGGTGGTGCGCGAGACCGTTCTCGAAGACGAGTCCTGAGAGCGGGATTCCTGGTGGGGACTGCTTTCCCCCCGTTGTGGCACGGTCTCCTGACCGTGCCGCGGCTGGTGACCGTAGGTCTCCACCAGGCTCCAAGGAGACCTTCGGTCAGGCCAGGTGGCACGGTCAGGAGACCGTGCCACAACATGCTATCTAGCGGCTCGGCAGGAGCCTCGCCCTCCAGCCGGCTCCAGCCGGCAACCCGAACTATGGCTAAGCGGATTTTTACGATCCTGGAGAGACAGCATGGCGACGTTCAAATTTGAAGCAATGGACACCGCCGGGGCGGAGGTGAAGGACTCCGTTGAGGCCACCAACGAAGAAGAAGCCCAGCAGAAAATCCGCCAGATGGGCTACTTCGTGACCAAGATCACGGAGCAGCAAACCGGCAAGAAAAGCGCGGCAAGCGCATGAAGACGTTCACCATCGGCGGCTGCAATCAGAAGCACCTGGTGACGTTCACCCGCCAGTTCTCGACCTTGCAGGACGCCGGTCTGCCCGTGCTCCGCAGTCTCAAGATCCTCGAAAAACAGATGCGCCCCGGCGTGCTCAAGAACGCCCTCATCGATGTCGTTGACGACGTCGAGTCCGGCAGCACCCTGTCGGAAGCGTTCGGCAAGCATCCCAAGTGCTTTGACCGCCTTTACGTCAACATGGTCAAGGCGGGCGAGGCCGGTGGTGCGCTGGAGGTGATCCTCAAACGCCTCGCCGAGTTCAAGGAGAAGGCCCAAAGCCTGGCCCGGCGCATCAAGGGCGCCATGATTTACCCGGCAGTGGTCATTTTCGTCGCCTTCGCGATCTTGACCTTCATCATGATCTTCATCATTCCGAAGTTCGAGAAGATCTTCAAGGACTTCGGCCTCAGGCTGCCCTGGATCACCCAGACCCTGATCGATACCTCACGCTGGTTCGTGAAATACTGGTACGTCCTGCCGCTGATCCCGGTTGCGATTGTGCTGATATTCAAGCTGATACGCCTGAACAAAACAGGCAACTACGCGATGGACAAGATGAAACTCTACATCCCCGTCATGGGGAACCTGATCGAGAAAAGCGTGGTGGCGCGCACCATGCGCACTCTCGGCACGCTCATCAGTTCCGGCGTGCCGATCCTGGAGGCCCTGTCCATCACGCGCGAGACCTGCATGCACGCTGTCTTCGAGGACATGTACAAGCGGGTCTATGACTCGATCCGCGAGGGCGAGACCATCGCCGGGCCGCTCAAGGCGTGCCGCCTGGTCGATGACATGGTGGTCAACATGGTGGACGTCGGCGAGGAGACCGGCGACCTCGACAGCATGCTCAACAAGATCGCCGACGTTTACGACGAGGAAGTCGACGTGCTGGTCGAGGCGTTGATCAGCCTGCTCGAACCCCTCATGATCGTGATCCTCGGCCTGATCGTCGGCACCATCGTCATCGCCCTGTTCATGCCGCTGCTGGGTCTGCTGGAAGGCCTGGGCGGCGGGAAGAAGTAAGAATCACAATCGGTCCTCCGCCGCTTGCGGCTTCGCGTTCTGTCCGCTAAGCCGCAAGCGGCACGGCTTCGGGAGAGACAACCATGAGACTTCCTGTGAGCAGGCCGACGGGCCGCGCCGGGTTTACCCTCATCGAGATCATCGTGGTGATTGCGATCATTGGCATCCTGGCCGCGCTGCTGGCGGGGGTCGTGATCAACCTCCTGGCCAAGGGCCCCGAGTTGGTGGACCGCACCAACTTGACGAACCTGAATGGGGGAATTCAGCGGTTCTACAACGAATACAAGTGCTACCCGCCGAGCAAGCTCTTCCTGGCCAACTCACGAGCCCTCTACATGAGTCCACTACCCGCCGGCGTGAGCCCCACGCTGGCCAAGACGTCCCTGGAATACCTCGGTACGATGTTCCCGAAGCTCGACTGGACGCAACCGATTGACTGGAGCGGCGGCCTCGCGACGACGACCCTCAACACAACCGGGGTAATCCTGGAAGGCGACCAGTGCCTGGTCTTCTGCCTGGGCGGCATCCCGACACGGGACGCCCAGGGCAACTTCGGCTGCCTGGGGTTCAACAAGGCGAGCGGCTACAAGAACCCGACCGCCAGCGGCGGCGAGCGGTTCACGGCCTTCGAGTTCCAGAGCGATCGCCTCGTGCAGCGCGCGGGCAGCTCCTTCCTGTCCTACAACAACCCGCACGGGAAGCCGCAGCCTTATGCTTATTTTAGCTCCTACAAGTCGGAGAATGGGTACGCGACCATCTCCAGTTCCTACACGGGCAACCCGAGCGACTGCGCCGGGCTGGGAGTGGCTCCTTACTACAAGGCGACCACCCCGATTACCCAGTATCACAACCCCAAGGGCTACCAACTGATCTCGGCGGGCACCGACGGTCAGTTCGCCCCCGGCGGGCAGTGGACGGCAGCGAACGCCCCCAACATTGGCGCGGCCGGCAAGGATGACATCAGCAACTTCCACCCTAACTTCCTGGGGACGCCGTGATGAGACGCAGAGACAATCGCCAAACCAGTGGCCCCTTCCGTCCCGGCTTCACCCTCGTCGAGATCATGGTGGTCATCGCCATCATCGCTGTGCTGGCGGCGCTGTCGTCGTCGGCTTACTTCAAGTGGATCGATTCGCGCCGCCGCGACAACACCGAGCAGAACATCCTCGCTATTCGCGAGAGCCTGAAGCAGCACATGAAGGCCGTCGCCGATGCGGCGAACACCGAAGAGATTCCCGTGGCGGTCCTCAGCGCTGCGGGTGGCGACCGCACCAAGGCCCGGTCGCTGTTCGTGCAGGTTCGGCTCGCTCAGGAGTTCCCGACGACTTACGCCGAAGCGCTGGACCCGACGACCACTTTTCGAGTGCCCTATAGCGTGCCGACGGGGGTGCAATGGGTCACGCCCAAGGCCCTGTACGCCCGCGTCCTCACGGGCAAGACCGCCAACGCAGCCACCGAATCGTCCACCTTGTTGCTGCTGGCGCTGCAGCAGAACCGCAAGGGTGTGCCGCCCATGCCCGACCAGCTCGCTGCCGCATTCACCGACAGCGACGGCGACGGGCTCAACGAGATCGTCGATGACTGGGGCAAGGCGCTGCGGTTCAGCCGGGCGAGTGGGGGCGCGCTCCAGGGGGTACTCACCTCGGCCGGCCCCGACGGCACGTTTGGGACGGGCGACGATATCATCAGCAACCAACTTCGCCTGGGGAACTGAGGCAGTGGTAGCAACACTCCGGAGCGCGGGCGTCCCGCCCGCAGCCTGGACGTCACCGAAGCGGGCGAGACGCCCGCGCTCCGGAGTGTTGCTACCACCCGAACGGAGAACGACCGCCATGCCGCCGCTTCTGTGCGCTGCTGTGCCGGCCCCCCATCGCCGCCCGGCGTTCACGTTGATGGAACTGATGGTCGCGATGTTCATCCTGCTCATCCTGGCAGGCATCGGCGTGTACGTCGTGCAGAACATCAACAGCGACGCGGGTGCCCCGCGCGGCGCCGTCACGCTCCAGCAGGCGCTCATGATCGCCAAGCAGGATGCGCTGCGCAGCCAGCGCAACACCGGCGTGCGGCTCTCGCTCACGACCGTCCCCGATCCGGCCAACACCAGCCTGACGCTGACCGTCTCCACCGACGTGCAATTCATTCAGGAGCCTGACCCCTTTGGGGTTCAGGCCAGCACCACGACCGGCGCTCCCTTTCGGGCGATCCAGAGTGCGAGCCTTTCGCCGAACCCAAACCCGGGGCTCGACTTCGTTGATCTCGTGCCGGACCCGGTCGCGACCTACGGCGATTTCAGTGGCAATGTGCAGTCAGGAGATTACCTCATCATCAACGATGGCGTGCCGCACCGTATCGCGCTGGTGAATCAGGCGCCGACAACGAGCGGCACTCGGCTGCAACTTGCCTCGCCGTTGCCGCTGACGCTGCAGCCGACGAGCAATTACATCATCCGGCGAGCGCCGCGGCCGACCGGCGAAGATCCCATCCAGCTGCCGCTGAACATCGCCATCGACATCGGCACGAACACGACCTACAGCCAGCCACTGCCCACCGACCCGATCAGCAACACGATCGACATTGTCTTTGCTCCGTCGGGGGCCGTTGTGGCGCGCGGGCTTTCGTCGGCGGATGCGATCTACCTGTGGGTGCGTGACAGCACCCTCCCGTTATTCCGGGGCGACAACACGATTGTGGCCGTGTCCACCCGCACGGGCATGGTCGCCGCCCACCCGGCCGACAGCACCGCGGGCGGCGACCCGTATTCGTTCACGAAAGACGGCCGGGCGTCGGGGAACTGAGAGGTACGTTTCCCGCTTGCGGGTTAGCGCTCCCAACTGCTAACCCGCAAGCGGGAAACCCCGAAGAGGACACCTAAGCATGAACCGCCGACCTGCCGCCACGCTTGTTGAAGTGCTCGTGGCCATTTTCATCATGGGCATCGGCCTGCTGGCGATCCTCGCCCTCTTCCCGCTTGGCGCGATTCGCATGTTCGAGGCGATCCAGGCCGACCGCGCCGCCCAACTCGCGCAGAGCGCTACCGCTCTCGCCCAGGCCT
>WNGB01008166.1_pt1 | contig 14929 bp, 11 predicted proteins | sample 5400681 | NCBI WGS metagenome assembly WNGB01 (sample SAMN13153367, study PRJNA577476) | soil metagenome | isolation source: 115 cm soil or saprolite under grassland replicate 2 | place: USA:California | collected 2016-06-15
ATTCGCAGATCGTCTCCAGCATCATAAAGCGCGGCTCGTCGTCCAGCCCCACAGTTTGCTGCAGCAGGCTTTTATCCACCAGCGCAGCTACACCATCCATAATATCGATCGGCAGATCGTCCTCCGCCTGGCACACCGCTTCCGCCGCCTCCAGCGTGCAGCCGCCTACGAACACCCCCAACCGGCGGAACAGTGTCTGCTCGCCGGCGTCCAGCAACTCGTAGCTCCAGGCGATCGCATTCCGTAGCGTCTGCTGGCGCGCGGGCAGATCGCGCGCGCCCCCGGTCAGCAGCGGCAGTCGCTGCTCCAGCCGCTCCAACAGCGCCGGCGGGGGCAACAGCTTGATGCGCACGGCGGCCAACTCGATCGCCAGTGGCAGCCCATCCAGCCGCCGGCAGATCGCGGCTACCGCGGCAGCATTCGCATCCGTAAGGGCGAAGTTGGGCAGCGCCGCCTGGGCACGCGCGACGAAGAGCTGCACCGCCGCGTACTGTCCGACCACCGACCATTGACCACCGACCACGACATCCCGCGCATCGCCGGTCGCCGGCCCTGAGCCGGGGGCGCCCTTTGGGCCAAGGGTCGGTCGCCGCCCCTGAGCGGGGGGTGCCCTTTGGGCCAAGGCTCGGTGGTCGGTCGTCGGCGGCAGCGCCAGCGGTGGCACCCGGTATTCATGCTCGCCCGAGAGGTGCAATGTGGCTCGACTGGTCACCAGGATCTTCACGGCGGGGCAGGCGGCCAGCAGCTTGGCCAGGAGCGGCGCGGCATCCAGCACCTGCTCAAAATTGTCCAGCACCAGCACGAGCTGTTTGTCACCGAGGTAGGCCTGCAGGTGCTCGATCAGGGATATTCCGGCCGTCTCCCTGATGCCCAACGCCTGGGCGATCGTGGACGCGACCAGCGCCGGGTCGCGGATCGGCGCGAGATCCACGAAGCAGCCCCCATCGCTGAGGGTATCGATCAGTTCCGTCGCTGCGGCTAGCGCCAGGCGGGTCTTGCCAGTCCCACCAGGCCCAGTAAGCGTGAGCAGCCGCACGTCGGGGCGGCGCAGCATGGCGCAGACCGTCGCGATGGCTTGTTCGCGCCCGATCAGCGCCGTGGGCTGCGCCGGCAGGTTGTGCAGGGGGCGATCGAGGGTCTTGAGGGGTGGAAACTCACTCGGCAGGTCGGGCGCGCCGAGCTGGAAGACCGGCTCGGGGCGCAGATCACGCAGGTGGCGCTCGCCCAGGTCGCGCAGCGTCACATCGGGCGGCAAGGTCTCGCGTGCCAGATCAGCCGCGCTGCGCGAGAGCACGATCTGCCCGCCGTGGACCGCACCCAGCAAGCGCCCGAGCCGGTTGAGCGCACCGGTGCGGTAGTCGCCATCCTCCGGCACAGCCGCGCAGGTGTGCAACGCCATGCGCACCGGCACCGCGCCGATCACGCCCCATGCTTCGTTGGCCAGGGCGCGTTGGGCCGCAAGCGCAGCGGCGCAGGCCGCCGGCGCAGTCGTAAACGCGGCCTGGAAGGCATCGCCGATCACCTTATAGACCACGCCGGCCGCGGCGGCAATCGCCTGGCGCATGATCGCGTCGTGGCGCGCGAGTGCGTCGGCCATCGCCTGGGGATGCTGCTCCCACAGCTGCGTGCTGCCCTCAATATCGGTGAACAGGAACGTGACGGTCCCGCTGGGTGGCTGCTGTGCAGGGGCAGCGGTAGCTGCCGTCGCGGGCGGATTGACTATCTGTCGATCATCCGATGTGGATGCCGGCAGCGGATCGGCGGCACGCTCGCCGCGAGCGCGCTGGAGAAACGTGGCGCGTTCAGCTGGCGGGATGCGCAGCTGCGCGGCCAGCAGATCGGCAATCTGGCTGGAGGGGCGGCGCTCGTCGGCCTCGATCTTTTGGATCGTCACCTCGGCGCAGCCGACCCGCCGCGCAAGGTCGGCTTGGGTGAGGTCGAGCGCCTTGCGCCGCCGTCGCACCCAGTAGCCGAATGAGGTTGGCAGATCCATCGCGCCATCCTTACGAGGCATACAGCTGGTTGTATGGCTGGTGTACGGATTATTGTATCACTTTCCCCTACCTACTAAACGCGCAGAGCTGGTGTAATAGCATATGTAAATCATAGGCCATCGAATAGTGCACAATCGATTGTTCCATATCACTGGGTAATGTCGACAGAGTTGCTCACCAAGCCCACCCATCAAGGAGGTCACCATGGATCGCATCCGATTCATCGATCTGCACCCGCGGGCGCTCACGCAGCGCATAGACGTGGGCCGGCTGCTTGCGGTGGCGATCGCGATTGGGCTGGCATTGCTGATCACCGGTAGCCTGGTCTTCGCTGTGGCCGTGCGCGTGGGCATCGCAGCGGACTTCGACCAGTCGATCGCGCTGGATGCCCAGGACATCCTGGTGATTCACAATGGCCCGAGTCCGACCTGTGCAGTCATCCCAAACCCCCCACAGCACGATTGCTTCCGGCCTGGACCGGAGCCGCGTGAGTTCTCGCTGGATTATCTCACACCGCATGGGGTTCGGTCGCTGGTGTGGTTTCGGCTGCCGTCGCGCTGACCCTGGCGACGATGGCGCTACCGCCCGCGCCGCGACCGGTCGTCTATAGCGCTGTGCAGATGTATTGATCCTTTGGAGTCTGGATCAACTACTTCATGGTATGCTCCTTGTTCTTGGTTTCGGATGACCTAGCCGGTTTATTGACTACGCGTGTGCTAGTGTAGCCCCCAGAGTCCAAGAAACGTGACGAAGATCGTTACGAACACGATGCTTGCCGCGATTGACTGAAAAATCGACGATCCGGATGACAACAATTGCATGTTTGAGCCAGAACATGGGGCAGCGTGCCGTCAGAGCACGCAACGGACAACGATCGCAATCAGCTTAGGCGCTATAATGGATTCGACATGATTCCAGGTGTCCCACGCTCTTTGCCAAGCTATTGGTCGCCGGGATGGGCGGTGCATGGCGTGACCGCAACGCGGCGCCCACAGCTCCGCCGATGTTTCCGCACAAGGAAGCGCCCTGTTGCAGATCCGTAACGTTTAGCGGACGCTTGTCCGCTAGGATGATCTGAAACGTCGTCTGATGTTCCACGAGGTAGACGTGTGGCTAATGTAAAGCTGTTCCTTTTTGGCGCCCCCTGCCTCGAACGGAACGGCGTGACCGTCGAGGTTGATACCCGCAAAGCGATTGCGCTGCTGGCCTACCTGACGCTGACTGGCCAGCGCCAACGCCGCGATACACTTGCGGCGCTGCTGTGGCCTGAGCATGACCAGACCAGCGCGCGCGGCGCGTTGCGGCGGACGTTGTCGACCCTCAACAAAGCGCTGGGCGGCGTCGGGCTCGCTGCCGACCGCGAGACGGTGTGGCTGGACAACAGCGCCCCTCTATGGAGTGATATTGCCCTCTTTCAGCAGCTCCTTGCCGCCGCACGCGCCCTCACCAGCCGGCCATCAGAGCGATGCGGCTCGATCATGGAGCCACTAGCGGCGGCGGCTGCGCTCTATCGCGATGACTTCATGGCTGGCTTCAGCCTGCGCGATAGCCCGGCCTTTGACGATTGGCAAGGCTTCCAGGCCGAAAGCCTGCGCCGCGACCTTGCCACTGCTCTGGAGCGCCTGGTCGAGTGCCATACGCTGCTCGGCGCGTTTGCGCCCGCAATCGGATACGCTCGCCGCTGGCTGACGCTCGACCCGCTGCATGAACCAGCACACCGCGAGTTGATGCGGCTCTTCGTCTGGTCTGGCCAACGCTCTGCGGCAATCCACCAGTACCGTGAATGTGTGCGCGTGCTCGATCAGGAGCTCGGCGTGCCGCCGCTCGAGGAGACCACCCAGCTTTATCAGGCAATCAAAGAAAACCAGGCGCCGCCGCCATTGCAGATCGCAGATTTCAGACCTGCCCTGAGCGAAGTCGAAGGGTTCCCGGTTGAGAATGCTGTGCCCGCGCCATCCATTCTGCAATCTCCACTTGTCGGGCGAGCGGCGGAATGGCTGGCGCTGCGTAATGCTTTCGCATCAATTAGACCGAACGGTCGCTTGATCCTCATCGAAGGCGAGGCTGGTATTGGCAAAACTCGGCTAGCCGAGGAGCTACTGCGGCACGCCCAGGCTGGCGGTGCGACGGCCATCACCACACGCTGCTATGAGGGTGAAGCCAAGATCGCCTATGGTCCGTTCGTCGAGGGGCTGCGGACGGCGCTGCGCATGCCCAACCGCGACGACTGGCTCAGCACAGTTCCGGCACGATGGTTGCGTGAGATCGCGCGCCTGCTGCCCGAGCTGGAAGATTTGCGGCCTGATTTGTCGTCGGCACCGCCGATCGACACTCCTGGGGCACAAAGCCGCTTGTTCGAGGCGGTCGGGCAGGTTTTTCTAACAGCATGTCGCGGCGCCAGGCCCGGCATCCTGCTCCTGGACGATCTGCATTGGGCCGACGCGGCATCGCTCGACCTGTTGGCCTACCTGGTGCGGCGGCTGCACGATTATCCGGTGTGCTTGCTGCTGACATGGCGCGCCGAAAGTGTGCCGCCGCGCCACCGTGGGCGGGCGCTATTGGCCGAGGCGCAGCGCGCCGGCGTGGCGACAACGCTATCCCTAGAACGCTTGAGCCGTTCCGCGGTGATTGAGCTGATCGAATCGGCGGGTGTTGTGCCCGCATCGCCACCAGCCGATCTGGCGGCGCGCCTGTATGCGGAGACGGAGGGGTTGCCGTTCTTCCTGGTTGAGTATCTGGCGGCGCTGGCCCGTGGGAGCCATCTGGAGACGAGCGACTGGCCTTTGCCGAGCGGTGTGCGGGATTTACTCCAGACTCGGCTGGCAGCGGTCAGCGAGACCGGCAGGCAAGTGCTGGCGACCGCGGCAGTGATCGGCCGCTCATTTGACTACGATACAGTGCACGAGGCGAGTGGCCGCGGCGAAGAAGAGACCGTGGCAGCGATCGAGCAGCTGATCGACCAGGAGCTCATTCAGGAGGTTCACGGCCACGCAGAGCATATACCGCACCAGCCCACCTACGACTTCTACCATGAGAAGCTGCGCGCGCTGGTATATGACGAGATCAGCCTGGCGCGCCGGCGGCTGCTGCACCGGCGCGTGGCCGAGGCGCTGATCAAGCGCGCGCGCAGCTCAGCTGAGCGCGGCGCGCGCGCGGGCCTGATCGCCTACCAATATCGCATGGCCGGCCAGGACGCCGCGGCGGCGGAGTACTTTGCCCTGGCTGGCGAACACGCCCGTCGTATCTACGCCAACGCCGACGCGCTGGCACACTTCCAGTCGGCGCTCGCGCTCGGCCATACCGATGTCGCCGCGCTCCACGAGGCAATCGGCGACCTGCGCACACTGCTCGGCGAGTACAGTGCCGCGCTGCAGAGCTATGAAACAGCAGCGGCCCTGCACGTGCCTGCGGCGCTCCCGCGGGTCGAGCGCAAGCTGGCCGATATCTACCGGCGGCGTGGCGAGTGGGAACTGGCCGAGAGCCACCTCCAGTCGGCCCTTGACGCGCTTGGCGAGCAGGGTTCGGCGGTCGAGCGCGCACGGCTCTACGCCGACTGGAGCCTGACGGCGCACCGGTGCGGACGGACGAACCGAGCGCGGGAGCTAGCCGAGCGTGCCTTGAGCCTGGCGGAGGAGACCGGCGACGCCCGCGCACTGGTCGAGGCCCACAACATCCTGGGAATCCTAGCCAGCCGCGCGGGTGATTCTGAGGCCGCGCAAGCGCATCTCCAGCGCAGCCTTGCGCTCGCGGAGAAGCTTGGCGACGACAGCGCGCGGGCCGCCGCGCTCAACAACCTGGCATTGGCCAATGGCAGCGCCGGCGCAACCGATCGCGCGCTGACCTTAGCGGAGATGGCCCTTGCGATATACACGGCCCAAGGCGATCGCCACCGCGAAGCGGCGCTGCGCAATACGCTGGCCGACCTGCTCTACGCCGCCGGACGATCCGAAGAGGCGATGGCTCAGCTGAAGCGAGCCGTGACGATCTTCGCGGAAATCGGCGCCGATGCCGGCGAGATGCAGCCGGAGATCTGGAAGCTGGTCGAGTGGTAACATTTATACCAGCGGTTCATGGGTCGGGCTCCATAGTCGTGCATAATCGATCGTCTGAAAAGTTATGACGAGCGTTACGATGCGGATCATCCCAACGCCTGGGCCGCGCGGACGAAGAAGGCGGCATACAATCCCGGCAGGCGCCGGCACAGATCTAGCAGCAGCGCGCCACCCCGAGGTGCCACTTCGCGCTGGTAGGCCTCGAACACCCACAGCCCTTCCCGCACCGCCAATTTCAGCTCGTGTAAGAACAGCAGATCGGCTGCTTCAAACGCCCCGAGCGCCTCAGCAACTCGGTCGTCGGGCTCAGCGCCGCTTTCATCGCTGATTGCATCCTCCAGGGTGGACATGAGAGCATCGATTGCCCGTGCCGCTTCGCCCTGCACGATCGCGTCGAGCGCCTGTCGCATCCAACCGATGTCGCGATCTTGCCCGCCCAGTCCGCAGGCGATCGCCCACAGTTCGTGGAGCGGCTCGCCCGCCAGGCCGCGCAGGCAGTTGGACAGAAAACGCTGGTGGCTCTCCAGCACGAGCCGGAGCTTGTAGGCCGAGCGCGCTGCAGCCGATTCGTTGCCGCCGCGCGCCCGCTGCTGGATGGTGAAGTCAAGCCGTAGCGCGTTTTCCATTTCGACCACGAGGTAGAGCACGCGCGCCCAGATTTTGTAGGTCTCGGCCACCAAAGCGCGGAACCGCAGCGCGGCGAAGCGCACATGCTGGGGCGCATCACCGCCCACCTGCTGGGCGAGCAGCGCGTGGATGGCGCGTTGGACGCTGGCGGCGAAATCAGCTCGGCCGCAAACGTAGAAGATTGCGCCCGCGCCATCGGCATCACGGCTCAGTAGCTCGCACAGCAGCGCGGCATTGTCGGCTTGCAGCAGCAGCTCATCGATCCGTCGCCGGCGGCCTGGCTCCAGCACAAAGCGGGTTCCCGCATCGTCATCATGCACAAAACGGACTGCGCTGTCCTCTCGTGAGAATGCGACCTGCATAATGAGCCGCCGATCGGCGACGTGCTGCGCGAGCTCGTCGGCGTAGTACAGCTCGTCGCGGTTGCGCGTCGCGAAGAACAGCCAGGCTGGACCGGCGGAACCGAGGACGGGCGAATGGAGCCTTCGTAATCAACCTCCTCATATCAGGTGTCACACTGCCCGCCCGCCGATCCGCTCGCTCAGGCGCCCCAGTACAACGCCGTAAATTACATGCGCCACCGCGAAGTGCAGCGTCGGAATCGCGGCCAGCGGCGAGCCGGCTGAGGGCACCACCACCACCGTGGCTACCAGCAACAGCGCCAGGCCATAGACTGCGCCGGCCAGCCACGCCGGCAGGCCCAGCCGCAAGGTGCGCCGCAGCACCCACCAGATCAGGCCGAACAGGATGCCGTAGACCGACGCGACCGCCAGGTGCGTCAGCGCACCGTTCAGGGCAACGCTGCGCTCGCCTGGGTCGAACATGCCCAGCACCGCGCCCGGTCCCATTCCCGTCATCAGGCCCCAGGCCACTAGATAGACCGCCATCGCCACGCCGGCCGCCAGCCCGCCGAACAGCCCGTCCAGCGCCGCGTCCGACAGCTTCCGATCGTTATACGCCAGCCGCTTGCTTTCGATCATCGCCGTCTCGCTTTCTATCATGGCGCAGGTCATCGTGACCTGTCACTATTCCTACCTGTACGATAGCTGGCGAGCGTCCAAAAAGTGTTACGGAAAGCGTTACGGAAAGCGTTACGAAGGCGAGCCGACGCCCAGCGGGTGGATCGCCGAGCAGGTATCGTGGATAAAGCTGGGCAGGGTCAGGGCGGCCGAGCGCGCGCCGCACCCTACGGTCGCGTTCGCCTCGAGCGCCAGCACCGAGCGGCCCGCGTGGGCCATGGTAATCGCCGCCGCCAGTCCGCTCGGCCCTGCTCCGAGCACCACAGCATCATCTTCTGTTCTGCAACGCATTGCTAGCTCTCGCGTCGTTCCCACTCCGCGTGCGGCCGGCCCAGCGCGCGCCACTGCGGCGCCAGCGGCATCACCCCCAGCTCGCGCACCAGCCGCCGCGCGGCCAGTCCCAGGATGGCCGTGTAGGTCGGGTAGGCAATCTCCAGCTCGGCCAGCTGCTCGACCCACATGTCGGATGCCATGCCCGCCGCCACGACATGCACGATCTCCACCGCCTGCTCGCCAACAACATGGGCTCCCAGCAAGCGGTGGGTGTCGCGCGAAATAATCAGCTTACAGAACCCTTCAGCACGCCCATCGATCACCGCCCGGTCGATCTCCGCGTATGGCACCACCGCCACCGCGACATCGTGGGCTGCGCGCGCCTGCGCCTCGGTCACCCCGACACTGCCGTACTCCGGGTCGGTGAAGCCGCCGTGTGGCACAAGGGTGTGCTGTCGGCGCTGGCCTGGCCCGAGCACGGCATTTTCAGCGGCGGCGCGCGCCTCATAGCTCGCACTCTGCACCAGCATCAATCGGCCGGTAATATCACCGGCCGCGAAGATGTGTGGCGCCGATGTGCGAAAGAAGTCGTCCACCACAAGAAAGCCGCGCTCGCTCGCTACGCCTGCGGCCGGCAGGCCGAGCGACTCGAGATTGCCAACCCAGCCAACCGCCAGCACCACTGCCGCAGCTTCTAGAGTATGCTCGACTCCGGCGTCGCTATAGCTCAACCGCAGTTGCTGGTCGCTCAGTCGATCGATTCGCGTCACGCCTTCCGATATGCACCGCGATGCCACGCCTGCAGAACGCATCGCCGAGCGTTTGGGACACCAATTCATCCTCGGCTGGCACGATTCGCGGCGCCATCTCCAGCAAGGTCACCTGGGCGCCGAATGCGGCGAAGATCGACGCAAGTTGGCAACCGGTGGCGGCCGCCCCGACGATCGCCACCGAGCGCGGCAGCTCACGCAGCGCCCAAACATCGCTGTGGATCAGGGCATGCTCGGCGCCGGGGAATGCGGGCCGGCGGGCGTGCCCACCTGGGCACAGAATGAACTGCTCGCCCCGCAAGTGTCCGCTGTCGGCCAGCGCTATCGTATGCGGATCCACAAAGTGCCCCGACCCGCCGCCCGCAAACACCGCCACGCCTGCTTCACGCAGGTGATGCAGCAGCTGTTTCTTCTCTTGCACAGCGTAGATCATCTCCTGGGTGTGAACCATCAGCCGCGCGAAATCGACCAGCGGCGGCGTGTCGATCAGCCGGAGGTCGGCCAGTTGCTGCGCGTCGCGGGCCAGGCGAGCCGCCCGAGCCAGCACACGCGTCGGCAGGCAGCCGTCGTTGGTACAGGTGCCGCCCAGCGGCCCACGCTCGACCAGCGCGACCGAAGCGCCAAGCTCGCGCGCTCGCAGCGCCGCCGTCACTCCGGCCGGGCCGCCGCCGATCACAATCACACGCTGGTTGGTTGTCACGCTGTTCCTCGTCTTGCTAAAATCGACCATCACACCGGTTCCACGAACATCGGCAGCCCGCCGCGCGGCCGTAGCGTGAGTTGCCCCTGCGGCACGGCAGTGTAGCCAGGCGCGTGGCGCAGCCGGAAGCGCTGCGCGACAGTAGCGAGGATCAGTTGCGCCTCCATCAAGGCAAATCCTTTGCCGATGCACTGGCGCGGCCCGCCGCCGAATGGGAAATAGGCGTAGTGTGGCCGGCCAGCCGATCGCTCGGGCGTGAACCGCTCCGGATCGAACGCATCCGGGTGATCCCAGTAATGTGGGTGGCGGTGCAACACATACGGGCTGATCAGCACGATCGCGCCGGCCGGAATGTGGTAGCCGCAGATCTCGTCGTCGGCGAATGCCTGGCGATTGGTGATCCAGGCTGGTGGGTACAGCCGCATGGCCTCGTCGATCGCCATGCGTGCATACGCCAGCCGCGGCAGGTCGGTCGCTGCCGGCGCGCAATCGCCGAGTACGCCGGCCTGCTCGGCCTGTATGCGATCGGCTGCATCTGGGTGCGCGGCAAGCAGGTGCCAAACCCACGCGAGCGCCACGGCAGTGGTCTCGTGGCCGGCCACAAACAGCGTGATCAGCTCGTCGCGCAGCTGCCCATCGCTCATACCTTCCCCTGTTTCCTCGTCCCGCACATTCAGAAGCAGATCGAGCAGGTCGTCGCCGCTGGTGTCGCCGCGCCGCCGCGCCGCAATAACCTCGTAGATCGCCCGGTCGAGCGCCGCGAGTGCCGCGCGCTGGCGCCGGTTGCGCGGCGTCGGCACGCGTGGCGGTGGGTAGAACGGTACGGCGAAGCGATAGCCGATATCCTCGGCCAGCGTCGAAACCGCCTGGGCCACGCCAGCAGAATCGCCGGCCGGCGTGCTGAACAGCGCTCTCGACACAACGTCCAATGTCAGGGCCGACATCTCGCTCATGATGTCGAGTGGCTGGCCGCTCGACGCGTATACTTCCCAGCGCTCAAGCATGGCCTGCGTCGCTTCGACCATCGTCGCGCCGAAGCCGGCGAGATGCTTGTGATGAAAGGTCGGCTGCATCAGGCGGCGCTGGCGCAGCCAGAACTCGCCCTCGCTCAAGAACAGGCCGTTGCCGGCGACCGGGCGCAAGATGCCCAGTGTCAGCACGCCCTTGCCATAGTTGCGGTTGTTCTCTTGCAAAATGCGCGCGATGCCGTCGGGGTGGTTGACCTGATACCATGTCATGTGCGCCACCCGGTAGCGCACGACATCGCCGTAATCCTGGGCCATGCGGCGCAGGTACCCCAGGCTATCATTCAGAAAATTGGGCATGCTGCCGAGCAGCCAGTGGCCGCGCGGGCCAGGTGGGGTCTTGGCGGAGCGTGCGCTTACACTATCCGTTGGATTTGACGCGTTCATGCGTAGAACTCCTCATGCCTGCGGTAGCCTGCTTGTGCATAGAATCGTAAAAGCATACCGGCTTTTGACGATGGACGACGGACGATAGACGGCATACATCGTCCATCGTCCGTCGTCTATCGTCTCGTTAACGCGGAATGCACATATGATTCGCTGTACTTAGGACTCGCGTTGCGCCTCACGCAGCCACAGCCCCACGAATTCGGGCTGCACAGTCTCATCTACCACCCGCAGCATTTCGGTCGTTAGGCGCCCCAAATCGGTCTCGTCGCGCGCGGTCGCGCGGGGCCAATGCGAAGATCCCGATCGCGCCAAACAAGGCAAATGTACTCCAGGCATCCGGTGCCAGGCCGTATCCGAAGGCGCGCAGGATGCCGTCCCAGCCCATTTGGCGTAGCGGCACGTCGAGATCGAGCGTGGCATCGCCGCGTTTGATCGTGTAGCGCGCCGTGCCGCCCTCCAGCCATCCCGGCGGCGCCTGCGGCTGCCGGGCGATCGCATCCATCGGCGTGACGCCGTCGATTGCGATGACTTGGTCGCCGGGGCGCAGCGGTGTCGGCCAGCCACCCACGCACGCGGCGAACACCGCAGTCTCAGCAATGTCGAGCACGCAGCCATCGCCGCCACCTGGTTCATGCCGGAGCTATGTGCGGCGCACCGCTATCGCAGGGAGTCTCACTTTTAGGCAACGGCATGCTCATCGCTGTGTCCGTGCTTGCCCGATCGCGGCGGCTCTGGCTCACGTCTTCCGAAACATCCCGCGCACCCAGCGCACCGGCGCGCCCAGCGTATGCAGCATCGAGCGCATCGCGGCGTTGTGCCAGATATTCTTGGCCTGCGACCATTGGAGCTTTGGGTCGACACAGGTCTTGCTGAGGCTGACATCGCGCTCGCACTCAAAGTGCGCCGACAGCGCGGTGAGCACGTGCGTCCAGATCTGCTCCTGCGCCTGCGAGCCGCCCAGCTTGAAGCCCAGCTCGTAGATTGGGTCGTTGGCGCGCGCCATGCTCTGCACCTGCGCCACGATCGTCGCTTCATCCCCTTCATCCTGGAACGCGCTGAACGTCACCCAGCCGGACTCGGGGTGGCCCTGTGGCGTCATCAAGGTGAACGACTCGTCGTCGGCGTACAGCACCATCACGCCCGTGCCCACCGGAAGCCCTTGCAGCGAGGCGTTGATCAGCACCACCTCGCCTGGCGCAACGCCGGCCACGGAGGGATAGAAGCGGTTCTGCGGCGGCTGGAAATCGGGAAAGCGCCCCTTCCAGACGCGGATGATCTCGGCCGGCGTCAGGTCATCGCGGCGCAGGCGCACCTGGTAGGTCTTCTGCCAGAGCGCGCCAAACCCTTGCAGCGGCCCAACCACCCGCCGCCCGTCCACGTTGATGTTCACCGCGCCAGTCGGCACATCGGCCACCTTCAGCCCCACGCCCGACTGCGCCCAGTTGGTCGCGTCGCGCGGCGATTGCCCGGTTGGATCAGGAGATGCATTCGTCATGGTTCGCTCCATTTAGGTTGACAATCAGCAGTCGGCCTACGATTGACGATTGACGATTGACCTAGCAGTCGGCAATTTGCGCGAAAGAGATCCTTCGCTGCGCCCAGGATGACAACCGGGCACGGATGTACGCGAAGCTGTACTAGATCACCGATTACCGACACACCTTGTCACCTTGTCATCTCGTCACGCTGCCTTCGCCGCCGCCAGCGCCTCGGCCTCGTTGCCATAGACACCAATTGCCTCGTTCAGGCGCGTCAGCTCGAAGATATGCCGATAGTGCTCGCTCAACCCGAAGACCATCAGCTTCTGGCCCTGGCGGTTCGCGCGGATCAGCGTGGTGACCAACAGACCAATGCCACTACTGTTCATGTACTCAAGCCCGCCGAAATTCAACAACACCGCGCGGATACCATTGGCGCTCGCCTGGGCGTAGGCTTCGTTCAACACCTTTTCGGCGAACGCGGTGACCTCGCCCTGGATATCGATGATACTTGCTACGCTGCCGGCCTTCCGAACGTTCATTGTGACATTTGCCTGCGGCATCGTCATGTCTCCTTTATTGCTGACCTAGCAGGATGCCATTACGTATGGCGGTGCCTGCCTACGGCAGTGCGGTACTTTTCCTTCTTTTGTGGCTGGTTGTTTGATTGCGCTGGCCGGCGCAATCAAACAACCAGCCACAGATAATCGTAGAGTACCTCGCTGCCGCAGGCTCAGAGCTGGCCGAGAGAAACTGATAGAACAGCCGAAGCGGGCTTCACGCCACTGGCGCATCGGCCAGTGCGCTTTCCTCATTCGGGAAAACGGTCATATAATCGGCCAGGCGCGTGATCTGGAAGATCTCGACGTAGTGCTCGCTGAGGCCGCAGACGATCAGGCGGCGGTGGGTTGCGCGCGCGCGTGCCAGCAGGCTGACGATCAGCGCAATGCCGGTGCTGTTGATATAGTCCACGCCGCTGAAGTTCAGCAGGATGACCGCAGGATTATCGCGCTCGGCCTCGGCATAGGCCGCCTTCAAGTTGTCTTGCGCGAAGGCGTTGATCTCGCCGTGGAGATCGATCACTGCCGCGCCAGGCCGGTGGCGGACGTGCGCTTCAAGTTGTCTGGCTGGCATTGCTCACTCCTTCTAAATGCATAATCAGCTCGATCCGGTGGTGCTGGTCGTCGCTGCTCACGCGCATGTCGTCCACCATGCTCTTGATCAGGAACAAGCCCCAGCCGCGCGGCGACTGCGCGCCCTCCAGCTTCGCGAACAGATCTGGCGTATCGGCGTCAGTAATTGGCGTGTGGCCACCCTGGTCGACGATATCCACCACCAGTTCTGTGGCCGACACACGCACGTGGATTGCTACCGGCAGCTCAGGCCGGTTCTGGTTGCCGTGCTCGATCGCGTTCATTGTCGCCTCGGCTACGGCAGTTTTGAGCCGATCGAGCCGCCGCGGCACTAGATTGAGGCCATGCACGACTTCGCCAACGCGCTCCATCACCAGGCGCTCGCTGCCGGGCTCGCTGGGCAGCGTCCATTCGGCCAGCGTGCGCCAGATGTTGGGGGTTGGGGGTGGGGGGTTGGGGGTTGGTTCCGGTGCAGAGTCGATCGTGGGCTTTGACATTACGCTGCTTGTATCGGTATCTAAGCTCCCGTCTCCAGTCTCCAGTCTCCAGTCTCCCGTCTCCCGCTCCAGTAGTACCATCGTAATATCATCTTCCTGTTGCCAGTCCGGCCCCGTAAAGTGCGCCAGCTCGTCCAGCAGGAACTGGATCAGCGCATGGCCGCTGTCCGGCCCAGTCGCCACAAGCTTTTGCAGGCGCCCAAAGCTGAACATATCGCGATCGATGTTGTGCGCCTCAACCAGGCCATCGCTATAGAACAGTACGCCTTCGCCAGGCGCCAGGGTTATCTCGCCCTCTTCGTACTGCATTCCGGGCATGAGGCCGAGTGGCATGCCGTATGCGCGCAGCTCGTCCACGCCGCCGTCGCGCCAGTGGTAGGGCAGATCGTGACCCGCGTTGGCGAAGCATAGCCGCCCGGTGCGCGAGTCGAGAATGGCGTACAGACAGGTGACGAACATGTTTGGTGGAATCTCAGCGACCAGCACATCGTTGACGCGCTGTAGCACCGCGCCGGGCGACTGGAGCCGGGTGGCCGCGGCGCGCAAGATGCTGCGGGTGGTGGCCATCACCAGCGCCGCCGGCACGCCCTTATCGGTTACGTCGCCGATCACCAGTCCCAGGCGACCATCCGGCAGATCGATGAAGTCGTAGAAGTCGCCGCCGACCTCGCGCGCTGGCTGGTAGTAGCGATCGATCTGCCAATTGGGGAGCGCTGGAACATGCTTGGGCAGCAGAGTCTGCTGAACCAGATGCGCAACCTTGAGCTCTTGCGCAAGCCGCTCACGCAACCGGGCCTCTTCCTGCTGCTGGCGTACCAGCTGCGCCACCCGCACAGCCGGCGCGGCCTGAGTCGCCAGATTGTTCAGCAGCCCGCGATCGTCGGATGAGTACTCTTGCTGGCTCATGCGCGGCCCCAGACTGAGCAGCCCAATCAGATCGCCCTGGCTGACCAACGGAACGACCATCTTGA
>WNGB01014268.1_pt1 | contig 14927 bp, 17 predicted proteins | sample 5400681 | NCBI WGS metagenome assembly WNGB01 (sample SAMN13153367, study PRJNA577476) | soil metagenome | isolation source: 115 cm soil or saprolite under grassland replicate 2 | place: USA:California | collected 2016-06-15
GTTGAGCCCGTAATCTCCGGCACTTGGAGGAAATGAGAGGACATGATTCAGCTTACGATCACGCAGGCCCGTCAAGCGCTCCTCGATCTGCCCGAGCGACTGACGAAGACCTCAGACAAGACGGTGAGCATCACGCGGCGCGGCCGCCCGCTCTTGGACCGGTAGCCATGGACCAACCCAAGACCGCCAGCGTGGCCATCATCGGCGGCGGCGTGGTCGGCTGCAGTATCGCCTACCACCTGGCCCGCCGCGGCCAGCGCGACGTCGTGGTCCTCGAACGGGAGACGGTGGGCAGCGGGACGACCAGCAAGGCCGCGGGCGGCATCCGCGCCCAGTTCTCGACCGAGACGGAGATCCGCTTCTCGCTCGAGAGCCTGCGCGTGCTCCAGAACTTCACGGAGGAGTTCGGCGTCGACCCCGGCTTCAAGCAGATCGGCTATCTCTTCCTCGTCTCCGACGAGAAGGACCTGCGCGGCTTCGAGGCGCGCATCACGCTCCAGCGGAGCCTCGGCGTCGACGTGCGCGTCATCACGCCCAAAGAGGCCCAGGCCATCGTGCCCGCCCTGCGCGTGGATGATCTGATCGCCGCCGTCTGGGGCCCGCAGGACGGCCTGGCCGGCCCCGCCGAGGTGACGCAAGGCTTCGCGAAGCGAGCCCGCGAGCTCGGCGCCCGCATCGTGGAAGGCGTCGAGGTGACGGCCATCGACGTGGTCGGTGGACGCGTCCGCGGCGTGCGCACGACCCAGGGTGATATCGCCTCGCCCGTGGTCATCAACGCCGCCGGCCCCACGGCCGCGCGGGTGGGCCGGCTGGCCGGCGTCACGCTGGCCGTCTTTCCCCGCCGTCGCCACATCTTCTTCACCGAGCCGTTCCCCGAGCTGCCGGGACCCGTCCCGCTCACGAACGATCAGGCCAGCGGCTTCTACTTCCGCAAGGAAATGGAGCAGGTGCTGCTGAGTCCCGGCGACGTGGAGGACATCGGCCAGGACCAGATCGTGCCGATGGACTGGGGCAAGCTCGACGAGACCGTGACCAAGGCCGTGCACCGCCTGCCCCTGATCGAGCGCGCGAAGATCTCGGGCGGCTGGGCGGGCCTGCGCCCCCTCACCCCCGACGACCACGCCATTCTCGGCCCCGCGCCAGGGGTGGACGGCTTCTTCCTCGCCGTCGGCTTCGGCGGCCACGGCTTCCAGCATTCCCCCACGACCGGCCGCATGGTGGCTGAATGGATTCTGGATGGCAAGCCCTCGATGGACCTCTCCCTGTTCAATCCGGCCCGGTTCGGCAAGAACGCCCGCCTCTCCGGCGATGCGCACAAGGACAAGCCCGACGCCGAGTGAGCCCGCGGGGAAAATTGCGATGCGACGGGCCTCGGCAGATTCGTGGACGCCAGGTGCTCGTCAAGAAGGACGCGCACTGGCCAGAAGCGACTCTCGGGCGAGGTCGACTGCGGCGATGGCCTGTTCGCGCGTCACAGACGGGAATTGGTAGAGAAATTCGTCGAGAGTTTCGACGGGGGCTTCGGGCACTCTCGTCCGTTTCGCTAACACCGAGGCTACTCGGCACTTTGAGCTGACGCAAGACTGTATACTTTCCTGCACAGATGACCACGGATGCGGTCTCGCCATGCTCGCAGATCACGCCTTCCATGGCCGCCGCCTCGATCCACCTTCAGCTTGGGGTTAGACGCGCCCCGAACGAGGCGTACCATTCAAAGCATGGCGACCACTTCACCCGAGCCAGATGTCCTCGTCGTCGGCGCTGGGCCCACGGGACTGGTGCTGGCGCTCTGGCTGACGCGGCTGGGCATCCGCGTCAGGATCGTCGACAAGACCGCGGATCCCGGAACCACCTCACGCGCGGTGGCGGTGCAGGCACGCACGCTCGAGTTCTACCGTCAGGTCGGTCTCGCGGACGCGGTGGTCGATGGGGGGCGCAAGTTCGTCGCCGCCAATCTCTGGGTCGCGGGCAGGAGAGTCGCCCGCGCCGTCTTCGGCAACATGGGGCAAGGGCTGAGCCCGTATCCGTACGCGCTGATCTATCCGCAAGACGAGCACGAGCGGCTCTTGATCGATCGGTTGGCCGCCGTTGGCGTCGAGGTCGAGCGCGGCACCGAGCTCATGGGATTCGAGGAGGACACCGGGCGCGTGGTGGCCCACCTGAAGCACCCGGAGGGGACACAAGACACGTGCGCGGCGGCCTACCTCGCGGGCTGCGACGGCACGCATTCGCGCGTGCGCGACGCCCTGGGCATCGGGTTCCCGGGTGGGGTCTACGCTCATCTCTTCTACGTCGCCGACGTGGAGGCGCGCGGCGGCACGATGAACGGCGAGCTGCACGTCGCGCTGGACACGACCGACTTTCTGGCTGTCTTTCCGATGAAGCGAGAGGGCCACGCGCGGCTCATCGGCACCGTCCGTGAGGAGGCGGAGGGCCAGCACGAGCACCTGGCCTGGGACGACGTCAGCAAGCGCGTCATCGAGTGGATGCGCATCGACGTCGCGCGGGTGAACTGGTTCTCGACGTATCGCGTGCATCACCGTGTCGCCGACCATTTCCGCAAGGGGCGCGCCTTTCTGCTCGGCGACGCCGCGCACATTCACAGCCCCGTGGGTGGACAGGGCATGAACACCGGCATCGGCGACGCGGTGAACCTGGCCTGGAAGCTCGCGGCCGTCGTGCACGGGCGCGCGCACGCGGCGCTCCTCGACAGCTACGAGGCCGAGCGCATCGCCTTCGCGCAGCGCCTGGTCGCCACCACCGATCAGGCCTTCAAGGCCGTGACGAGCAGCGGCGCCATCGCCCGACGCGTGCGACTGAACCTCGTCCCGCTCCTCGTCCCGCCGCTGTTCGAGCTCGCAGCGGTCCGGCGTTTCATGTTCCGCACGATCTCGCAGACGGCCGTACACTTTCGCGGAAGCAGCCTCAGCGTGGGGCGCGCCGGCACCATCCATGGAGGTGACCGTCTGCCGTGGGTGCCGCCGCACTCGGAGGGCGGCGAGGACAGCTTCACGCCGCTGACGTCGCTGGAGTGGCAGGTTCACGTCTACGGCGCCGTCGCGCCGGAGATCAGCGCGGTCTGTCGCGCGCGCGGCTTGTCGCTCCACGTGTTCGCGTGGCGGCCGACGATCGCGCGAGCCGGCCTGAAGCGCAACGCGGCCTATCTCGTGCGGCCGGACGGTTACGTGGCCCTGGCGGACCCGGAAGCGAGCGCGGCGAGGCTCCAGGCCTATCTCGACGAGCGGGGCGTGATCACGTCGTCTTCCTCGTCTCGAAGGGCGCCACGTCCTGCGCCGCTTGCAGAATCCCGCAACCGAGGCTCCCTGGGCAGCCAATGATGCCGGGTGAGCCCGTCGTGAAGGAGTGGAGTTGCAGTGCTCGAGGAATCCGAAGAGAGGTCAGCGCGCGCCCGACTATACATGGGTGCCGGAGTGATGCCTCCGACCGCGAACCTGTGCCGCAAGGTGTACCACTTCAGTTATGAGAATCAATTGGAAGGATGTTTTCAAGTTTCTCTCCGGCGCGTTCTTTGTCACGGCGGGGGCGAGCTGGTACCTTTCGTGGTATCACATCAGTGTTCCTGTCTTCGGATTTACCATGACCCCGGAGTTTTTGCGATTGCGAGGCTTCATACACTTCGCGTTATTTCTGGTTTCCTTTTACCTTGGATTCATTAAGAAGTAAGGAAAGGACAATTTATGGCTGAGCAAGTGCAGACGATCACTCCGGCACAGGGATCCTGCCCACGACGTCGACCCCCGGCTCATTGCCAACCTTGGGTCTGAGCACCACGGTCTCGGCCTGGCCCGGCAGGATACCGACCAGTGCTTGAACCGTCAGAGCGTGAGTCACCAGCACGAGCGTGCCCGGTCCGCGCCAGCCGGACACGATCTGCTTCAACGCGACGAGCCGTTCCGGGCTCCTGTCGGAAGCTGCCGCGGCCCATGCATTTTCGATTGGACCGAGCGCCATCAGCCGCGCCGTCTCCAGGCAGCGGCACCAGGGCGAGGAGAGGATCTTGTCTACGCGCACGCCGTGCTGGCGGAAGGCCTCGCCGAGCGCCCTGGCTTGCGCCCGTCCTCTCTCGTCCATGTTGCGCTGGGTCGCGCAGTCGTCGATCTTGAAACCGGGCGGGTCGCCGCCGTGGCCGGGCGGTGCGTTGCCATGGCGGATCAGCGCGACATGACTGCCATTGACGAGTGCGGCCCAGGCTTCCCGGGAATCATCGGCGGCCGCCACTGGCGCGGCGATCAGCGAAATGACCAGAGCGACGAGCACGAGTCGGTTCATACGCCGAGGCTACTCGGCACGTTGAGCTAACGCAAGACTGTATACTTTCTTGCCGATGGCGAGGGGGCCCATGCGACGTGATGTTCAGAGGGACGTCCGTCTGCTACAGGGTGGGGATTGCTGAGATGATCAAGCGTTCTGAGATAGGCAGCTTGATCATTGGTGTTGGTCAGCGGCAAATAGTAGCTGATGCGAATCCGGCCCGCCATGCGTACAGGGCGAACTTACATCTTGGCGCCGGCGAGCCTCAGCCGTGACAGGGTCTTGCTGGACACATGCTCTGGATCGACAATCTTCGACTCGCGAAATCTAAGTCCACGATCCTCAAACAGATGCTTGTCTGAGGTGCGAACAATCAACGTGCTTCGTCCTGGCGCATGCGCTCGGATCTTGTTCTCCGCAACAAATCTCGCGGCCCGACGGAACATGGACGGATCCGCGAACTGGAGCGCGACAAGTTCCCTGGCTGGAATGTCTTTGATCCCCGCCATATGCTTCCCTCCCACGAAAGTATACCGCGCCTCGACGTCAGCGCGTAGACGTGTCCATTTTGAAACGCTCGCGGCGGCGAGCAAGAAAGCCGGTGAGGACGGGCGCGGCGCGGCGTGATATAACCAGCTTGCCCGATGGCGCGGCGCCGCGATGAGCGGCCGCCGCCCGGGCCCTGGTCATCCTCACCCGCGACCCGGGACTGCGTCACCCGTCCACCGAGTTGTACGAGGAGGCACTATGAAAAGATCCCTCAGGTCCTTCGCTGTCGGCGCGCTCCTGGCCGGCCCCCTGCTGCTCGTTGGAGCGGGAGCGGCGTGGAGCGCCGAGCCCATCCATATCGCGCTCAGTGCCCCGCTCACGGGGAACTTCGCCGAGTACGGGCAGCTCTTCCAGAAGGCCATCGATCTCGGCGTCGAGCAGATCAACGCGGCAGGCGGCGTCAAGGGGCGTCCCATCGTGATCGACGTTGGCGACAGCAAGGCCGATCCCAAGGAGGCCGCGGCCCTGGCGCAGAAGTTCACCTCGGACAACCGCATCGCGGCCGAGATCGGCGACTTCAGCAGCACGGCATGCTTGGCGGCCCAGCCGATCTACGACCGCGCGGGGATGGTGCAGTTGTCCCCGACGGCCTCCCATCCGAACTTCGCGCCGGGCAGCCAGTGGAGCTTCGGCATCGTCGGCACGCAGGCGGGCGAGGGCCCCTTCATGGCGCGCTACGCCGTCCAGAAGCTGGGCAAGAAGCGGCTGGCGGTGCTCTACATCAACAACGACTGGGGCATCGTGAGCAAGGATCTCTTCCTCAAGGCGGCCAAGGAGATGGGCGCCGAGACCGTCGCGGTCGAATCGTACTTCGAGACGGACAAGGACTTCACCGCCGTGCTCACGAAGCTGCGGGGCCAGAAGCCCGACCTGCTCTATATCCCGTCTTTCTACAACGAGGCGGCGCTGATCAACAAGCAGCGCGAGAAGCTCGGCTGGACCGACGTGACCATGATGGGCCCGGGCTCCCTCTACTCGCCCAAGCTGCTGGAGATCGGGGGCGAGTCCGTCAACGGGCTGTATACCAGCGCCGCGTTCTTCCCGAAGGACCCGCGGCCGGAGGTGCAGAAGTTCGTGAAGGGCTTCGAGGCCAAGTACAAGGCCACGCCCAACATGTTCGCGGCCGTGGCCTACGATTCGATCAACCTTCTGGCGTTCGTGATCGGCCGGGTCGGCACCGACCGCAAGGCGATCCGCGACGAGATGGCCAAGGTGCGCGACTTCCCGGGCGTGACGGGCAAGATCACGTTCACGGAGCGGCGGGACGTGGTCAAGGAGTACCGCCAGCTGGTCATCAAGAACGGCGAGTTCACGCTCTACGACAAGTAGCGCGCCGGCGTGCTGCTGCTCTCGCAGGTCGTCAACGGTCTCACCCAGGGCAGCCTCTATGCCCTGGTGGCCATCGGGTTCGTGATCATCTTCGGCACCATGAACCTGGTCACCTTCGCCCACGGCGAGGTGTACATGATCGGCGCCTTCGTCGGCTACTTCGCCCTGAGCGTGTATCACCTGCCGTGGGGAGTGGCCCTCGGACTCGGCATGGCGGCGGCCTGGATCCTGGGCGTCCTGATCGAGAAGATGGCATTCCGCCCGCTCCGGGCGACGGGGCACATGCCCCCACTGCTGATCACGATCGGGCTGTCCATCATTCTCAAGGATCTGGCCGTGATCGTCTTCGGCGCCGAGAACCGGCCCCTCCCGTTGGTCTACGAGACGAGCATCCGGGTGGGCGGCGTCTCGGTCTCCGTTCTTCAGCTCGTGATCGTCGGGCTGGCCGGCGCGCTCGTGCTGGCGCTGCAACTGCTTCTGAAGTCCACCAAGATCGGCCGCGCCATGCGCGCCACGGCCCAGGATCACGAGGCGGCCTACGCCATGGGCGTCAACGTCAATCGCGTCTTCAACATCTCCTTCGCGCTAGCCTCGGCGCTGGGCGGCGCGGCGGGCGTGATGGTGGGCATCTACTACAACACCGTCTACCCGGCCATGGGCGGCACCGCCGGCCTCAAGGGCTTCGCCGCGTGCATCTTCGGCGGCCTGACCAGCATCCCCGGCGCCATTCTGGGCGGGCTCATCCTCGGCGTGGTCGAGAACCTCACGGTGCAGTTCATCTCCTCGGGCTACCGCGACGTGGTCGCCTTCGTGGTCATGGTGCTGGTCCTCGTGCTTCGCCCGCAGGGCCTCCTGGGCAAGAAGCTCCGGACGGTTTAGCCTGCACTATTCGCGAGACAACGCCACCCTCACCCAGCCCTCTTCCTCTCCGAGGGACAGGGATCAGTTTCATCCCTCGCCCCCGGGAGGGGGAGAGGGTAAGGTGAGGGGGAGAGTCTAGCGCCGTGGCGCTCCACGAGTTCGTGCCCCGGCGCGAGAACCGCCGCGTGTGGTGCTCGCTGCTCGTCGCGGCCGCGTTGCTGCCCGCCGTGGTGCGCAGCGAGTACCTCCTCAACACGGCGGTGCTGGCCGGCGTCTACGTGATCCTCGCCTCCAGCCTCAACATCACCAACGGCTACACGGGCCTGTTCTCCTTCGGCCATGCCGCCTTCTACGGTATCGGCGCTTACACCGCGGCCATCCTGGCCACGCGGCTCGGCGTGGGCTTCTGGCTGACGCTGCCCCTGGCCGGGCTTGTCGCCGCCGCGTTCGGCGCGGCGCTTGCCGTGCCCACGCTCAGGCTGTCCGGCATCTTCCTTGCGCTCGTGACCATCGGCTTCCAGGAGATCACCTATCTCGTCATCCTGAACTGGATCGGCCTGACGCGCGGGCCCATGGGCATTCCCGCCGTGCCCCCGCCGTCCTTCTTCAGCTTCGAGCTGCGAGGCAATGCCGGCTACTACTACCTGATCCTGGCCCTCGACGTCTTCACCCTGTTGGTGCTCTCGCGCATCGTCACCTCGCGCCTGGGACGCGCCTTCGTGTCCATCCGGGAGGATGAGCTGGCCGCCCAGGCCTCCGGCATCCCGACCTTCCGCCTCAAGGTGCTGTCGTTCGTGATCGCGACATTCTTCGCCGGCCTGGCGGGCGCCTTCTTCGCCCACCACGCCCGCTTCGTGAGCGCCGATTCCTTCCGCCTCGACGAGACCTTCCTGATCCTGACCATGCTCATCGTGGGCGGCATGGGCAGCTTTCTCGGGCCCCTCATCGGCGCGATCGCCCTCGTGATCCTGCCCGAGGCCTCGCGCTTCCTGGCCGAGTACCGCGGGGTCGTCTACGGGCTCATCCTCATCGGCGTGATCCTCTTCCGTCCGGAAGGCGTGGCGGGCGTGCCGGGCATCATCCAGCCGCGGGGCCTGCTGGCCTGGAAGACGGCCCCGCCGGGCGACGGGGAGCCGGCCCGGTGAGCCTGCTCGAAGTGCGATCGGTAAGCGTCGCCTTCGGCGGCGTGGCCGCGCTCAAGCAAGTGAGCTTCGCGCTCGGCGAGAACGAGATCGTCGGGCTCATCGGCCCCAACGGCGCCGGCAAGACCACGCTCTTCAACTGCCTGAGCGGCTTCCAGGTCCCGGACGAGGGCGGCATGCTGTTCGACGGCGTGCGGCTCGAGACGCGCGCGCCGCATCAGATCGCGGCCCTGGGCATCGCCCGCACCTTTCAGGCGAGCCGCGTCTTCAAGCGCATGACGGTGCTCGAGCACGTCCTCATCGGCCGCTACGGTCACCAGCGAGCCGGGCTGTGGGGCGCCGTCGCCCGGCCCGGCTGGGTCGCCGACGAGGAGCAGGCCGCCCGGGCCAGGGGCCTGGCCACGCTGGGCCTCTTCGAGGACCGCTTGCTCCCGCGGATCAACGACTTCGCCGACAGCCTCTCCTACGCCAACCGCCGCCGGCTGGAGATCGCCCGCGCGCTGGTCTCGGAGCCGCGCCTCCTGCTGCTCGACGAGCCCACGGCGGGGATGAATCCGCACGAGAGCGCCGGGATCGTGACGCTCATCCAGGCCATCCGCGCCATGGGCATCACAGTCTTCCTCATCGAGCACGACATGAAGGTGATCATGAACGCCTCCGACCGGATCATCGTGCTCGACCACGGCGAGCGGATCGCCGAGGGCCGGCCGGCGGAGATCCGCGCCAACGACGACGTCGTCCAGGCCTACATGGGCCGGAGGGGCGCCCGTGCTTGAGCTGCGCTCGGTGTCGGCGCGCTACGGGCAGGTGCAGGTCCTCTGGGACGTGTCGCTGACCGTCGGAGAGGGCGAGCTGGTCTGCCTCCTGGGCGGGAATGCCTCCGGCAAGTCCACCACCCTCAAGACCATCCTCGGCCTCGTGCATCCCGTGGCCGGGGAGATTCTCTGGGACGGACGGCCTATTCAGCGCCGGACGCCGGCCGAGGTGGTGCGCGCGGGCATCGCGCCGGTGCTCGAGGGCCGGCGCATCTTCCCCGACCTCACCGTGCACGAGAACCTCCTCATGGGCGCCTACACGCGCGACGACGCCGACGGCGTCCGGACCGACCTCGAGCGAGTCTTGACGTTGTTCCCCGTCCTCGGCGAACGGCGCCGTCAGCCGGGCGGGGCGCTGTCCGGCGGCGAGCAGCAGATGCTCGCCATGGGCCGCGCGCTCCTGGCCCGGCCGCGCCTGCTGGTGATGGACGAGCCCTCCATGGGGCTGTCCCCCCTGTACGTGGACCGGATCTTCGACATCATCCAGGGACTCAACCGGGACGGCATCGGCATCCTGCTCGTCGAGCAGAACGCCAACATGGCGCTGTCCATCGCGGCGCGGGGCTATGTGCTCCAGACCGGCCGGATCGTGCTGCACGACACGGCGCAGAACCTCGTCAACCATCCCATGATGCGCAAGGCATACCTCGAGCTCTGAAGGGAGCGACCATGGACAAGATCGAGCGCGTGCGGGCAGCGCTGGCGGGTCAGCCGGTGGATCGCGCGCCCTTTACCGTGTGGTACCACTTCGGCAACCAGCACGCCCCGGCCGAGCGCACTGCCGAGGTGCACCTGGAGTTCTTCGAGCACTACGACCTGGACCTGCTCAAGCTCATGAACGACTACGACTACCCGATGCCCGCGGGCATGGAGGTCATGGCGACGCCGGACGACCTGGCGCGGCTCACCCCGTTCGATCCCCCGGAGACGCCCTTCGGCACCCAGCTGCAAGCGGTGGAGATGGTCGCCCGCGCCCTGCGCGGCAAGGCCCTCTTCCTGGACACGGTCTTCAACGCCTGGAACACGATCAAGCGCAACCTGGTGCGGGAGGCGATGCCCGCGCTCATGGCCGAACACCCCCGCGCCCTCGAAGGCGCGCTCACCGTGGTGACCGTCAACCTGGTCCGGTACGCGCAGGCCAGCCTCGCCCGGGGCGCGGCGGGCATCTTCCTCTCCGTGCCGGCCACGGCCGAGAGCCTCACCCTCGAGCAGTACGAGCGGTTCATGCGGCCCTACGATCTCCAGCTGCTCGAGGCGATTCGCGGCAAGGGCGAGTGCCACGTGCTGCACGCCCACGGCGAGCACCTGTACTTCGACCGGCTCCTCGACTACCCTGCCCATGCGCTCTCGTGGGCCGACCTCAACGGCGGCCCGTCCATCGCCGAGGCCCGGCCCCGCACCGCCATGACGCTCATGACGGGCCTCAACCACGTGACCTTCGCCGAGGAGTCGGCAACGTCCGTTCGCGCGCAGGTGAGGCGGGCAGTGGCGGAAGGCGGCAACACCCGGTTCATCTTGGCCCCGGGCTGCTCCCTGCCGACCTACACCTACCCACCCCTGATCCGGGCCGCGCGAGCCGAGTCCCAAGTCGCGAGAGCGACGGCTGATGGCGGGAGCAAACGCTAGCGGAAGAGACGAAGCGGCGCCGAGCGTCCCTCAAGCCCCCGGCTGATGGCGGGAGCAAACGCTAGCGGAAGAGACGAAGCGGCGCCGAGCGTCCCTCAAGCCCCCTACAGGGCAGAGCGCATGTTCGTGAATGATGTCCCCTAGGCGCTCTTCGCTCGCACTCGAAGATCGACATCGCAGTCGAGAACCTGAAGGAGGCAAATGAGCTGGTCCAGGGACTTGCTGTAGTTCGTCTGGTCCAGGAGCCGATAGAACTGGGTGGCGGACGTGCGGAGTCGGCGAATGATCTCGCGCCGGGGCAGCGCGCTCGCGGCGACACGCCGTTGAGCCTCGAGAGTCAGCCTGTACAGCAATCGATCTCGCAAGTAGTCGGGGTCCCTGTTGTACTCCAGCACCTGCTCGATATGCACCGTCCCCTCGCGACCCGATGCCAGCACGTATGTCACCGCTTCCGACGCGAGCTCCTTGTCGATCCGCGCTTCGACGATCGGATCGTCCGCGGACGGGCGTGGGTCCAGCTTTGCAAACGGATATAGAAAATGCGCATTCGATGTCCGGACATCGAGCACCTTTCGCCGATTGTTCGTTTTGACGGCGCGAATCTTCATAGCCGACCCTCGCTTTGCAATTCTCGGATCAGGCGCAAGATCGCCCTCGAAGCCGAACCCACCATCGACCTGTCGTTGTCCAAGTCCCATTTGACGATCAGTTGACCGCTCCGATACACGTGCACGTGCCGAGGCGGATGATCACTTCGCCACGAGAGAAAGATATACCCGCCTCTGCGGACCTTACCCAATGGAAATGTTACCTGAGAAGGTAACGGTTAGCAACTACAGGAGTTCCGCTAATCCCTCTCCCCCGCCTCGGGAGAGAGGGTAGGGTGAGGGGAGTTTCAGGAACGTTCAGAAAGACTTCAGGAGCGGGAGCGTGCTGGCTCAGCGAGCGTGGCTGACACGGCCAGGGTGATACGCAGCTTTACGCGCGGCGCGCCGAAGCGGATTGACGGCGGTACCACGCCCGTCGCCTGCGGCGAGTGCCTCCTTGTACTCCTTCAAGAACTCCGCCACCTCACGCGAGATTCTTCGCTGGGTAGCAGCGGACAGCTTGAAGACTCTTGCTGTCTCGGCAAGAGTCGGCCACCTGCAGTCAGATGCACGCGACGACGGGTCATATAGTCACGATACCGATCGCGCCGACGAGCTGTCAAGCGTATCCCGTCGGATACAGCTACCTTCCGAACAATCGAATGACGGTGCCGCCTCCGAGATCAAGCCGGGATTGGTAACGCATGAACATACCCTACATGAAGAGGCCGCCGTTCATGCTGAACTCGGCTCTTGCCTAGCGGGAATCGCGCTGGCCTTGTCGGACCCGCTCGAAGAGCTCTGCAACCGCCGGCCGATCCGCCGGGCCTTTCCCGACATGATGCAAGGCGACCCGCCCCATGGGGTCCACGAGAACGTCTCCCCCCAGCTGGCGGATGTCGCCAGTGGGACGCCTCAGCCGGTGGCCCCGGACGATCAACTGGACGTACGCCCACCAGGTGGCGGGCCCCCAGATCGCCGACCATCGACCGCGACCCATCCCATAGGCGCTGTAGAGCCCCCGCCGCCGGTCAATCAGCAGGGGCCATCGGAGACCCGTCTCGCGCACGTACTCCTCGGCACGCTCTCGGGCCTCGAACGTCACGACGACGATCTCGAGGCCCAGCCTCTCGGCCTGTTCCTCGTCCCGTCGCAACTGCGACAGGTGCTCACGGCAAGGCAGTCAGCCAAGGTGGCGGTGGAAGACCATCAACAGCCAGCGGCCGCGAAACTGCTCGAGACGATGGACCGTCCCGGCAGTGTCCTCCAGCGCAAACGCGACGGCAGGCGACCCGACCTGGCTTTTCATTTCGCCCTCACGTGCCGGGACAACACATGCCACGCGCGCAGCTAATCGCGCAACCTGTGGCCTCTTGACCCTTCGCTGGGACTATTCCATCGCGCCCCGTCGTGAGGATCACCCAATCAGGTGGCCCGCAATGTGTCACGGGGGCCCGAGTTACCGCTCGGTGAAGATCGTCATTCAGCGAGCCGATGTCACGCTCCGACGCGTTGAATTTGGCCCGGGGTGGTCGAAGCGATTGCGGCGAGAATCGCCGGAACGAGCGGCCTGAGGTGCTGCAAGCGATTGGATGCGGCATGCGCGATGACGACACCGAATGGGAACGTCGAGATTGGCTGCTGGAACTCGATGCCGCGGTCCATCGTGATCAAGACATCGTAGTGGCCGCTCATCCGGCGCAGAAGCTCGCCATTCTTGATTCCAGTCCAGCCACGCCCGACCACTGTATCAACATCGTGGCCGGCAAGGTCCAAAGCGAGGTCTACGGGCAGATGCTCGTCAAGAAGGACGCGCACTAGCCAAAAGCGATTCTCGGGCAAGGTCGAGTGCGGCGATGGCCTGTTCGCGCTTCACGGACGGAAACTGGTGGAGAAATTCATCAAGAGTCTCGCCGCTTTCCAAATGATCGAAGAGCGATTGAACGGGCACTCGCGTGCCGACAAAGACCGGCGTTCCGCCGAGGATGTCCGGATCGCTATGGACGACCTCGTTGAGTCGCATCATATGGATCTCTCCATCGCCTTATCCAAAATGTCTCCTGATCACAACACCGCGCGAACGTACATCTTGTACCGGCGAACATCAAACGTGACAAAGTCTTGCTGGGCACAGGGGCTGGATCGGTAATCTCCGACAAAAGTATACTGCGGTTCGACGCCAGAACGTAGACGTATCCATTCGGAAACGCTCGAGGCGGCGAGCAAAGGAAGCCCTCCCTCGCTCTTCAACCCCGCCAGGTTCGGCAAGGACGCCCACCTCTCCGGCAATGCCCACAAGGACAAGCCCGATGCCGAGTGCACCCGCGGCGGAGATCGTCGTGCCCAATGACTTTCCCCCCGCCCTGACCGGCTCCGTGGCCGAGGCGCCGCGCGGGTGTCGTCACCGGCTCCCATCGCCTCGCCGTCCCGACGCCGATCACCGGCAGGCGCTCGCCCGACGACGGAATCGTCCGCTCGATCAGGGCCCCGGCTGGGCCCCGAGCCGTCCCGAGGGCAGCAGCAGGGCCGCGCCCGATCCGATACCGACATTGAGCAGCTCCCGGCGAATCCAGCTCTTGCAGTCAGCCGCGCCCGGGACGAACCGTGAGAACCGGGCACGGCGACAGTCGCACGATGCGCTCGGCGACGCTCCCCATCAGCAGGCGCTGGACCCCCGTGCGCCCGTGGGTGCCCACCACGATGAGGTGGGCGCCGTTCCGCTTCGCGACGCGAATGACTGCCGTCGCCGGCGGGCCTTCGACCAGGACGGTTGCCACCCGGATCCCGTTACCCCGCGAGGCTTTCGCCAGCTTCTCGAGCTGACGGGTTGCGCCCTCGCGCGCCGACGTCATGATCTGGCTGAACAGGTTCGACGGGATGGACGCTTCGCCACCGAGCGGCGGCAGTGCTTCATAGGCGTGGCAGAGAATGAGCTGTGCCTTCAGCGCGCGGGCCAGATCTCGGGCGACCTTGAGCGCCGATCGAGAGGCAGGCGAAAAGTCCGACGCGTGCAAGATTCGCTTGATGGTCATCACGTTCCCCTTTGGGCCGCTGGCAGACTGCGGCTGACGTGACACGGATGTGGATCGGCGTCCTGCGTCCTGGGCTGAATCCTTCCGCCCCTGTCGGTGGCTAGCTCCGGCCCCTCATTCTACACGCGCCTGGTGTGCGGCAGCGTGCTCTCCCTGCGCGGGCGCGAGTTCGTGGAGGCCGGGCGCGCCCGACAGTCCCGATCGCCTCATCCTGGTCCGCCACATCGTGCCGCAGATCATCTCGCCCGTGATCGTGGCTTTCAGCCTCGGCGCGAAGATTCTGGCGACGGCGTGGCTCTCGTTCCTCGACCTGGGCACCCAGCCGCCCACGGCCGACTGGGGCAGCATGTTGGCGACCGGGCAGCCGTTCGTCATCCGGAGCCCGCACGTCGTTCTGCTGCCCGACGTATTGGATTGGATACAACCCGGCTTGATGCGCCAATTGCAGAGCTCCGTGAATGGGTCTGGCGAGATGCTAGAATCTCCCACCGCAAAGATCATACGGAGGTCCATCCATGGGCGGGCAGGCCGTCTTGCAGTATCAGGTCGCATTCACGCGCGATCCGGAGACTGCAAGCGTGGTAGCGTAGATCCCAGCGCTTCAGATTGCCGACTTCGGGGTAGACGTCCCGGAGGCGTTGGATCGCTTGCAATCGATGGCAACCTTCCACCTAGATTGCCTGATTCAAGAGGGCAAGCCAGTTCCCACCGAAG
>WNGB01023593.1_pt1 | contig 14927 bp, 9 predicted proteins | sample 5400681 | NCBI WGS metagenome assembly WNGB01 (sample SAMN13153367, study PRJNA577476) | soil metagenome | isolation source: 115 cm soil or saprolite under grassland replicate 2 | place: USA:California | collected 2016-06-15
CACCACGGCGTCGCTGCCGGTCAGCTCGACGAACGCGGCGCCGACCTCCCGCGCGAGCTCGGCGTCGAGCTGGTCGGGAACCACCCCCCGGATGTCGTAGGCCTTGACGAGCTGTGCGAGGTCTGCCATCGGGTTCCTTACTCCGACTCGAACTCGTGGGTATCGAACCTGAGCGTGCGGGCGTTCTCCGTCACGGTGCGCCGGACGTCGTCGTCGAAGCCGCCGGTCGACCTCGCCTCGATCTCGACCGTGATGCTGACCTCGGCGTCTTGGGCACGTCCGAGCTGCTGGACGATGGCCTCGGTGATGTCGCCCACGTCGCGGAGCAGCCGGACGGGTTCGAGGGTCTTGCGCCCGTAGAAGCGCGCGGGCGGAGCCGGCTCTCCGGGCTCGCCGTCCTGCTCGGGCGGCCTTCCGGGACCGGCACTGCCGTCGCGCTCAGCAGCGCCCTTCTCTTCCGCGCCTCGACCGTCGGTCTCCTCGGCGCGCCTGCGGTCCGCTTCGATCTGGCGTCGAGCCACTTCCGGCTTCACCACGACGCTCGCGCTGTCGAGGGTGACCATCGGGAGTACCCCCGCGACCAGACCGGAATACCGGCCGCTCACCTCGTCGACCGCGCCGGCGTGGGCGAAGGTGTCCGGGTTCCAGGTCAGCCGGGCCACGCCGTCCTGCACGGCCCCGAGCACCACGGTGGAGTCCCGCAGACGCGGCAGGTAAAGGTACTGGGAGTAGTCGCTCCAGAGCTGCCTGACCGAGACGTAGTCACCCCGCCACAGCGGCACGCGGTCCAAGTCCATGCGCAGCCGGACACCGGAGTACTCGATGATGAGGCCTTCCTCGCCGATGAGCTTCTTCGCGACCCGGACCGCCAACGGGTCGGTGCCGGCGACCCTCGTCTCGTCCCAGGTCACCGTTGGATCGTCGGTTGACTGGCCGGGGGTGAGCGCCCATGCGTACGTCTCCCCGATCCGCTGCCCGACGGCGGTGTCGAACTGGTCGCGCTTGGTCTCCGCCTGGCGGCGCTGGAAGTTGTCGAGGTTGAGCGTCTCCTTCTCGGCCTCGATCGAGCTCCACGCCAGGTGCTGGCGAACGGCTTGGCGAAGCTCCTGGAGGCGGCCGCGATCGGCGGCCAGGAACACGAGCATGTTGCGGTGGAACCGATCCCCCGTCGCCCGTTTGTCCAGGAACTGCTGGGCGGTGACGCGCGCCGGGCTGTCGGTGGACTTCCCGGAATGCGGATGCTCGGGGCCGAGCACAACCAGCCTGACCTCCGGGTCGTCGGGCACGTCGCCTGGGCCGGGGGGCGCGGCGTGGACGGCCGCGAAGTCGCCGCGCTGGCGTTCGGTGAGCTTGAGCCGGCGGCGGATCTCCTCGTCGACGTCGTCGTCGCTGAAGTGCGAAGCGGCTCGGTCGTGCGCCAACCGGGTCACCGAAGGCTGCAGCGAGTACCAGTAGCGTTGCCCGTCCACGTACAGGTAGGTCGCCTGGTCGGTGAGCCGGCGTAGGGCGTCGCCGAAGGTGGCTGGCGCCTCGCCCGGCTGGACGCAGCCGAGCTTGATCGAGCGGTCGTCGAGCCCCCGGTTGGCGGCTTGCTGCGTCGGCGCGGAGCCGAGGTAGATCGTTCGCGCCACCCGCCGGGTGGCCGAGTACCGGCCGAGGTTGGGGTTGTCGCGATCGAGCCGGAGCGGCAGCGCGTTCGGCCCGTCGATGTCGCTCTCGATGACGGGGGTCCAGCCCTCCTCGAGGTAGCGGGTCAGCTCCCAGGAGACGGTTGGGGCGTCAATCGGAATGGTGGCGGGCATGACGAGCAGGCTGGAGTCATTCCGCTCCCACAGCTCGTGGACGACCGCCGCCATCAGGCGGAGCACGCCGCGGGTGCGCTGGAACTTGTCGAGCGTGGACCACTCGCCGTAGAGGCGGTCGAACAGCTCCGGGTGGATCGGGTAGGCGGCGGTGAGGCGACGCTCGTAGTCGGCCTCCGAGCAGCCGCTGGGGAACTCGGCCTTCTGGCTTCGATACAGGCTGCCGAATGCCTTGACGACGGCGTCGCGCTTGGGAGCGTTCTCGGCAGGAAGGTCGTCGAACAGGCGGCGGCGGACGATCTCGAAGCCCTCCTCGGCCGACGCCGGCCGCCACGACGACTCCACCCGGCCGATCACGTTCTTCAGCCGTTCCAGCGAGGCCCGTCCGCCCTCGCCTCCGACCTCGATGTCGGAGGCGGGGACCGACACCACCAACAGGGCACCCTCGACGGCCCGCGTCGCCTCGGCGAGCGCCTGGGCGAAGGTGAATTGGGCGTCGAACGACCCGGCGGGCAGGCCATCGACGCCGTAGAGCTGGCGGGCGTAGGCGACCCACTCGTCGACGAGGACCAGGCACGGGGCGTGGCGGCGCAGCAGGTCGACCAGCGCCACGCCGGGACTGGTTCGGGAGCGGTCGGCGTCGGCGACCAGTCCGTATCCCTCAGCCCGGCCGAGCTGCCAGGCCAGCTCACCCCAGAGGGTGTGTACCTCCGTGCCGTCCGGCTTGGTCGTGATCTGACCCGGCGGGATCATCTGCCCAACGAGCACGGCGGTCGTAGCAGGCGGCGGCGCCTTCATGCCCGCGTCGGCCAGCATCGCCTCGACGCCGGGCAACGCGTTCGGCGGGTAGCCGGCCGCCAGGTGGAACAGCGCGATCATCGAGTGGGTCTTTCCGCCGCCGAAGTTGGTCTGCAGCTCCACGACCGGGTCGCCGCCCTCCCGCCACCAGCGGCGCACCGCGTTGAGCAGCAGCGCCCGCAGCCCGTCGGTGAGGAAGGTGCGGCGGTAGAACTCGGCGGGATCGCCGTACTCGGGGGCGGCCTCATCCCGCCACACCTGATGGAGGTCGGCAGCGAACTCCGCCTGCTGGTAGCGGCCTGAGGCGACGTCGGGGTGCGGCGTGATCAGCTCCCGCCACGACCGCAGGCTACCCGCCGGCTGCCCCTCGATCGGGGTCACCGCCGCCCTTCGCTCGGTCTGGCGGGCCTGCTCGGCGAAGCGGACGCGCAGCAGCTCTTGGCGCATCCGGTCGGCCTCAAGCGCCTCGTCGGCTGACGACACCGACGTGAGCATTCGATGGATCGTGTCAAGGGCGCGATAGGTGTCGTCTGTGGAGAAGTTTGCCTGGTGGGCCCAGCGATTGCGGATCTCGATGAGCTCGCTCACGTAGTTCCGCTCGGTGCGTCCGAGCACCTTGCCGAAGACTTCTCGCCACTCGTCGGCGAGCACGGCCAGGAGGAACTGGGCGTCGTTTGCGTTCGCATGCTGATGCCGAGCCACGCGCCCGACCCACTGCTCGCCGTATCTGGCCTTGCACTCCCGGGCGACGAACGGTGCTAGCCCCTGGGTCAGCAGGGTGAGCGCCCTACCGGTCCGCTCGTGGTTGGTGACCGCCATCGATTAAGTCTCCTACGGCTGCGCTGCCTGCTCATCCGGATCGGCGCCAACGAGCTGGGTGGCCGCCTGGGCGGCACGCTCGAGGACCCGGCCTGCCGTGTCCAGGCAGATGGCGACGTCTCCCGCAGTACCCTCGTCAACGTCGGCCGGGTAGCGTCCGGCGATAGACCATCGGCTCAGGTCCTCAAGCGCCGGCTCGTCAAGCGCCGCCATTATGGGCGAAGCGGAGCGTTCGAGCAGCCTTCGCAGATCGTGGAGCTTCGGCGGGTCCATGTCCTCCGCGACGAGGACGGCCTTGATCGCCTTCTCCGCGGCCTGCTGCGCCAGGAGACAGGCCACGCGATACGGCAGGTGGGCCGCGTCCGCGAGGTGCCTCGCGGCTGCCAGGTCTTCCCGAGCGAGGCGCAGCCATCGCCACACCTCGCGCCGCAAGCGTTCATCCCGCTCGGTCATACACCACCCGGCCCTCGCGCAACGCGACCCGGAGGATCCCGGGTAGGTCCCCGCGCTCGGCGATCTCGGCCGGGTCGGTGACCAGGAGGTCGACGGGGACCGGCGCGGTAATGGCGCGTGCCAGCTCCACGGTCAGCTCGTGCCTGCGGCTTCGCTCGGCCTCGGGCAGGACGATAAACAGGTCGATGTCGGAATCCGGCCCATCGACCCCACGGGCGACCGATCCGAAGAGCAGTACCCGCCGTGGCTGTCCGACCGCGACGAGGTCAGCGACCACGTCCGGCACCCACTCGGCCAGGGTCCGGCCGGCGTAGCGGATCCTGCCGTCGACTACCTGCCAAGCCCCCTGCGCCATGACGGTCTCCTCACACCAGCGTCTGCTGCCCCGACCCTTCCATTGGGACCTCCGCGGCCAACCGCACGATCTCCGGCCACGAGACCACCAATGAGTTGTACGCCAACGCCTCCCTCGGCCACCTCTTGCGCTCGCAGAGTGTGAAGAGGCGGTATGCCAATTCCCGTGCCGTCTCGCCCAGCCCCCCACCGACCTGGTGCAGCAGCCCGACCGCCTTGGCCTCGCCGCCGGTATCCAGCGCCCGGATCAGGTGCTGGGTGACCTCCCACACAGTAAGCCGTCTGTCGGTAGCTGGGTTCCAGTCCACAGGTAGCTCGTCCCGGTCGAGCAACCGGACCTTCCCCGCCTTCGAGGTGACGATCCCAGCCGCAACGAGCCCGTTGACCGCGGTGTTCTTGGCCTTCGACAGGGTCTCGGCGACCCCGAACGGCCCGGGGTTCATGCCGTGCTGCTCGAACCATGCGAGCGCCCACCGGGACTCAGCGTCGAAGTCTGCCTCCTGCTCGGCCAGCGTCTCGTCCAGGACCTGGTTGATGAGCCCGAGCGCGGTCCGCACCGTCATCGCTGACCCGTCGGCCTCCAGCACCTTGGCGTAGCGAGAGAAGACGCCCATCCCCGGCCCGATCGCTGCCTGCGGCTAGCGGTGCATTCGCCGCACGAGGACGGCATACAAGCAGGATGGAGGTCGCAAGTGCGTTGCTTGCTTGACCTCTCATCCGCCTTCCAAGTTCGGTCCGTAATGGCCATGTGCCATTTACCACAAAGCCCGCTCGAAGAAGCCCCTCCAGCATCGTCTCCCAGCCGGTGGACACCTCTCCGGCTTCATCATTCTCGCTCTGCTTGAACGCATAGTAAACACTTAGCGGATAATCTGGGGCAAGGGAGGTTCGGATGCTCCGAAAAACTTCTGCGATCCCTGACTCGAAGTGCCGTTCAGCCACTTTCCTCTTCCCTGAATGACGACTTGGGTCAGCAATCAGTTCTTCCGTTTTCGGTACTAGAATTGTGCTAAACAGTTCCGGAAATCTCTCTCTAATTGTTTGCCTCAGCCATACATAGAAGAAGTCCGCGAGATCCCCATAGCCGACATTATCATAGTACGGAGGGTCAGTCGAATATAGGAATGAGCGATCTGCCGGTTGTGCGGTGGCGCTGACCTGGGTGGCATAGCCAGGAGGTCCGGCCGGCAGGCCCTCGAGCAATTTCGCAATGGACGAGACGCCGCCCAAGAAATTACCGCTCGACTCACTCAAGGGGTTGATCTCTGCGAAATCCCAAATCATTGACACTGCCTGTCGGGTGAACGTATTCCGGGCATGTTCTCGATTTGGTGCCCAAGTTGCAAGTGTGGAATTGCGATCGGCCACCTTGTCCACCGCAAAAGCCAGATACATTGTCACCGCGTCAGCGTATGCGGTGGCTCCCATACCGCCCTCAGCCAGACGCCTTCCATCGTTAGACAGCCCCGCATTTACTGCGTCTGCAGCGATCCGGTCATGAGCCTCGCGCGCTAGATCCGAAAAGGTACTAAGTGATACCAGCTGCCGATCAGTAAACAGATGACGATGCTTCGTCATTCCGTAGGCCTGCACACGGAATCCCAATCCCTGCTCAGGCAGATCAGTATCCGGCACATTCGGTGGAGGAACGGCCTGCCGTGCAATCTGCTCCTGTTCGACGGTAGGCGAAAGGTAGACACGACCCCTTGGACCCTCAGCAACTATGGCCATGAGCTGGACGTCCATCCGGCCAGCTCTTGCTTCGTCTCGAATGTAGCTGAACGAGACTGGCGTATCCGTCGCCAGGCACACCGCACCACCGCGGCCGACTGTTCCGTCAGGACATCCGGGGCCGGTGCGAACCTCGAACTGTATGCGTCTGGTCTTCCAATCCACACTGGGACGAACCCAACTCTCCATCCCTCTTCCAGCCGACAAAGCAAAAGACCGAACGAGCGGCATGGAACCAGGCCAGGCTGGATTCGGCGACTTTATGGTCCGAGCCCAAATCCAGGCGATTACCGTACCTTCTGCTCCGCCATAGTGAGATGAGAGGTGGACCTTAGGGTATAGGTGTCCGATCCGACGTTCTGCCTCATCGCGTATCCAGTGACCATAGTAGCGCAAATCCTCAGCGAGTCCTTGAGCACCCCTCCATATGTCGAGCCCCCTTGCTCTTCCGGTTTCTGGATGCACCGGCGCACGATTGGCAAACTTCGGAGGGATCTCTATCAATGCCTTCGTGATAAGTACCGCAACCGGGTTAAGGTCCCCAGCGTGGGCCTCCAGGCCGAGCCGCTGCGCCTCAAGGGGTATCGACCCGCCGCCACAGAAGGGATCACGGACAACTGGAGGACCTTCGATACACGAAGAGAGGATTTCCTTCTCGGCAGCAGCCAGAACCGTGGGATTACTGCTATTCTCCCATTTCACCATTTCTTCGATGAGCTGAAAGAGCCGCCGGCGTTCAGCCTCCTGGTCCGCTTCGGTTGGGAATCGGTCTGGACGAGATGAAGGGTCATCCACTATCGAAGCGAAGAGTACAGCGCGGCAGGCTGCTAACGGTCGTCGTGCCCACCACAGATGCAGCGTTGATGGATGACCGTGACGAATGGACTTCTCTCGAGCCGACTCATTATTGATCGCCTCGAGAGGAATCGCCACCTCGATTAACTTCTTGCGGCTTCTCATCTCGCCTTCCGCTCTCAAGACCCTTAGAACCAACCGTACGCGCGACCAGTCGAACCCTGTTGAGTGGTTCGGCGGGTGCCTTGACGATCAGACCGCTCCCGCCAACGGCGGGCTGCCGAGGTGTGGACCCCAGCGCTCTTCAGACGAAAAACGCCTGACTCCGATGTTCGGTCAAGCCTGATCACCGAGCCCTGAAAGGACTTCGCACTCTCGGTAATGGTTGGTAGGCGAAGTCGCCACACTCCGTTCTGCCAGAACTGGAGCCAGCTGCCCCAAGAGGTCGCTTCTATCTGAAGAGTGAACGTTGTCCGATTCCGTGGGCTGGACTCCAAACCAAAGAACGCCTCCGCACCCTGCGGGAGCTCCAGTTGGTTTTGGGAACCTCCACTCAGGAAGCCGGCTTCGATCCACAATGAGGATGCCGCCGCCAGTTCTGACGGGCTTGGCTCCTCACTCAAAAAGCTGTCAGGGACGGCTCGGCGAAGTAGCTTCCTAGCCTCGCCATATCTGTGGAGCAGGTCCGTCGTCAGCGCGCTAGAAGCAGCCCATTGCTGGCCCCACCAGCGATCGAATGATCGACCGATACCAGAGGGGACGGAATGGCTAGGCAACAAGATGCAGACCCCTAGCTCAGCATTTGACCTTAGTCCAGCCTGAGTCAGATTGCTGGATCCTATGACTAGCCCTGCAGGAGCAATAGGCATCCCGGTGTCGAAGACGAAGGCCTTGGGATGGAAGACCTCTGTCCTCCGCATGTGTGTTCTTGCGATGACCTCGTCGGCAGCAGGGATACGTACTTCGGCTCGTTTCAGGTTGCGAAGTCGATCAAGCGCTTCCGGTTGCGTCAGGCCATGGTCAATGCTCACCAGGAAGTGCTTCATAGAGGATTGCCAGTTCGGATGACTTGACAACTCCTCCCTCAGCGCATGAACACCGAGCTCACTCGCGTATGCAACAGCGACTCTCAGCCGTTGAAATTCGAGTTGCCGTGAGATATCTCCAAGAGATCTCACCGCGGCGCCGGGCGGTTGGGCGATGAGCCAAGCCGAGACTGTCTCCGAAGAGGTCACGATCTCCCCTCACGCTCTCATCACTGGTGGAATGAGGTGGGCTGGGCTGTTTGGACTCGTCCACGGTTGGCGAGCTGCTTCCAGTCGAAGGTCACGCTGATCGTTCCGAACGGCAGGTCGCCGCCGCCGTCGAACGGCCGGCGAAGATAGCGAACTAGCGGCTCGCCGTCGAACGGGACCTCTACGAGGGCGAGGATGAACTGGTCGGGCTTGTTGCGGCCGACTCCGATCTCGCTCTTGGTGACGGTCACCGTGTCGGCGCCTTCCACTCTGCCTTTGACCTCGATGAACCACAGGCCGCCGTCGGGGTCCTTGGACTCGACGTCGTAGCCCTTGTTGTTGTGGGGCATCTCGACCGGCGTGCGGCCGAGCTCACGCTCGATCGCGAGCACGGCGTCGACGGCGACGCGCTCGACCCGCTCGGTTTCCCGCGCCCGCTCGGCCGGGTCGGCCTGCGTCTCACCAACCTGGGCGAGCAGTCCGGCCGGGAGCACGAGTGCGCCGCCGGCGATGACCGGTGGGAGCGGGGAGAGCTGCCGTTCGGCGTCGAGCTCCTCGAGGCGGCGGGCAAGGCGGGCTTCGAGCTCGTCGGCACGCTGACGGGCCCTACTGGAGTTCATGCCGCTTCTCGGGAGCTTGCCCGCGAGCTCCTGGTCTTTGAGTTGGTTGGCTCGATGGTCCCAGTAGCGGATCTCGGTCGTCAACCTCTCCTTCACGGCCACGGCGGTCCGCTCCACCCGGTCGAGCGTGCGGCGCCGGACCTCCTCCAGGTGGGTGCGGGCCTGCTGCACCCCATGGTCGAGGCTCCGCTTCTCCAGGTCGTCACGGACCCAGCCGCCGTCCAGGACCGGCCTGGCCAGCGCCAGCTCCTCCTGGGTCGCGGGCCGGAGGTCCAGGAAGGGTGCCCAGCCCGCGCTCTGGGCGCCGCCCTCCCGGTCGACCTCGACGAACTCGAACCGCTTGGAGACGATCCGACGGTTGCCGCTACGGTCGGCGCGGCCGTCCTGGATCGCGTGCTGGAGGTAGACCAGGACGCGAGGCCGCTGTCCAGGATCGGCCTCGTCGACCAGCACGGCGCCCTGAGTCAGCAGGCCCGTGTACCGCTCCGCGATCAGGTCGATGGTGCCGTCGAGCAGTGGATGCCCCGGGCAGCAGAACTCGGCCAGCGGTCGTCCCTCGACGGCGACCAGCTCCTTGTGGAACGTGATGCGCTCGTAGCGCCGCAGCAGTGGCGTACCGCCGAGCTGGCGATCGCGGCGCCGCAGCTCGACAGGCACGTGGGTGACCTCGTAGCGGCCCGGCTCCCGCTCCCGGACCGTGCCGCCCAGCAGCGAGAACGCCTCCAAGAAGAACGATCGGATGAAGTGCGGCTGGAGGCGGCGGGCGTCGGCGCGCTCCATCTCGTCACGGATACGCTCGACGTCGGCCAGGGTCAGCATGTCGGTGACCAGCGCCCGCTCGTCCACGACCTGCTTGAGCGTCTCGCCGACCGTGGCGTCGACCACCAGCTCCAGCCGCTGCTTGACCTCTGGCTGCTCCCCATAGCGGATGGCGTCGATCAGCAGCTCCCGGAGGCTCCTGCCCCGGAACGCCTCGCCGAGCACGTCGAAGACCTGGCCGCCGAGCGCCCGGCGCTGCTCCTCGAGCTTCTCGAACAGCCGCTGGAAGACCTGGCCCTCCCGCGTCTCCTCGGCCACCAGGTTCCACAGCGAGCAGACCTCGGTCTGGCCGATACGGTGCACACGCCCGAACCGCTGCTCGATGCGGTTGGGGTTCCATGGCAGGTCGTAGTTGACCATCAGATGCGCCCGTTGGAGGTTGATGCCCTCCCCGGCGGCGTCGGTGGCGACCAGCACGAGCACGCTCCGGTCCTGAGTGAACGCCTCCTGCACCGCGCGCCGCTCCGCGCGTGGCATCTGGCCGTGGATCGCGACGACCGCCTCGGTCCGCCCGAAGAGCCCTCGCAGCCGTCCGACCAGGTAGTTGAGCGTGTCGCGGTGCTCGGTGAAGACGATCAGCTTCCGCCGGCGGCCGCCAGAGTCGAACATCTCCGGGGTGTGCTGCAGGAGGTTCGACAGCTCCTCCCACTTGCGGTCAGCTCCCGACCGACGCACCTGGTGGGCCAGCTCCTCCAGCTCGCCGAGGCGGCTGATCTCCCACTCCAGCTCCGCGATCGTTCGGGCCGCCGACGCCTCGTCGACCAGCTCCTCCTCCAGGTCTTCCAGCTCGCCGTCCGGGAGGTCATCGACGTCGAACTCCTCGTCGACGTCCCGGAACTCGTCGGGAACCCTCGGGACGCCGATCTCGGCCGCCGCAGCGCCCCCCCGGCGCGTTCGCTCCTCGACGATGCGGGCCTCCAGCCGCTTGCGACGCCGGACCAGGGACTGGTAGATCGCCTCTGGGGAGGAGGCCAGCCGGCGCTGGAGCGTGGTGAGCGCGAAGCCGACCACCGTCCCCCGGCGTCCCTCCCCTTCGGCCTTCAGGCGGTCGGCCCGGTTCATCTCCTCCTGGACGTACTCCGTAACGCGCTTGTAGAGGAGGGTCTCGTCGTCCGAGAGGGGGTACACGGCGGTGAAGGCACGCCGTTCGGGGAACAGCCTGGTGCCGTCGAACTTGAGCAGCTCCTCCTTCACCAGCCGCCGCATGAGGTCGCTGGTGTCGGCGTGGACGCCTCGGCGCGCCTTGCCTTCGAAGCGGTCGCCGTCGAGCAGCGCCATGAAGAGCTGGAAGTCCTCCTCCTTGCCGCTGTGAGGCGTGGCGGTCATCAGCAGTAGGTGGCGGGTGACCGAGCCGGCCAGCCTGCCGAGCTTGTACCGCTTGGTCTCTCTGACCTCGCGGCCGAAGTAGTGCGCCGCCATCTTGTGAGCCTCGTCCGCGATGATCAGGTCCCAGTCGGTGGCAGCGAGCTTGGCCTGGAGATCCTCGCTGCGGGACAGGTGGTCGAGCCGCGCGATGAGCTGGGGACGCTCCGCGAAAGGGTTGCCGGTACGGGACGCTTCGATCATGTCCCGGGTGAGGATCTCGAAGGGCAGGCGGAACTTTGACCACAGCTCGTCCTGCCACTGCTCGACCAGGCTTCCGGGCGCGATCACCAGGCACCGCTCGACGTCCCCTCGGAGGGCCAACTCCTTGCAGAACAGCCCCGCCATGATCGTCTTGCCTGCGCCGGGGTCGTCGGCGAGCAGGAAGCGCAGGGGCTGCCGGGGAAGCATCTGCGAGTAGACGGCATCGATCTGGTGAGGGAGCGGGTCGAGCGTCGAGACCTGCACCGCCAGAAACGGGTCGAAGAGGTAGGCGAGCGAGATTCGCTTTGCCTCTGAAACGAGCCGGAACAGGTGCCCGTCGGCGTCCATCGACCAGGAGCGGCCCTGCCCCTCGACCGCGAGGCGGGACTCGTCATCCCGGTAGAGGAGCTCCTGGCCCGGCCTGCCCGACTCATCGGTGTAGGTCAGCGTAAGGGCGTCCGAGCCGTGCCATTCGACCTGGATGACCCTGACGGCTCGGTCAAGGACTCCCCGAACCAAGGCGCCAACCTTCAGGTCCTCAAGACTCGTCATCCAGCTGTTGGCTCCATGTCCCCCGCGAGCGCCGGTCTGGGCACGCTAGCACGTGACGAGGACGGAGCGGCGAGCTGCGTGGCTGGCTGTGGAGAAGCCCAGACTCGCGCTCGCCTCATACCAGCGTCTGCTGTGCCGACCCTTCCATTGGGACCTCCGCGGCCAGCCGCATGATCTCCGGCCAGGAGACCACCAGCGCGTTGTACGCCAACGCCTCCTTCGGCCACCTCTTGCGCTCACACAGCGAATACAAGCGATAGGCCAACTCTCGAGCCGTCTCCCCCAACCCCCCACCGACCTGCCGCACAAGCCCGGCCGCCTTGGCCTCGCCGCCGGTATCCAGGGCCCGGATCAGGTGCTGGGTGACCTCCCACACAGTAAGCCGTCTGTCGGTAGCTGGGCTCAAGTCCGCAGGTAGTTCGGCGCCGTCGAGGAGCCGGACCTTCCCCGCCTTCGAAGTAATGATCCCGGCCGTCACCAGCCCGTTGACCGCGGTGTTCTTGGCCTTCGACAGGGTCTCGGCGACCCCGAACGGCCCGGGGTTCATGCCGTGCTGCTCGAACCACGCCAGCGCCCAGCGGGTCTCCGGATCGACGTCGGCTTCCTGCTCGGCCAGCGTCTCGTCCAGGACCTGGTTGATGAGCCCGAGCGCGGTCCGCACCGTCATCGCTGACCCGTCGGCCTCCAGCACCTTGGCGTAGCGAGAGAAGACGCCCATCCCCGGCCCGATCGCTGCCTGCGCGGCGATGAGCTGCCTGCGCGTCGCCAGGGGCGCCCCGTCGGCCCGTGGCCTGCAGACCAGGACGATCGACGACGCGAGCGCGTTGGTGCCGCTGGAGAGCATGCGGCTGGGGAGCTCGGTCCGCATCGGCCAGGTCCCGGTCACCGCGAACCCTGAGCGGAGCAGGCCCTCCAGCATCGTCTCCCAGCCGGTCGAGACGGGTGCTGCATCGCCGCCGCCGTCCTCTGCCTGCTTGAACGCGTAGAACAAGGTGAGCGGGCCGACCGCGGTCTGCGCTGCTCGCATCCGCGTGAACGCCCGGATGAACCCTCCTTCGAAATGCGCGTCGGCCTGCTCCCTGCTGCCGCTAAAGCGGTACGGGGTCGCGACCAACTCTGCCGACTTCGGCGTCAGCAGCGTGCCGAACAGTTCCGGATACAGGTCGCGAAGCGCGCGGCGCAGCCAGATGTAGAAGAGGTCGGACAGGTCGGCGTATCCGACGTTGTCGTAGTACGGCGGGTCGGTGGCGATCAGCGCCGGCTTGGTCGTGTCCAGCGAGGTGGCGTCGGTCTGCTCGGCCGTGCCCGGCACCTGACCCGGGAGGCGGCTGACGACCTCCCAGACCGAGAACAGGCAGTGGGCGAAGTCGCCGCCGGCACCGCCGAACGGGTTCGCCTCCACATAGTCCCACGTCATCGGCAATGCATGACGCTGGAACGTGCCCCTGAGCCGGTCCATGCGGGGCTCCCAGGCACAAATCGTGCTATTGCGGTCGGTCATCTTGTCGACCGCGAACGCCAGGTAGGTCGCCACCGCGACGGCATACGCAGCCGCGTCCGCCGCATCGGCTATCAGTCGTTCCTTCGCCTCGTGGACGAGGTCGGAGAAGGTACAAAGCGTGAGCAACTGCCGAGACGTGAACAGGTCGGCATAGCCCAGCAGGCCGAAACCGGGCGGTGAGAACCACCGCGGGTTCGTCGGCATCATCGCGCCGGGTACGTCGTCGGGGGGCGCTGCGCTGGTGGCGAGGCGTTCGTGCTCGGGGTCGGGCGGGAGGTAGATCCGTCCGCGTGGCCCCTCGGCGACGATCGCCATGAGCTGGGCGCTCATGCGCCCCGCCTTCCCCTCGGCGCGGATGTAGCTGAGCGGCACCGGCGTTCCGGTGGCCAGGCACACCGCGCCCGTACGACCCACCGTCCCCGCCGGGCACCCGGGACCGGTGCGGACCCGGAAGCGGATGTGGCGGTGTTCGCGGTCCACCACCGGCTGCACCCAGGTCTCCTTGCCCTTCTTCGTTGAGAGAGCGAAGGAGCGGACCAGCGGCATCGGGCCGTCCCACGCCGGATTCGGCGATTTGACCGTCCGCGCCCACAGCCAGGCGATCACGGTCGCCTCGCCGCCGCCGTGCTCAGCCGGCAGCTCGACCTTGGGGTACAGATGCCCAATGCGGCGCTCGGCCTCCTCCCGCATCCAACGGCCGTAGTAGCGGACGTCCTCGGCCAGCCCACGGGCACCCTCCCAGGAGCCCAGGGTCCATGAGCTGCCGTCTTTTGGGTGTACGGGTGGGCGGCCCGCGAACCTCGGTGGGAGCTCGATCAGCGCCTTGGTGATCAGCACCGCGACCGGGTTCAGGTCGCTGCCGTGGGCCTCCAAGCCTAGCCGTTGCGCCTCCAGCGGGATCGACCCGCCGCCGCAGAACGGGTCCAGCACGGCAGGTGGGTTGCCGTCGCAGGAGGCAAGGATCTCGGCCCGCGCGGCCTTCAGCACGTCGGCGTTGGTGGTGTTCTCCCACTTGACCAGCGCTTCGATAATGCGGAACAGCCGCTCCCGCTCCTGCTGCTGGGCCTGCTCGGTCGGGAACCTGTCCGGATGCGCGGATGGGTCGTCCACCAGCGACGCGAACAGCACCGCCCGGCAGGCCGCCAGCGGGCGGCGCGCCCACCACAGGTGCAGGGTCGAGGAGTGGCCGTGGCGGATCGACTTCTCCCGCGCCGACGCCCGGTTGATCGCCTCCAGCGGCAAGGCCACCTCGATCAGCTTCCGCCTGCCGGTCACACCGGCAAGCTAGCACGGTCAGAAGCGGCGTTCGCTGGCAAGCGCGAGGACCTTCCCCAGCGGGACGTCGCCGCCCTGCTTGGACCAGCCCTTCCACTCGCAGGCCTGGCAGGAGGCGAAGGTGTGGTCCTCGTCGGGCGCAAGGCGGATGTGGATCGCGGTGAGCCGTTCGGAGGTGCAGTTGGGGCAGTGCATGTCGGAGTCCTTCGGCGGAGAGGCTGCCGTGTAGGCCAGATGCCCTCAAGCCATCGGCGCCAGCCCACGCCGGACACATGACCCGGACGGGCGGCTGCGGTGTCACCCGGATGGGCTAGTGTCGCGCGTGGCGCATCATGGAGGAGACAGGCGATGACATCCCACACCCACCATCCCGTGATCTCGCTGATGCTTGCCGTGCCCGATGCCGCAGCGGCGGCGCAGTGGTACGCACGGGCACTCGGAGCCACCGAGTTGTGGAACCTCGGTGGCGTCGTGGGGCTGACCGTCCAGGGAGCCCCGTTCTTCTTGGGCGAACCCGAGAACAACGGCTGGGACACTCCCACGGCCGTTGGCACAAGGACGGTGCGAGTCGAGGTCTTCGTGGACGACCCCGACAGCTTCATCGAAC
>WNGB01024331.1_pt1 | contig 14924 bp, 14 predicted proteins | sample 5400681 | NCBI WGS metagenome assembly WNGB01 (sample SAMN13153367, study PRJNA577476) | soil metagenome | isolation source: 115 cm soil or saprolite under grassland replicate 2 | place: USA:California | collected 2016-06-15
TCCGTCGTCGCGCCGAGACAGTCTCCGGTTGCGCCGCCGAGCCAGGCGCGGTACCAGAGCGCGAGTGCCACGGTGGCAATCGCCGCCGTCCCGGCAAGCGGCCACGCGTCGGAGCCCACAGCGACCACCGTGAGGGCGAGGCCGATGACGCAGACGATCACCGCCGTCGCTGTCGCGACACGCCCCGTCAGGACGCTGCCCGTGCCTCCCGCGGCGCGCGGGTACGGCAGGCGAGCCGCGAGCACAGGAGCTGCAGAACGCGAGAGCACGCCGGCAGCAACGAACGCGCCCACCACGCCGCCGCGATCGACCAGCGCCGCGACCGCGCTCACCTTCAGCAGCAAGTCGAGCGCGATCGCCGTGGCGCCAAAACTGCCGATCCGGGAGTCGCGCATGACTTCGAGAGCACGCTCCCGCGTCGGCGCTCCCAGCGCGTCGGCGGTGTCGGCGAGCGCATCGACGTGCAGCGCTCCCGTCAAGAGCACGGTGACCGTGCAGGCGAGCGCAGCAGTCGTGAAGGAGGGAAGCCACTGGTCGACGAGCAGAGCGACACCTCCTCCCGCGGCGCCGACGCCCGCGCCGACGACCGGAAAGAGAATGCTGCCGCGCGCCACGTCGTCGCCGTCCAGGATCACGAGCCGCGCCAACGGCACCCGCGTCAGGAACGTGAACGCTCCCGCGGCGGCGCGTGCGCTAGCGGCCAGCATCCGTCACTCCCGCCGCTTCGAACGTGGCCATGTCTGAGAGGAGCGCGAGCGCGGCGTCCAGGACCGGGAGCGCGAGGGCGGCGCCGCTCCCCTCTCCGAGCCGCAGGCCGAGGTCGAGCAGCGGCGTGAGGCCGAGCGCCTCGAGGACGATCCCGTGGCCCGGTTCAGGCGAGAGGTGCGCTGCGACCATCGCGTCGACGGTTGGCGGCGACAGCAGGGCGGCGACGAGCGCCGCGGCAGCGGTGATGAAGCCGTCGACCAGCACGACCATCCGCTCGGCGGCCGCCCCGAGAGCGAGCCCGCAGAGGACTGCGAGCTCGAAGCCGCCGAGCGCGGCGAGCACGCCGATTGGATCCGCGGCGTCGGCCCGGTTCGTCGCGAGAGCGCGCTTGACTACGTCGACCTTGCGTGCGAGGCCGTCGTCGTCCAGACCCGTGCCCCGGCCGCACACCTCTACCGGCGCGCGTGCGAGCAGCGCTGCGGCGACGGCGGCCGCAGCCGTGGTGTTCGCGATCCCCATCTCGCCGAGCGCGACGACGCCGACACCGTCGCGCTCGAGCTCGCGTGCGAGTGCGATTCCCTCCTCGATGCGCCCGACGGCGTCGGCCCGCGGCATCGCCGGGCCGGTCGCGATGTTTGCCGTGGGACGGCCGACGCCCGCGTCGATGACGCGCAGCTCGGCGCCCGCCTCGCGCGCGAGCACGCAGACGGCCGACCCTCCTGACGCGAACGTCGCGAGCATCTGCCGCGTCACCTCCTGCGGGTAGGCACTCACCCCCTCGTCGGCCACGCCGTGGTCAGCCGCCGCAACGACGACGGCGGCCCTGAGGCGGCCCGGATCAGGCGTGCGCCGGACACCCGCAACGCGCACGGCGAGCTCCTCGAGACGCCCGAGGCTGCCGCGGGGCTTCGTCTTGGCGTCGAGCGCACGTTGAGCGGCTTCGGCCGCGCCGGTGTCCGCGCCCTCCATCCGGTCGACGGTCTCCTCGAGCAGGCTCACTGCAGCGGGAGCGTGCGTCCTGCGACGACGAGCGCCGCCTGGTCGGCTGCGGCCGCCCACGCCGCGTTGACGCGCCCGAGCACGTCTCGGTAACGACGGCCGAGGACGGTCGGCGGCACGATGCCGAGCCCGACCTCGTTGCTCACCGCGATCGTGAGCGCGTCCCGTGCCGCCACCAGCATGGCCGCCGCCTCGCCCTCCTCCTCGATCGTCGCCTCGGCATCGCCGTGCTCGAGCCGGTTGGCGACCCAGAGGGAAAGGCAATCGACGATCAGGGCCGACTCCGGCGGAACGCGCTCGATCGCAGCGCCCAACTCGTGCGGCTCCTCGATCGTCGTCCAGCCGTCGGGCCGCGCGGCGCGGTGCAGGCGGATGCGCTCCACCATCTCCTCGTCTCGCGGCTCGCCGGTTGCGATCACCGTCACGGGCCCTGCCCACTTGCGGGCGAGCTCGATCGCGCGAGCGGACTTGCCGCTGCGGGCACCGCCGAGGAGGAAGGTCAGGCTCATTCCGTCCGCCGCACGGGGACGACGACGAAGCCCGATCCCGGCGCGTCTACGACTTCGACCTCCGCGCGGTAGTGCTCGGTGATCAACGCGCGGGTCAGCACCTCGTTCGCAGTCCCGGCCGCGACCAGGTGTCCACCGTCGAGGAGCAGCAGCCGGTCCGCGTACTGGCCGGCCAGCGTCAGATCGTGCATCGTGGACAGCACCGTCAGCCCACGCCGCGCGCGCAAGCGATCGACGATCTCCAGCACCTGCTGCTGCCGTCCCATATCGAGTGCGGCCGTCGGCTCGTCCAGCAACAAAACCGGCGCATCCTGCGCGAGAGCGCGCGCCAGTGTCGCCCGTTGGCGCTCGCCGCCGGAGAGCGTGTCGAGCCGGCGCTCCGCGAAGGGGACGAGGTCGAGCTGCTCGAGCGCCGCGTCGACCGCGCGGTGGTCGGCGCGGCCCTCGCTGCCGAAGTACCCGAGGTGCGGTGTGCGTCCGAGCAGCACGTAGGCGCGCACCGTAATGTCACCGGGAATCACCGGCACCTGCGGGACGAGCGCGATCTGCCGCGCCAACTCCTTCCGCGCAAGCGTGCGCGAGTCCCGTGCCAGCACGCGGACATCACCGTCGTACTCGACAAGGCCCGCGATCGCGCGCAGCGCCGTCGTCTTGCCCGCGCCGTTCGGCCCGATCAGCGCGACCCATTCGCCCTGTTCGACCGCACACGAGAGCCGATCGACGATCCGAGCTCCGCCGAGCGTGACGGAGACGCCGTCGAGCCCGAGCGCCGTCACGCCGTCCGCCTGCCCGTGCGGAGCACGACCGCGAAGAAGGGCGCACCGAAGAACATCGTCACGACCCCGATCGGAAGCTCTGCCGGCGACATGATCGTGCGTGCGATCACGTCGGCGAAGACGAGGAAGCCGGCGCCGACGATCACCGAGAGCGGCAAGAGCAGGCGATAGCTACCGCCGACGAGCAGCCGGATGGTGTGCGGCACGATGATCCCGACGAATCCGATCAGCCCGCTCACGGCGACGGCCGCCGCGGTCGCGACAGTCGCGGCGACGACGACGAGCAGGCGCACCCGCGCCACGTTGACGCCGAGAGCCGCCGCTTCTTCGTCACCGACGGCGAGGACGTCGAGCAGCCGACGGTGCGCGATGATCACGACCCAGGCGACCACGACGTACGGAAGGACGATCCCCACGTCCCGCCAGCCCGTCGTTGCGAGGCGCCCGAGCAGCCACGAGTACACCTCCTGCACCGTGTCGACGTTCTGCTGCTGGACGAATGTCTGCAGTGCAGTCAGGAAGGACGTGACCGTCACACCCGCGAGCACCAGTGCGGCCGGGCCGGCCGCCGCTCCGGCAGAACGGCCGAGCATGTACGCGGCGACTACCGCCAGCGCGGCCCCGACGAAGGCGGCGAGCGGCAGCAGGTCCCCCTGCAGCGTGCTCGCGGGCGCGTAGGACACGACGAGCGTCGCGCCGAGCCCGGCACCGGCCGCGGCTCCGAGCAGGTACGGGTCCGCGAGCGGGTTCCTGAAGACACCCTGGTACGAGGCTCCGGCGGCGGCGAGCGTCCCGCCGACGAGCGCGGCGAGGATCACCCGCGGCAGGCGGAGTTGCCACAGGATCGCGTCGTCCGCGCCCGAGAGCGGTGAATGCAGCCCGAACACGTGCGCGAACGTGGCGTGGACGACATTCACCGCTCCGAGGTCGACGGGCCCGACGAGCACCCCGGTGAGCAAGGCCGCGAGCAGGAACAGGAAAGCGGCGGGTAGCCACAGACGTGCACGGGAAAGACGCATCAGCGCTTGCGCTTCAGCACCTTTCCGATTGCGCGCACGAAGTCCACGATGCGCGGACCCCACCGCGACGCGACGGAATCGTCGACACCGACGACGGATCCGGTCTGCACGGCAGCGATGCCGCTCCAGCCGGGTCGCTTTGCGACGGACGCCGCAGTCGCCCCGCAGCAACGCGTGTCCGCAAGGACGATGACGTCAGGGTTCGCCGAGACGATGTACTCCGCCGACAGCTTCGGATACCCGGTGCCGGCGGAGTCGGCCGCGTCGGCGATGTTCCGCAGCCCGAACAGCTTGTAGATCTTCCCGATGAACGTCCGCGAGGTCGCGCTGTAGAGATCGGGCTCGAGCTCGTGGTAGACGGAGAGGCGGCGCTTTGGAACGGACTTGACCGCTTTGGCGATCGCTTTCTGCATGCGCTTGACGAGCGCGGCCGCATTCTTCTTGTGGCCGGTGATCGCTCCGAGCTGCCGGATCTCGGCATAGGCGTCGGCGAGATTCTTCGCAGCGGGTTGCAGCAGGACGCGGATGCCGAGCTTGCGCAGGCCGGCGACGACGTCATTCGCGTCGCCGGCGAGAACGACCAGGTCCGGCCTGTAGCCGGCGATCGCCTCGACGTTCGGCGTGTATCCGGAGAGGCTGGTTCTCGGCGCTCGCTTCGGGTAATCGGACTGGTCGTCGACAGCGACGACCTGCGCGCCCGCGCCGATGGCAAAGAGCGATTCGGTCGCCGTCGGCGACAGCGAGACGATGCGATGCGGCGTCGCCGCCGGCGCAGGTTGCACGACGAACAGCGCGGCGAGCGCCGCGACGAACGGGACGAGTCGGTGAAACACGAATCCTCCTTCCGCGAGGGGTTCGGGTTTGCCGGCGGCGGAGGTCTTCTGACTCGGGGCTCCCTCCCTCGCCGCCTTCCCGGCCCGTGGGGCCAGTGGCATGTGGCGCGGGAGCGTCTCCCCTCACAGCGGCGGGACCGTTCCGGAATTACACCGGATTCCCTTGCCGCTCGCCGGTTTGTGGGCCGGAGACTAGCATCGGGCGGCGATGGCGAGGTCGCGCGTGCTGACCCTGTGGCTGCCGGTGCTCGCATGGGCGGCGGTGATCTTCGCCTTCTCTTCGATCCCGAGTCTCTCGAGCGGCCTCGGCGCGTGGGACACAGTCCTGCGGAAAGGCGCGCACATCACGGAGTACGCCGTCCTCGGCGCATTGCTCTACCGCGCGCTCGAGCGCGAAGCGCCCGCGCTCGCGGCGGGCATCGCCTACGCGGCGGCGGACGAGCTGCACCAGCACTTCGTCCGTGGCCGGCATGCTTCGCCGGTCGACGTCGCGATCGACGCTGTCGGCGTCGCGCTCGGAATGCTGATCTGGCTGCGGGTGCGGGAACGATGAAGGCCGTCGCCGTCGACCTCGGCGCGATCGGCGACGTCGAGCCGCTCTGGCGCGACTGGCTCGAGGATGCCGGACGGCGCTTCCGCGTCGACGTGTCCGCCTTGGAGGAGGAGCTCCCGAACTGGCGGCAGCTGCTCGAGCGCTTCGCCGAGGAGCGCGCACCCGTCTATTTCCGGCGCGATGCCGAGGTGACCGATGCGCTTCGTCGTCTGCATGCTGCGGGGGCGCAGATCGGCGTCTTCACGGACGTCCCCGAGGAGCTTGCCCAAGTCGCCCTCTCCCATCTCGGGGCCGACGGCCGCGTCGGTCTCGTCGAGACGGGCCCGCGGGCACGGGAGCGCCTGGTCGAGCGACTTGGTGAGGGAACTCTGGTCGTCGGGACTCGGGCCGAGTTGCTCAGCCTCGGCATCGCTTGACGATGCCGACTCAAGGCCGGCCGGGCTCTGCCCGGGCGGCCGCCTAAACCAGCACCCCAGGTACCGGGTACGACGAGCTTCCTCACGCGTCCGCCCTAAGATGAGCGTGATGGACCGCAAGGAAGTCGGCGACCGACAGCTAGACGCGGTGCTCGAGCGCCTCGACCGCCTCTGCGAGGAGATGCACGCCCTCAACCGGCACCTCGACACGAGCGAGCATCTGCTGCGCATCTCTCGCGAGCTGTCGACTCTGAACGAGTCGCTGCAGGCACTCGCCTATGCGGCGCTCGGCCAGCAGGCCCCAACGGTCCGCCGCCGCCGCGCCGGCTAAGAAAATCGTCGGTCCGTAAGAGACGTGTCGCCACGGGCCCGGTCGAGGGGGTCAGACCCTTGGACCGGTCCATTTCGCCAAAGCGCTGCAAACCCCGCGAAACGTGCCAGGCACGAGACATGGCTACGGACATGCCTAAGGCCATGTCCACGGCCACACCCAAACGGCGAGCAATCCCAAGGCCGGAGCGTAAGCCGGGCAAAGCCGGCTTACGCGCAGGCGAACTGATGCGACGCGGCGACGCGCAGCCTCGCCGCGCCGCACGGTTGACGACAACCGCCAACCACCCTGAAGCGCGCGGGCCGAGCCCGCGCGCGTTCCGCGCGAAGCGCCGTACCCCACCCCGAGCGAAAGCGTCAGCTTTCGCTCGGAGCGCTAGCCCGAGAGCTTCAAGATCCGGCCGTTCTCGGTGGCGAGATAGAGCTCGCCCCTGGCGTCTTCGCCGAACGACGTCAGCGTGGAGATGTGGAACGGCTCCCGGCGGACGTCCACAGCCCGCCCGTTGTCGATCCTCAGGCTCCAGACGAGGCCTGAGCAGTAGTCGCCGAAGAAATAGCGGCCGGCTGCCGCCGGCACTGCGCGGCCGCGGTAGACGTAGCCGCCCGTGACGGAACAGTTGGTGCCGCCATGGTTGTAGACGTAGACCGGCGAGAGGAGCTCGCCCGGCCCGAGCGCAGTGTTCGAGTAGCGGGCGCGGCCCTCGAAGGCCCGCCAGCCGTAGTTCGCGAGCGTCCCGATCGCTCCGGCCGCGCGGTAGTCGATCTCCTCCCACTCCCCCTGGCCGACGTCGCCGATGTAGAGGTCGCCGTTGGCCCGGTCGAACGAGAACCGCCAGGGGTTGCGTAGGCCCAGCGCGACCATCTGCCAGCTGGCGCCCCGGGTCAGCGGGTTGATTCGCAGCAGCTTGCCGAGGCGGTCATTCGGATTCTGGGCACGGTTGCCGGGATCGCCGGCCGATCCTCCGTCGCCCATTCCGACATACAGCAGGCCGTTGCGGTCGAACTGCAGCTCGCCACCGTTGTGATTCGCGTAGGGCTGGCGCACGAAGAGCAGCTGTCGCGCGCTCGACTTGACGGCGCGACCGTTACGAGAGCGAAACTCGACCACGCGCGTATCGCCGCGCTTGTCGGTGTAGTCGACGTAGAAGCGGTGGTTGCGCGCGTAGTTCGGATGGAACGCGACCGACAGCAGGCCCTGTTCCCCGCCGCTCAGGACGCGGTCGCGGATGTCGAGGAAGGTGCCGCGCAGCTTGCCGCTCACGAAGTAGCGGATGCGACCGACCTGCTCGACCGCGTAGAGACGCCGCGGCTCGGCGGTCAGCGCGCCGAGCCCGCTCGCAAACTGCCGCACCGACAGCTGCTGCTGCTCATGCGTTGCGGGAACGAGCAGCGCTGCGGCGGCGAGCAGGGGGGCGACCATCTCGGTTCAAAGTACCCACGGCTTCGCCGTTTGGTTCGTTTCCTTACTTACTTCTTAGAGACCGGTCTGACAACACAGAACCGCCGGGCTGCTAAGTGGTGGCGGCCCACCGCTTCGACGGCCCGGCGGTTCGGTCCACGGGGGTAGACGCCATCTCCCCTGAAGCGAACCCGTTGGCCCAAGGCTACGAAACGGGGCGATCAGTTGCCTATGGTCGTTCGACTAGTTCTTACTTCTTGAGCAGGATCTGCCGGAGCTCGTCTTCCTTGCCGGGCTGGAGAATGGCTAGCACCTGGTCGCCCGGCTGGAGCTCAGTCGAGCCGACGGCGATCTCGGCCTTGCCGTCCCGCATGACGGAGATCAGCCGCGAGCCTTCGGGGAGGCGGAGCTTCTCGACGGTCTTGCCGGCGGACGGCGAGTTCTTGTCGATCTGCACCTCGACGATCTCGAGGTTCTCCTTGCGCAGCTCGAGCAAATGGATGAGATCGTGCTCGGGCACCTCGTGCTCGACCAGGCCGAGGATGCTCGACGTCGCGCATACGGTCGGCGAGATGCCCAGCAGATCGAAGTGCGGCTGGTTGCGCGGGTCGTTGACGCGCGCGATCACCTTCGGCACCCCGTACTTCTCCTTGGCGATCTGCGAGATGACGAGGTTGTCCTCGTCGTCGCCGGTGAGGGCGAGGACGAGATCCGGTGGACGCTTGACGCCCGCCTTCTCGAGCACGAACAGCTCGGTCGCGTCGCCGTTCATCGCCTGGTGCTCGAACTCCCTCTCGAGCCGCTCGTAGCGGTCCCGGTCCTGCTCGATGATCGTGGCTTCGTGGCCGTTGCGGAGCAGTGTGCGCATGACGTTCGCGCCCGCCTTGCCGCCGCCGGCGATCAGGACATACACCTAGACCTTTGCCTCCTCGCGCTGAGGGATGACACAGGTACGAACGGCTTCGCTCAGCGCGTCGATTGCCGTCGACGTCGGGCAGATCGTCCTCAGGCCGCGCTCGCGGTAGAAGTCGGCCCGGGCCGGATCGAGGATGCGCACGACGGTGCACTCGATGCCGAAGCGCTTCTGCGCGACCTGGCCGATGACCAGGTTGGTGTTGTCGCCGTCGGTGCTGACGACGACGGAGTCGGCCTCCTCGATGCCGGCCTCGCGGAGGACGGCCGTGTCCATGCCGTGGCCGACGATGAACCCGCCGGTCCAGTCCTCTCCCAGGCGGTTGAGGGCAGTCTCTTTCTCGTCGACGGCCGTCACGTCCCATCCTTCGGACGCGAAGCGCTTGGCGATAGTCGAGCCCACCCGGCCGCAGCCGATGACGATGAGCTTCACAAACTCACCCTAGCTCGGCAGTCAACCTCATGGCTCGGCGCCGTCCCCTTCGAGGACACCCTGAGGGAACGCGACGATCAGCACCTCGCTGGGCGCCTTCTTGAGGACGTAGTCGACCGTCGGAGAGAAGAAGCGCGACTGCCGCCTCCACCTCGGGGACGAACCGAGGACGATCAGGTCGACGCCCTGCTCGGCCGCCTCCTGGACGATCGCCTGGCCGATCGCACGTGCCCGGACCGTCCGTCCGTCGACCTGCACCCCGTGGTCGGCGCCGAGGAGCTTGGCCTCCGCGAGTGACGCCTCGGCGCGCTCTTCCTCATCGATCAGCTCCGCATCCAGCGGCAGCTCCATCGGCACACGGATGACGTGCAGCGCCTCGACCGCCGCACCGCGTTCCTGGGCGAGCTTGACGGCCGTGGCGATCATCTCCTCGCCGATCTCCCCCAGCTTCATCGGCACGAGGATCTTCGAGAACTGCGCCTCGGCCAGGCCGCGATGCTCGTCCGCGGAGACGACGGGCTCGAACAGGCCCTCGCCGCGCAGCCGCCTGACGACGACGTAGATCACGAGCCCTACCGCGAGCCAGGCCGGACCTGCGTAGCGCGCGCCCTCGTGCGTCGCGAGGGCGATCACCCACACGACGAAGGTGAGCACCGCGCCCACAACCGAGGGGACCGGAACCCGCCCGACGGTGAAGGGGACGCGGTACGGACGGCGCCGGTTCGGCTCGCTGAACCTGAGCTTGATCACGGCGAGCTGGGCGGCGGTGAAGGCGAGCAGGACGCCGAAGCTGTAGAGGCTCGCGAGAAAGAGAACCGGGTGCGCGAGACCCGCCGTGCCGGCGAGCAGTGCGATCGCGATCGCGGCCGCGGCGACGATCGACTGCGGTGCGACCAGCGTGCGCTGGCGGAGCATCCCGAACTTGCGCGGCAGCTGTCCATGTTCGCCGAGTGAATAGGCGAGCCGGCCGAAGCCGGAGATCGAGGTCGTGGCCGCGGTGAGCAGGATCAGCGCGCCCGAAAGCCCGACGAACACCTGCACTGGGTAGCCGATGAACCCAGGCACCTGCGCGCGGATCTCGGACGCGACGCCGACCAGCGGCGCGCGCAGCCAGTTGCTGCCGAGGAGCGTGCCGTGCTCGGCGGGAAAAGCCGACAGTGCGACGACGGCGATCGCGACGTAGAGAACGACGACGAGGCCGATCGCGCCGAAGAGCGAGCGCGGCAGATCCCGCCCGGGGCGCCGCGTCTCCTCCGCGAGGTTCGCGACGGTCTCGAGCCCCGTGTAGGCGAGCATGGCGAGCGGGATCGCGAAGGCGATCGAGTGCCAGGACGGGGTCTCGCCGAGTGAGGTGCCGGCGGACAGCGCGTCCGGCGAGAAGAGCAGGGCGAAACCCAGGATGACGATCAGCAGCTGGGTCACGAGGTCGACGAGCGCGACGATCAGCGCCCAGCGGTGCAGGCGCGTGCGGTGGATCAACCGCACGGCCGCAATCCCCGCGATCACGCCGCAGCCGATCACCACGTCCCAGGGCCGGTGCACCTTCGCGAAGAACGCCCCGGCGATGTAGTGCGGGACGAAGAGTGCCGAGAGCGCGATCACGATCAGGTAGTCGAGGAAGAGCACCCAGCCGGTGATGAATCCCCAGAAGTCGTTGAACGCGATGCGGACGAAGGTCGCCGCGCCGCCCGTCTCGCGAATGGCGGCCGTCCCTTCTGCATAGGAGAGCGCGACGACCAGGAAGAGCGCGCCGGTCGCGAACAGCACCGCGGGCGTGAAGCCGAGCGCGTGCAGGGCGATGATCCCCAGGGCGAAGTAGATCGACGAGGCGATCTCCCCGTAGGCGATCGAGAAGAGGGCCGGGGCGTCGAGGACCCGTTGCAGCCGGGGCAGCTTGCGCGCCACGCGGTGAGGTTATCGCCGCGTCCGGAGCAGATAGAGCCGACCGACGCCGAGGGCGACGAAGAGGGCGCCGACTAGGTAGCCGAACGCCGCGCCGCCGCGCGCGGCGGTGACGGCAACCAACGCGATCCCGATTCCGATGAAGGCGACGCCGAAGACGGCGATGCCGCCGCGGTAGAGGTTCACGCGGCCTTCCGCCCGGCCGCCACCATCACGCGGCACGGCGCGTGCTTGAGCACGAAGTCGACCGTGTCGCTGAAGACACCGCGCGTCCTCTCGCCGCGCGGGGCGCCCATGACGATGATCTCGCTGTGGCGGCGGGCCGCCTCGTCGACGATCGCCCTGCCCGCGCTGCGCGCGCGCACGATCCGCTCGGTGACCGCCACTCCGTAGAGCTCCGCAATTGCCGCGGCCGAGTCGAGGGCGGCGTCTGCCCGCACCTCCTCGGCCTCGAGCTGCGTATCCAGCGGAAGCTCCAGCGGCACCGTGACCACGCTGACGGCTGCGATGGTGGCGTTGCGCTCCGCCGCGAGCCGGCAGGCGAGGTCGACCGCCTCCTCAGACTGCCGCCCGGGCTTCACCGGCACGAGGATGTTGCGGTACTCCAGCGCGGCTCCCGGCCCGATGATCACGGGAGCGCGCAACGTCACCGTCACGGGCTCGCGGATGACGAGGCGCCGGTAGGCGACGTACCCGGCGAACCCGATCGCGAGCCAAGCGAGCCCCGCCCAGCGCGGGCCGGGCTTCTGCACCACGACGACAAGCCACGCCGCCCCGGTCCCGAGTGCGCCGAAGATGGCGAAGAGCGGCCAGTCCACCCCGCGGAAGCGCACGCTCGGACGGATCTTGAACGCCTCCGTGTCGTTCCGCGTATGCATGCGCAGCGCGATCACGGACACGTGCGCGATCGTGAAGGAGAGCATCGCGCCGAACGCGTACATGTCCCCGAGGAAGGTCGTCTGGCCGGGCAGCAGGACAACGATCGAGATCAGGCCCGCGAAGACGACGAGCGACAGCCACGGCGTCTTGAACCTCGGGTGCAGACGTCGAAACATCTCCGGAAGCTGCCGGTAGCTCGCCATCGCGTAGGTGATGCGCGAGGCGCCGATCACGCCGGCGTTGGTGGCGATGAAGAGGATCGTCGCGGCGAGGATCCCGACGTAGATCTTCGCCGCGTCGAGGACACCGCCGTGGAGGCCGAGATGCTCGACCAGGCCGAGCACAGGGTCGTTCTGGAAGCCCCCCTCGTTCGGCCCGAGCCCGAGCAGCGTCTGGTAGCCGTCCTTGGTCTTCTCGACCGGTAGGGCCGAGAGCGCGATCAGCGGGAGCGTGAAGTAGATCGCGAACACCGCACCGGCGACCCAGGTGATCGAGCGCGGAATGTCACGCGGCGGATCGCGAGCTTCCTCCGCGAGGTTCGAGACCGTCTCGATGCCTGTATACGCGATCATCGCAATCGGGATCGCGAGCAGGAAGTGCCGCCACGTCGGCGCCACTCCCCAGTGCAGGTTGGCGGAGAAGACGATGTGCGGATGGAAGATGAGCGCGAAGCCGACGATCACGAGCAGCAGCTGCGTGGCGAAGTCGATGACGGCGAGGAAGATGTTCAGGCGCGCCGCCTCGCGGATCCCGACGATGTTCAGGAGCACGAGCACCACGACGACCACGACACCGCCGACGATGTCCCACGGGTTCTCGCGCAGCGGTCCCCAGAAGATCGAGAGGTAGTGGGGCACGAAGAACGCCGAGATGGCGATCGTGATGATGTAGTTGAGCATCTGCGCCCACGCGGCTCCGAACGAGACGAGCTCGTTGAAGGCATGGCGCGCGAAGCTCGACGAGCCGCCCGCCTCCGGGTAGCGAACCGTTCCCTCGGCGTAGGTCGCTGCCGTGGCGGCGAAAATGAGGCCGCTGACGACGAAGACGAGCGGCGTCAGCCCGAGCGCGATCCCGGCGACGAGACCGAGCGCGTAGTAGATGGACGAGCCGACGTTTCCGTACGCAGTGGCGAAGAGCGCGGGCGTTCCGAGCACGCGCTCGAGCCGCTGGGCCCGGCGCCGCCGCCCGCGCCGCACCGGCGGCGCCGCGCCGACGTTCTCTGACGGGCCCGTCATCGCGCCGGAGCCTATTCCGTCCGCCCGTCCTCACGGACCGGCGTTTCGAGCCGAGTCCCGAACTTCAGGGTCTGACCCTGGTTGGGACGGAAGCGTGACAATCGGCCCACAGGGGCCCGATCGGGGCTAGGCGTGGATCGAGACGATCAGCGGAATGATCAGGATCGCCACGATGTTCGCGATCTTGATCATCGGGTTGATCGCGGGCCCTGCGGTGTCCTTGTACGGGTCGCCGACCGTGTCACCGGTGACGGAGGCCGCGTGTGCCTCCGAGCCCTTGCCGCCGTAGGCACCGTCCTCGATCAGCTTCTTGGCGTTGTCCCACGCGCCGCCGCCCGACGTCATCGCGATCGCGAGGAAGAGGCCCGTCACGATCGTCCCGATCAACAGCCCGCCGAGCATGCGCGGATTGATGATCCCGATCACGATCGGGAACAGGATCGGGATCAATGCAGGCAGCAGCATCTCCTTGATCGCCGAGCCCGTGACGATGTCGATCGCGCGGCCGTATTCCGGACGCGACGTCCCTTCCATGATCCCCGGGTTCTCCCGGAACTGCCGCCGCACCTCCGTCACGACCTGACCGCCGACGCGCCCCACCGCCTGCATCGCCAGAGAGGCGAACAGGAACGGCATCAAGCCGCCGATGAACAGCCCGGCGATCACCCACGCATCGCTCAGGTTGAAGCTCACCGAGGCGAGCGAGGTGCTCGGATCGGCCTGGTCGTGCAACCCGGTCGTGTACGAGTCGAAGAGGACGAGCGCGGCGAGCGCCGCCGACCCGATCGCGTACCCCTTCGTCACGGCCTTGGTCGTGTTCCCCACGGCGTCGAGCGGATCGGTGATGGCGCGGACCGACTCGTCGAGATTCGCCATCTCGGCGATCCCGCCGGCGTTGTCCGTCACCGGGCCGTAGGCGTCGAGCGCGACGATCAGACCCGTCATCGACAGCTGCGCCATCACCGCGACGCCGATGCCGTACAGGCCCGCGAAGTGGTGCGCGACCAGAATCCCCGCTGCAATCACGATCACCGGAAGCGCCGTCGCCTGCATGCCGACGGCGAGCCCCGAGATGATGTTCGTCGCGTGGCCCGTCTGTGAGGACGCGGAGATCGACTTGACCGGCCCCCAGCGCGTCCCCGTGTAGTACTCGGTGATCGCGACGAGCAGGAACGTCACCGCCAGCCCGACGAGGGCCGAGATGTACAGGTCGCCGAAGCCGAACTTGCCGCTGTCGAACGCCATCGTGACCGGGATGAAGCCGATCGCGGACAGAATCGTCGCGACGGCCACTGCGCGGTAGAGGGCGTTCATGATCGAGCCGCCGCGCCCGACACGCGCGAAGAACGTGCCGATCACCGAGGCGAGGATCGAGATGCCGCCGATCGACAGTGGGTACAGCGCCAGGTTCGAGGAGGGGAACTGCAGGCCGAGCAGCATCACGGCCACGGCCGTCACCGCATACGTCTCGAAGAGGTCGGCCGCCATGCCGGCGCAGTCGCCGACGTTGTCGCCGACGTTGTCCGCGATCACGGCCGGGTTGCGCGGGTCGTCCTCTGGAATGCCGGCCTCGATCTTCCCGACCAGGTCCGCGCCGACGTCCGCCGCCTTCGTGTAGATGCCGCCGCCGAGCCGCGCGAACACCGAGATCAGCGAGCCGCCGAAGGCGAGCCCGATCAGGTCGTCGATCGCGGACTCCTTCGAGTTCCCGATCCACCCCGTCAGCACCCAGTAGTACCCGGCCACGCCGAGGAGCCCGAGCCCGACGACGAGCAGGCCGGTCACGGAGCCCGCGCGGAACGCAACGTTCAGCGCCGGCTTGAGGCCGTCGCGCGCCGCCTCCGCAGTGCGGACGTTCGAGCGCACGGCGACGTTCATCCCAATGAAGCCGGCGGCGGCCGAGAGGATCGCTCCGACGAGGAAGCCGATCGCCGTGCCCCAGCCGAGCTTGTTGTAGAAGCCGAGCAGGAGGAAGGGGACGATGGAGACGGCGGCGATCGTCAGGTACTGCCGCTTGAGAT
>WNGB01014226.1_pt1 | contig 14923 bp, 10 predicted proteins | sample 5400681 | NCBI WGS metagenome assembly WNGB01 (sample SAMN13153367, study PRJNA577476) | soil metagenome | isolation source: 115 cm soil or saprolite under grassland replicate 2 | place: USA:California | collected 2016-06-15
GCTCGCTCTCCACCGTCGATGCCAGCCAGTCGCCCCAGCGAGCCCGCGCTCCGCTGTCGTCGACCGCCACGGGGCAGGGGCTGTGGAGGCTGCTGATAACCACCTCGCGGTCGCCCGCCTCACGCCGCAGCTCCTCGAGCTGATCTGGCGTAAAGTGGCAGTACGCCTCGAGCTGCCTGAAGCCCAGCCCGCGGTGCTCCTCGACGATGCCAGCGACTCGCTGGTGGCGACTGCCGTTCCAGGAGGTCGAGAGCGAAAGTTCCAAGTTCAACGTTCCCAAGTTTAGCCGACTCCCACGATGCTTCAGTACCGCGACCGTGAGGGAGCGGCCGCTGGGTGACCGGTCCGCTCCCTCACGGTCGCGGTACTGAAGAGCGGGTAGCGCGGCTAAGCTCTACGGCAGCAGGCCACTCGCGCGTGCGCCCGCGAGCGCGTCATACGCGGGTCGCGTCGTGCCGTCAGGGTTGGTGATGCTCCACCAGTACTGCTCGTTGTCCTGAGTCCAGGTTGGGTCGGCCATGTTCCACACGAACATCACGCCGATCCAGGGCGTCCACCGCTCGCGAGCAAACTTGAATGCCCGCACGATGTAATCTGCCTGGACGTCGGGCGTCACGGCGTAGAAGGTCCGGTCGGGATGAATCGGATCGGTCGTCCAGCCGAACTCGTTGAGCCAGACCTGCTTGTTGGCGTCGCCGTTGGCCTCCATGATCGCCCGCAGTCCCTCGATGCGGCGGAAGTAGAACGACGGGTGGGGATAGGCCGGGTCCGAGCCTGGGTCGGCTTCGGGGGCGTGGTTGTAGCCAGCCCCATGCATGCCGATCACGTCCGAGTATAGGGCCAGGTCGGCCTTGTAGAGCCAGCCCAGGTAGACGTCATCCGGCTGGGCCGTGCCGTCATTCGTCCCGGTCGGCGATAGCCCGGCACTGATGATGATCTTGGATGGATCGACCTCCTTGACCATTTGGAAAGTCTGCTTGAGCATGTACATGTACTGTTTGGCCTGATCGCGGTTGATCAGCGCCCCGGCCCACTCGCGATTGAGGTTCGGCTCGTTCCAAACCTGGATCGCCTGAATGGTCCCCTTGGGTGAGTCGGCCCGGTAGCGCCGCGCAACGGACTGGACGAAGTCGGCGTAGTCGAACATATCGTCAGGCGGGCCGTTTTCGGCCGGGACCACTCGCGACCAGGGTGGGGCGTGATCGATGCGGGCCATGATCTTGATGCCGGCCACGCTAAGGGCACCCACGACCCGGTCCAGGTCATCCCAGTCATAGCAGTTCTTGCAGCTCGGCTCGATGCTCCGCCAGGGCATGTCGAGCCTGGCCCAGCCTAAGCCGGCCGCCTGCATCAGCTGGATGTCTCGCGGCGTGGTTTCGGGATGTCCGAGCAGAAACACCGCGGCCCCATACTCGGGGCTCGCGGCCGGGCCCTCGTCGGGGCCGGCGGCTGCAGCACCGGGCGGCAGCACGCCGGCTGCCAGTACCAGCGCCAGGATGGGCCAGAGCTTCTTCAACCTCGTCCTCCAGTAGCGAACATAATGTGTTCGTCAGTACAACGCGCCCGGCGTGAGCCGGTTTCATGCTGCCAGGCTCAACGTGCGCCCGACCAGGCGTCGACGGGCGCGGGATTATACGGGCGAGCACGACCTGGCACAAGTAGCTGTTGCTCGTTCGCCACCCCCGTTACACCTCCTGTTGGCGGGTAGCTGCTTCCTGGCATTGAGATTTGATTCCCTCTCCCAGAGGGCCCAGAGGGAGAGGGGGGCATTTTCTTCGGCATCGACCACTGTCGCGGATGTATCTGAACGAGATCAGGCTGCCAGGAAAGGCCGGTATACTCGTGGCGTGGTCCCCGAGCAAATGACCGCCCATGCGGCGCGTGCCCGTGCGCTGATGGCGGTGGCGCTGGGTGAGAGCCCGGCCGACCTGGTCGTCAGAGGCGGGACGGTCCTTAACGTCTTTACTGCGGAGCTGATCCAGGGCTGCGACGTGGCAGTCAAGGCCGGCCGAATCGCCTACGTGGGCCCCGACGCCGGCCACGTTGTCGGGCCTGACACCGAGATCGTCGAGGCCAATGGCCAGTTCGTCGTCCCCGGCCTGATCGACGGCCATACCCATGTCCTCGAGACCCGCTACAGTCTGGCGGAGCTCCTCCGCTACGCGGTGCCGGGTGGAACGACGACCATCATCACCGAGACCGGTGAGCTGGCCACGGTGCTCGGACGCCGTGCCGTCGACGCACTCCTGGACGCCCTGGTCGACCAGCCAGTCAAGGTGTTCATGACCTTGCCGCCGCTGATCGGCCTGGCGCCGTTTATCGAAGCCCACGCGCCGGACCTGGAGGCCTACGAGCGGTGGCTGCGCCACCCTCGGGTGCTCGGCCTCGGCGAGGTCTACTGGGGTCCGCTAGTGCGGAGCGACAGGCGGCCCCTCGAGCTGGTCGCGGCGACGGTCGCTGCAGAAAGACGTGCCGAAGGGCACAGCGCCGGGGCTAGAGGCAGCCGTCTGATCGCCTACGCCGCGGCCGGAATCTCCTCTTGCCACGAGCCGGTCACGGCCGACGAGGCGCGCGAACGGCTGCGGCTGGGACTCTACACCATGGTCCGCGAGGGCGAGATCCGGCAAGACCTGGCGGCGATGGCTCCCCTCTGGCGAGACGGCACCGACCTTCGGCGGCTAGTCCTGGTCACCGATGGCCAGGGGCCGGACCGCCTGCTGCGACTGGGCTATCTGGACCACTGCGTGCGTCGCGCGATCGAGCTTGGGCTGGAGCCAGCTCGAGCCATCCAGATGGTCACCTTGAACGTGGCCGAGCATTTCGGACGGGACCGCGACCTGGGCGCGGTGGCGCCCGGCCGCTGCGCCGATCTGCTGCTGGTGCCAGATCTTCGCGACTTCCGCCCAACCCTGGTGCTCAGCGACGGTCGGGTCGTCGCCCGCGACGGCACGCTGACCGTGGAGCCGCGCCAGCCAAGCTTCCCACGCCACTTCTACTCGACCCTCAAGCGCCCTCGGATCGTGCGCCCGGCCGACTTCGCCGTTCCGGCGCCCGATGGTGGCCCGATCCGAGCCCGTGCCATCGAGCTGGTCACGAACCTCGTGACCAGAGAGGAGATCATCGAGCTGAGGCCGGTCGATGGCTACCTGTGTGCCGACCCGAAGGCCGACCTGGTCAAGATCGCCTCGCTCGATCGGGGGCGCCGGACCGACGAGTTGTTCGTTGGCTTCCTGCGCGGCTATGGCTTGCGGAGAGGCGCAGTGGCCACCTCGATGACCTGGGATTCCCAGTCGGTGATCGTGATCGGCGCCGACGACCGAGACATGGCGCTGGCGGCCTGCCGTCTGCTGGATACCCAGGGCGGCGTCTCGGTCTGCGCTGGTGGCGCGCTGGTCGCCGAATTCGAGGCTCGACTCGGCGGCCTGGTCAGTGAGGCGCCGTTGGAGGAGATCGCGAGCGACCTGCGCACCGACCGTGGCTACGTCCGTCTGCGCGACGCCGCCATGCTAGGCCTAACGGCGGACTCGCCCTCTTCAGTACCGCGACCGTGAGGGAGCGGCCGCTGCCCTCGCACGGCTGCGGTTTTAGCGCAACCACGCTCAAAACCGCCCATTTTGAGCGTATGTGCACCTCCTGACGCTGGCTGGAGCCGGCGACCGCGGCGACTGTCCCGAATGCACCCTGGGCCCGGCTGATCGGTGGGAGCCCGCTGTTGTTGATCGAGGGTGGGCCCAGCTCAGCGCGTCGACGCGTCCCGTCTTCGGACGCGATCGACGAGCCACCCCCGGCAATTCGTGACGCGCCGCCCCCGGATCCACAACGCCCACGCGCGGCTCCGGCGCCATCGAGCAAGTTGGCCACGCCAACTCGTACGCCAACCCCGCGACCCAAGACGACGAGCATGCCCACAAAACTCCCGCCGACTGCGACCCTGCCTCCCACCTTCACGGCTACACCCCGGCCAGTCGCGACGGCCACGCCGATTCCGAGCGCCACACAGAAGCCGCACTGACCGGAACGGTTGTTCGACGCCCCTCCCCCACGCTTGGGGGAGGGGTTGGGGTGGGGGCTCCGACCCGAAGCGGTATTGTTACGGCATGCGCGGCGAGATGGGGGCCACCCTTCACACCGGCGACATGGGCTTCGCCGACTTGATTCGTTATGCGCAAGAGGCCGAGTCCCTCGGGTACGAGGGGTTCTGGCTGACCGAGGAGTCCGGCAAAGAGGCGTTCGCGCTCCTAGCATTGCTCGCCCAGGCGACCAGCCGCATCCGGTTGGCGACCGGCATCCTCAACTTCTACTCGCGAACCCCGACCCTGCTGGCGATGGGCGCCAGCACGATTTATCGCCTGAGCGGCGGCGCGCGCGAGACGCTTGACGTGATTCGGGGCCTCCTCAGCGGCCACCGCTTCTCCTACGACGGCGAGTGGTTCAAGGTGCGCGACTATCGCCTGCGCGAGGGGCCGATCGAGGGCTCGCTCCCGCTTTATTTGTCGGCGCTCAACCCGAAGATGGTCGCCCTGGCGGCTCGTGTGGCGGACGGGTTCATCAGTAACTGGCCGTCGGACGAGTCACTCGAGGAGCTGCGGTCGATCGTCAGCACAGAGGCCGAGGCGGCCGGGCGCGACCCCAGCGAAGTGAAGATCTTCACCCTAATGATGACGTGCGCTGAGCCGAGTGCCGAGAGCTCGGTCGACGCGATGCGACGCGGGGTGGCCTTCTATTGTGCTTCCGCCCACTATCACCACATCGCCGAGGTCAGCGGCCTGGGCGCCGAAGCAGGACGAGTCAGAGAGATCTGGGAGAGCGGCGATCTGGCAGCTGCAAGCCGACTGGTGCCCGACGCGATGCTTGAGAAGTTCACCCTGACTGGCAGGCCGGACGTCTGCGCCCAGAAGCTGCGAGGGATGCTCGACGCGGGCGTGTATCCGATCATCTACCCGATCCCACGCCGCGACCGTCTGGTCGAGGACCATCTGGCGGCGATTCGTCTGGCCGCCACCTACGCCAAGTGAAGAGTGAAAGAGGAAAAAGTGCAGCGTGAAAGGCACGCCCTTCGCCGCTCACTTTTCACGGCCGTCTCGGAGGAACGATCTCCACGCTGCTCGCCAGCATGACGTCGTCGCTGAGTGGCCAACCCCGCACTCGAACGGTGTCGCCCATGTTGAACGTTTTGACCACCTGCGTCTTGGGCATGCGGACCGACATCTCGCCGCGGTCCGTCTTGACCACCAGCGTCGGGTCCTCCGGATCGGTGCTGATTCCAACCACCACCCCGACTAGGTCGAGGGCTGGGGTTGGCGAGCCGATCGGCCGTGACAGAATCGGCGGCACCGGCGTCGGGCGGCGCGCGGCCGGCGCGGAGCTGTTGGCCCGTCCAGAAGAGTTGAGTGCCAGGCAGCCAGCCGCTTGGCCAGCCCGGCCATTGGCATACTCTAATTCCTGGGCAACATACGCCCAGTGGTCCCACAGCGCCCTCCCCTCCGGAGCGCTGCTGATGCCGCGCCGGCGGTCCAGGTCGCTGCCGGGATCGGTTTCGGGATCGGGATTCGGCGAGCCCCAGGACGCGATCCCTACCAACCGAAGCGCACGCAGCGTCTCGCCGAGGCTCCACTGGGCCTCGTGCCACTCGCCCCACACGTCTTGCCAGGGCCGCCTGAGGCCCGAGCGCAGGGCGGCCGCGCGATCACGCCCAAAGCGGGCCTCGTCCTCGTATGGTGTGCCGAGGGTGAAACCGTACTCGGTAGCGACGCTCCCAACATGGCCTCTCGCCAACGCCATCGCGTCGTCGGCCGGGTATGGGTTGAAGTCGTAGTAGGTTAGATTCCACACGTTCCAACACCCGTAACCGCAGGCGCGAGCCGCCTTGTCGACGGCCTGGAGGTATTTGTCTCTCAGGTAGTAGTCGATACCGCCGCTGCCCGGTCGATAGGGGATGTCGGTCAGCTCGGCAAAGTATTGTGCGCCCATGAATATCAGGTGGTTAGGGTCGACGGCACGGATCGCGTCGACTGTGTCGACTACGAAGTCCAGGTACCAGTCATACGCGTACTCGATCCCGTTGCGGGCGCTGTTTCGGGCCTTGAGCTCGTTGCCCAGCTGCCAGCCCATGATTGACGGGCTGTCGGCCGCGGCCGCCGCCAGACGTCGGACCCAGGGAAGGAAGTTGACCTCGTAATTGGGTGCGTCATAAATGGCGCTGTCGCCGCACTCCGCCTGGAAATTGAACCGCTGCGCTCCGCGCCGATACCAGGGAGCCGGCAGGACCACAAACTCACACCCGTCCGGGTTGTCCTTGACGTACGGGTCGCCGGGCACGCCCTGGCCGTAGTAATCAGTCAGGACGACCATCAGGTAGATCGACTCGGCTCTACCGACCGCCGCGTTATACGAGTCGACCAGCCGCGTCAGCTCCCGCAGCCGCTGCTCGACCAGGTCAGGCGTCAGATCGAAGTTCTGGAGGTGCCCGGTCACGAACACGCGGATCCAGCGGACCTTGTTCTTGCGCATCCATTCCAGGTTTTGGACGATCGACTCGCGATGCATCATGTTGGGCACATTCGCCCCGACGGATTGGAGCGGCCAGCAGTCCGGGTCGTAGATCTGGCCATCGACGACGGCGACGAAGCCCGGCGAGCGCCAATCGTGCGACGGCCAATCGGCTGGATTGAACGGCTCGGTATCGCCGCCGCCAGCTGCCGTGAGGGGCCGGAGCACGAGCCAGGCCAGTGCTGTGATGCCCACACCGAGTCGGACTGCGAGAGGTAGCACACCCCAGGATAGCAGCCGTGTCAAGTGAAGGATGAGCGCCCTGCTCGCTAGCGCTCCTCGAGGATCGAGCGCACGACGTCCGGGCGGTTAGTGATTATGCCGTCGACCCGCGCCTCGATCATCTGCTTGGTGGCCGCGGGCGCGTCGACGGTCCAGACCACTACCTGACGGCCGGCCGCGTGGGCGTCGCGCACCAGACCGCGGTCGCTGGCGACCAGCTCCCAGGCCGGCCCGATGACGTCGGCTCGCGCCGGCGGATCGCCCTTGAGCGGGTTCGTGGCCGTATACAGCGCTGCCAAGCGAAGGCGTGGGTTGACCTGGCGAAGCCGTTCGAGCGAGCCGGCGTCGAACGATTGAACGATCGTATTGTCCTCGAACTCATAGGCGTGCAGAGTAGCGGCCATGCGCTCTTCGATGCCCGGGTAGAAGCGCGGGTCCTTGACCTCGGGAAAGATCCGGATGCCTGCCTGGCGAGCCAGCGCCACCGCCTCCTCGAAGGTCGGGACCGGCTCGCCCTTGAATTCGGCGCCGAACCAGGCCCCCGCGTCCAGTTGTCGGACCTCGTCGAGGCTAAGGTCACGCAGCGCCCCATGGCCGTTGGTGGTCCGCTCGAGCCGCAGGTCATGGAACACGACCAGGCGGCCATCGCTCGTCTGCTGAACGTCCATCTCGAGCCAATCGGCCCGCAGCTCGATCGCCTTCTTGAATGCCGCGAGGGTGTTTTCGGGGGCGTAGGCTGAGGCGCCACGGTGGGCGAAGACCTGAATTCGGCCGCGCGCGACCTGGGGCTGAATGTACAGGAAGAGTAGCACGCCGGCCGCGACCACAAGCAGCCCGCCTGCCACGACCGCGAGACGCTCGCGATGGCGACCCAGGATCATACTGACTGGCGCGACTGACGGGCCGCTCAATCTGTCTCCTCGGCGGCCTGGAACAGGCCCGCGTAGAAGCGCCGCACGTAAGGCGGCAGAAGACTCATGTCACCCATGGTTCCGCTCGCCAGGCCGGCGAACATCTCCCAGTCATTCTCGTCCACCAGCATCCCGCGCCAGTAGCCCGTCGGGCTCGAGGGATCGGGCTGGGATGGGATACCGTGCACGTAGTCGTACGCCAGCCGTTGGGCCTGGCCGTAACGCGGATCGGACTCCTCTGAAAGGCGGACAACAGCCTCGATCAGATCGCGAGCGTTCGATCCCCGCTCGCGCGCGTCGTGCCAGAACGCGTGCGCCAGCTCGTGCACGGCCGCCTCATCCTGCGCGCCGCGCACCTGCACCAAACGCTGCTCGGCCCACCAGAAGCCACCCCCCCATTCGGCCGACAGGTCGCCGGCCTCGAGCCGCAGCGTGCCGAAGAAGCGCCTGGCCTCCGCCGTGAATGGGCGCCGCGCAAAGAGTCCCTCGAACCACGCCCTGACCTCGTGCGGCGGCTCCATGCTGTCCAGGCCGAATCCCTGGCGCATCTGCTCACTTGCGCGCACGAGCTGCCCCATCGGTTTCCCGCCACTTACGTGTGGGGCGTATGGTACACGAAGCGGAGATGGGAGCTGGAGAGGGTTGCCTGTCCGCGGGCTCTACGGTCCTCTCCGCCTCTGCCGCGACAATCTCCTATGCGGCAAATCGCGTCTCGAACGACGGGGTGGCGAAGCATCCTCGACCGTCGGGATCGGCCAGTCGGCCGCCGCCGCGTCGGCCGGCGGCGGACCGCTCAGCGCCCAGCGGTATGAGGTCTCGATCACTCCACGTCGAACGAGTCTGTCGGCCTCGGCGAACCGCGGAACCAGCCCGCCCACGTCGAGCCGGTCGGCACGACGTGGCGGCACGTCGGCGCGCTCCAACCCGGCCCGTAACTGACTCAAGATGTCGATCGTCTTCTGGAGCAGGCCAACCAGGTCGCCCTCGGCAAGCCGGCTGAGACGAGCGATCTCGCCCAGTGTCCGGCCTTGCGCCCACGCTAGCGCCACGCCGCGCAGGTCCTCTGAGAGCGGCCGCGAGACCGTGACGCCGGCCCGCCGCTCCTCCTCCAAGACTCTGAAATGGAGGCCGAGAACCTCCTCGTGCAGGCGGTACAGGCGCGTCGTCAGCGAAAGGCCGCGGATCGGGGTGTCGCGGTCGAATGCGAACCAGGAGCAGACCTCGGCGATCTCTGCCGCGTCGAGAGCCTCGAGACGGCGGCTGGTGAGCAGCTCGGCCAGGGTCAGCGCGTTGGTGTCGAAGATCCTGCGCAGCACACTCGCCTTGTGCGTTGGTTGCTCGACGGAGAGATAGCCGAATCGCTCGAGGACCCGGCCCAGGCCCTCTACCATTGCATACGCTTCGAGGGTCGCCTGGCGATCCGCCCCGGCCAGCGTTCGCTCGCTGTCGGCCAGTTCCCGAGCCAGCTGCCACGTGTTCGGGTCGGCCGCGCCTTCGTCCGTGATCTCCTCAAAACGCTCTTTCAGCTCCGCGTGCTCGTCCGCCAGGTTGGCCAGTCGGGCCTGCTGCTGGAAGCGGCGAAAGCTGCGCGCGTAAAGGTCGGCGAGCCGCTTCTGGTCGCCAGGCTGCCGCCACAGGTTGAGGGCGGTGCTGTAATTGGGACTGAACGCGCTCTCGAGTGGGAGCAGATCGCCGGTCGCCACCGCGATGCTCTGCTCGAAGCTGACCCATGGCGAGTAGAGGATCACCGACACCCCACGCTCGTCGATCCCACGCCGCCCAGCCCGTCCCGTGAGCTGCCGGTACTCGTTCGGCGTCAGTAGGCGGTGCTGCTGGCCGTCCCACTTGGACATCTCGCCCACCACCACCGTGCGGGCTGGCATGTTGATCCCCAGAGCGAGGGTGTCGGTGGCGAACACGGCGCGCAGCCGGCCCGACCCGAAAAGCTCCTCCACCAGCATCTTCACCACCGGCAGTAGACCGGCATGATGTACGGCCACGCCTCGCGGCAGCAGACGAAACAGCCAGGCCACCTGCCTGAGCGCGCGGTCCTCGGGTGGCAGGTCCGATAGACGGAGCCTGGCCTCGTTCACGAGCTGCTCCGCGGCGCGAACCGGCTTGAGTGCCAGACATGACTCGGCCGCCTGCTCACACGCGCGCCGACCGAACAGGAAGTAGATGGCCGGGGTCAGCTGCTCGCCCTCTAGCAACCGCAGCACCTCCCAGGGCTGCGGCTGGCGGCGCGGCTCGGCCGCCTTCCGCGCGGTGCTGTCTGGCGCCTCGCGGGTGGGCCCGTCGCGGCCCCAGCTACCAGGCCGCTGGATCGCACGGCTCAGCTCGCCGCCGACGCCCTTGAAGTCGGCGCGTCGCCGGCCGTTGGCGTCGAGCACCAGATGTGCACGGCCGTCCAGGAAATAACGGTGCTCCAGAGGTACCGCGCGGTGTCCGTACAGCACGCAGTCCAGCTCACCATGCGTCGATCGGATCCAGGCCGCCACCTCGTCGGCATTCGGGACCGTCGCGGACAGGCAGACCAGCGGCAGGCCGGACGGGCTGAGCAGGATCGCCTCCTCCCAGGCTGTGCCGCGCTCCGGATCGCCCATGTAATGGACCTCGTCGAAAACGAGCACCGCCGCTTGCTCCGGTAGCGGTCGACCCTGGACGAGCATGTTCCGCACGACCTCTGTTGTCATGACCAGGAGCCGACCATCCGGGTTCACGACGATGTCCCCGGTCAGCAAGCCAACGTCCTGGCTTGGGCCGATCAGTCCGCGCGTTGCTGATCGCTCGAGCAGGACCTGAAAATCGCGAAATTTCTGGTTGGAGAGCGCTTTGATCGGGGTGGTGTAGAGGGCCCGCCCGCCGCGCCCGATCGCATCGAGGACCGCGTACTCGGCGATCGCGGTCTTCCCCGTGCCGGTTGGAGCGGCGACAAGCACCGAGCGGCCGGCGGCCAGTGACTCGATCGCCTCTCGCTGGAACGGGTCGAGCGTAATCCCGAGCAGCGCCTCCAGCGCCTCTGGATCGAGACGCCTAAGGGCGTCGACCATGATTCCCTGCCTTGATCGCCGCGACGTGGCGGTGGTCTTGTGGATGCGCTGGCACCCTCATAGTCATAGCCTACCCAACCTCGGATACGCCGTCCTGCAGCATCCGCAGCGCGACCAGCTCTTCCGGCGAACGGGCGAATCCCATCAGGCACGTGAAGATCGCGGCGCCCACGTTGGAGCGGATGAGCATTCGCTTGCGCCCAAAGCGGTCTCCCAAGGTGCCCCAGATCGGGCCCATAACCCCCATCGAGATCGCGCCGAGCGCGTTGAACAGGCCGGCCCAGACCGTCGCGTCGCGCAGGTCCGCCACACCGAGCTCCTGGATGTAGAGCGGCATGAAGGGAAAGACGAAGCTAAAGCCCATCGTCGTGAGCCCCTGCCCGGCTACCAGCACCCACAGGGTGCGCTTCCAAGACGAGTGCGCCATAGTGCACCAGGATACACGGCTGCCGCTCGTTCCCCCTCCCTCACGCTTGGGGGAGCGGATTGGGGTGGGGCCAGGGTCGAGACGCCGCCGCCTCCGGGTCAGCTTCGCTATACTCGTGGAGCGGGATGACCGATGTCTGAGTTGACCCATCTCGACGAGCGCGGTCGCGCTCGGATGGTCGACGTAAGCGCCAAGGACGAGACGGTCCGGGTGGCGACGGCGCGCGGGCGGGTCTCGATGCGGCCGGCCACGCTCGCGCTCATCGGCCGTGGCGAGATGAGCAAGGGCGACGTCCTCGGTGTCGCGCGGGTGGCCGGCATCATGGCGGCCAAGAAGACAGCCGAGCTGATCCCGCTCTGCCATCCGCTCCCGATCACGTCCGTAGACGTGCAGCTCGAATCGGACGAGGCCGCCTCCGCGGTCGAGATCACGGCCACTGCCCGGGTCGTCGGCAAGACAGGTGTCGAGATGGAGGCCCTCGCCGCCGTCAGCGTCGCCGCGCTGACGGTCTACGATATGTGCAAGGCGGTCGACAAGGATATGGTCATCGAGCGGATCAGATTGGTCCATAAAGTCGGCGGCAGGAGCGGCGAGTACCGCCGGGCCGAGGAAATCGTCGGCGGCGAGCCCGGTGGCGGCCGCTAGCGCTGGCCGTCACTCCGGCTCCGAGGGCCGAGAGCCCATCAGCGTCGGCATCATCACGGTCAGCGATAAGTCCTCGGGAGGCGAACGACCGGATGAGAGTGGTGAGGTTATTCGCCAGGTCGTCGTGGCAGCCGGGGCGTCCGTGGCCGCGTACGCGCTTGTGCCCGACCAACGTGATCAGATCGCTGCACAGATCCGCGGTATGGCCGACGAGCGGGGGCTAGACGTGGTGTTCACGACCGGTGGGACCGGCCTCTCACCCCGCGACGTGACACCCCAGGCAACCTTGTCTGCCATCGACTACCAGGTGCCCGGCCTGGCCGAGGCCATGCGCGCCGAAAGCCGCAAGGTGACGCCAGCGGCGATGACCTCGCGGGCCGTGGCGGGCGTCCGTGGTCGCTCCCTGGTCGTAAACCTTCCCGGCAGCCCGAGGGGCGTGCGTGAATGCCTTGACGTCATCATGCCGGCCATACCCCACGCGGTCGGCGTCATGCGCGGCGAGGTCGGCGAGCACAGCCGTCCGGGCCCGCGAGTCTCTGAACCACCAAGGCACCAAGGCCATCCGTAGCGTCGTGTCATCCTGAGCCCTTATTGTCGTCCTGAGCGAAGCGAAGGATCCGCCGCCCGGGCAAGGATTCCTCGCTGCGCTTTCGATGACAAACCAGAGGAACTGCCCCTCCGCCTACGATCTCTTCACAAGGTCTGAGAGAAGCGGAGGATCTCGGTGCCCAGGCCGGAAGCCGAGATCCCTCGCTTCGCGCGGGATGACAAGACGCCTTGGTGCCTTGGGGCCTTGGGCCTTGGTGGTGAATTATCGGACCTCAGGGTCCGGGTCGGGAGAGTCGCCGCTGAAACAGGCCCTTCAAAACAGTCCGTTCATCCGCATCGAGCGCTCGGAGCGCGAGCAGCGCGGCGCCGTAGACGCTCGCCCCAACGGGGACCGCGACTAAGGCGCTCCAATCCCTGACTACCCAGACCGGGACGCCCATCACCAGGGCAGCCAGGGCGGGGCGCCAGGCCAGGCCGAGCAGCCCGATCGTTGGCACCTCCTGGCGGACCGCGTACCAGAAAGGTCCGAGCAGGACCAGCTCCGACGCCACCGTCACCGCGCTGGCCGCCAGATACCCGTACGTCGGGATCAGCGCCAGGTTGGCGACCAGGTTGAATGTCCCCCCGACAAGGAAGCTGGCCGTAATCCAGCGCTGGCGATTCGCGGCGATCAGCAGGTACTGCGTGAGCCCGTTGACGAAGCTGATCGGCAGGAACCAGATCAAGATCTGGAGCGCCACGGCCGAGTGCGGTAGGTAGCCGGGACCAGCGAACAGGAGGATGATCGGCTCCGCTAGCAGGGTGGTGCCGACGCTGATCGGGAAGGCCACGATCAGCAGCGCTTTGAGCGAGATGGCGCTGGCGCGGGCCAGCGCGGCCCGATCGCCCTCGGCGTGGCGCGACAGGAGCGGGAAGACGGCCAGCACGAAGCTGGCCGGGATGATCTGGAGGCCGTCGACGAACCGATATGCCGTGCTGTACCAGCCCAGGACGACGTCGCCCGCCATCGGCTTGAGCAGCAGCGCGTCGATCCTGAAAAAGAGGGTATTGAGTAGGTTGTTGACCATCAGCGGCAGCGACACGCTCGCCATCCAGCGCCCCAGGGCCACGTCGAACCGGAGTCCGGGCCAGCCGATGGTCCGCATGCACAGGCCCAGCAAGACGCACGCGGTCACCACGTTGGTCGCCACCGCCACGCCCGCCAGCCCGACGTAGCCCCAGCCGGCGAGTAGCGCGAACAGGCCCAGGCTTACCTTGAGCAGTGTCGTCAGGACGGTTACAGCGGCCGGATACTCCATGAGCTCGTGGGCCTGGAAGAGGGCGCTCAGAGCGTTGCTCAAGATGCTCGGCAGTCCCGCGATCAGGAGCAGCCAGATGGCCAATGCGATCGGCGGGCTGATTCGCATGACGTCGGCGGCGGGGCCGACGACCAACGCCACCAGCCCGACTGAGCCGAGCCAGAACAGGAGCCGCAGCGCCAGGGCGTTACCCAGATAGCGGCCAGCGATAGCCCGATCGCGGGCCACCTCGCGGGTGATCAGCGTCCCGAGCCCGAAGCCGATCAGGATGTCGAGGTAGCCGACCAGCACCCCGGCGAAGGTGTAGGCTCCGACCCCCTCAGCCTGGAGGATGCGAAACATCACGATCGCGAAGGCCACGTCGACGGCTTTGTTCAGGAAGCTGGTCGCCATCGGAAAGGCCGTGTTCTTGAGGACCCGCTGAATGGCGCTGCCGGTCTCCGCGCGTTTCCCGAGCTGTCCCCAGGCTGCGAGGCCGGCCAGGCCCACCAGGCCGATCGCCGCGACGAACGAGATGAATGCGCCAATCCGGAAGGAGACTGGGCGGTATTCGAAGACCACCTCGTGCGCCCCCGGCTCCAAGAGAACGGCGCGAACCAGCGCGTTCGCCCGCAGGACGGGCGTCGCCACCCCGTCGACCGTCGCGCTCCAGCCCTCGAAGAACACGTCGCCCAGGACCAGCATCACGGGCTCTGCCGCCTCCGCCCGAGCGACGACGCGGTTCCCCCCGTACTCGACGATCTCGGCCCCTACTGCCGAGCGGCCCGACGGGCGAGGCTCGCCGCGCCAGCCCTCTACAACCGCCCACCGTCTCGGGTCGAAGGCCGGATCGCCTACCATCCGCAGCGCAGCCGCGTGGTCCGAAGCGGGCTGCACACCCGCGACGACGAAGGCGCGCGGCAGAGCTCCCTCGTTTCGATACACCCGCACCCCCTCGCCTTCGTACAGCAGGCTATGGCCGAGCAGGTCGACTCGCTTGCTGGTCAGGACATATTTGACGTTCAGCAGGTCCAGGAGGGGCGATCCGAGCGAGCGCTGGTCGAACAACTTGGCCACCTTGCTGAAAGCGACTCCGCGCTGTGGCTCGATAAGATCGAGGTAGTCGACGTAGTCGCGGAGGATGATCGTGTCGTAGCCGCGCACGTCTTGGAGCCCGAACAGCATGTTCGTGTTCGAGGGCAGCGTGTCATCCTCGCCGTAGGTCACCACTCGGTACAGGCCCGGATCGGTCTGAATCGCGCGGATCGAGTCAGGCACCAGCTCCAGCGAGCG
>WNGB01020808.1_pt1 | contig 14923 bp, 16 predicted proteins | sample 5400681 | NCBI WGS metagenome assembly WNGB01 (sample SAMN13153367, study PRJNA577476) | soil metagenome | isolation source: 115 cm soil or saprolite under grassland replicate 2 | place: USA:California | collected 2016-06-15
GCCGAACAGGACGTCGAAAGGGATGATACGGACTTCAAGGTGACGGAGTAGCTGGCGCTCATGGCGAGCTTCAGGCGCCTTGAGGCGCGCTGAAGAACCCACCGCCTTGAGGCGGTGGTGGGCCGGCAGGCCCTTAGCTTGTTCGATTACACGTGCCAGCATTGCCGCGCCGTTCATCGACTTCTCGCGAAGGCACTCGAGCGCTACTCCGGGCGGCTGGCGATTTTATCGTTGCCGATGCCGCTCGACTCCGCGTGCAACCCGCTAGTGGAGCGTACGCCGGACGAGCATGCGAATGCTTGTCAGTACGCTCGCCTCGGCTTGGCGGTGTTCCGTGCAAGACCGCCCGCGTTTCGCGAGTTCGATGACTGGCTGTTCGCGTCCGAGGCGCCGCCATCGCTCGATCATGCGCGCGCCAAGGGGGTCGAGCTGATCGGTACGCAAGCGCTCGAGCGTGCGCTCGCAGATCCTTGGGTCAACGAGCAGATCCAGAGCAGCGTGGCATTGTATCGGGCCAACGCCCTGGCAGCGGACGGTGATACGCGTATCCCGCAGCTGATGATCGGCGACGTCGTTGTACGAGGCCCGATCGGTAGCGCCGATGAGCTGTTCCATCTGCTCGAGCGTCACACGTCGCTCGGTGGCTCCTGAAGATCGATGGTGAGCGAGTTCCGACGACCACTCGTTCGGGGTTGGGAGACCGCATCTGCGACCTCGTCACTTCCCGCAGCTCATCCCGAAAAACACGTGCACGCGTCCACCGACGATCGAATTGGCGGTGGTCACCGCGATGTCGAGCTTTCCGTCGCCGTTCACGTCGGCGACGGCGAGCGAGCGGGTTGGATCGGCGATCGACAAATGCCACGGCCGCTGAAACGTGCCGTCCCCATTTCCGTACGAAACGCTCAGCGTGTGGATGTCGCCATGGGTCACGACCGCGTCGAGCCGGCCGTCGCGGTTCAGATCGGCGAGCACGAGGGAAGTTGGACCGCTCGTGATGTCGAGCCCGAATGATTTGACGTCGGCGAGGGAGCCGTCCCCGTTGCCGAGCAACACGCTCATGTCATTGGAGCGTTCGTTGACGACGACCACGTCGAGCTTGCCGTCGGAATCGACGTCGCCGGCGGCGAGCGCGCCAGGCCTGGAGCCCGCCCTAAACGACCTGCCGGGGCCGAACGAGCCGTCGCCATTGCCGAGCATGACCAGGCCGAGGTCGGTGTTGTCATTGGTCAAGAGCACGATGTCGCGCGCGCCGTCCGCGTTCATGTCGGCCAACACCGCGGACAAAGCATAGAGGCCCGTCGCGAAGTGCCGCGGAGGCTGGAGCGTGCCGTCGCCTCGACCCAAGTACACGCTGAGACTGCCGAAGTTGACGGTCAGCGCGTCCGCGAAATGATCATTGTTCACGTCGCCGACGACGATCGAATGGAGGGTTTGGATCGAGTCGCCGGCGGGGAAATTTTGCGGAGCGTCGAAGCTTCCGTCGCCTTTGCCGAGAACAACTTGGATGCCCTGTGGAGCGCCGTTCGAAACGAGCGCGTCGAGCTTGCCGTCTCGATTGAGATCCGCCAACGCGACGCTTCCGCCGATAGAGCCGACCATGCTCGAGATGGGGCCAGCTGGCCAATCGGCGCGTCCGAGCAACGCGTCCAAGGCGGCGGGCGGTCCGGCACCGAGCGCCAGATCGACGATGCCGTCGTGATTGAGGTCGCCCGAACAAATGGAAACGGCCACGTCGCCGACACGAACGCTCGTCGCGGCCCGAAGCGTGCCGTCTCCTTGGCCCGCGAGAATGGCCACACCACTCAAAAACCCGGCGGCGACGTCCGTCGTGCCGTCTCGATTGAAGTCACCGATGGCGGCGGGCCCGAGAGCAAAGCCCACGTTGTAATACCGCGCCTTGCCGAAGGTCCCATCTCCCGCGCCGAAGAGCACGCTGACGTTCTCGGATAGGTCGTTGGCGACCACGAGGTCGAGCTTGCCGTCGCGGTTCATGTCCGCGACAGCGACCGAATTCGGTTTCGGCCCCACTTCCGAGGTTTGCGGAGCCGCGAAACTGCCGTTTCCTTTTCCGAGCAGCACGCTCACATGCCCGACGACGTTGTTGACGGAGTCGTAGTTCGAAACGACCACATCGAGCTTGCCGTCGCGGTTCAAGTCTTCGATGACGAGGGCGGCGGGGCTCGAAAGCGGGATCGGAACGCTGGCCTGTGGCTGGAACGTGCCGTCTCCATTTCCGAGCAGCACTCCGACGTCCGACGACTTGAAGTCCGCCGTCACCAGGTCGAGCTTGCCGTCGCCGTTCACGTCGGCCGCTGCAACGTCGTTCGGGGAGCTGTGAACGACGACCACGCGCGGGTCCGCAAAAGTGCCGTCGCCTCGCCCGAGCATCACCCTCACGTCGTCGGACAACCCTTCCGCGGCGATGATGTCGAGCGAGCCGCTTTGGTCGACATCGGCGAGACGCACCGCCGTCGGGCCGGCGCCCGCCGGCATGTCCATCACCGGCCCGAACGTCGCGTTGCCGTTGCCGAGCATCACCTCGATGACGTTTTTCCCCGTCAGCCCGACGACGAGGTCGACCTTGTGGTCCCCGTTGATGTCGCCGAGCGCCGCGGACACCGCATTGTAGCCGAGCGAGATGTCTTGCCCGGCCCGAAACGTCCCGTCTGCGTTTCCAAGAAGGAAGCTGATGCCGTTGGAGATGCTCGGAAGCACGAGATCGAGCACACCGTCGCCGTTGATGTCCGCCACGGCGATCGTCGCCGGCGAATGGGTGACGGGATACACGGTCGGCGCGAGAAAGCCCGAACAGGGCGTGCATCCTGCGTCCTGCGGGCACGTGTCTTTCGGCCCATCGGCGGCTGTGTCGAACGCGGCGTCCGCCGTGACGTCGATCTTCGCATCGGAGCGCGCGTCCACCCGCCCGTCGCTCTCGTCGTACAGGACATCGTTTGCTCCGACGTCTGCGTCGGTCGCGGAGCGGTCGGCGGACGCGTCCTTGTCGAGATTGGCCGATTCGTCGCGCCCAACCGCGTCCGATGACGTCTCCGAAGGAACGGCATCACGCACCCCGTCGAGGGTACCGGCCTCGCGGGCACCATCGTCGACTTCGCTCGATGCGTTCTCACCGCAGCCGGCAACTGCAACGGCTAAGACGCTCGGCAATACGGTGCGAACGAGCCGCACGGCGCTCTCAAAAAAAGACCGCCGAACGTACTCAAGCCTACGGCAAGCCTTCATCGTCGTTTCACCCGGCAATCCAACGCATGGTCTCGCGCAATTCGCAGACCTTCGGTAGCAGCTCCGCTTTGGCCTGCTCGGTGAATCCATTTTGTCGCAGGCTCAGGTAGCCGAGCTGCTGGTAGTCGGCCGCGTTGAAATCCGACGTGCTGGCAACGTAATCAACCGGGCAGTTGCCGGGTAACGCCGAATACCGAACACCCGTACGCTGAACGACGACGGGCGAGGCGCAGCCTACGATGAACGCGAGAAGTGGGGCGGAACGCATGGGGAAGATTGTGATATTCGTTGCGCGCGAGCCGCAACCTGTTTCGCTTAACGCCTCATCGTCTTCGGTCCTCCCCTCGCTTCCGACACATGGCTTCTGCTCTCGCCCGAGATCGCGCTGGGCGGAGGAAGCACCGATCTTGATGGAGCGGGCTGGTGGTGTTTGGCGACGGCGACATGATCCGCCCCGAACACAAGATCAAGTTCTACCAGCTACTGGGCGGCGGCCTGAAGGACGCCGGCTGGAACCGCGAGCACATGCCGAAGAACCGACTCGCGATTATCCCCGACCACACGCACGACGAAGCCTTCGCCCACATGCGCATGGCCGAAACCGTGCTGCCGTTCCTCAACGGCGAAAGGGGCACGAAGAGCTCGGCCGAGCAGGCGAAGGCGCAGCCGCCGCGGAAGTAAGGGGCCGAGGCCGAAGTTTCCAGGCGCGTCGGCTACAGAGCCGCGCGGTCAAAGTGAAAGTAAGATCAGCGTGAAGGAATTCACTTTGCCCCTTCCACTTTCTCGCGTGAGGTTCTGTTTGACGGCGTCGACGGCTCGGTGCAGGCGTGCTTCCAGGCGCCGGCACGAGCGCGGGCACGTCGCGCGCGATCACGACGTGGCACTCAAACGCGCCTACTCCGACGGAACCTTCGCCATCGACATGGACCCGCTCAGCTTCCTTTTCCGGCTTGCGACCGGTATCATCGAGCCTGGCGCACGAGCCAGAACGGAGGGTGCTCAAAAGACACCGCCGGGGATTGGAAATGCGGGCATCCACGGGGGCGGTGCGGGGTTGTGTGAGGCCTCCCAGATGGCGTTCGTCGAGGTGCCGGCCCACGTGTGCCCGTTTTCTCGAAACATCGACTGGCCGCCATCTCCGATGAACATCACGGCGCCAGCCGCAGCCCCGAATGGGCCGCCGACAAGTGCGCCGCCTCCGACCAAAAAGGCACCTTCAGCAAAATCCAGAACTCCGCCAAGCACGCCTTTTGCGACCGCGGCTTTCACATCGCCGGGGTGGGCATGCAGCTCTTCGGCCCCGGTCGCGTAACCCGCGAACCCGGGGCCGAGAATCGAGAGGCCGACCGCCACCCCGGTGAACGCTTTGATCGCGGCGGCGACGCTGTGCAGCCTGGCGGCCGCCTCCGACTCCTTCAGGATCTTCGCGGCGAGCGCGGCGGCGTGTGCCGCATCACGTGTAGCTACCTTTGCATCAATCAGCGGCGCGGCGGCCCGGCTCGCGTAGCGGTGCCATGAGTCGATCTTGTCGAGGTAGCCGCGGATGACTCAACCCGGGAGCCATTTTTTGGGGAGGTCGTCGACCACCCTGAACCAGTCCACGTGGGTGTCGTAGAAGACGTGGGTTTCGGGTGCGCGGTCGACGTCGTCGTCGAAATTCGCAAGGACGATGTGAAGCTCGCCGGCCCACCGCGACGAGCGGAAAAAGAGGGTGCTCCCGCAGCGCGAACAGAAGCCGCGCTCGGCCTCCGGCGACGAGTGGTACCAGCGAAGCAAGCCCTCGCGGTCCTCGGCGTGGCAGTGCGTTTCGTCCATCCCGACCCACGTCACGAACGCGGCGCCATGAGCGCGACGGCACATCGTGCAGTGGCAATGTGCCACCCACTTGCTCGGTAGATCGACCCGAAACTGGACGGCCCGGCAGAAACAAGCTCCCGACACGGTAGTCATCGAAGCAGTAGACTACGGCATTTTCGAATCATCATGGTAGGAGGGCGTGGCACCGATCCATACGGGAGAGGTGAGCAGCCTGGTGAGGAAGCGATTCTCGGTAACCGTCTGGGATAGCGAGCCCGCGGCAAACGTCGGCAGTTTGGCACTGGCGTCGCCAGCGGCTCGGGTCACTCTTCTTCGGCAACGATTCCGCCGGTCGCGGCTTCATGGTGCTCTACTCGCTAATTTTTGCGCATGGGCGCAACGATTCTTAGTAGGACTCGTGCGCTCTTCTTTCTGCGCAACGCAAGATGCTCGGGCGCGCCGACGATCGGCTTGCGCATGGCCTCGCGCTCGACGAGGAAACTCGCTCATCCGCGCTTTCGCCGCTTCATTTGGCCTTGGCGCTCTAGTTGCAGGGCTGCCCCTAAAAGCGCATCCCGACTGACAACCCGAGCTCGTGCGGCGCGAGCGCCGGCGTGATCATCACCGCAATCGATCCGGGCGTTCGGTTCGTCGGCGAGCGAACAGAAATGGGTGCAAGACGAAGCCTAGCGCGCAGTTGTACGTTGTAACGCGTGGCCAGCCGCGTTGCCTCATCCGCCGAGATCGGTAGTTGATCGAGCGAGCGTGCTACGAAAAATGCGACGATCCCGCCGACGACCAGTCCGGCGCCCACCCCGGCTTGCACCGAAAACTTGCCGTCACTGGTCCCCGTAAAGAAAAGAACACCGCCCCCAATTGCGGCGACCGGTCCACCAAGGCCGAGTACGAGCACCGTCGTGCCGCGTCGCGCCTGATCATCGCTCAACTCCGGCCGCCCGACGGCGTGATAGAAATCGTCGTAGGAGAAGGCGCGCCGATACTTTCCTCGGCAAGGTCGCCACGACGAGACTTCTTGAATGACACAGAGCGTATTCAGGTCGTAGGTCTCTGCAACGTTCTCTCCTTGCTCGAGTTCATTCGTCGATGCCACACGCCCCTCTGCCCCGCCCGATGCGGTGCGAAGCAGAACCAGCAGGACAAGAATCACCGCGCCACACCGAGGCACCGATCGGTGCCGGCAACGTTTCGTCATGGAAGCCGATGATAAGATGATTCGCCTGGCCTTCACAGGGGGCTTGCAGCGAGCGCGAATTTCGAGCACTCAACGAAGCGCATGAGAATTCGGGCGCTTGGACTTACCTGGGCTTTGTTTCTGGCAGCTTGCGGTTCGACGCTGATGAACCAGCGAATCGAGACGAAAGCCAAGGGCTGGACACTCGTGTTGAAGAAGATCAAGGATGGTCCCGATGACTACGCTGTCGGAAACGGGCACTACGTGCCCCCCTCGCACAAGAGGTTTCTATCGTTCGCCGTCACGCTGCGCAACGACGAGCGCACGGCACGCCCCTTCAACTACAGCCGATGCGATCTCGACAGCGGTCGTGACCGCGAGCTGCCGGTGCTGGTCGACAAGGACATGGTCATCAACGTGCTTGCTGACGAAGAGGAGATTCTGAACCCCAAGGAGGAACTCTCCCGCGTCTTGATCTTCAGCTATCCGGACGATCATCTACCCACGCGGCTGGCTTGCGGTGAGCTCGTAATCAATCTCCATTAGGACCGATCGTGACCGTTGCTCGGTCAAGCCTTTGCTCGACGAAGTCGATGGAGTTCGGGCGAAACGTCCCGAAGGTGGCAGGTTGATCGAGACTCCCGAGCCGTGGATGGTTCTACCGTCCCCACGCGATCACGGCGGCGAATCCACTGACGCTGTTCCTAGATTCGATCCCTAGTCGGGGGGCGAGGGCGCGACGCAACCGGCGCGGTCAGGTCGCGCTCGGGGTGCTGCGCATTGGAGCGGCAGAGCATCCAAGGGCAGGCGTCCATTCAATCATCCATCGGCACGGGCGGCTCGCCACGGGCCGTCATGACGTACACGTGCTCATCATCGAAGCGATAAAGGATCCAAACATTGTGCCCGGCCACTCTTCGCACGTACGCGCGCGTGGGCGCAAAGCGCGTCTCATCATCAGCCACTCCCGGAAGCTGTTCGGTCTTTACGAGAGCACCGATCGCCGCGAACACCGCACGATACGCCGCCGACCGGCCTGGATTCCAAGCGAGGTCAGGCTTCGACGAAAGGTTGCGCTCAGCCGCGGGACTCGTCCGGCCAGGGCGACTCTCCGGTTGCGATGCAGCGCTCGAGCTGTTGTGGCGGGTGACGAAGCTCGAGCAGGACGTGTGGAGCACCGTGAGTGCCTACGCGCCGAGCGGCGTCTCTCGGTAAGCTGGGCGAGCAGCCAGCGATCAAGCCGAGCAAGAGGACCGATCGTCGAGACGAGCGAAGATGTAAGCGGAAGAGCTACCCATCGGTGGAAGCTCATTTTGCGTTACAGACCTACAGAGGGCGTTGCACTCAACCGAAGTATTCGAAGTGGCCTGTTTTCCAGCCGCCGACGCCCCCAAGGTGGGACCTTCGCATCTAAAGAGTGTGCACACCGCATCCGATGTCGGCGTTCAGGCGGAGGACAGCGCCGAGGCGCTCGGCATCAAGCTCAACGCCGTGCACGCCCGGCTGCACCTCGCACGCGATAGTTGGAGGACGCGATGAGCGATCCGACGTCCGAGGACAAGGTGCTGCGCGAGCAGTCGCAAAGCGTGGCGAAAGGGGATGATCCTAGCCGAGTGAAGCGGAAGCTATTCATGCAGCTCGGCTTCGGCACCGGCCGAACGTCCGCAACTCCGGCTATGAGCGCCGGCGGTGCAGGAAGGTCGGCTGCAGCGACGACAGCTAGGGACGGCGGCGTGCTCGTCCCCGCCGCCAAACTGGCCATCGCCGCGCTCGTGGGGGCAGCGATCGCGACCAGCGCCATCGTCTTACACGTGTCGATCAGGAAGACCGGCTTGCCCGCCGCATCGACTCCGGGTAAGACCACGCTGCCGACGTTTCCTTCGACGGCAATCGAGGTCCCATTCCCTTCGCTCACCTCCGAGACCGAGCCTGCATCTCCCGCTGCCGGTCCGATCGCGGCACCGGGGCCCGCTGCGTTGCGGTCGGGCGCGCTTGCGCGCAGTCGGGAGGCGCCTCTGTCCGAGCGCGGCGTGCACGACCGCGCTCCGAGCGCGCCGCTCGTGCCGGCGTCGACATCGGTCGGAGAGCACCGGAGTCGACGGTGGCGACACAAGTCCAAGAAGCACCCGCCCCGAGCTCTACGGCGGTGGCGGCGGAAGCGGAGCTCTTGCGCCAAGCGGATGCAGCGCGCCAAGCCGGCAGCGCCTCCAGCGCTCTCGCTTTGCTCGAGGAGCACCGCTCCCGCTTTGCGAACGGCGTCATGGTGCAGGAACGCGAAGCGGAACGCGTGATCCTCCTTTGCGCTCTCGGACGTGCCGACGATGCTCGTGCTGCGGGCTATGCCTTTTTGCGCAATTGGCCTCGCTCTCCGCTCGCAAGTCGCGTCCAGGGCTCGTGCGGCGGCCGGCTGGACGCGCGGCATTAGCACGGCTCTTCGGGCTGCTGAGCGCGACGCGGCACAACGCTCGTCACGATCAGTTGGCCCGCTGAGAATCGCTATCCCGAATCGGTCGATCCGTCCGACACTTCGCCGCCCGCGTCGGGCGCGATTGTGTACGTGTCGGTACAGTCGAGGGCGGCGCCGAGATCTTCGGCGCAGATCGCGCTGCAGTCGCCCGCGACCAGACAGCCTGCCGTTGTGCAGGCGGCGATGCTCTTCGGCCAATCTCCGGGACAAGTGCACGCAAACGAGGAACACCCCGTCGAGGCGCAGCTTTTTCCGCTCGCCACGAATCCAAATCGCGAGCAGTCCGAGCTCCCGGTGCCGCCACTGCCCGTCAATCCGCCGCTACCCGCGGCGCCGCCGGTCATCGAAGTTGTCGACCCGCCGCCACCCGTTCCCGCGGACCCCGAACTCGAATCATCCGACCCACAACCAGCGGTGGCCGCGAGCGCAACCCCGATGAAAACGGTCAACCCTCCTCCTAAGCCCATCGATCCCTCCATGTTCCCGATTGGACGTTCCTGCGGAGCTCCCGCTTCAACGTTGCTGGTGCCGTCAGCTCATTTGCTGTCAAATGAGTGCGAGAGTGGCGACGAGCGTTGTCGCGCGCATCTCATGTAGGCGCACCCGATGATTGTGATCGCGACATGCCTCAACGACGGTCGAGCTACGGTGGCTCGACGGAACTAACGAGCACGCGGCCGGTCAAGTCGAGGGTCGTCGTCAGAGGCCGGCGTCAACCGTTCTCGATGTCGTCGTGCGGCATGCAGCGGAGGACGGCAGCGGACATCCCTCTGGAATCTGCGCTCCGCCGTTTCCGCACTGGAGTGGCGCGTCGATCGCACACTGCAGAAACGCCAGAAAAAGGTTGCGCTCGCAGTCGGTTTTCAGCGCGGCGTAAGCAGACGTGCATTGCAGCGCACACGATGCTTGGAGCGTGGAACCGGTGGAGGTGCCGCCTTGGTCATCCGGCTGCTCGACGGTGAGGCACGAGATCGCTGCAATTCGCGCACAGACCGCCGAACATTCCGAGAGCGGACCACTGAAAAAGCCGGGCGAGCCGTAACCGGAGAACGGACCGCCGCTCCCGAGAAATGAGCGGGTGCTGCTGCCTGCCGAAAAGCGACCCGGCGAACCATATCCCGAAAAAGGGCCCGCAGGACCGCTCACAACGTCCACGGTTCCGCCGCCGCCAGTGCCGCAGCCTGCCGCGATACACGCAAGAACGGAGGCGCAACCGAACGTCGAGAATTTCATCTTGCACCTCACGATGCACGCGCGGCCCGCGCCGAGTCCGGAACGGGCGGTGCGTAGCTCAGAAATAGTAGCGTGCGGCGATGTCCCTGCGAAAGATGTCCCAGGGCTGGGCCACGCTCGAGCTTCCGATCACCAGGCTCGAGACCTTCGTCGAATTCGGTGCAGTTGCGGTCTTGCCGTTTTGGCTGGCGAGGAAGATGCCCACGGATGCGTCGAGTGACAGTTGCGGAATGCCGATGAAACCGAAGTAAACCTCGGCGCCTGCGCGAAGCCCCGCCTGCAGCAGGAAACCGCTGAGCTCGGTGTTGGGCGCCATCGACGGCGGAGTGGGTTTGATGGTTCCGGTGCCGAATCCCACATCGATCTCGGGTGTAAGTAAAAAGCTGAAGTGGGTCGCGCTCGCGAGGGCGAGCGGTACGCCGGCGTGAATCAAGAAGGTCGTCCGTTTGGGAGCATCGGCCGTCATCGTGGCAACGGGCGCCTCGACGCGCGACGAACCCCTGGTCGTGAAGAAACCGAGCCCAGCGTCGATGCCGATCATCCGCGTGGTCCAATACCGAACGCCGACCGCAGGTGTCGGCAATGGTGGAGTTGCACCGGTCGGCGGACCCACCGGAACGTCTCTCGTCCCGAACCAACCGACGCCCAGATGCCCGACCCACAGCTCGTGATCGGTTCCTCCCACCGGCTTCGGTGCTGCTGGCGGCGCCGCCGGCGGCGTCGCGGGACGAGCCGGCTCGGCGGCCGGCGCCGCGGGCGCCGCGCTCGTATCCTGAGCCGAGGCTCCGGCTGGGGCGAAGAGCACCGCCGCGGCCCAAGGCGTCCAACGCAAGCAAGTCCGTCTTTTCATCGTTCGCGTCATGGTACCCTCCACATGGCGCCGGAGACGCGCCACTCGATCTGGTCGGGCCCATCGTGCGGACAGGTCGTAAGTTGGGCCAAGTAAATGGTTAGCGGGGTTGATCGGAACCGCTACGCAATGCCCGATACGAGACCGTCGAGTCGGCGCTTTGGTATGCCTGCAAGCGTGCCGGGTCAGGACGTCGCGATCGATCGTCATCCCCGCGCACGCAGCCGCGTTTCGAAAATCGCGCCCGTCAACCGGAACCGTCGCGTATCGTCGACCGTCAACTCATTGCCGCTGCGGCACAAGGTTCCAAATCATCGTCTTCGTGCCGGAGAACGGCGCCATGTACGTGCTCGTGTAGTTTCCCTGGATGGTGCCGTCGGCCTTCACTTCGACTTTCATCTCCATCTCCGACGGAAACTCCATCCAAGACCACGACGATATGCCGTCGGTGATGGTCGGGGGCGCCATGTCGCAGACGTACTCGGTGTGCGTTTGCGCTTCGCTGCCTCCGCTTCCGGAAACCTCGCGCGACAGCGTGGTCGGCCCGTAGTCGACACCGAGGTCGACGAGGAGCGTGCCCGAGGCGAGCCCGGCGGGCATCGGACCTGCGCCATTGCTCGTCAGCGTGCATGGCGCCATCGTCTGAACGAGCGACCCGATCACGGCACCACTTTCGACCTGGAACGTCTCGCGCCCGGCTGCGCCGTCCGGCATTTGCGCGGGGCGCCAGCGCTCGAACGTGATCGTCGCGTCGGCCGTGGAGTTGGACGTTCTCCCGCTGATGTCCGTCACCTTGTCGGTGACGCTCGTCGTACCCTTGAAGCGCCAGCACCCGACGTTCGAAACCGAGATGCGCGGCTCGGAGCCGTCGGGGATCATGGTGACATCCGCCTTGGGGTCGTCGTTGCTCATGACGATCACGAGCTCCTGGATGCGTTCGGCGGTGATGTCGAGACAAAAAGACTTGGTGGCTTCTTTCAACCCTTCGTCGCTCCAATGCTCGTATTGCCAGATACCGCCCTCTTTCTTGAAGAACGCCTGCGTCGTGACGTTGAACCCGGCCGTCTTGATGGTCGCGAACGGATGGTTGAGAAAAAGGAACGAGCGCACGTTCGGATCGCTGATCCTCAAATGGTAATAGTGCGAGGCGAGGTGGGCGATGTTGCCGTTGAGCCGCTGCGTCGCGCCCGGCGCTCCACGGAGGTTCACTTCGAGGATGGCGTCGCCGCGCACTTTCGGCGTCGTCATCAAGCTGTCCCAGCCTTCGAACGAATTCGTGTTCACCGGATCTTGGTTCCAGAGCAGCTTGGCGAACTTCGGCCACTGCTCCTTGAAGCCGCCGGGAATGCCCTTGTCGACGGCGAGCACCTGATTGGACTCGCTCGTGGTGGCGTTCCATACGCTCGCGATCACGCTTGGCATGAGCGTCCGCGCGAGGAACTGGAAAAAGAGATAGCTGCCGTAGACGCGATCGGCCCCCTTTTGTTCCGACTCGAGCGACTCGTCGGGTGTGTCCATGAACGCGGGAGCTTTGCGCTGTTCGAATTGCGCCGCGATGCCTTTGGGATCGGGCAAGTTCGGATAGACCGCGTCGATCGCCCACTGCGCGGTCGCTTCTTTGAGCCATTTGTAGCTCGAGAGCCCGAACGCGGCGACGGGATACGCCCATTGGCTGGCATGTGCGAACTCGTGCGCGGCCGACCCTTTGAGCTCGTCGGGCGCGAGGCTCCGGTTCAGCAGGATGAAGGCGGGGTACTGCTTGGTGGCGAGCTGTACCGGGAACGTTTCGCCGAGGTCGGTCGCCGTCTGACCGTGCGTCGCCATGTCGACCAAGTAGACGTCGAGCCGGCCGTCCCCTCCGTTGCACCCCGTGATGGCCGCGTCGCTCAGCGGACCCTTCAGTCCGACCATGTCGACGAGGGTCGGCCATATCTTCGTTTCGAGCGCGGCGAGAACCTCATCTGCCTGCGTGTTGGCGCCGGCGACGCGCGTGTCGTACCAAACTTTGACGCGGCCGTTCTGGTCTGCAGGTTTCGCTGCCCAATTCAGGTCGTACGTCGGCTGCCGACAGATCGGGATCCCGATGGTCTGGGGTCGGACGCCTCCGACCGTCGCGGGCGCCGCGCTCGCCCAGCTCCCTTTGTACGCGGGTGGAACGAGAAACGGCTCGATGATCTCCTTGGTGCGGTCGGAAAGAGCCGACCATCGCGCGTAGGCCCAATCGAATGCGTCCGAGTCGATGACGTCGCTGTCGTCGCCCTGGTACTCCGCGGGCAACCGAGGATCTTTGAATGTCGCGAAGAACTTGTACGTGATCGCGACCTCCTCGCTGATGACGCAACGCTTGAACGCGTCGTCGATCTTCTCGAAGCTCGTTTTCCCTGCGCTCCCCGCGTCCGCGCTCACCACGCCGGCGTCCGTGCACCCGCTCCCCCCGACCCCTCCCGTTCCGGCAGACCCTCCCGATCCACCGGATCCCATCCATCCTCCGGACGCACTCGAACCCGCCGTCGCCGACCCGTCGGGCATCGACGTTCCACCGACGCCGCCCGCGGTTCCATTGCCTCCACTGTCATCCCCGCCGCAACCGACGATGCAGCCACACGCCGCCCTGAACGCGAACAAGACGATAACGGATGCCCTCATCGGTACGAATCCTTCCCTGGCCGAGATCGGACGAAGCCTCCCAGCTTACCGCCAGGCGTTGCTTCGCGTCCACGGTGCTGGGCCACGACAGCCGTTGGAGTCGCGAAACCTCGAGCCGGCTGAACGGTGAGGAGCTCGGCGCTGTCATGGACGGCTGAAGTATCATGCCGGAGGAGGCGTCGCAGCTACGAGCTGACTAGCGAACGCCCGCGCGCGGGAGCACGAGCGCGGTGTGCGCGAGGCGGCCCGCGACGCGGAACGTCCCGTCGGAATTCTGTGTGGTCGAGCAGGCACCTCGGATGTGATCGACGCATCGGTGATTCTGATCGCGCGCCGGGCGCGCGCCTCCATCGTCACGAGCGACACCGACGACCTCCGTCGGCTCGATCCGACGGCGACGCTTCATCGAATATGACGAGTTAGTTGGCGAAGCCGCGTACATGACCGATCGGCGGCATGTTGTCGTAACCGAAACATCGGCCGGCGTTCATCCCGGCCTGCGCCTTGCGCTCAGGGTTCTCGCGCGTGCGACTGCTAATCCTTTCTCGTTCGAGCTCCGACTGGAAGTTACGGAGGGTGACCATGATCTTCAACATCGCATCGCTGAAAGGAATCCATGTCGGCAGTTATTCGCATGAAGGGGTGTGTCGCGTCCACCCTCACTCGCCCTCAGGATCCGCGGAAACGGGAGTCCATCAGAGTTAAGTTGTTTTTCTTCGGCAGACCCGGCTGCCCATGTAAGCTCGACCGAATATGACGAAAGCTCCACGAGGCCTGAGATTCATTCTCGTATCGGTTGTCGCGTCGCTCGGTGCGGTCGAGATGATCTCTTGCTCTTCCGACTCCGGCGCCGTCGCGTCGAACGTGTCGTGCGACATCACCACCATCGATACTTGCACGTGCGGGGTCGTGGAGAGCGGCAAGGGCAACGATTCCAAGTGCTCCCCTTCCGAGAACGCAGGCGGAGGAGCTTGCTGCGCGAGCCAAGGTTGGCCGACCACCGGAGAATGCTCGTGCGGGCCGTTTCGCTGCAATGACATTTTGGACCGGTGCGACTGCGCCGTCGGCCTCTGGTCGACCGGGACTCCGTCCTGTACGGGGGCCTATTGTTGCGTGGATTCCATCGGCGGGTGTCACTGTGGTCCGGAGCCATGCAATGGCACTCCGGTCACGGAGTGCAATGCTACGGTGACGTGCGCGACCCACGACATGCGCGTCGACGCGTGTCGTTGACTCCTCGATCGTCTGTTCGAGACGCTGCCCATGGACTTGCGAAGCGTCTTCGTTCTATTCGAAATCGAGGGGGGCGGCGCCGATGCGGGGCTCAACACGCGCGCGCTCGACGCTGCAGCCGATGTCATGGCCGAGCGCGTCGCGACGCACGTGGACGCGCGCTCCGATCCGACGATGCCCGACACAGCCCGGTCAATGGCTGCGCGGATGCGTCCGTGGGTGCGTCCGCCGCGTCTTGTCCCAGCAATCCGAGCGCCGTGGA
>WNGB01008171.1_pt1 | contig 14922 bp, 15 predicted proteins | sample 5400681 | NCBI WGS metagenome assembly WNGB01 (sample SAMN13153367, study PRJNA577476) | soil metagenome | isolation source: 115 cm soil or saprolite under grassland replicate 2 | place: USA:California | collected 2016-06-15
CGGGCTGTCGTGGTCGACCATGAAGGCGTCGCGCCCGCACTGGATCCGGGACAAGCTGCTCAACGTGATCGTGCAGATGGGCCTCGACAAGCTCGCCGACCTGCCGACGGTGCCGGCGGCGCTCGACCTCGTCAGCGACGCTGTGAAGAAACAGGTGCTCACCCTGATCCTGATCCGGCAGGAGCCGGGCCGACCGGTGGCGGCGCCGCCGGGCGTGCCGGCCGACCGGCTGGCGGCGCTGCGCCGCGCCTTCGATCTCACCATGAAGGACAAGGAGTTCATCGCCGAGGCCGAGAAGCTGCAGATGGAGATCGAGCCGCTCAACGCCGCGGCGATCGACAAGCTGCTGGCGACCGCCTATGGCACGCCGCGGCCGATCGTGCAGCAGGCGGCGGAGCTGTTGGAGCCGGCGAAGTAGCCCGCATGGAGCGAAGCGGAATGCGGGGTGACCTCACCGCGGGATAAGAACCCCGGATTTCGCTTCGCTCCATCCGGGCTACAGATGAGGCTCCATGGCCCAACCGACCATATCGATCATCGAAACCCGACGCGCCCAGATGTTTCCGACCCTGGAGGCGGCGGAGATCGAGCGCGTGCGCCGCTTCGGCGAGGTGCGCGCCTATGCGGCCGGCGATGCGCTGGCCAAGGTCGGCACCGTCGGCCATTTGATGGTGATCCTGGCCGGCAAGGTCGACATCACCCAGCACGGCGAGCTCGGTCGCCGCGAGCTCATCGTCACCCATGAGGCCGGCTCGTTCATGGGCGAGCTCGCGCAACTGGCGGGCCGGCCCGCGCTGGTCGACGCCCATGCACAGGGGTCGGTCGAGGCGCTGATCATTGCGCCGGATTGTCTGCGCGCGCTGCTGATTGCGGAGGCGGAGCTCGGCGAGCGGATCATGCGCGCACTGATCCTGCGGCGCGTCGGCCTGATCGAGACCGGCGGCGGTGGGCCGGTAATCGTCGGCCGGCCCGAGAACGGCGACGTGCTGCGGCTCGAAGGCTTTCTCCGCCGCAACGGCCATCCGCATCTGCGGCTCGATCCGGACACCGACGCGGAGGCGAAGGCGCTGATCGAGCGCTTCCAGGTCGATCCCTGCCAGCTGCCGATCGTGCTGTGCCCGAACGGGCAGCTGCTGCGCAATCCGGGCGAGGTCGAGCTTGCGCGCTGCATCGGCCTCATCGGCCCGATCGATCCGGACCGGGTCTATGATGTTGCGATCGTAGGCGCGGGGCCGGCCGGCCTCGCCGCCGCGGTCTACGCCGGATCGGAAGGGCTCTCCGCGCTGGTGCTTGACTGCCGCGCCTTCGGCGGGCAGGCCGGCGCTTCGGCGCGGATCGAGAACTATCTCGGCTTCCCCACTGGCATCACCGGCATGGCGCTGATGGGCCGCGCCTACACCCAGGCGCAGAAGTTCGGGACCGAGATGGCGATCCCGACCGAGGTGACCGGCCTTGAATGCGACAGCAAGCCCGGCCGGTTCGTCCTGAAGCTGTCGAACGACGAGCGCGTCACCGCCCGCTCGATCATCGTCGCCAGCGGCGCGCGCTACCGGCGGCTCGCGGTCGCAGATCTGGAAGCCTACGAAGGCTCGTGCGTGCACTACTGGGCCTCGCCGCTCGAGGGCAAGCTGTGCGCCGGGCAGGAGGTGGCGCTGGTCGGCGCCGGCAACTCGGCCGGCCAGGCGACGGTCTATCTGGCGTCGCTGGCCGCCAAGGTCTGGCTCATCGTGCGCGGGCGCGACTTGGCGGCCAGCATGTCGCGCTATCTGGTCGACCGCATCGAAGGCCTCGCCAACGTCGAGGTGGTGACCAATGCGGAGATCAGCGCGCTTGATGGCCGCGACGGCATACTGGAGCAGATCCGCTGGCGCGAACGCGGCTCAGGCGAGGAGACGCGGCGGCCGATCCGTCATTTGTTCCTGTTCATCGGCGCCGAGCCGAACACGGATTGGCTGGCCGATGCCGGCGTCGCGCTCGACGCCAAGGGCTTCGTGCTGACCGGCGCGGATGCCGGCAACGGCCACCGGCCGCTCGAGACCAGCCGGCGCGGCGTGTTCGCGATCGGGGACATCCGCTCGGGCTCGATCAAGCGGGTGGCCGCATCAGTCGGCGAAGGCGCGCAGGTCGTGGCAACGCTGCACGCGTATCTCGCGGCGGAGTAGAGCGCAGGCGGCATCGCGCGCCGTTACGTCCACCTCAATACTTCAGTCCCGGGACCGAAGCATCGGCTTCGCACGCTGTGCGCAGGCGGCGAAAACCCGCGATTGACGGGGCTTTCCTGCATCGCGGCGCTGCCGGCGCGGCGATGGTCGCAGGACATCAGCGTGATTTACCGGCGGGCTCGAGCGATCTAGAGCGGACACACACCCAATGAGGGTGTAGCGACCAACCAGGAGACTCGACATGTTCACGAAGACCGCAATTGCTCTTGCTCTGATCCTCGGCACCGCTTCGGGCGCGCTGGCGCAGACCAAGAAGTACAGCACCAACCCGGCCCACGACGTGTTCGTCAACGGCAAGTACGTCGGCTCGGATCCGGATCCGACGATCCGCTCCATGCTCTCTCGTGACAACGGCAGCGATTGATCGCTGACCATGACGACTGTGCGAGGTGGCCGGCGTTCGCGCCGGCCGCCTCCCGGGCGACGAAACCAAACGTCTTCACGCCGGAAACATTGAGGAAGTCAGCCATGCCAAGGACTCTGCTTCAACGGATTGCTCCATGGACGCTCGCGGCGGTTTGCCTGAGCGCGATGACGATCACGGCGACTGCCGGCGGCGGCTCGTTCACGCGCGGATGCGCGGCGCGCGACATGCAGGTCCTCAAGCTGATCGAGGACCGGGAGGCCAGCAACGCGGTGCCCGCGGAAACATTGACCGCCGCGATGCTCACGATGATGCACGCGCGCAACGTCTGCCACGAGGGCGCCGTGCTGGATGCCCTGGCGATCTACGAGGGCATCATCCAGAGCATCACGCCCACCCCGGTTCTGTCGAGCCGGCCGTCAACAACAGGAATGCGATGACGCGCTAGTCGCGCAAGCAGGGAGACACGGCCATGCTCACCAACGCCCTCCGTTACGCCTTGTGCATCGCCGCGCTCTCCCTCGCTTGGCCGGTCCCGTCGCGGGCGCAGACCGTCGAGGTCGAGGTCGAGACCGGCATCTTCTGCGATACGCAGCAACAGATCGAACGGTTCGTCGCCGTGTTCGACGGCGACGAGCGCGCCGCCATGCGCAGGGTCAATGCCGAGGAGAACGACCCGACCGCCTGCGTCTACGGCACCATCGCGTTCATCCGCGGCCCCGAGATCGCGACCGCCCGGAGCAAGGGCGGGACCTATCACATCGTCCGGGTGATCGTGGTCGGGTTCCTGACCGAGCAGGGCCTGCGGGCCTCTGGTCCGGCCCGTTCGTTCTCGGTCGAGAAGATCGACGAGCGGATTGCATAAGGAGACTGGGAGAGCTGTCATGACCGCGCAAAGCAAGACAGTTTCGATGCCAGGCGGCCGCCTTGACGCAACTCCGCTCCTCATCGCCTGCACTGACGTCGTGAAGGCGTTGCGGACGCTGTTCGATCCCTACCGGCCCGAACGGCACTACATGCGCGGCCCGGGGCCGAAGTGGCACGCCAAGTACGACGCCGCCGCGGTCGATTGCCTGCGCTGAGGGCGTCAAAAGTCGGCCTACGCCGAAAGCTGATAGCGCCGCGTGGTGACGTGGAAGCACGCCGCCACCACCAGCATGAAGCTCATCCAGAGCACGCCCATGGCGGCGAGCTCGGTGATCTGGCCGTTCTGCCAGAGGTCGAACAGCGTCACCGCGATCAGCTCGGTGCCGGGCCCGACCAGCAGCAGCGGCAGCGCCACCGACTGCACGGTGAGCAGGAACACGAACAGCCAGCAGCTGATGAGCGCGGCGGCGATCAGCGGCAGCACGACGCGCAGGAAGATGAAGGCGCGGCCGGCGCCGGAGGTGGTGGCGGCGTCCTCGAGGTCGGTGTGGATCTGCAGCACGCCCGCATAGGCGTAGCGCATGCCGTAAGGCAGATAGCGCACCGCCGAGGCGATGATGACCGAGACCAGCGTGCCGTAGAGCGGGATCGGCAGGTTCACGTAGACGTGCAGGAAGGCGACGCTCATGACGATCGCCGGAAACACCAGCGGCGCCATCGCGATCTGATCGAGCAGCCAGGCGCCGGGATGGCGGCGCACCGCAAGCCAGGCGCAGAGCGCGGTGAACGGCACCACCAGCGTGGCGGTAGCGGCGCCGAGCACAAGCGTGTTGGTGATCGAGTCGCGGAACGAGCCGGGCGCCAGGATCACCGCGTAGTTCTCGAGCGTGAGACGGCCGAACGACTCCCAGGTAACACCCTCGTAGAACGGCATGAGCGACGTGAACACGAGGATCGAAACCGGCAGCACGATCACGAGCAGGAAGGTCGCCAGCAGGATCGCGGCGGTGAGATAGCGCCAGCGGCCGAGATCGATGATGCGCGGCCGGTAGCCCTTGCCGGTGATGGTCTGGAACTGGTGGGCGTGGTGCGACAGCCGGTTGTGCCACATCAGCAGCAGCACGACGATGAAGAGAAGGCACACCGAGTAGGCGCCCGACTCGCCGAAGTTGATGGCGCCGATATTTTTTGAGCTCTGATAGATGTTCGTGGTCAGCACCGTGACGTTGCCGGCGAGCCCGACCAGCGCCGGCACCTCGAACGACTCGAACGCGCGGATGCCGATCAGCAGCATCAGCGCCAGCACGCCTGGCAGGCCGAGCCGCAGCGTGATCGAGCGGAAGGTCTTGAGCGGGCCGGCGCCCGCCATCAGCGCCGCCTCCTCGAACGAGGCGTCGGTCGAGCGCAGCACTGCCGACATGAGGAGAAACGTGAGCGGCGCGAAGCCGACGCCCTCGACCAGGATCATGCCCCACATCGAGTAGACGTTGAGGGCGGGCCCGTCGCCGGCGCCGAAGATGCTCGCGATCAGCGTGTTCACCGGGCCGGTGCGCCCGAGCAGGAGGAGCCACGCCACGACGTAGAGCACATGCGGGATGCCGAGCGAGATCACGGCGCCAAGGAAGACATAGCGGCGCCCGGGCGTGTTGGTGCGCTCGACGATCAACGCCTGCACGACGCCGAGCACGATCGCGATGAATGCGGAGCCGATGGAATAGATGACAGTGTTCCACAGGCTCGACGCGAAATAGGGACTGGTGAAGAGCTGCTGGTAGAAGCGCAGCGTGAACTGGTCGAACGAGCCATCCGGCCGCGTGGAGAAGAAGCTGGTGACGATGAGATAGAGCGTCGGCGGCAGGATCAGGATCAGCAGGATCGCCGCCAGTACGGCGACCAGCGGCGACATGGCAAAGCGTTCGCGAAAGCTCTGGGTGCGGCTCGCCGCCGCCAGTTCGCCGGTCCCCATGTCGTCCAGAACGGCCACCGCTCCCTCCGTGCGCTCGCGTCTCGGCGCGCGAGATTGGTAGAGGTGTCATCATCCGCGAAAGCCGATGATCCAGCAAACGGCAAATTCGCCATGCGACGACCTTCCGCACGCGCCGGGCGAGTGCTAGCGTTCTTGCACCGATCGCCGATCAACGGGCGACGAGCTCAACACGGAGGACGCCATGAAACGTTTGATTGCAACGCTGTTCGCTTCCGGCTTGGTCGCCGGAGCCGCGTCGGCACAGCCCTTCACGCCGAACGGGGCGGGCGTGACCATGGGGCACTGGCATCTCAACTCGGCCAATATCGAAGCCAACAAGAAGATTTTCGTCGGCATGGGCGGCATCGCGAGCGAGGCAAACGGCCTGCACCGCGTCACGTTCCCCGGCGTTGTCATTATCTTGAACATCCGCGATCCCAAGCCGTCGACCGGCGGGTCGCAGGGGTCGGTCGTGAACCATGTCGGCTTCATCGTCAACAACGTGCAGGAACAGGTTGCCAAGTGGAAGGCGAACGGCGTTGCGGTGCTGCCGGGAGGCAACAACCGGCAGGATCAGGCCTATGTGGAGACGCCGGACGGTCTGAGAATTGAGATCCTTGAGGACAAGAATCAGAAGATGGCAATCCGGCACGAGCACGTTCACTTCTTCCTGCCGGCTGCGGCGGTCCCCCAGAGCCAGGCCTGGTATGGGAAGATCTTCGGCGCCAAAGCGGGCACGCGCGGCGCCAACAACGAGCCAGTCGCCGATGTCCCGGGCACGCAGTTGCGGTTCAGGAAGGTCGACACCGCGCAGGCCCCGACCAAGGGCCGCACGCTCGATCATATCGGCTTCGACGTGGTCGACCTGAAGGAGTTCATCAAGAAGCTCGACGCGAATGGGATCAAGCTCGATCGGCCGTACACGGAATCCGCGCCCGGTTCGGCGCTCGCGTTCATCACCGATCCGTGGGGCACCTATATCGAACTGAATCAGCGGCCCAATCCGGCGTATATCAACTAGAAGCCTCTTGTTGAAGGACACGCGCACGTCACGTGTCCCGGCCGAGTGAAGCGAGAGCCGGGACCCAGGGGTTCGAGGCGAAATGAGTCCCGGCTCTTCGCGCTACGCGCTCGGCCGGGACACGAGAGTTCTCAACGGAACAGCTCGCGGAAGATCTCCTCGGAGCGTTCCGTGTATTTCAAGAGCTTGTCGGGGCCGATGAAGTTCTCCGGCACACCGGCGGTCTTCGGCACGACTCCCGCCAGCATCGGCGCCGGCGGCACCGCCGGATCGGCCGGGAAATAGTCGGCGCCGAGCAGGTTCTCCTGACCCTCCTTCGACAATATGTAGTCGATCAGCAGCATCGCGGCGTGCGGATGCTTGGCGCCCTTCACGACGCCCATGGTCGAGGCGGTCGAGGCGGTCGGATCGTGCAGCAGCGAGTTGACCGGCGCGCCCTTGGCGCGGCTGATCAGCGGGTGGTGGGCAAAGATGTTGAGCGCGATCGCGTACTCGCCGGCGATGACGCGATCGACCAGCGTGCGGGCCGAGCCGGCGCCGAAGTTGACGATCTTCTGGTCCTTGAGCTTCTCGAAATAGGCGCGCGCCTTCTCCTCGCCCCAGGCCAGCCGGAGGTTGGTGATGAACAACGGCGTGCCGGTCGAACTGCCGATCCGCCACGCCATCTTCCCTTTCCACTGCGGGTCGAGCAGCGCCTCGTAGCTGCGCGGCACCTTGTTCTCCGGCACCGTCCGCGTGTTGTAGGCGATGCTGAAGTAGGAGAGCCGCGTCGGCGTCCACATGCCGGTCGGGTCGTGCAGCGCCGCCGGATAGGCCTCGATCGCGGGTGTGTAGTATTTCTGGGTGACGTTGGCCTCGACCGCCATTTCGCCGAGACCGGTGCCTTCGAACACGTCGGCGACGACGTTGTTGGCGCGCACCTCGGCGGAGAGTTTTTGGGTGATGTCCTCGGAATCGGCGCGCCAATAGGTGATCTTCACGAATGGATATTTCTTGGCGAACTTGTCGGCCATCGGCCGCACGCCCTGGTGCACGATCATCGAGGAATAGAGGACGACCTGTCCTTCCTTGCGGGCGCCCTCGATCAGCTTCTGCTGGCGGTCGGGTCCCTTGTAGTGGAGGATGTCGTTGGGGCTTTGCGCCGAGGCCGCGCCGGCCTGGAGCATGACGGCAAGCGCCGCCGGCAGCGCGATCCGCGTGAAGCTCATGCCTGTCCTCCCGTCGTTCTCGTTTCGATCAGCGCATCGGCGATGCGTACCCCCCGGCCGCGTGCGCAGACGAACACCGGATTGAGGTCGATCGCCGCGAACCGGCCGTCGGTCGCGGCCACGAAATCGCCGAAGCGCACGCAACAATCGACCAGCGCATCCACGTCCCGCGCCGGCGCGCCGCGAAAGCCGGCGAGCAGCTTCGCGACCTTGAGGCTGCGGATCGCGGCGGCGGCCTGTTCGGCGTCGAACGGCGGCAGCAGCACCGCGGCGTCCTTGAACACCTCGACCGTGACGCCGCCGGCACCGCAGACGACGAGCGGGCCGAAGGTCTCATCATAGGTCATGCCGAGGATGAACTCGACGCCGTCCTCGATCATTTCCTGCACCAGGATGCCATCTATTGTCGCAGCCGGACAATTGCGCCGAGCGTTCGCCAGGACGTTTTGCGCCGCTTCGCTCACCTCGGCGGCGGTGCGGGCGCCGAGATGCACGCCGCCGACGTCGGACTTGTGCGGGATGTCGACCGACTGGATCTTCAGCGCCACCGCGCCGCCGATCGCGCCCGCGATGCGGACGGCTTCGGCGCCATCGCGGGCGAGTTCCTCGCGGGTGACCGGGAGGCCGGCGGCACCAAGGATCTTCTTGCTCTCGGCTTCGGTGAGCACGCGGTCCTGCGGCAGTGCGGCGATGTCCGCGGGAGCGGCCGCCGCGGCGGTGCGGCGCTCCGCGCTGCGGCGGAAGCTCGCGTAGTCGACGAGATGGCGCACGGCCTTGAGGCCGCGCTCCAGGTCCTCGGTGAGCGGCAGGCCGCGCGCCTGCGCATAGCCGCGCCAGTGCCGGGTCAGGCTGTTCGACATGAAGGAGACGACCATGACCGGCTTGCGCGCGCGCTCAGCACCGTCCTTGGCGGCGTCGGCGAGACGGTCGACCAGCTCCTGATGCGAATCCCAGCCGTCGCCGCGCATGCCGAGCACGAGGCCGATCAGATCGATGCCGTCGTCATCGAGCATTGCCCGCACGACCGCCGAGATGTTGCCGTCGCGGCGCAGCCGCGGCAGCCCGACGGTGTCGAGCGGGTTGCCGAAGGCGCGGTCGACGCCGAGAATCTTCTGGATGCGTGCGTTGGTCGCCTCGCCGATCGGGGGGAAGTTGAGCCCGGCCGCTTCGCCGAGATCGCCGATCAGCGAGGTCGCGCCGCCCGACACCGTCATCATCACGACGCGGTCGCCCTGCGGCAGCGGCGCAAGATCAAAGAGCGCGGCGGTCTCGACCAGCGCGTCGATCGAGTCGACCAGCGCCACGCCGTTCTGGCGAAACAGCGCCGCGAACGCCTCGTGACGGCCGGCGAGCGTGCCGGTATGGGCGAGCGTGGCGCGCTGCCCGAACGCGCTGCGCCCGAGCTTGAGCACGACCAAGGGCTTCTGGCGCGCGGCGCGCTCGACCGCGGCGCGGAAGCGGCGGCCGTCCTTGGCGCCCTCCATGATGCAGGCGATCACGCGAGTGCCGGGGTCGTCGGCGAGGAATTCGATATAGTCGGCCATATCCAGCACGGCCTCGTTGCCGCTGGAGATGAGGTAGTTGACGCCGATGCCGCGGTTGGTGGTGAGCTCGGCGAACGCGTTCATCAGGCCGCCGCTCTGCGACACCAGCGAGATGCCGCCGGGCGCCGCCTCGTTCGGGATGTCCGCCATGGTGGCGGCGAAGCGGTAGTGCAGGCTCGCGATGCCCATGCAGTTGGGGCCGGCGACCGCGAGGTTCTTGGAGCGCGCGAGCGCGACGAGCCGCGCCTGGCGCGCGCGGCCCTCCTCGTTGGCGGCGTCGGCGAAACCCTCCGACACGATATAGACGCCGCGCACACCGGCGGATGCGGCCTGCGCGACGACGTCGAGCACCGCATCGGCCGGCAGCGCGATCATCACGCAGTCGGGAACGGCGGGAAGTTCGGCGAGCGACTTGTAGCAGCGCCGGCCGCCGATCTCGGAGGTGTTCGGGTTCACCGGCCAAGTCGGGATCGCGTAGCCGAAGCGCTCGCCCGACTTGAGGATGTTCGCACCGGCGCCGCCCTTGGCGGAGACGCCGACGAGCGCGATCGAGCGCGGCTTGAGCAGCGCGGCGACCGGGAGCGCGGGGAGCGGTGCAGACATCATTGGACTCGCCGCGAGCGCGAACGTCGTGATTGCGCCCTCTCCCCTTGCGGGAGAGGGCGGCGTTGGCATGTCCACACATTCAAATGGGTGAGGGGTCGCGTCTGCCCATACCCCTCACCCATTCGAGATTGCGAAACCACCGAGTAGCCCTCTCCCGCAAGGGGAGAGGGCTTTTTCCGCGGCACCGCAAGTGCGGTGAGGACCATCAATCCACGATCCGGAAGCGCGGCAGCGTGAAGCCTTCGGCCGGATGGTCCTCGTAGACCACGACGACCTTCTGGCCCACGTCGTACACATCTTTGGGTGTGCGCGAGCCGACCAGCGTCGAGGACACCAGCGGGCCTTCCTCGAGCTCCACCAAGGCGTAGACATAAGGAGTCTCGGCCGCGAAGCCCGGATGGAACGCCAGGTGGTGGCGGTTGAACGCGAAGATTTTTCCGCGCCCGCTCGCCGGCACCCATTCCATGTTGGCGGCGAACGGCTCGTTGTCGTGATTGATGCAATAGGCCTTCGGCCAGTACGACGCGCCGCAGGTCTTGCAGCGCCAGACCAGGAACTTGTGCTTCTGGAGCCCCTCGTAGAATGCCTCATTGTCCTTGTCGATGTTGGGGAGCGGCTTGTTCCACGGCTCGTTCGAGACGATGACTTCCGGTTCGCTGCTCACTGGTGCCTCCCGAGCAATGTGCTGGTGTGGATCGAACACATGCCGGGAGAGATCAGCTCCCCTCCATGTCCCGAGGTCAGGACGACGTTGCAGTCCTTGATCTGGCGTTCGCCGGCTTCGCCGCGCAACTGGCGGATCGATTCCGCCATGCCGGTGAGATCGCCGAGGTGATAGCAGGAGAGCAGGCCGCCGCCGGTGTTGACCGGAATGCTGCCGCCGGGGGCTATGGCGCCGGACTCAACGAATGGCCCGCCCTCGCCTTTCTTGCAGAAGCCATAGTCCTCGAGCTGGAACAGCACCTCCGCGGTGAAGCAGTCGTAGAACTGGCAGCAGTCGACGTCGTCGAGGGTGAGCGCGGCCTGGCCGAACGCCTGATCCCTGGCGCGCGGCACCGCCATGTGGGTGAAGTTCTTCTTCTCCCACCACAGATCGGCGGAGACTTCGCCAAAACCCTGGCCGAGCACATAGACCGGCGGCTTCGGGCGATCCTTGGCGCGATCCGCGGTGGTGAGGATGAAGGCGATGCCGCCGTCCGACACCAGGCTGATGTCGAGCAGATGATAGGGCTCCGCCAGGATCGGCGAGTTCTGGTGATCCTCGACGGTGATCGGACGGCCATACATCTTGGCTTCCGGGTTCTTGCAGGCCCAGGCGCGCTCGGCGACAGAGATCGCGCCGAGCTGGCGGCTGGTGGTGCCGTAGACCGCCATGTGCCGCGCCGCCATCCAGGAATGATGGCTGACCGCGCGCAGGTCGCCGACCGCCTTGCCCCAGTAGCCGGCCTTCTCGGCATGCGCCATGCCGCGGTGGCCGTGCTTGCGCGACTCCTGCGCCTGCGACCAGTCGGTCACGGCGCCCATGATGCACACATATTTGGCGATGCCGCGGTCGAGGAACGACAGCGCGGTCGCGATGCCCAAGCCCGCGAGCGCGCCGCCGCGGCCGACCACGAAGTAGAAGCAGTTGTTGAGGCCGAGCATGCGCGAATAGGCGTCGACGTAGCTCGCGCGGTCGCCGCCGCCGCCGGTGCGGCGCAGGTCGATGGCGCCGTCAATGTCCTTCGGCGTCAGACCGGCGTCCTTGATGGCGAGCCGCGCGGCTTCCGAGGCGACCATGCGCTCAGAGCGGTCGGGCTGCTGACCGGCCACCACGCCGAGGCCGACGATGGCGTATTGTCCAGATGACGGATGTTTAGGCACGCTACTTGTCCTCCTTGTCGACATTCTATTGTTTCGAAGTGCGGGCGTTTCTCCGCGAGCACGACAGTCGCGATTGCGCCCTCTCCCCTTGCGGGAGAGGGCAGCTCAGTCCCTTCCGCATATTCGAATGGGTGAGGGGTCGCGTGCGCCCGTACCCCTCACCCATTCGAGCTTGCGAAAACACCGAGTAGCCCTCTCCCGCAAGGGGAGAGGGCGTTTTCCGCAACACCGCCATCCCGGAAAGAGTCATCACGCGGTCTTCGCCAGCCGTTCGGTCTTCTTCGAAATCAGCCGCACGCCGGAGCCCGGGCCGGCCGGCAGCTTGAGCATGCCGTTCGCGACTTCGAGGCCCTCGAACGGGTCGTCGAGCAGGCGGTCGAATTCCCCGAGCTCGCAGGCGTACTCAACGCCGGGCAGCGCGCAGGCGAGATGCAGGCCCTGCGCGGCGAGCAGCCGGCTGCCGACCGCGGCGCCGAGCCGATACTGGATGTGAGCCGCCTCGCACAGGCGCGCGGCCGCGATGGTGTTGCGCAAGCCGCCGAGCTTCGGGATCTTGAGACTCACGGCGTCGACCGCGCGCTTCGACACCAGCTCGAAGATCTCGCGCAGCGAGCCGGCGCCCTCGTCGGCCTCGACCGTCACCGGCACCGAGCGCGTGACCAGCGCCAGGCCCTCGAAGTCGTCGGCGTCGACCGGCTGTTCGCACAGGTCGATGCGGTATTCGGCCATGCGGTTGAGCGCCGCGATCGCGTCCTTCGGGGTGTAGGACTGGTTGGCGTCAATGGTGAGATGGACGCCGTCGCCGACCTGCTTGCGGATGGCGGCGACCCGCGCGACGTCCTCCTCGACGTGGCCGTGCACCTTGATCTTGAGATAGCGGTAGCCCTTGTCGACGAGCTTCTGCGCGGCCGCCGCCATCTCGGCCGGCGTCTTGATCGCGAGGATGCGCAGGATCGGCACGCTGTCGCGCACCGGCCCGCCGAACAGGGCGCAGAGCGGAACGCCGAGCGCGCGCGCCACGACCTCATGCAGCGCACAGTCGATCGCGGCCTTCGCCTGCGGGGCGCCGCGCAGCGCCTTGTCGAGCTCCAGCAGGATCGCCTCGATGGCATACGGGTCCTTGCCGACGACGATCGAGCGGAAGAGTTCCAGCTCGGCCTGGAGGGTGTCCTTGGTCGAGCCCATGTGCGGGGTGGCGGAGGCGTAGCCGAAGCCCTCGTGGCCATCGTCGGTTGCGATCCGCAGCACATGCCCGTCGGTGACCGGGCTCGCCGCCAGCGCGAAGCGCCAGGTCGGATCCTCCTTGCGCATGGTGCAGGGGGTAATGTCGAACTCGCGGATGATCATCGCGCCGCCTCCCGCCTCAATTTTTGTGACGGGCAGACGTTAGCCCGCGCACACCGGCGCGTCAAAGCGTGCGGGCGAGGGACCGAAACATGCCGGTCAATTCCGGTAGCTCGGGTCGATGTCGTCGAGCATCTTGAGCAGCGCGGGCCAGCCATTGGCGCGGCCGTCGTAGCCGCCTTCGAACTGGCCGGCGGCGTGCTCCATCAGGTTGGGCGAGAGCTTGATCAGCTTGGCGCCGGTCGACATCGCGGCGATCTGGGTCTTGCAGCTCTTCTCGAGGTTGCGCATCAGGAAGAAGGCGCGCGCGACCGTGGCGCCGCAGGTCAGTCGGCCGGCGCCTTGCGGGAGATCACGACGGGTTTGGTGGCCATGGCGTTTCCTTCTCGCTCTATCTCGATGTCGTCCCCGCGAAGGCGGGGACCCATAATCACTGACGGTTCGATTAAGGTCGGCCGCCCGACAACTCCTGTTCACGGCGTATGGGTCCCCGCCTTCGCGGGGACGACAGCTGAATATTAGGCACGACAGCCCACACTCTCACACTCCGTAGAATTGCTCGGGCTCGACTACCGCGGCATTGGTCAGGCCGTGGATAGCGGCGCGCACCAGGATGAGCCGCGTCTCCTCGGTCGAGGCGCCGATGTGCGGCGTCGCCAGCATGTTGGGATGACGGAGCAGGCGGTCGTTCTCCGCCGGCTCGACCGCAAACACGTCGAAGCAGGCGGCGGTGAGGGCGCCGCTGTCGAGGCACTCGAGCAGCGCGTCCTCGTCCACGATGCCGCCGCGGCAGGTGTTGATCAGCAGGCAGTCCGGTCGCAGCTTGCTTAAGACCTCGCGCGAATAGAGGCCGAGCGTCTGCCTGGTCTTGGGCAGGTGCAGCGTGAGCACCTCCGAGAGCGCGAGCAACTCGTCGAACGAGACCGGCTCGACGTTCCACTGCTTGTAGAAGTCGGCATAGTCCTTGATGTCGCAGGCGATGATCTTGCAGCCGAACGGCTGTAAGAGCCGCACGATCTCCTTGCCGATGTTGCCGCAGCCATGGATGCCGACCACGCGTCCCGTGAGGAAACGCCCGTTGCGCAGGCGCGGCCGCTCGCCGGCGCGCATCGCGACGTTGAGCGGCATCACGAAGCGCAGCCCCATCAGCATGAAGCCGAGCGCGAGCTCCGCCACCGCGAGCTTGTTGACGCCCCAGGTGTAGCCGAAGCGCACGCCGTGGCGCTTCATGGCCTGGAAGTCGAAGGTCTCGCAGCCGTTGCCGTATTTGCTGATGGTCTTGAGATTGGGCAGCGCGCTGAGCACCCGTTCGGTCACCGGCTCGAAGCCGATGATGGCGGCGTCGCAGTCCTTGAGGAACGCGATCAGCTCGTCCTCGCCGATGCGATGCCCGGCATCGTGAAACTTCGCGTTGGGATGGACGTTGATCACCTCCTGCCGCATGGCGGGATGGCGGTTCACGTGATCGGCGGCGACGCCAAGCTGCTTGAACGCACTCATGATCGTGCTCTTGCCTTCGCTAGTCGGGATCGCGGGCGCCCTGGATGCGCTCCGCGTACAGGGCCGGGGTGAGCCCGAACAGGCCCCAGCGGGTGAAATGCGCGAGCAGGAACGGGTGCGTGCCCCACTCATAGAGCCGGCGGATGTCGCCTTCGAGCAGCGCCTTGCGCTCGGCGTCGGTGAACGGCCAGTCGGCGATCGCCTTCGCGGGATCGTTCTTGACCGCTTCGCGGAACGCAACGTCGTGAAAGACACGATGGCAGAGCTTGTTGATCTGATACGCGCTCATCACTCAATCCCCACGTTTGTCATTCCGGGGCGCGCTGCAGGCGCGGGCCCGGAATCCATGGAGCGTGAGATGCAGATTCCGGGTTCACGGGCTTCGCCCGTGCCCCGGAATGACAAAGGAAAAAGCGC
>WNGB01008172.1_pt1 | contig 14922 bp, 13 predicted proteins | sample 5400681 | NCBI WGS metagenome assembly WNGB01 (sample SAMN13153367, study PRJNA577476) | soil metagenome | isolation source: 115 cm soil or saprolite under grassland replicate 2 | place: USA:California | collected 2016-06-15
TCAACCCGATGGCCGGGGAGGCGTTCCAGCCGGGTTTCGTGGTCCTGGCAGGCGCGGATGGCTCGGTGCGCCAGGTGGCCGACGACATCGCATTCCCCAACGGGATGGCGGTGACCGCCGACAACTCCACCCTGATCGTCGCGGACTCCTACCGGCACAGCCTGGTGGCCTTCGACATCGGCGGGGACGGCGGGCTGTCGCACCGGCGGGCCTGGGCCGATCTCGGTGCGGGCACCCCGGACGGCATCTGCGCCGACGCGCAGAACGCTGTCTGGTACGCCGACGTGCCCGGCAGACGGTGCGTGCGCGTCGCCGAGGGCGGCCAGGTGCTGCAGACCGTCGAACTGGACCGTGGCGGCTTCGCCTGCGCCCTCGGCGGCCCCGAACGGGCCACGCTGTTCATCGTGGCCGCCGAGTGGCGGGGCATGACCGAGCCGCAGATGGTGGCGCCCGCCAGCGGCCGGGTCCTCGCCACGCAAGTTGAGACGCCGGGGGCGGGCTGGCCGTGACGCCAGAGCCGAGTCTCGCATCTTTCACTGGGATGACGGCCTTGATGCCGCGGCGGCGAAGATAGGCGCGGTTGGCAGCGGAGGGAAAGGCGCATCCAACAGGTGCAGAGCATCCGGCACCTCGGTGCCGACATGGCGGACATCATGCCGCCCGTGGTCACCAACGCCACCCAGCCAATCCGCGGACCCGGCGTACGCCTGGTTAGCGGTAGAGACCGAGCAAGGTGCTTGATCCGGGCCAGGAAACACACAAGAGAGGTCAAGCACTCGCACCGCCACCGCCGCGCCAGAACTGGCCACTCTGTACGACTGACCCGCACCGAACTCGCCACCGACCGCCGACGCAAAATCGGCGATCTGGTGTGGTCGGGTGCCTTGCTCGCTTGTGCGACTGTTACTCAATGTTACTGATCGTCGCGAGGTCGGCCGTGCGGACCGGTCACTCAGTGGCGCTCTTTGCGACGGCCAGACGACCCACGTCGGATCCGCACAGGTAATCACGAAGTGGGAGCGCAAATGGGAGCGTACTTTGCTCGCGGCTGCTCGGTGGTGCTCGGCTGTGCTCGCTCCTGCTCGATTCTGACCTGGGCCGATTGGACGAGCCGCAGGCCGGGGGAGTGGTGGTGACAATCCTTACAAGCGAGGGGTCACAGGTTCGAAACCTGTTGCGCCCACCCACCCAGGTCAGAGCGTTGCGTGAGCACTTTCCAGGCTTCGGAAGGGCCAACTGGGAGCGCAATCCGGGAGGGCACTCTCTCACCGGGTCCTGAACGGGTCCAGCCACGCGTCCAGGAACGGGACCGCCGAACGCGGTTCGGCGCCTCGAGCTTGATCGATCCGGGCCCTCGCCGCGACTGCGCTCTGTAGCCGACGGGTCAGGCTGGCGAGCATTTCGGTGATCATTTCGTCGTCGATGTGGGTGTAGTGGTCGGCGATGTCGCCGGAGGGACCATGGCCGAGACGCTCCCGCCGGAGGACCCTCGGGACGCGGTCGCGGCGCATAGCGGCGATGAAGCTAGTTTCTCGTGCTGAGGCGCCTCAAGTACACATTAGCCCCGCTGGGTGCGCCATGACCCCGCTGAGCTCGGGCGTCTTTCCGGTACTTGCCCGGCCAGTTGAGCAATAACCAGCGCCTGTGCGCCGCCGTCGGGCTGATCACTGCCGTGATCCGGGCGCTCGCGGCCGATGCCTGCCTGTGGGCTGGCGATGTCTGGCCCCAGACTCCATCCTGGTGGAATGTTGCAGCTCCCCGCAACAGCGCCCGCCGCAGCGACCTGGCCGGATGGGCGCGAGCATGGCTCTTGCGCCACCCATTCCCGTTACCTCTGGGGCTCGCGGCTTTACGTGGTCGCCAACTTGGGCGAACTGCCGGCCGGGTCCGCGTTCGGGCGCGGGCCATTCGGCCAGGTGGCGAACCGCCAGATAGAGCACTTCCAGAACGGCCTGCTCGCTGGGAGCTGGCCCCAGTCGCGTGTGACGCGTGTGACCTTCCGAAGCCGGGCGTTCACCGATTCGATCGGGTCCGGTGCCTGATCACGCGCAGGATATCGGGAGGGAAGTCCAGAAACAGGGTGCTAGATCCAGTGCGCCCGGCACAGCTTCCCGATCGCCGCTACCTGTCCTGTCAAGCCGCAGAAAACGAGGCCGGAAGGCTCAATCAGTTCCGGCCACACAGCAGTCAAGGCCGGCCCAGAGGTCTCCGGTGATTCCTGGCCGCCCGGGCCTGAGGTTAGATAACTATGTCGTTGCTATCTCTTGACCATGCCTAGACCAGCGGATTAAGCAGAGACAATCAGCGGTCAGCTAGGTGCAGATAAGTCGTTGTCGTTGTGGTGGGAATCCAGGCTCGGCTAGCGGCGTGTCCGGCCGGATCGCTGGTCAGCGTTCAGCGACGGTAGCGAGCGCGCCGCGGGGTGGGGGGCTAGGTTGAAACTTCGGAGAGTGCGCGCGTGGCTGGAGACGGCACTGGCGCTGTGCGCCGGGGGGCTCGGCCTTCTGACCATCTTTTGGCATGACTGGATCGAGGCTCTGACTGGTTGGGACCCAGACCACGGCAACGGCAGCGTGGAATGGACTGTGGTCGTAGGACTACTCACAGCCGCAATCGCGATGGGCCTTCTAGCCCGCCGCCATTGGATGCTCCTGACCGCGGTTCCCGGACAAGTGGCAGCAGTACCAGGCGGCGGGAGCAGGCGTCATGACAGTCTCGGATGAATACCTGGCCCGGACGAAGAACCTCAGTGTGCAGCAGATCAGGTTGCTGCGGGACAGCCGGGGCACGACCAATCAGACCCTCGAGGCGGTGCCTGACGGTGTGCTTCGGCAAGCGCTCCATCGCTTGGCCTACCCTGATCGCCCGGCCCTGCGGACGGAGTTCCGGTTCAGGCAGGCCACCGGAGATGAGGGCGCCGGGCCGCCCCCGCAGCAGGCTATGGAGACGGCGGTCACCGAGCTCTACGTCGCCGCGGTAGCCGGCGCGTACCGCCAGACGGCCGGGGTGCCGACGGGTTCCACGGGAGCGGCGCCGGGCGGCGCGGCGGAAGAGGCAGGTCTCAGTGTGGCGGCCTGGGAGTGGCTTGGCCCGGGAAATATTGGGGGCCGGATCCGAGGCATAGTGGCCGACCCGGGCGATCCCGACCGGATATGGGCCGCCAGCGTCGGGGGCGGTGTATGGCACACACAAGACGGCGGTGCCACCTGGATGACGGTCGATGACTTCCTCGGCAACCTCGCCTGCGCGTGCATCGCGATGGATCCAGCTGACCCGCTGACGATCTATGCGGGCACCGGCGAAGGCTTCGGGAATGTGGATGCCATCCCGGGAAGTGGAATCTTCGCGACGTCCGACGGTGTGATCTGGGCGGTACTTCCGGCAACTCAGACCCCGGACTTCAGGTTCGTCAATCGCATCGCTGTGGCGCCGTCGGGGGTGATGCTGGCCGCCACCAACAGCGGCCTGTTCCGCAGCGCCGACGCTCACCGGGCCGACTGGACGCGGGTTCTCAGTGGTCGTATCGCCGACGTGAAGTTCGATCCGCGGGACAACGGGCTTGCGGTAGCGGGCGGAGGCGGCGGCGCGGGACCAGGAGGCGGGGTGTGGTTCACGACGGACGGCGGGCTTACCTGGACCGCTTCTGCCCATGGGACAGCCTGGAGGGGACGGGTGGAGCTCGCCTATGCGGTCAAGAACCCTGACATCGTGTATGCCTCGGTGCAAATGACCTCCGGTGCCATCTGGCGCTCGGCCGACCGCGGCGCCAGCTACCAACCCAGAGGGACCCGCGCGCCGGACGGGAGCGCTGCGCCGTACCTGGGCGGCCAGGGCTGGTACGGCAACGCGATCTGGGCCGGCGACCCCACCAATGAGAACCTTCTGATCGCCGGCGGAATCAACCTGTGGCGCAGCACAGACGGTGGTGACACGCTGGCCGAGATCAGCACCTGGTGGGCTCACCCGCCGTCCCCCCACGCCGACCAGCATGCCATTGTCGCCCACCCGTCGTATGACGGCGTCAGCAACCGGATGGTGTTCTTCGGAAGCGACGGCGGGATCTGTGCCGCGCGGGATCTTCAGGCTGTCGGCCGGGAAGCTCAGCCGCCCTACCAGGACGGCTGGACGGGACTGGACAACTCCTTCGGGGTCACGCAGTTCTACGCAGGCGCGGGCAACACCGGCAGTGGGAAGGTCATCGGTGGTGCGCAGGACAATGGCACGCTCTGCTTCGATCCCGCTCAGGGTGCGCAGAAGTGGGCGACGATCTTCGGAGGAGACGGCGGCTGGTGCGCGTCGGACCCCACCGATCCCAGCGTCTTCTTTGGCGAGTATGTGTTCCTGAACATCCACCGTAATACCGACGGTGGCGCGACCCAAGACGAGCAAGGCGATCGGTACATCAGTGGCCAGTTCTTCAACGAAACCACACAGAAATGGGACTGGAAACCAGTGCCCTACCGCATTCCGGACGCCATGCCCCCAGCGGTCGGCCAGCCGGCAAATGCGCTATTTGTCGCGCCGTTCGTGCTGGATCTCAATGACCCGGACCGGATACTGGCGGGCGGAATGTCATTGTGGCGGACGAACGACGCTAAGACTCCCAATACTCCCAGCTCAGGGCCGAGCTGGCAGTCAATCAAGGATCCGATTGGGCCGCCTGGCGCCGGCGGGTCTGAGATCAGTGCGCTGGCTGTCGCCGCAGGTGATCCCGACACGATATGGGTCGGCCATGCCAACGGAGCCGTCTTCCGAACAAATGACGGCACCGCCGTATCCCCCACCTGGCTGCCGGTCCAATCGGCCTCGTTCCCGCCCCAGCGGTACTGCACGCGCATCACGATCGACGCGGCGAGGAAGGACGTCGTCTACGTAGCGTTCGGCGGATACGCACGCGGCAATCTCTGGGCAACCCAGGACGGCGGGACGACGTGGAATGATCTGTCGGCCACCTTGCCGACCGCGCCGGTGAGGGCGATGACCGCGCACCCCCGACACGCCGAGTTTGTCTATGCAGGCACCGAGGTGGGCCTGTTCGCCAGCGAGGATTCCGGCGTGACCTGGTCGCCGACGAACGAGGGGCCGACAAACTGCTCCGTCGACGACCTGTTCTGGATGGGCCAGACCCTCATCTCGGTCACGCACGGCCGGGGGATGTATCGCATCGACCTGTCCAGTGTGTAAGTCCTGCACGGTCGAGTGCATGAGTCGCCGGAACTCTGCACCGCCACGATCGTGCCCTATCCAGCCGGCGGCGGGGCGAGGCGATCAACCCGAAGGGATACGGCATCAAAGCGTTCACCCTCGCTCGGCGGGGCAGGTCAAGCCCAGCCAAATTCACAACCCGGGACGGGATCAACGTGACCGCCTATTGCATCGGCACAGAGGGGGAGGATTATGTCACGGTCATCAACAAGGCCCACGGCGCGGGCGCTGCGGATGCCGCCGTCACGATCGTCCCGCCCGGCCCGGAGTACAGAGCGCGGAGACCATGACTCTCGCCGGTGGGCAGCCGGGGGACGCCAGGAGGCCCAAAGCCAAGCTCGGCGGCGCCACTATCACCGGCGACACCCCTGGGACGGCACCTGGAGCACCCTGCCCGCCGATCCGCGCGCGGGCATCAGCCTTGCGCGTGGGGTGAGCGGCGGGCGGGGGCGACGGGGTTGTCCGGGTGGGGCGGGTTCTCGTTGGTGAAGGTCAGCGGTGCCCAGGCGCGGCGCAGGTGCCAGGTGAGGTAGCAGGCGAGCATGCAGATCAGCACGTGGGAGCGGACGCGTTCTTCCAGGCGGTGGAACACCGGGCGCAGGTCCAGGTCATCGGATTTGATGTGGCGGAAGTCCCGCTCGGCGTATTTGAGGTTCTTGTAGGCGGACACCACGCTGGGCGCGTCCAGGTCGCTGGCGGGGACGGGGGTGCGTAGCACGTAGAACCCGTCCAGGGCGGCGTCTTGGTCCTCGGCGAGACCGTAACCCTGCTGGCCCTTGCGGGCATCGCGCTCGTGCTGGCCGGAGTGGCACTCACCCGCCGTCGCACGAAACCAGCAAATGCGGACGAGCCCTAGACTCACGTAGCCCTTTTTGCCTATATACGGACACCAAATTTTACGGCCGCCTTGCAGAAATTCCTCAATGCCACGTTCCCCGCGTACTCGCACATTGATCTGGGCCCGCAGCGATACGGTCTGCAGACCGTCGCCGTCGTCGCCGAGTTCCAGCGGCGCGCCGGAGTGACAGGGCCGGACGCCGATGGGCGCATCGTCGGGCCACGCACCTGGGCCGCTTTGGAGAGCTTCGGCTTCCGCTGACATGCGGCCGAACGAGCACTGAGCCAGCCAGCCTTCCGCTCGTGACATTTTCGCCGGGTACACGCGCCGCGGCACCGCCCGCTGCGGTGTGCGTGCTCGCCCTTCTGCGCAGCCGTGCCGTCAGCGGCGGCGGTGATATGTGCGCCACCGCGGGGGGCCGCCAGCCCGTGCCATATCCGGCGAGATGCAGGGCGAGGCACAATAATCCAGTCAACTCCACGAGCATGGCCCGGCCATCCCCCGCCGCGGTCAACATCACGACGGGACATGCCCGGGCGCGCGGTGTCAAGCATCAGGTGAAGCTGCCGTGGGCGCCGTGTAAAGCATCAAGCGGGACAGCACAGCGGTCGCAGTCCTGTGGCTAGCCCTTTTGTCTAGCCCTTGTCGCCTGTGCCTGGCCTCACTTGATGTGCGGCACATCGGCCTCGCTCGATGTGTGACACCCAACGGAGCTGATGGTCTGTGGCAGTCACTTACGGTGACGGCGACGTCTTCCCACCAGCACCGTCGCTCGATCAGCGGCTACTGAGCGGGGGTTCCCCTGATCTGCCCGCTCCGGCAGATCGGCGGCCTTTGGCCGGGAAGAATCAAGAGACTGTGTCCGCCTACGTCATGCGGCGCGGGCGGTGGACAGGACCACGCTGAGGCAGTTGCCAGCGCCAGGCACGCTCCAGTAGTCGCCGTGGCTGAGGAATCCGCGGCCGGCCCGGATGCCGGACCAAGTGAGTTTCTCGTCGGTGAACTGGACAATGCGGGTCGGTTTCATCGTGGCGACCCCGACGGCCTGTTCCGGGGCCGGGGCGGCGTCGTCGTCTCCGTCGGCCATGTTGGAGCCCCAAACGTCGGCAGGGATGAAAACGTTGGTCCAGGGCAGATCCTGGACGCGAGGTTGCCGGTTGGCCATGTACTGCGGCAGGTACAGCCGGATGATGTCCAACGGGCAGCCGATGGTGATCAGCCCGCGGATCGCGGCCACATGGCGGTCGTCAGGCAGCTCGAGCTGGCTTATTCGCGGGCACAGGTAATCGATGGCGACGAGTGCCCCCATGCTGTAGCCCAGAATTAACACCGGGCGAGTCGTTTCCGCGGGCTCGAGAACAGTGTCGATGGCCTCGCCGAGGCAGTTGGCCACCTTCACGGCCTCTTGCTCACTCTCCGCGTAATCCATCATCTGCTGAATTCGTGAGGCCGCGTCCCGAATCACCGGGTTCGCCTTCGCCAGCGCCCAAGCCGTCACGCCAGTGGCGCCGATGGCGAAAGCATCCGCGAACGTCCCGCTAACGCTAGGCAGGGTCAGCAGGCCGAGTGCTACCAGGATGGCCACGATCGTGATGACCACGGCGCCCAGGAGAGCCGCGACGGCGCCGAACCCGACAACCAGCTGCCACTTGGCCATGGGCGTCTTCGCACGCTTGCGGGCGTTCAGCAGCAAGGCCAAGGCTTGCAGGAAGTACACGACCTGAGTGACCATGAGCTTGACCAAGGCCCAGACGCCGGGCTTCTCACCTGCGGCCGCGGCCTCCGGAAGACGGTCCCGATACGGCACCGTGTAGAGATCCATCAGCGGTTGCCCGTCCCCCGCGACGATGCGCCGACCGTCGGTCAGAGCCGGACCCGGACTGTCAAGACTCCGCACCGCATACGTGCCCGACCCACGGGTCAGATCAGCGCACATGACATCAGCGAGCCGGGCCGATGTGTTGTCCGGCAACGTGGACATACCGGGTAGGAACAGCACGACCGGAGGAAACGACGGGGTTCCTGGGTCCTCCGCGGCCCGCAACGGATCGGGCGCCGACGTGCCGAGCGACCCGAGCTGCTCGGTGAGCCGCATCGAGTCGTCCACCATCGCCGCCCCCATGGAGAGAATCCAACCTAACACGGGAGGCTGCTGAACGTGGTGATAAACGCCAGCTTGACCAGGTCGTAAAGCTCATCGCCGCTGCCGTCGTGCGTAGCCGATATGCGCGGCCAGATACTGGCAGGTGATCTTGATCCTGAAGGCCCAGATTGGGGTGTTCGGCGCTGCCGAGCATTCCACCGACGGGAACGGAACTCACCTGCTTGGCGGCCGGTAGATGTGGACGACGGCTCCGCATTCGAAGCTTCTGGCCTCGATGAGGTCCAGGCGCATCGCCTCGGGCAGTTCCGCGAACAGTGCCTGCCCGCGGCCAAGAGCCACCGGCTGGATGACCAGGCAGTACTCATCGATCAGTCCTTGCGCGGCAAGGGCCGCGGCGAAGGTGGCGCCACCGTGGGCGATGAGGTCGGGCCCTGGCTCCTGTTTCAGGCGCGGCTACTGTGATCTACCAGTCAGCGCAGACGTGAAGGAGTGCACGGGTGGGCGGTGCAAGACGTGGCGGGGAAGCCGGACACGCCGAGCCCGCCGGCTCTGATGGCGCTCGCACCGGGCGTTGGCCCGGGGTGGGAGACTTCGACGACCGCGTTCGGCCTGCCCGCCAGCCTCTGACCAACCACCAGCCCGAAATACACGACAACCCTCACGACGGGCAAGCATTCCGGGCTGTGGCCGGCGCGCGCCGGTTTCAGCCCGCCGAGCGGTGACGTGCACGCGTACGTGGTTGCCGGTGCCGCCAGCGGTCGACAGGGCGTCGGGCGCCAGCTCGTGCACGAAGGCGGCGGTGTTGTCGTTGAAGAAGGGGATCTGCGGCACCTTCTCCCACCGCATGCTCGTTTGGGCGAGTTCTTGAGCAAGAGCGTGCTTGTCCCTGAACGTTCGTGCCGGGGCGTACACGTCGATCATCGGCATGGCGGGTTCCTCTCGGGTGCGGGAATGACGGTGCGAGGTTCTTGCGGCAGCGCGCTTTTCCGGCCTGGCCGATCCCGTCGGCTCGGACTGCGGGCCCTGTAAAGGATCTTCGGGCAGGGTCCCAGTGTGTCGGCAGATGCCTGTGCAGGTCCCTCACCTGATTAGGTGAGGGACCCGTCCCGCTAGCCGTCTATAGAACGGGCCGGTCCCGACTGTTCACACAGCGGGCCCGGGATGGGTGCGGCAGCTGCGCAGCGTGTTTGCGCCGCTCACGGCGCCGAGGGCCACTGGACGCGCACCAGGCGGTGTCGCTGCCGTCGGTGCAGGGAGCCGCAGGCCGCCCGCTGCTGCGGGATCCGGTTCATCGTCGGCGCGATTAAGCCGTCTGCGCGACCACCCTCGCGCCCGCCGTCTCGACCTGCGGGCTGCCGGCGAGTTCGGGTTGCCGGCCAGGCCGGCGCTTCGCTGACAGGGGACCTGCGGGCCGGCGGCGAGCCTCGCCCCCCGGCCGGGTCAGCCGCTCGTGCGCAGGAAGACCTGCAGCGCGGCCAGGACCGGGTCGGGGTCGTCTTCCTGGGGAAAGTGGCCGGCGTGGTCGAGCTGAACGACCGGGGCGTTCGGGAAGGCCGTGGTGAACGCCGGGATGATGTGCCGCGGGACCAGGGCGGTGTCGCGCATGCGTACACGAGCAGCGCCGGCAGTGCCCGCACCGTGGCGACCGCCACGGGGTCCGCAGGCGGGACGGCGGGGGCGTCGGGGTCGCCGACGGCCAGTTGCCGGGGGAACCGGATCGCCCCTTCACACGTAGTGCTGTCGGAAACCCGCGGTCTTGCTGAACCGCGGCTGGAACGGCCACGTCCCGTCGAAGGTGTCGCTGTTCGTCGTCGACGCCGGCTCACCAAGCGGACCGCCAGAAGTTAAAACCTAAGCTTAAGATGGCCGAAACATAATCCTGTCATGATAGGATGTCATCTCGTCAGGAGGGTGCATGTGAGGATGCTCGCGCAATGAAGGCCGTGGTCTACCAGGTGCCGTACGAGTTCGCAGTGACGGCGGTGCCCGATCGGAGGCCGGGGGAGGTGCGGCTGCTCACGTCCGACCGCGGCCGCACCTGCGGCCGCGTCACGCAGGTGCTGGAACTCGATGACCCGGGCGCGCTCAGCCTGCTGCGGGACGGCCCGGCCTGGCTGAAGGCGGTGCTTGCGCCGTGACCACCAGCGGTTTCGGGGGACCCCGAAACGAAACAGGCGCAGATGCCTATAATCCTGTCATGACAGAACAGCCGAGCGCCGGCATTAATACCCGGTCCTATGTTCCTTACTACCAGCAGCTCAAGCAGATCTTGATCACCGACCTTCAGCGCCGGAAGGAGGGTGACCTGCTTTCGTCGGAGTCTGACCTGTGCCGTACATATTCGGTGAGCCGCACCGTCGTGCGGCAGGCGCTCGACGAGCTGGAGCGAGACGGCCTGGTGCTGAAAGTCAAGGGGAAAGGCACCTTTGTCACCGGCCGCAAGCTGAACACCAGTTTCGTTCAGCATTCGCTTGGGTTCTACGACTCGATGGTGAATGCCGGCCATTCGGTAAAGAGCAGGGTGCTCGCATCGGAAGTGACGGGATGCCCGGCGAGCCTGGCCAGCGCCCTCGACCTGAACATCGGGGACGAGGTGATCAGGTTCGACCGGGTGCGCAGCATCGACGACCGTCCGGTGCAGGTGGTCCGCGCGACGCTGCCGAGCCGGATGTTCCCCGGCTTCACCGACCTCGACATGACCGACCGGTCCCTCTACCAGGTGATGCGTGACGAGTACGGCGTCCGGCCGGCCGGCGGGCACCGATCGATCGAGGCTGCCGCGCTGTCGGCAGAGGACGCGCGGCATCTGGCTGCGCCGGCGGGCCTGCCCGCCTTGCGCATCGAGAGCGTGACAAGAACGGCCGAGGGGAAGGTGTTTGAGTATTACTCTGCTATTTACCGCGGTGACTGCTTTAAATTCGAGTTGGAGATCGCATCCCCATGACGCCATTCAGCGCGACTCTGGATTTCAGGTCCGGTTATCTCACTCCGCACCAGGCAACCCTGGTGCGGAGGCTCAGCGAAATGCCGGGGGCCTATGCTGACGCGGAAGCGGCCCGGCAGCTTATAAGCGATGCCGGCGATCCGGTTATCTACCGCGCCTTCGATGCGCCGGTCCCGGAGGAACGGGACCACCTCGTCTACCGGACGACGATTATCTCGCCGGGCAGGGTGGGTGCGGAATATTTCATGACGAAGGGCCATCATCATGAGCGGGACTCCGCCGAGTTCTACCTCGGGATGGCCGGCACCGGCCTCATGGTGCTGCAGGACAGGACCGGCGACCTGCGGGTGGAGAAGCTGACCCCGGACGTCAGCGTCTACGTGCCGCCGGGCTGGGCGCACCGGACCGTCAACACCGGGGATGACCATCTGGTCTTCCTGGCGGTCTATCCAGGTGACGCCGGGCACGACTATGCATCCATCGAGCGGGATGGCTTCACCGCCAGGGTCTTCGCCACCGGCGACGGCCCGGAAGTGGTGACGAGCGGGTGACCGAGTCGGCGACTCTAGCAGCGTTCACCCGGCCGACGCTCACCATCGCCGGGCAGTTGGCCCACGGCGAGCTCGATCAAGTGAGCGACCCCGGCACCCAGTCGGTGATCGGGTATGCCCCGGTCGCCTCGCCAGCAGCCGTCGGCGCAGCGGTGGAGTCCGCGGCGGAGGCGTCCGGCTCATGGGCCGCACTCCCCGCGGACGCCAGAGGCGCGCACCTCGCCGCAATAGCGGGCTGGATCCGGCAGCACGCCGGCGACCTGGCCACGACCCTCACCCTGGAGCAGGGCAAGCCGCGCAGCGAGGCGGCGGGCGAAGTCGATGCCGCCGCCAGAGCATTCGACTACTACGCCGCGGAGGCGGTGCGGGTTCGTGGCGAGACGATCCCGACCGCGTCGCCGACACTGCGCAGTGTCGCGATCAGGCAGCCCGTCGGGGTGGCGGCGGCGATCGGCACCTGGAATTACCCGCTGGGGATCATGGCGTGGAAGATCGCGCCTGCGCTCGCCGCCGGATGCACCGTGGTGGCCAAGCCCGCCGAGCAGACCCCGCTCACCGTGCTAGCCGTCATCGAGGGGGCGGCGCGCGCGGGCCTCCCGCCCGGCGTGCTCAACTCGGTCAGCGGGGCGGGCGCCACCGTGGGCGCCAGCCTTGCCTCGCATCCGCTGGTGCGGAAGATCAGCTTCACCGGGGGCACCGCGACCGGCCGCCGGCTGCTGCACCTGGCCGCCGACGATATCAAGAGCGTGACGCTGGAGCTCGGCGGCCACTCGCCGATGATCGTCCTGGCTGACGCGCCGATGGCGCTGGCCGTCGCCGACGGCGTGAAGCGGTCGTTTCGCAACGCAGGGCAGCTGTGTAACTCGGTGAACCGCGTGTTCGTCGAGCGCGCCGTCGCCGATGAGTTCATCGGCAGGCTCACCGAACAGGCCGCGAAGCTCTCGGTCGGCCACGGCCTGGCCGATCCCGAGCCCGACCTCGGCCCGCTCACCACGCGCGAGGGCCTGGCCCGGGTGGAGGCCCACGTAGCCGACGCGCGGGCCAGGGGAGCGGACATCTGCACCGGCGGGGAGCGTGCAACGGGCGGCGACCTGGACAGAGGATGGTTCTACCGGCCAACGGTCGTCGTCGGCGGCGCGGACCTGCGGATGGCCACCGAGGAGACGTTCGGCCCGGTCGTACCGGTCATCGTCGTGGACGACGCGGAGGAGGCCGTGACCAGGGCAAACTCGCTGGACGCCGGCCTGGTGGCCTACCTGTACACCAGGGACCTGCGCGCCGCGACCCTGCTGTCAGAGCGGCTTGAGTTCGGCACCGTCAACGTCAACAACGTGGGCGGCGGCGACGTGCCCTTCCCGTACGCCGGCTGGAAGCACAGTGGCCTCGGCGTGGAGCTGTCCCGCGCGGGCATGGAGGAGTTCCTGCGAGTCAAGCACGTCCGCACGGAACTGGGCTACTAGCGATGACTCGGCCGGACTGCGTGCTCGCGATCGACATCGGCACCCAGTCCACCCGCGCGGCGCTGGTCACTCCCGACGGCGTCATCGCGGACTGCGCCACCAGCCCGGTCGAGCTGTTCGCGCCCAGCCCCGGCCGCGCGGAACAAGATCCGGGCCAGTGGTGGCAGACCACCGTGGCCAACGTCCGGGCGCTGCTGGCACGGAACCCGGCAGTGCGGATCCGGGCGGTCGGCACCGGAGCGCAGATGCACTCCGCCGTCCCGGTGGACGCTACGGGGGAACCGCTGGTCCCCAGGGTCGGCCTGTGGAGCGACAAGCGAACGGCCGCCCAGGTGGCCGCGTTCTCCAGTTGGCCGGACGCGGACAAGCTCGCCGGCAAGGCAGGCAACGAGCCGCTGCCCGCGTGGACCGGGTTCAAGATCGCCTGGTTCCGCGACGAGATGCCGGGGGTCTACGAACGAGCGAAGGCCTTCGTGGCGCCCAAGGACTTCGTGAACCTGCGGTTGTGCGGCGAGCTGGCCACCGATCCCTCCGAAGCCTCCGGCACCTTCCTGGCCGACGCGGTGACCGGCCAGTGGTCGCCGGAGCTGCTCGGCGCCCTTGACGTGGACCCGGCCCTGCTCCCGCCGATCACCGGGTCTGGGGAGGTCATCGGCCAGGTGCGGCCAGCCGTCTGCGCGCAGACCGGCCTGGCGGCCGGCACGCCGGTGGTGGCCGGCGGCGGCGACATGCTGTGCCAGCTGCTCGCCGCCGGGGTGACCCGGCACGGCCGGCTCGCCGAGGTCGCGGGCACCGCGTCCATCGTGGCTGGATACGCGACCGGTCCGCACCCGGACCCGAGGGTGATGTCCCTGCGCACGGTCAGCGGCGGCTGGGTCAACTTCGGCATCGGCGACGCTGCGGGCAGCTGCCTGCGCTGGCTCGCCTGCCAGGTCGGCATGACCGGGCGCTACCCGCAGCTGGATGCCGAGGCGGCCGCGGTCCCGCCAGGCAGCGACGGGCTGCTGTTCTTCCCCTACCTGCTTGGCGAGCGAACGCTCGGGTCGGCGGCTGCCCGCGGCTCGTTCACCGGCCTTACCCTTGAGCACACCAGGGGACACCTGGCCCGGGCCGTCATGGAGGGGATCTGCTTCGACAACCGGCGCGCGCTCGAACTCATCGCGGCCAGCGACGACGCGCCGCTGCGGTGCACCGGCGGCGGCGCGCGCAGCGACCTGTGGAACCAGATCCGGGCCGACATCTACGATCGCCCGGTGTCGGTACTCGCCGCCCGGGAAGGCGGCATCCTCGGAGCGGCGCTGCTGGCCGGCCTGGGCGCCGGCTGGTATGACGACGCCGCCGCGGCGGCAGAACAGGTCGCGGAACCCGGACAACGCTGGCGGCCGCGTCCCGAGGCGGCCGAACGGTACCGGGCCGCATATGCCACCTTCCGTTCGGTCCACGATGGCCTGGACCTCGGCTGGGAGCGGTGGTACAGCTGAGCAGCGGCGAGGACTGGGCGCCAGCCGCCCTCATCGTAGACATGGACGGCGTGCTGTACCGGGGCAGCACGGCACTGGCCGGGCTGGCCGAGTTCGCGTGCGTCACCCGCAGCTGGCCGCGGGTGCTGCTCACCAACAATTCCACGGTGTCCGCGGCCTCCTGTGCGCGCAAGCTGCGGCGGCTCGGAGTCAGCGTTCCCGAGCAGGAGATCCTCACCGTGTCCGCAGCCATGACCGGCTACCTGGCTGCCGAGTTCACCCCTGGCACCAGCGTCTACGTGATCGGTGAGCGGCCGTTGCACGACGCGGTCCGGGCGGCGGGGCTGACCGAGGACGAGC
>WNGB01020661.1_pt1 | contig 14922 bp, 11 predicted proteins | sample 5400681 | NCBI WGS metagenome assembly WNGB01 (sample SAMN13153367, study PRJNA577476) | soil metagenome | isolation source: 115 cm soil or saprolite under grassland replicate 2 | place: USA:California | collected 2016-06-15
ACCTTCTTCACGAGCTGCCCCGGCGGGTCGCGTCCCTCCTCCACGCAGCGAGGGCAGGTCTCGCCGGTCGCCACAGGCTCGGGCCGCTCCTCGCCGTCGACGGGGCGGGTGTAGGAGCACTCCGGGTAGTTCTTGCAGCCCACGAACTTCCCGAACCGCCCCAGCTTCACCACCAGCTGGCCGGGCTCGCGCCCCTCCTTCGGGCAGAGGGGGCAGAGCTCGTCGAGCTCCTCCTCGGGCCGCTCGATCTCGTGCTCCTTCTTCTCCACCAGCCGCTCGAACTCCGTGTAGAACTCGTCGAGCACCTGGACCCAGCCCATCTGGCCCTCAGCGATCTCGTCGAGCTCCTCCTCCATCCGCGCGGTGAACCCCACGTCCACGATGTCGGGGAAGTGCTCGACCAGGAGGTCGGTGACGACCACGCCGACGTCCTCGGGGAAGAAGCGGCGCTCCTCCAGGCGCACGTAGCCCCGGTCCACGATCGTGGAGATCGTCGGGGCGTACGTGGAGGGGCGGCCGATGCCGTACTCCTCGAGCGTCTTCACGAGCGTCGCCTCGGTGTAGCGGGGCGGCGGCTGCGTGAAGTGCTGCTCGGGGAGGAGCTCGAGCAGCCGGAGCGCCTGCTTCGCGGTGAGCGGGGGGAGCTGCGACTCCGCGTCGTCGGCCGGCGTGTCGTCGCGGCCCTCGAAGTACACCCGCCGGAACCCGTCGAACACGAGCGTCTGGCCCGTGGCGCGGAGCACGTACGTTGGCGCGGCCTCGTCCGCCGGCCTCGCCTCGATGTCCACCGACACCTGGTCGAACCGGGCCTCGGCCATCTGCGAGGCCACCGTCCGCTGCCAGATCAGGCGGTAGAGGCGGGCCTGGTCGCGATCGAGGTGGGGCTCCAGGGCGTCGGGCAGCCGGGCGGCCTTCGTGGGACGGATCGCCTCGTGGGCCTCCTGGGCGCCGCGGCTCTTCGTCTTGTAGCGGCGGGGCTTGTCGAGCGCGTAGGAGGGGCCGAACTGGCCGCGGACGACCGAGGTCAGCTCCCGCAGGGCCTGCTCGGCGATGGTGGTCGAGTCCGTCCGCATGTAGGTGATGAGGCCGACCTGGCCCTCCCCCGGGATGGTCACGCCCTCGTACAGCTGCTGGGCCGCGCGCATCGTCCGCTTCGCGCTGAACCCGAGCTTCCGCGAGGCCTCCTGCTGCAGCGTGGAGGTGGTGAAGGGCGGGGCCGGTCGGCGCTTCACCTCCTTCTGGCGGACCTCGAGCACGCGGTAGTCCGCGTCCCGCAGGCGCTCGACGTGCACGGCGGCGTCGGCCTCGCCGGACAAGATCACGCCCTTCTTGTCCGGCGAGGCGGCCAGCTTGTCGTTCCCCACCTGCATCAGCCGGGCCAGGAAGGAATGCTCATCGCCGTCCCGGGAGAGGCGGGCGTCGACCGTCCAGTACTCGACGGGGGTGAAGGCGTCGATCTCGCGCTCGCGGTCCACGATCAGGCGGAGGGCGACCGACTGCACACGCCCGGCGGAGAGGCCGGTGCGGACCTTCTTCCACAGGATCGGCGAGATCTTGTAGCCGACCAGGCGGTCGAGGATGCGGCGGGCCTGCTGGGCCTCGACCAGGCGGAGATCGACGGAACGGGGATGCTCGAACGCCTCGCGGACGGCGTCCTCGGTGATCTCGGTGAAGGTCACCCGCTCGGCGCTCGATGGGTCCACGCCCAGCACCTTTGCCACGTGGAAGGCGATCGCCTCGCCCTCCCGATCGTAGTCCGTGGCCAGCACGAGCCCGTCGGCGCGCTTGAAGGCGGTCTTCAGCGCGCTCACGTGCCTCTGGCTGCCCTCGGACACGACATACTCGGGCGTGAAGTCCCGGTCGGTGTCCACGCCCATCTTGTTCTTGGGGAGGTCCCGGATGTGGCCGTAGGAGGCCTTCACCGAGTAGTCCCCTCCGAGGTAGCGCTCGAGCGTCTTCGCCTTCGTGGGCGACTCGACGACCACCAATCGTTTCGGCATGCGGAGATCCGTCCCTACACGTGGGAGCGTGCTCTACCGACCCAGAAGGGTACGGCATGGCGCCCACAGGCCCTGGAGCAGGGCCCCTGCTACGCTGGCCCGCTCGCCATGGAGCACTTCATCGTGGAACAGGTCGGGCGCTTCACGTATTCCGCCGTGTTCGTGCTCATGGTCCTGGAGTCCACCTGCATCCCCATCCCGTCCGAGGTGACCATGGTGTTCGGAGGCTTCGTGGCCTCGCGGGGGGACGCCAACTTCTTCCTGGTGGCCATCCTGGGGACGGTGGGGAACCTCGTCGGGTCCTGGATCGGCTACGCGGTGGGCCTGAAGGGCGGCCGGCCCCTCATCGAGCGCTGGGGGCGGTTCGTCTTCCTGCGCACGCGCGAGCTGGACCGGGCGGAGGCGTGGTTCGCCGACCACGGGCCCGCCGCCGTGTTCGTCTCCCGCCTGCTCCCGGTGGTCCGGACCTTCATCTCCCTCCCCGCCGGCGTGGCGGAGATGCCCCTCGGGCGCTTCACCGTCTACACCTTCCTGGGCTGCCTCCCCTGGACCTTCGCCCTGACCGGTGCCGGCTACGCGCTGGGCGAGAACTACGAGCGGGTGCTGGACGCCCTCCGTCCGGCGACGTTCGTCGTGGGCGGGATCCTCGTGGCCGGGATCGCCTACTGGCTGGTCCGCCGGGCGCGGGCCCGCAGGCGCGAGGTGGCCGGGGAGCACGAGGAGGCGGAGGAGCGGGCGGGGACCTAGGTCAGTCCCGGGGCGCCGGGCCCATGCTGCCCGGGGAGTAGCTCTCCAGCTCGTACAGCCCCTCGAACGCGAGCACCACCGGCCCCGCCGCCCAGAGCTGTCTGGTGAACCCGGAGTCGAGGGACGTGAACCGCCATCGCGTCCCCTCGAACCTCCCCACCGGCGTCGTCACGAGCTCGTCCCACATCCGCTCGTAGCGCTGCCGGGCGTGCACGGCGTCGCAGGTGACCGGCTCCAGGTAGAGCACGTCGAACTCGGCCACGTCCTCCCGCATCCGAACCGTGGTCAGCCCGTTGAAGATCGGCGAGAGGTAGTCGATCTCGGTCCAGGGCTCCTCCGGCAGCTGGAGGTCCCGGGCGTTCCGGGTGGCCGTGATCGGGTCGTGGTCCAGGCGGACCGTGACGGCGTTCGACCACGTGTCGATGCGCACCTGCAGCGGCCGGTAGTCCGGGTGGATGAACACATCCACGGTCTCCTTGTGGGGCTCGGGGAGCTCCGTGGTGATCGACGACGTGTAGTGGAGCCCGAGCAGACCTCGTGACAGGTCGAAGTCCTCGGTCCCGACGGCCTTCCCCTCACCGTCCATCACCGTGTACGCCCCGGACGGCATCCCGCACGCTCCTCCTCGGCAGGGGACCTAGAGCTCGATGTCGGGCGCCACCTCCTGGAGGCCCGCGATCCCCAGGGCCAGGAACTCCTCGAGCCCGAGCCCCAGCGCCTCCTCCGCCCCCAGCACCTCGTCGCGGTTCACCCCCGGCGCGAACGCCTTCTCCTTCAGCTTCTTCTTCACCGATGACACCTTCATGCCGGTGGCCCGCTCCGGGCGGACCAGCGCCGCCGCCACCAGCAACCCGGCCACCGCATCGGCGTGGACGATGGCCTTCGACATCCGGTCGGTCTGGAACTCCGGATGGGCGTGGGCCAGCACGCCGTTCACCACACGCTCGTCCACGCCGGCCTCCCGGAGCCACTCCGCGGCCAGGTTGGCGTGCCGGGCGGGATCGTCCGCCGTCTGGTCCTGGTCCAGGTCGTGGAAGAGCCCGGTGAGGGCCCAGAGCGACTCGTCCTCCCCCAGGTGGCGGGCCAGCCGGCGCATCACCCCCTCCACGCTCACCAGGTGGCGGTAGGTCGTCTCCTTCTCCGTTCGTTCCCGAGCCAGTGACCGGGCTTCCGTGTTGTCCATGTCGCTACTCCGGGTGGAGGGGGACGCTCGTCAGCACGACGCGCGGCTCCTGCAACAGCAGCCGCTTGATGAAGAGCCCCGAGTTGTTGTGCAGCAGGTTGTGCCACCACTTCTTCACCACGATCTCGGGCAGGACCACGAGGGCCAGGGCGTCCGGCCGCGCCGTGACCCGCCGCACCTCTTCCAGGACCGGGGTCCCCAGGTCGCGGAACGGGACCTCCACGATCTCCAGGGGGATGTCGATGCCGCTCTTCGACCACTCGTCCTCCATCCGGACGATCTCCTCCGGGTCCAGCGCGGCGTACACCGCCTTGGTCTCGCTGGCGTGGAGGGACTTCGCATAGTTCACCGCGCGGATCGTGCCGTCGTGCACGGCCGACACGAACACCATCGCCGAGGTGAAACGGGGGATGAGCGGACGGCCGTCGACGTCCACCGGGCGACCCTTCACCACCTGGACCGGGACGTTCGCCACCGCCACGCCCGGCTCGGAGAGCAGCCGCAACTTCACCCGGGTGGCGATGCCGGCCCGCAGGACCTGCAGGAGCGAGCTGCCGCGCACCATCTCCGGGATGACCACCGTGACGAAGTCGTTCGGCCCCCGCTCGATCGACCGGACGTACTCGCGCACTCGCTTCCCTGGATGCTCGTGCGCACCCTCGAGAGCGGTCAGGCGGGGAACGGGAGCCTCGCCCGCGAACGAGGCCCACCGTGCGTCGAGGTCCGTGGGCGCGCCCTCCGGCCCGGGCACGTAGACGAAGCGGGTGTCCGCGGCGCGGAGCGAGCGGACGTACCCGAGGGCCTCCGCCGTCGCGGCGTCGAACGAGGTGACCAGGAGGACGATGGTGTTCTGGGCGATCTCCCCGATGGCCACCGCGCCCCGCCGAAGCTGCTGGGCCACCGAGGCGTAGTGCCGGTTGATCCCCAGCATCCCCAGGATCAGGACGGGTATCGCGCTGATCACGATCCAGGCGCCCTCCAGGAACTTGGTCTGGATCACGACCACCAGGACGACGAACGTGGCCACCGCCCCCACCGCGTTGATGGCGATGCTCCGCTGCCACCCTCGAGCCTCCTCCCCTCCCCTGCGGCGGACCTTCAGCCAGTGGCGGACCATCCCCGTCTGGGACAGCGTGAACGAGGTGAAGACGCCGACCACGTACAACTGGATCAGACGGGAGAGGTCGGCCGAGAAGGCGTAGATGAGCAGGGAGGAGAAGACGGCCAGCAGGATCACGCCGTTCGAGAACACCAGGCGGTCGCCGCGGTTCTTGAAGACGCCGGGCAGGAAGCGGTCGCGCGCCAGGATCGACGACAGCCGGGGGAAGTCCTGGTACGACGTGTTGGCGGCCAGGATGAGGATGGCCGCCGTGAACACCTGGATCATGTAGAAGAAGAAGCCCCCACCGAACACGCCGTCCGCGATCTGGGCCACCACGGACTTGCTGTCGCTCGGGATGGCCCCTCCGTGCTGGGCCAGGAAGCTGATCCCGAGGAACATCGTCACCGAGATGGCGCCCATGATCCCCAGCGTGGTCGCCGCGTTGCGGGCCTGGGGTCGGCGGAACGCCGGGACCCCGTTCGAGATCGCCTCCACGCCGGTGAGGGCCGTCGACCCCGAGGAGAACGCGTGCAGGATCACGAAGAGGGACGCCGCACCGGCGGCGCCGAAGGGCACGTGGTCGAGGGGGGTGCCGGCCTGCGGACAGCCGCCCGTCAGGCAGCGGGACATCCCCACGGCCAGCATGACGAAGATCGACAGGATGAACCCGTACGTGGGGATGGCGAAGAGGGTGCCGGACTCCTTCACGCCCCGGAGGTTGGCCAGCGTGATGAGCACGACGAACCCGATCGACAGGAGCACCTTGTGCTCGGCCAGGCCGGGGGAGGCCGACGTGATGGCGAACACCCCGGCCACCACGGAGACGGACACCGTGAGCACGTAGTCGGTGAGGAGGGCGGCCGCCGCCGTGAGGCCGGGAAGCGTGCCCAGGTTCTCCCTGCTCACGATGTAGGCGCCGCCGCCGTTCGGGTACGCTCGCACGGTCTGCCGGTAGGAGGCCACCACGATCACCATCAGCGTGGCGATGGCGAACGAGATCGGCATGACGAGGTGGCGCGCCTGGAGACCGGCGGCCAGGACCAGGACCCGCAGGATCTCCTCGGTGGCGTAGGCCACGGAGGACAGCGCGTCGGAGGAGAAGACGGGCAGCGCCAGGACCTTCGGGAGCAGCGTGTGCTCCAGGCGGTAGCTGGCCATGGCCCGGCCGACGAGGATGCGTTTCAGGATCCCGCCGAACCCCGCTCTGGGGAGGCGCTCTTCGGCCGAAGCCATGCGGGCGATTCTACCGACGGGTCTCCGTGGCCCTTCCCGGATCGCTCCCCTCAATACGGTCCGGTTCGGCCCATCGGTACCCGAGCCCTGGCTCCGTGGTGAGCAGGCGCGGCTGGCCCGGCTCATCCTCGAGCTTCCGCCGCAGCGCCGCCACGTAGACCCGGACGTAGTGGCTCTCGTCGCCGTACCCCCCGCCCCACACGCGACCGAGGAGGAACCGGTGGGTGAGCAGCTTGCCGGGGTTGGTGACAAAGGCCTCCAGCAGGCGGTACTCGGTGGCCGTGAGGTGCACCGGCTCGGCCCCCCGGCGCACGATCCGCTTGGCCAGGTCGACGCTCAGGTCCCCGAAGCGCAGGACCGGCTCCGTCGCCTGGCCGGCGCCCGCGCGGCGGCCCACGGCCCGCATCCGGGCCAGGAGCTCCTCCATGGCGAAGGGCTTCGTCACGTAGTCGTCGGCGCCGGCGTCGAGGGCGGCGACCTTGTCCGCCTGCCCCTCCCGAACGGTGAGCACGATGATGGGGACCTCCGAGAAGGCGCGGATGCGGCGGGTGGCCTCGATCCCGTCGATGCCCGGGAGCCCCAGGTCGAGGATGACGAGCTCTGGCTCCGTGGTGGCCACCACGTCCAGGGCGGTCTCGCCGTTGCCGGCCACCGACACCTCGTAGCCTCGGGCCTGCAGGCTGGTGCGGACGGCGCGGAGGATCTGCGGCTCGTCGTCGACGACCAGGACGCGGGTCACGTTCGTTCTCCCGCCGCGGTGAGGGGGAGCTCGAACACGGCGGTGGTGCCGCCGGCGGGCGTGCCCTCGATCCAGATCCTCCCGCCGTGCACGGACACCACGGCACGGGCGATGGCCAGCCCGAGCCCGGTGCCAGGCTGACCGCCGTCCGAAGCGCCGCGATAGAAGGGCTGGAAGACCTTCGAACGCTCCTCGGAGGGGATCCCGGGCCCCCGGTCGCTCACGCGGACCTGCACGGAGTCCTGCCAGCGAACGGCCGAGATCCCGATCTCCGATCCCGCCGGGGAGAACTTCACGGCGTTCTCCAGGAGGTTCGAGAGGGCCTGGTCCACCTGCACCACGTCCATCGGGACCTCAGGGAGGTCCTCCCGGATCGTGAGGCGGAGGGGGCGCCCCTCGAGGAGGAGCCGGAGGCGACGCACCACGGACTCCACCACCTCGCCGATCGGCGCCAGGGCCTTGGCCGGGACCAACCCCCCCGATCGCATGCGGGAGAGGTCGAGCAGATTCCCGACCAGCCGGTTCAAGCGATCCGTCTCCTCGAGGATGGTGCGCAGCAGCTCCTCCCGAGCGCGCTCGTCGAACGTCACGTCGCCGCCGAGCAGGCTCGTCACCGAGGCCTTGATCGACGAGAGCGGGGTGCGCAGGTCGTGGGTGACCGAGGAGAAGAGCGCGGCCCGCACCTGGTTGGCCTCGGCGTCCAGGCGCGCCCGCCCCGCCTCGGTCCCCAGGCGCGCCGCCTCCAGCGCCAGCGCCAGCTGGCCGGCGAACGTGCGGAGCAGGGAGCGTTCGAGATCGCCGATGGTCTCGCCGGGCTGCGCCGGGGCCGCCACGAGCCGTCCCACCCGGTGGCCGCCCGCCTCGATCGGGATCTCCATCTCCGCTCCCGGCGGTCCGCCCCCCGCCCGGGTGGCCTCCACCGGGCTGGTCCCTTCCAGCTCGATCCGGCACGAGCCGAGCGCGAAGAGCGTGACCAGCGAGTCCGCCAGCGTCCGCAGCACCTCCTCCAGCCGCTCGCCGGAGAGGAGCCTCGTCGAGAGCGAGTAGAGGAGCCTGGCCTCGCGTTCCCGCCCCTCCGCCCGTGCGCGCAGGGAGAGCGCCACGGCGAGCAAGGACCCCACGAGCGCGGCCACCAGGAGGAACACGACCAACGCCACCAGGTCCTCGTGCTTGCTCACGACGAGCGTGTGGAAGGGAGGCGTGAAGAAGAAGTTCAGCCCCAGGAACGACAGCACCGACGCGATCAGCCCAGCGCCCAGGCCCCCGAACCCGGCCGCGGCCACGACGGCCAGCACGTAGACGAGCGCGGCGATCGTGGTGGACGTCCCGGAGAGAAGCGTGGCCAGCGCGCAGCATCCGCAGGGCCATGGGAAGAGCTTCCATCCGGGGCGGGCTCGACCACAACCGCCCCGGGGGACCTCGACCTTTTCTTAACGGCCGGGACCTCCTTCTTGATGGGGCGTTGACGGCCCCCCGGCGAGACTCGGCGTGCGATGGCGGTCCGAGAGCGTCCACCCCCTTCCGCCCCCCCGAGCGGACACCCCGCTCCACCGAGGACGGAGCCTCCCGTCTCACCCGGGTACGGCCTGAAGCGCCTGCTGCTCGGCCGGCCGCTCGCCACGGCCCGCCTGGAACACGAGCGCCTGGGCAAGCCGACGGCCCTCGCGGTGTTCGCCTCGGACAACCTCTCCTCGTCGGCCTACGCAACGGAGGAGATCCTGCGGGTGCTCGTCCCGATCGGAGGGGTCGCTGCGTTCGCGCTGGTGTTCCCGATCTCGGTGGTGATCGTGGCCATCCTGGCCATCCTGCTGTTCTCCTACCGGCAGACGATCAGGGCCTACCCCACGGCGGGCGGCGCCTACATCGTCACGAAGGACAACTTCGGGCTGCTCCCGGCCCAGGTGGCCGGCGTGGCCCTCCTCACCGACTACATCCTCACCGTGTCGGTCTCCGTGGCCGCCGGCGTGCAGGCCCTGACGTCGGTGGCGAACGGGCTGTTCCCCTACCGGGTGCTGCTCTCGGTGGGGTTCATCTGGCTCATCGCATGGGGGAACCTGCGCGGGGTGCGGGAGTCCGGGCGCATGTTCGCCCTCCCCACCTACCTCTTCATCGTGAGCATGCTGTCGATGCTCGCCGTGGGCCTCTTCCGGGTGTTCACCGGAACGGTCCATCCGCAGCGGGTCGGCCACCTGCCGGGTGCGCTCACGTTGGGGACGGCGGCAGTGGGGGTCGTGGTCGTGCTCCGCGCGTTCGCCTCGGGGGGCGCCGCCGTCACCGGGGTGGAGGCGATCAGCAACGGCGTCCCTGCCTTCAAGCGGCCGGAGTGGAGGAACGCCCGCACCACCTTGATGTGGATGGGCACCCTGCTCGGCGTGATGTTCCTGGGGCTCTCCTACCTGGCGCACCGGCTCCAGGTGGTGCCGGTGGCCGACGAGAGCAAGTCGGTCCTGGCGCAGGTGGCTCAGGTCGTGTACGGCGGCGGCGGCTTCGGCCACGCCATGTTCCTGGTGCTGCAGGCGGCCACCATGATGATCCTGGTCCTGGCGGCGAACACCTCGTTCGCGGACTTCCCTCGTCTGGCGAACTTCCACGCGTCGGACAACTTCCTGCCCCGGCAGTTCACCAGGCGGGGGCACCGGCTGGTGTTCTCCTCGGGGATCATCGCCCTCGCGGCCGCCGCTACCTTGCTGGTGGTGGTGTTCAACGCGAGCGTGACGAACCTCATCCCCCTCTACGCGCTCGGCGTGTTCACCTCGTTCACGCTCTCACAGGCCGGCATGGCTCGCCGTCACATCCGGCTGCGCGAGCCCGGCTGGCGCTTGGGCCTCTTCATCAACGCCCTGGGCGCGGTGGCCACCGGCGTGGTCGACGTGATCATCGGGGTGGTGAAGTTCCATCCGGCGGGCGGGTTCGGCGGTGCCTGGATGGTGCTCCTCGCCGTTCCCCTCCTCGTCGTGCTGCTCGTCCGGATGAACCATCAGTACGAGGCCGAGGAACGCGAGCTGGAGGAGGGGATCCGTTCCCTCGCTCCCCCCGGCCCCCACGTGATGGTGGTCCTGGTCGACGACCTGTCGTCGAAGACCCTCCACGCGCTGCAGTACGCGATGACCGCGCGGCCGGCTCGCCTGCACCTCGTGCACCTGGCGGGGCGGGAGAACCCCCGCGGCCGGGGCCGGCGCGAGGAATGGTCACGGCGCCTGCGCGACCAGCGCTTGGAGGTCATCCCCTGTCAGGGCGATCGGACCTCCTGCCTGCGGGAGTACGTGGAGCGGATCCGCATCCCCGGAGAGGGCGTCACCGTCGTCGTCCCGGGCCCAGCCCGACGGGGGTTCGCCGAGCGGGTCCGCTTTGGACGGACGGGAGCCCGGCTGGCCGAGGCGCTCCTCGACCTGGAGGACGTCAACGTGACGGTCGTCCGCGAGCACGGCGGCGCCGGCCACCCGAGCTTCGGCGGCGCGGGGCACGTCGCAGTGATCGCGCGCCCGCGGCACGTGGTGCTCCTGTTCATCGACCGCCTGGACGCCTCCACGCTCCGGGCCATCCGCTACGCCCAGTCGCTGCACCCCCTCGAGATCCGGGCCGTCCACGTGGCTGTGGACCCCGAGCGGGCGAACGACCTCCTGGCCCGGTGGGCCTCGCTGCAGCCGAAGGTGGAGATCCCGCTCGAGGCCGTGTTCTGCCCCGACCGCAACCTGGCCCGCGGCGTCCTGCAGGTCGTCTCGGAGAGCGCCGGGCCGGACACCGAGGTGACCGTTGTCCTGCCCCGCCGGGACTACGCGCACGTCTGGCATCGCCTGCTCCACGATCGGACCAGCCGAACGATCGCCCGAGCGCTGGCGGAGCGCCCGCACGTCGACGTGGTGGTGGTCCCCTACCACCTGGGCCGGGGCGGTTCGGTCGACGAGCGGGACCGGGGGTTGCGGGCCGAAGCGCCCCGTGTAGGCTGACCCGTCGTGCACTTCGTGATCATGGGATGCGGCCGGGTGGGGGCCGCGCTGACCGTGCAACTGGCCAAGGCGGGCCACACCGTCTCGATCATCGACAAGCGGAAGGAGGCCTTCGACCGCCTCCCGCCCGAGTTCACCGGATCGCCCGGGAGCACTACCACGTGCCGAAGGTGGTGGCCCGCATCTACGACCCGCGGCGGGCCGACATCTACGAGCGGCTGAACATCCCCACCGTGGCCAGCGTGCGCTGGGCCGCCCGGCAGATCCAGTTCCTGCTGTTCCACGGCAGGGAGGAGCTCCGCGAGTCGCTCGCCGGTGGGAACCTCTTCCTGCTCCGGGTGGAGGTCCCCGAGCACCTGGTGGGCAAGCCCGTGGCCAGCGTTGGCCGGTCGGGGCAGGTCCGGGTGATCGGCGTCGACCGGGGAGGGTCGGGGTTCCTCCCCGGCAAGGACAGCACGTTCCAGCAGGGCGACGTCATGGACGTGGTCGTGCACAAGGACGCGATGGAGGCCCTGGACGAGGTGCTCCAACCCCTGGCGGAGCACTGACGTGCGGATCGTGGTCGCCGGCGCGGGGAACGTGGGCCGTCACCTGGCGAGCGACCTCTCCGAGCGCGGCCACGAGGTGACGCTCATCGAGCAGTCGCCGGCGTTCCTCGAACGGGCCCGCGCGGACGTCGGCGACCAGGTGACCATGGTGCTGGGGGACGCCTGCGAGCCGTGGGTCCTGGAGCAGGCCGAGACGGCGAAGGCCGACGTCGTGGTGGCCGCCACGGGCGACGACGAGGACAACCTGGTCATCGCCCTGCTGGCGAAGCAGGAGTACGCGGTGCCCCGCGTCGTGGCCCGCGTGAACCATCCCAAGAACGAGTGGCTCTTCACCGAGCAGTGGGGCGTGGACGCGGCCGTCAGCCCGCCCCACGTCCTGACCTCGCTGGTGGAGGAGGCGGTCACCGTCGGCGACCTCGTCCGCCTGATGCGCCTGGAGGGGGGGCAGGTGTCGCTGGTCGAGCTGACGCTCTCGGATGACACGCCCTCCGTGGGCCGGCCCCTCTACGAGCTCCGCCTCCCCCTCGACTCGGCCGTCGTGGCCATCATCAGGGAGGGCCACGTGGTCATCCCCCAGCCCGAGACGCAGCTGGCGGCGGGGGACGAGGTCATGGCCATCAGCTCGTCGGCCAGTGAGAGCGAGCTCCGCGAGGCCATCTCCGGCACGGAGGCCGAGGCGGCTCAGCCGAACTCGTAGCGCGGGTTCACGATCACCTTCCGCCCGCGCTGCTTCCCCATCACGCCCTCCAGGATCACCCGCGTGCCCAGAACCAGGCCGGGGATCGAGGTCCGGCCCATCCAGACGGCGGTGGCCTCGCCCGTGCCGTCGGACACGGCGGCCTCGATCGACTGCAGGCCCTCGACCGGCCGAACGGTCAACCGATTGACCACGCCGGCCACCTTCACGTGCTCCCGCAGGGGGGCCTCGCCGATGCGGACCGTGCCCTCGACGGACGAGGCCCAGTCGAGGATCTCCTTGGCCAGGCGCTCCTGGTCGCTCTCGGCGAAACGGGAGGCCCACCGCCTGAGGAAGCTCATGCGGGGTGCATCACTACCACGGAACCACCGCGGCTCCGGCGCGGGAGCACGAACGTCGCGCGTGTCCTGGGCTGCGCCGCGGTCTCCTCGCCCTGCTTGACCCTCCCCGGGACGGGTGCGAACATCGCCCGCCCGCCCCGATCGGCCGCCCCCGAACGAGGAGGTTCGGCATGTGGACATCCCGGAAGGCGTTCCTGTCCCTCGCCTGCACGTTCGCGCTGGTGGCCACGCTGTCCGGTGGCGTGGCATCGGCCTCCCTCGACGGCACCTCCGCCGCGCGGACGGCACGCTCCGCCGACCTCTCCACGAGGGCCGGGATCAACAGCTACCTCCGCTCGCAAGGGGCTGATCCGTCGCGGGCCGTCTGGCAGACGGGCGCGAGGAACTACGCAGGACCGAGGTGCCCCGGTTCGGGGTGGACGTGTACGACCGTCACCGACCGCCCGATCGTTCAGCGGTCCAGCGGGGGCGCGAACGTCGCCGAGTGCTCCGCTCCCTGCCTCGTCGTCCAGACGGGGAGCGTCCCGAGGGTCAACAACTCGGCCACGTGCACGAGGTTCCGCGACAACCCGGCGCCCACCACATCCACGCTCTCGCAGAACTGCTTCATCTCCCAGTCCGCGTCGGGGAGCGGACAGAACTCGGCCACCGTCAACATGACGATGAAACAGAAGCGCGGGCGGACGCAGCACACCACACAGCACGCCACCGTCTACCAGCGGAGCGCGAGCGGGAAGAACACCGCGACCGTCACCCAGCTCGTCGGCCAGGACTTCCGGCCGGCCTCCTCCAGCAACATCGTGCAGGACCAGGAGGCCTTCCTGGTGGCGACCGTCGACCAGGCCAGCACGGCCAGCGGGGACAATTCCGCGAACGTGCAGCAGACGCTGACGCAGAAGGCCTTCGCGACGGGGACGGGCCCCGCCGACGTCACCCAGAACCAGAACGCGACGTCGCCGGAGCCTAACGCCTTCGCCGACATCGACCAGTGCTCGGGCGATACCTCCCTCCCGGCCAACGACACCTGCACGTACGACAACTCCGACCTTGGGAACAACGACGCCGACCTGTTCCAGAACGTCGACCAGTACGAGAACGCCAGCACGGAGGGCGACCCCATCACGCAGAACATCGGCTCGATCGACGGGGGCCTCGACGGCCACATCGACCAGCAGGCCCACGCGGTGGCCCTGGCGAACGGCGACCAGAAGGAGGTCCAGCAGGCGGTGGGCAAGACCCACGGCGCCGGACCGCCCAACCAGACCCTGATCGGGCCCCACTTCTGCTGCACCGACCAGTTCGACGATCCGGGGAACCAGTTCAACATCAACCAGTTCTCGCAGCAGACGACGAACAACCTGAACGCCGACATCACGAACATCGGCCAGGGGAACTGCGAGTCGAGCGGGAACTGCCACATCGACCAGCAGACGATCATCAACGGCATGACGACGAACAACTCCTGCGACGACAGCTCGTGCCACATCGGCATCGAGTGCTTCACCGACGGCGGCATCGCGTCCCGGCATCAACGGCCGGTGGTCGGCTCCGGCGGCTCGGGCGGCGGGACCTTCTGCAACCAGACGGGAGGGATCGACTAGGACGTCTCTCCTAGGTCGGTGAGCCAGAGCAGCACGGCTGCGAGGACGAGGCCGCGGCGGTAGACGATGGCGTGTGTCGTATCTGGTGGCCAGCCCGCGCCAGTGTTGAAGCCGTTGAAGGCGCGTTCGATGACGTTGCGTCCAGCGGTCGCGAAGCGATGATGCCGCTTCCACACCGTCTGTCACGGCCCGAACCGCCCCGGAAGATCACGCCACGCCACCCCGGTCCGATACCGGAACACGATGCCCTCGACCACCTGACGATGAGCACGCCACGGACGACTACGACCCACCGCCTGAGGTATCAACGGCTCCATCCAAGCCCACGCAGCCTCGCTGAGTTCAGCTGAACGCGTCACCTGGCCAGATTGGCGCAATCACCATCGACCATTAGTTTGGAGGCGTGCAAGTACGAGGACTCGAGTCACCTGCTGGCGCCGGCCATGGACCCGGAGCGGGCCTCGGCCGTCGATTTCTTGCTGGGCGGAGTGGGAGATGGGAGAGCCTGCACAGGAGGGAACGATGAGCGCAAAGAAGGCCACGCAGAAGTCCGCCAAGAGCACCACCGCGATCGGCAAGACGTTCAAGGGATTCACGGACGAGGAACGAGGCGCGATGAAGGAGCGCGCCCAAGAGCTGAAGGCGGCCGCGCGCCGCGGCCCGCGCGCGGACAAGGCGGACGGGGAAAGCGCCGTGCTCGCGAAGATCGCCGAGATGCCGAAAGCGGATCGCGCGATGGGCAAGCGGCTCCATGCGATCATCAAAGCCAGCGCGCCAGCCCTCT
>WNGB01013222.1_pt1 | contig 14919 bp, 14 predicted proteins | sample 5400681 | NCBI WGS metagenome assembly WNGB01 (sample SAMN13153367, study PRJNA577476) | soil metagenome | isolation source: 115 cm soil or saprolite under grassland replicate 2 | place: USA:California | collected 2016-06-15
TCGGTGACACGACGGTGACGATCTATCTCACTCCAGGGCACACGCCAGGCACGATCTCAGAGCTCGTGCCGCTGAAGGATGGAAACGAACGTCACGTCGGCGCCGTCTGGGGCGGCATCGCTCCGAGTCTGGCGCGGTATGGGGTCAGGTATTTTAAGAACTGGGATGAGACGCTCAGTACCTGGAGCGCATCAGCCGCGCGATTTCAGGACATCGCGGCGAAGGCTGGCGCGGATACGTATCTGACGATCCATCCTTCCTACGATGGCGCGCTCGAGAAAATCCACTCGTTGAAATACCGCAAGCCGGGCGACCCTCATCCCATGGTGAACAAGGACAATCTCAATCGCTTCCTCACCATCATCAAGGAATGCACGGACGCCCAGTTGGCGAGAGTCGCCGAATCTCCTGTTCTGACTCGTTAATCACGTCAAACCTCGGCGCGTCGCAGATACTTGCGATTGACCCCGCCGGGAAAATGACCTAATGTCTGCTCGAATCTTCTCGCCCGGGAGAGCGTATGCCAGCCAATGTCCCGAAGCGGGCGCTTCTTGTCTCCCTGCTCCTATCTCTGGTCGTGCTGCTGCCCGCGCGCGGGTACGCGCAGGAAGCCACGTTCGCCGGCGCGATCACCGATTCCACTGGCAGCGTGCTGCCGGGCGTCACCATCACCGCCGTACACGAAGCCAGTGGGAACATCTTCACGGCCGTGACGGACTGCCGGGCGTCACCATCACCGCCGTACACGAAGCCAGTGGGAACATCTTCACGGCCGTGACGGACGGGCGCGGTGAATTCCGGCTGCCGGTGCGCGTTGGCGGTTACACAATTGCGGCCGAGCTGCCCGGCTTTACCACCGTGAACCGGACGGCCCAGGTCTTGGTCGGCCAGATCGTCACGCTGGACATGCAGCTGGCGCCGTCGGCGGTGCAGGAGATCGTGAAGGTGACGGGCGAGGCGCCGCTGGTCGACATGACCGCCTCGACGGTGGGCGCCAACATCGACCCCCGGCAGATGTCGGAGCTGCCGCTCAACGGCCGCGCCTGGATGGACCTGGCGCTGCTGGCGCCGGGCGCGCGACGGAACGAAGGGGGCGGGCTCGTGGAGTTGCGCCAGGGCTACTCGCAGACCAACGTCGACGGCCAGGAAGTCACGGCCGTGTATCACTCGAACCCTGATGGCTCGCAGCCGAGCTTCAACCGGGATTCGATCGCCGAGTTCGAGGTGATCGCCAACCGCTTCGACGCCACGCAGGGGCGCTCGGCGGGGATGATCGTGAACGCGATCACCAAGTCGGGCGGGAACACCTTCGCCGGCACGCTGTCGGGCTACTTCCGCGACGACAGCTTCAACGCCAAGGACTTCATCACGAACCGCGTGCTTCCATATTCGAACCAGCAGACGAGCGCCACCTACGGTGGCCCGATCGTACGAGGCCGGACGCATTTCTTTACCAGTTACGGGTACGAGCGCGAGCCGCAGACGTTCATCTACAACGGTCCGTACCCGCGCTTCAACCTGGACCAGGAGTTCACGGCCCGGACGCACCAGTTCCTGACCCGCATCGACCATCAATTTACGCCGCAAACGCGGCTCTCGGTGCGCGCCTCTCTGCACAAAAACCTGTCCTATACCGCAGGAGGGGGGAGTGCCGTCGTCCATCCCTCCGCCGGCGGCACGCGCCGGCAGGAGTCCACGCAGTACTTTGGCTCGTTCACGCAGGTGCCGAGCAACCGGGCGGTGAACGAAATCAAAGCGGGGTACGCCAGGTTCCAGAACCAGAGCGCGCCCGCCGTCACCTGGAAGGGCGGGCCCTTTCCGTTTCACCCTGTTGGGAACGGAAACGCGCCAAGCATCGTCCTGCGCGGCTACACCATTGGAGTGCTCCTCAACGCCAACATCATTCAGGCGACGCAGAACCTTCGTGATGACTTCAGCGCATCGTATGAGTGGGGCGGACGTCACGACCTGAAGCTCGGGGGCGAGTATTTCCGGTTCTATAACAACCAGGAAGCCTGCCGCGGCTGCATGGGCCGGATCGACGCGCGGAACGGCAACGTCCCCGCCAACATCGAGGCACTCTTTCCCGTGTGGAACGATGCCTCGACGTGGAACCTGCAGCCGCTCTCGTCGATCACGCGGTCGGTCACACACGCCCTCTCGGACGAGGACTTCCGTTTCGACCTCGTTCGTCACGTATTGGGGGGCTGGGCGCAGGATGACTGGCGGATGAGCAATAACCTCACGCTCAACCTGGGCGTGCGATACGACTTTGACACCAACGCGCATGCCGAGAAGGTGCGCTTCCTGCCGTGGCTGCCGGGCGACCAGCCCCACGACACCAACAACGTCCAGCCACGCCTCGGCGTCAACTACCGCCTCGATGATCGCACTTCGCTGCGCGGCGGGTATGGGCTCTGTTTCGCGTTTTCCCCGAACGACGGCGTGCAGCAGACGGTCGAGTACACGCGCAGCTTCGAGTTTCAGGCCCTCAACGACGGCCGCCCCGATTTCCTCCCGAACTGGTTCGGCTCCGGGCCGAGCGCCGACGGCGAGTTTGGAGGGCGCAAGCCGACGGAGGCTCAGGCGCTGCAGTTGGCGTGCGACAAGAACGCGGCGCTCTTCGAGCAGTGGCGCGCCTCGGGATTCCGCGGTCAGTCGCCGTGCATCCTTCGGTCGATTTCCCAGGAAATCGACTACCCCGGTCAGGCGACCCCCTACAGCCATCAGGCGTCAGCAGGCATCCAGCGGCAAATTGCCGCTGATGTCTCGATCGAGGCGAACTACGTCTACACGGGCGGACACGGCGAAGAGCAGGCGGTCAATGCGAACCTGAACTACAACCCGGCCACCGGCGCCAACTATCCGTTCACCGACGTCAGCCATCGCCCCTTCCCTCAGTGGGGCCAGGTGTACTTCGAGTTCCTGGAAGGCTGGTCGAACTATCACGGCACGGATCTCACGCTGACCAAGCGGTTCAGCCACCGCTGGCAAGCCACCGCGAGCTACACGCTGGGGTTCTTCCGGGACGCGAAGCCCTTCCGGCCTCAGTGGTACCTCGGAGACAACGGCGTGGTGGCGCGGCGGCCGATTGGTTTTCCGCTGTCAACCGATATGGGCGGGGAATATGGCTTCGCCGGCAGGCAGGGCAGCGGGGGGTTCATGAATGCGGGTGACCAACGCCACCGGGCCGTCATCAACGGGATCTGGCAGGTCGGTCGCGGCCTCCAGGTGAGCGGGATCTACTTCTTCGGCTCCGGCGAGCGGTTCTGGACCGATACGGGGCTCGACCTGCGCGATGAAGGAAGCACCAGCTCGAACACCGGCGACCTGCGCCTGCGCCCCGACGGGTCGATCGTGCCACGGAACTCCCTCGTCGGCAGACCGATTCACAAGGTGGACCTGCGCCTGCAGCAGCGGCTGCCGCTCCTCGGCCGCGTGGCCGTCGACGGGATCGCGGAGGTCTTCAATCTGTTCAATCACGAGAACTTCGGTTCCTACGTCACCAACGCCAGCAACGCGAACTTCGGCCAGCCGTCGGCGAACACCAACGCGCAGTACTTCCCGCGGATACTGCAGTTCGGCGTGCGCGCGACGTTTTAAATCAGGAGGCCTTACAAGCATGGCGAACAGGATCGTCCTCACAGTCATAGCGGGTCTGACGGTGCTGCTTGCTCTGCCGTCCGCCACTCTCGGGCAGGTCTGGAACTCTCCGGGGCTCACCGCGGAAGAATTCAAGGCGATGTCATCGGGCGGCGCCGCGCCGCGGCGCGACATCTCGGGGATCTGGGACGCGGGCGCGGCTGGAGTCAACGGAGCGCCGCAGGAAAAGGAGCGTGAGGCGGCCCGCGCGCCGTTCACATCAACGACCCGCTGTCGACTCAGGGCGACCCCACCGGATTTCCGCGGATCGTGCTGTACGAGTTGCGGCCGTTCCAGGTGGTGCAGACGCCGGGCCAGGTGCTGATGCTGTACATGTTCGAGCACCGCTGGCGCGTCATCTGGACCGACGGACGACAGTTGCCGAGCGATCCCGATTCCCGCTGGTACGGCTATTCGGTCGGCCGATGGGAAGACGACTACACGCTGGTCGTGGAGACGATCGGGACCGACGACCGCACCTGGGTGGACAACTCGGGCGATCCGCACAGCTCCGAGCTGCACGTGACCGAGCGCTATCACCGCGTCAATCAGAACACGATGGAGCTGACGGTCGTCATCGACGATCCGATGGTCTACACGAAGCCGTGGCTGGGTCGAGACAGGCTACCGATGAAGCGGATGGCGCCTGGCAACGATCTGGCGGAGCTGATTCCGGCGGCGTCGGAGACGCAGTTGTACAGGGACGTGATATCGAGTCAGGCGAAGTAGTCCGCGAGGGACGTTACGGCCGGCTTCAGCCGGCCCGGGAGGCACCAGTGAGAAATGTCTTGTTCGGCGTTGTGGTCGCGGGGGCGGGGCTGATCGCACCCGCATCGGCGGTCGCGCACCATGGTGCGGCGACGTTCGACACCGGTAAGGAGATCACACTGAAAGGCGTTGTCACCGAGTGGATCTGGGCCAATCCGCATTGCTTCCTGAAGTTCGACGCAAAGGACGACACCGGGGCGGTGCGAAACTGGGCGGTCGAAACCCAGAATCCCGTCACGATGCAGTCGCGCGGCTTTGCCCGCAGATCGTTCACGCCGGGAGAGGCGGTGACCGTAAGGCTGGAGCCGGTGAAGAACGGGGCGCCTGTCGGCCGTATGTTGAGCGTGCTGCTTCCTAACAACCAGACGCTGGTCGCGGCGACTCCGACGCCGCCTTCCGCTCCATAAGGGCTTCACTACTACAGGTGGCGACGAGAATACGGAGGGCTTGAGATGGCGAAGAACAACGCGTTGTGGGTGCCCTCGGTGGCCATCGGTCTTTTGCTGGTCTCAGGGCCGTTGCTTGCACACCATTCAGAGGCGGCGCTCGACAAGGACAACGCAACGACGGTGACTGGAACGGTCACGAAGTGGATGTTTTCCAATCCACATCCAACGATCTATCTTGACGGCGACGTGAAGGACGCCCAGGGAAAGACTGTGAATTGGTTTGCCGCGGGTGGTGGTGGGGTGTTGGGTCTCCGGAAGGCCGGTTGGACCAACAAGACACTCGCGACAGGAGACCGGATCCTCGTTCAAGGCGAGCAAGTCAGAGACGGCAGAGCAGTCATGGGGCTCAGGAAATTGTATCGGTGCGATGGTCAAGAGGTTCCCATGGGTTACGACGCCGGCGAGAAGAAGGGCGAGAAATTCGAACCCCTGAGTCCCACGCGCGTCCGGGAGATGTGTGCGAAGGGGACGGTCCAGGGAGTCATCAAGCCCGAACTTTTTGCCAGTGCGAAGTAAGGATGTGCCGGAGCAGGAACGGGGAGCGGATGGGAGGAATGTCGAGATGAAAAATCAAGCGAGCTTCATTCTCATCGTCGCGCTGGCATGGTGTGTCCTCTCACCTCCATTGCTCGCGCAGGCTCCCAAACAGATACCCCGGACACCGGACGGAAAGCCGAACTTTTCCGGACTGTGGACCGGCGGCGCCCCACAGCGGGGGGCTCGCAGGCCTGGACAACCCAGGCAAGCGAGGATCGCTGCAGCGAAAGAGCTCCCTCTCACGGCTTTTGGACAAGAGGCGATCAAGTATTGGACCAGCGCGGATGGGAAAGATGCAGAGGACACAGCGGATCCGCGAAGCCCCGGATATCACATTGCGTGCGGCTCCGAGTCGAGCCCGGCAGACCTCAGCGGCCCTGTCGAAATCACTCAAAGCGCTCGTCGGGTGATGATGCTCCATACCCCCGCGTTCGCCAGCAAATATTGGGTCCGGCAGCTCTGGATCGGCGAGGAGCATCCCAAGGATCTCACGGAATACGAGCTCAAGTGGATGGGCCATACCGTGGCCAAATGGGACAAAGACACGTTGGTCGCCGATACCGTCAGGGTTCGCGTCAACACGCCGTTCGGGGGCCTGCTGGACAGGGGCATCGCCGCCCCGCTCAGCGAGGAATTCCGGATGATCGAGCGATTCCAGTTGGTTGATGCTGAGACGTTGCGCGTCGAACGCACGATGACAGACCCGAAAATGTATACGAAGCCGTTGACCGATGTGAAGGTCTACAAGTTGCTGAACGACTGGGCGACCTATCGAGACGAATGGGAGGTTATCGAGAACCAGACCGTCTGCATGGGTGGCGTTTATCAGGACGACGTTCCCTGGTTCGGGGGCACGACCGGCCGATGAGGGGAGCGTGATGCGCCGCGCAGTCATTGCCGTTTTCTGTTCGTGTGTCGCAATAGCCAGTGTCTTCGGACAGCCGCAGGCTACGCTTGCGCCGGATCAGATTTTCTACAACGGCAAGATTGCGACGGTCGATTCGTCAAACAGTATTCAGGAAGCGTTTGCCGTAAAAGGGGACAAGCTGCTGGCAGTCGGCGGCAACAAGGCAATACAGGCCCTGAAGGGTCCGGGGACGAGATTGCTGGATCTTCAGGGCCATACAGTGATCCCCGGCTTGCAGGACAATCACATTCATCCCTACCGCTACGTGACCACGATCCTGCGCGGAGTGGATCTGACCGGAGTGCGATCTCTCGCGGAACTTTCGGACCGAATTCGTCAAGCCGCCGACAAGGCCAAGCCGGGTCAAACGGTCTACGCGACAGGTAGGTGGAGTGAAACCGATCTTGCCGAAAAGAGAGGGCCTACACGGGAGGAGCTCGACTCTCTCGCTCAAGGCCATCCGGTACTCATACTTCAGCGAGGAGGCGACGCGTACTTGAACACGGCGGCTCTGAAAGCCGCCCGGATTGATCGGACGACGAAACCCTTGGGAGGTGAACCCGGGTCCATCCGGAAGGATGCCCATGGAGAACCGACAGGGGTCATCGTCGACAGTGTTGAGATTCTGGTTGCCAGGTTGGTTCCCATGGAAGACCTCCGGGCGTTGACGCTGAAAACGTTCCAGGAGCTCAATGCATTGGGATTCACCAGCATTCGTGAGCCGAGTCTCCAGCCAGAAATCATCCGCCTCTATTCGAACCTCCATCAGGAGGGAACGTTGACGCTGCGGATCGGCATGGGACGGGATCTGGGTCCTGGAGAAGCCGACGACGTCGAAGAGATTGTTGCGTCCATGGGCGTGAGGGTTGGGTCTGGAAACGACTGGTTGCGGTACGACTCGTTCGGGGAGTTTTCGGTCGATGGCGGTTGGAGGGATCAGGTTACGAGCACGGTAAAGACGCCCGGAAGACAGGCCGCGTCGGTGACGGCCAACATTTCGGCGGAGAAATTCCGCCAGGCCGTGATGGTCATGAACCGGCTCGGCTGGCGGCCCGCACCCCATGTCAATGCGGATGACGCGCTGGACTTGGTGCTGGACGGTTATGAAGCTGCCGACCGGGAGAAGTCTATCCGCGATAAGCGCTGGGTTCTGGAGCACGCCTCGATGATGCGGACGGATCAGATGGAGCGAGCCGCCCGGATGGGTGTGGTGATCTCCGCGCAATTCCAGCCGTATCGAGGTGGTGCGGCGCTGATGCAAAGCATGGCTCGATTAATCGGGAAAAGACGCGTCGAAAACATGGTGCCGATGCGCGACATGCTGGACAGGGGTCTGATCGTCAGCACTGGAAGCGACTGGGGAGCAGGCACGACCAATAATCCGTTCGTCCCGTTCTACTTCAACGTCACGCGCAAGACGGAAGAGGGATTGGTGATCGGCGCAGCGCAAAAAATCAGCCGGATGGAGGCGCTTCGGGTCTCCACGATCAACAACGCGTACCTGACTTACGAGGAAAAGGTCAAGGGTTCCATCGAACCGGGCAAGTTGGCGGATTTCGTGATCCTTTCCCAGGACATTCTCACCGTTCCAGAAGAACAGATTCGTTCCACTCAGCCACTCGCGACGTATGTGGGCGGTCAAAGGGTCTTTGGCACGGGGGAAGGTTCGTAGTCAGACAGGAAATCAAGCAAGGGGGGAGTAAATGAGGAAGAGACTCGCTGTCGTCTTGACTGTCGTAGGCGGCGTTGTCGCGATGGGTGGCCCGCTGCTCGCCCATCACGCCGCGGCCACCTACGACAGAAATAAAGAGGTCACGATGGAGGGAACCGTGAAGGAGTTCCGAATGGTCAATCCCCATCCCCAGATATTGTTCACCGTGAAAGGCCCGAACGGACCCGAGGAATGGTTTGCCGAATCGCAGAGTCCTCCCTACAGGTGGTGGAACAACGGCTGGAAGGCGAATACCGTCAAACCGGGTGACACGATCAAGCTTGTTGGTCATCCATCGATAGAAGCAGGACGAAAGAGGATCAACGTCGAGAGGATTGTGGCACCGAATGGCGTGGAGTATCCGCCCAAGGGCGGACGCATTGGACCGCTGGACTGAGGAGGCTTTCAGATGCGAGCACGCGAGCAAGATACGTGGATGACGAGGACCTTGATGCTGGCCGCGGTCGTCGCCATCTCACCCGCATTGTTCGCTCAAAGCTCGGGGCAGCCGGTCCGGACCCCGCTGGACATCACAGGCACGTGGCAGCAGGTCACGGAAAAGACCATGTTCCGGTGGACCGCGTTGAATGAGGATCCTCCTCTGCAGCCATGGGCCCTGGAGATGTACAAGAAGGCCCGGGAAGGTAAGAGGCTCGACGAGCGAGGCGATGGCTGGTTGGACCCTGAGACCTATTGCCTGCCGTGGGGAACACCCCGACTGTGGACATCGACCGTCCCCATTATCATCGTTGAGGCGCCTGGGAAGACCCTCATCATCCACGCGTCGGAAACACATCCCTTACCGCGCATTGTCTACACCGATGGGCGAGATCATCCCGAGGGATATCCACCGAGGTTTGACGGGCACTCGATCGGCCGCTGGGACCACGGCACATTCGTGATAGACACGGTTGCGTTGGATCCTGATACCTGGATCGATGATTCAGGAACCCCACACAGCGAGGCGTTGCATACGGTGGAGCGCTTGCGGCGCGTGAACCTGACCACCCTCGAGGTGACCGTGGAGTTCAATGATCCCAAGGCGTTTACCAAACCGTGGACGGGACTGAAGAAGACGTTCAAGATGTATCCGGATTGGGAATACATTCCCGGCATCCCTTGCGAGGACCGTTTTCACGAGAATTTTCATAACAAGACGCCCCGCGCGGCAGAAGAACGTGTCGTAGTCCCGAAGTAGAGGTTTTGACATGAACAACCGTTGGATGAGCGGGATCTTCACCGTGGCCACGCTCGTTGCCTTTTCACCTGTCGTGTCCGCGCAGGGCAGCCAACCGGCCAGAACCCCGCTGGACATCGCAGGAATCTGGCAGCAGGCGGAGAGCGACACGATGTTCAGGTGGACCGGGCCGAAGGAAGATCCTCCGCTGCAGCCATGGGCCCTGGAGGTGTACAAGAAGGCCCGTGGAGGCGCGCCGGCCGATCAGCGGGCTGCTGGCGGGCTCGATCCTGAAACGTATTGCCTGCCGTGGGGGACACCCCGACTGTGGACGTCGACCACGCCAATCATGATCGTTGAAGCGGCGGGGAAGACGATCATCATGAACACGACGTCCGTGAATCCCTTACCGCGCATCATCTACATGGATGGACGAGATCATCCCGAGGGGTATCCATCTGCGTTCAATGGGCACTCGATCGGCCGCTGGGACCGCGGCACATTTGTGATCGACACGATCGCGTTAGATCCTGTGACGTGGATAGACGATGCCGGGACGCCTCACACTGAGGCGCTGCATATCGTGGAGCATTTGCGGCGCGTGAATCTGACCACCCTTGAAGTGAGCGTCGACTTCGACGACCCCAAGACGTTTACCAAACGGTGGACAGGGGTGAAGAAAATCTTCAAGATGTATCCCGATTGGGAATACATCCCCGGCATTTCCTGCGAGGATCGCTTCAAGGCGGAGTTTGAAAAGAGGGCGGTGGAGAAAGGACTCGATCGTATCGTCGTCCCAAGATAGATCTGGCGCCAGGGCGGCTACGCTCCAAGGAGGATGTATGTCCGGCAGGCTCGTGCAGATATCCGGCGCCTCTCTCGTGTGTCTCGCTATCTCGTTCGCAGCCGGCGCCGATGCCTGGGCGCAGGCGACCGCACAGATCAGCGGCAGGGTCACGGACCAGTCAGCCGGGGTACTGCCGGGTGTGACCGTCACTGCGACGCAGACACAAACCGGCGTCGTCCGCAGCAGCGTGACCGATGAATCGGGCTCGTACGTCCTGCCGAACCTCCCGCTCGGTCCCTATCGCCTGGAAGTGTCGCTCTCGGGTTTTCGAACCTTCGCGCAGACCGGGATCGTGCTGCAGGTCAACGCGAGCCCTGTCATCGACGTCGTCCTCGAGGTCGGTCAGCTCGCTGAGAGCGTGTCGGTCGAGGCCAACGCCGCGATGGTGGAGACGCGCAGCCCGGGCGTGAGCCAGGTGATCGAGAACGCGCGCATCCTCGAGCTCCCATTGAACGGCCGGCAGGTCACCGACCTGATTACGCTGGGCGGCGGGGCCACTCAGGTCGGCGTATCGAGCAACCAGAGCATGCCCGGCGGCGCGAGAATCTCGGTCGCGGGCGGACAGTCGTTCGCCCTGTCCTACACGCTCGACGGCGCCATGCACAACAACCCGTACGACGGGGCCAATCTGCCGCTGCCGTTTCCCGATGCGCTGCAGGAGATCGAAATCGCCTCGAGCGGCCTCTCGGCGTCCAACAGCATGAAATCGGGCGGCGCGGTCAACGCGGTCACCAAGGCCGGAACGAATCAGCTCCACGGCAGCGGCTTCGAGTTCCTGCGCCATCACCGGTTCAACGCGGCGCCGTTCTTCGCGGCGGTGCCCGACACGCTCCGCCGAAATCAGTTCGGCGGCACGCTGGGCGGGCCGATCGCGAAGAACCGGTTGTTCTTCTTCGGCGCGTATCAGGGCACGATGGTCCGTTCCAATCCCGGCGACACGATTCGCTTCGTGCCCACGCGCGCGATGCTGGCGGGCGACTTCACCGCCGTCACCTCACCGGCGTGCAACGCCGGGCGGCAGATCGCGCTGCGCGCCCCCTTCGTGGACAACCGCGTCGACCCGAGCCAGTTCAGCCGCGCGGCGCTCAACATCTCGGCGAAGCTGCCGGCGGCGCAGAATGACTGCGGCCGAATTACCTACGGCGTCCCGACGCAGACCAACGAATCACAGTCGCTTGGAAAGGTGGACTACCAGCTCACACCGAACCACTCGCTGTTCGGCCGGTACATGGCGACGACCTACCTCCTGCCGCCGGCGTACCGGCTGGCACCCGACAACATCCTGGCGACGACCAACGCCGGCTTCGACAACCTGGCCCAGTCGGTCGCGCTCGGGGATACCCTGATTCTCGGCAACAGCACGGTCAACGCGGTGCGCGTGACCTTCAACCGGACGGCCATCGCGCGCATCCACGAACCCTTCTTCAACGCGCCGTCGGTCGGGATTGCCGTGCACAGCGCGTTGCCGGATTACATGGCGCTGGCCGTGACCGGCGGATTCAGTCTCGGTGGCCAGACGCAGAGCCTCGCCACCTTCTTCACCAACAGCTATCAGGTCAGCGACGACCTGAATCTCGTCAGGGGCAATCACCAGTTCGCGCTCGGCGGGAACATCGCGTTGTGGACGGTCGATCAGTTCGCGTACCGGCAGGACACGGCGAACTTCGTGTTCAACGGACAGGCGCTGGGACTCGGCCTCGCGGACTTCCTGCTCGGGCGCGTCGGCACGTTCAATCAGGGTGCGCCCACCGCCTGGAGCTCGCGCCAGAACTACCTCGGCGTGTACGGGCAGGACACGTGGCGTGTGTCGCAGCGCCTGACGGTGAATCTTGGCGTTCGCTGGGAGCCATTCTTTCCACTGCACCTGACGAACGGAGCCGTGTACGGCTTCGACGTCGATCGGTTCCGGCGAGGGGTCAAGAGCACCACCATCCCGAACGCGCCCGCGGGTCTGTACTACCTTGGCGATCCAGGGTTCCCGAAGGGCGCGGCCATCAACAGGCAATGGAAGCAGATCGGTCCGCGCGTCGGGTTCGCCTGGGACCCGCGCGGCGACGGCCGCATGTCGGTGCGTGCCTATTACGGCCTCGCCTACGACTTCGGCGTGGCGCAGAATCTTGGGGGCAGCGCCAGCGCGCCGCCGAACGCGTTCTCCGTGCAGCTGTCGAGTCCTGCAGGCGGCCTGGACAATCCGTGGCTGGGCAATCCCAGCGGCAATCCGTTTCCGTACGTCGGGAGTCCCACCAACGCCGTGTTCGATCGATTCGGCACCTTCCTGCCTGTCGACGGATACAACATGCGGCCGCCGGAGGTGCACACGTGGAACCTCGGACTGCAGCGTCAATTCGGAACCAACCTGATGGTGGCGGCCACCTACATGGGCAACCAGGCGGCGCATCTGTGGGTCATGCGGCCGCTCAACCGGGCGGTCTACATCCCGGGCGGACCGTGCACGATCGCAGGGGTGACCTACAACCCGTGTTCGACGACGGCCAACACGAATCAGCGCCGCGCGTTGTTCCTCGAGAACCCAGCCGAAGGGCAGTTTTATGGCCTGCTCGACGTTCAGGAAGACGGCGGGACGTCGAGCTATCACGGCCTGCTGCTGTCGGCGCAGCGGCGCGCGGCGCGAGGCCTGACCCTCGGCACCAACTACACGTGGTCGCACTGCATCAGCGACAACACCAGCCTGGGCAACAACATCGGGGGCCTGGCGTTTACGTACCTCGATCTCAACAACCGGGCGTTCGACCGCGGCAATTGTGAGTCGGATCGCCGCCACAATCTCAACGTGACCGGCGTCGTCGAAACTCCGGCGTTTTCGGGCCGGGTACTGCGCACGATCGCGAGTGGGTGGCGAGTCGCCGGGATTTATCGCAACACGTCCGGCGGCTACATGACGATTCTCGGCGGTCAGGATCGGGCGCTCAGCGGCGTCGGCAATCAGCGGGCCGAGCAGGTTCTCGGAGACCCGTACCTCGATCGCGACGGACTGAATTTCCTGAACCCCGCCGCGTTCGTGCAGCCCGCGCTGGGCACCCTCGGCAACATGCGCCGCAATACCATCGAGGGGCCGGGAAACTGGCAAGTCGACACGGCGATCTCCCGCCTGTTCCCGATCGGAGCGACGCGGCTCGAGTTCCGTGTCGAGGCCTTCAACCTCACGAACCGGCTGATCCGGTTGAATCCGAACACGAATATCAGTCAGAACGTGTTCGGGCAGATTACAGCGGCCGGTGATCCGCGCATCATGCAGTTCGCCCTGAAGTATGTCTTTTAACCAGCCTTGACACGGTCGTCCGCGGCTCCTAACATTGCCGCGAACCCAAGAGGAGAAGCCATGAAACTCGCTGCTTCAGTGTTGTTGGCGGCCGTGATTCTGCTGTTTGCCATCCCCGTGTCGGCGCATCATTCGTTGAGCAGCTTCTGGGATACGGACAAGACCGCGAAGATTACCGGGATTGTCAAGGCCGTGAAGCTGGTCAACCCGCACGCCAGCATGATCGTGGAGGTGACCGATGCCAACGGCCAGAAGGCGGACTGGAGCATCGTCGCCCGGGGGAGCGTGTCGTTGCTGCGGCAACTGGGCTGGAAGGAAGACACCGTCACGCCCGGTATGAAAGTCACGGTCGAGGGCAGTCCCTCCCGGAACCCGGGTGCGCACGGCCTGGCGGCGGGCACGATCACCCGGCCCGATGGATCGGTCGTGGAGTTCGGCGCCATCCCTCGCGATCGCGATCAGAACTAATCGAGGACACCATGAGACGCCTGAGTGTAGTGATCGCCGCAGTTGTGGTCGGATGCGTGATGATGGCCGGCGGCCCGGATCTGTCCGCGCAGACCACCGTCTCGGATAACGCCCTGAAATTGATCGGGAACTGGACCAGGGATACCTCGGTGCCGAGAGGCGATTGCGGAGGGGCGAAAGACGAGCGTGGAAATCCGATCGAGGACTGCTCGACGCCGATGGGGAAGCTCCCCATGAACGATCGCGCACGCGCGTGGCTGAAGTACTACGACGAGCTCCAGTCACCGACACTAAACGAGTGCTCCGCGATTACGGTGCCGAACCTGTTGGGCGATGTCCGGCCGTTTGGCATTTCCTTCAAGACCGACAGCGTGGTCATCAACTACGAGCAGATGAACATCATCCGCCCGATCTGGATGGACGGACGAAAGCATCCGCCTGTGACCGACCTGTTTCAGCAGGGGCACGCGATCGGCCGCTGGGAGGGTGACGAACTGGTCGTGGAAACCACCAACTTCACGTTTGATCCCGAAGGCATCGACGATCACTACCACTTCCCCAGTTCGGTTCGAAAGAAGGTGACGGAACGCTACAAGATCGTCAAGCCTGATCTGATGACGATCAACATCACGCTCGACGATCCCGTCTTCATGACCAAGCCGTACACCTATGTTCACCAATGGAAGCGGCTGAACAAGCCGCTCGTGGGCTGGTGGGAGTGCGATCCGGACGTGACACGAACGGAAATGCAACTGACGGCTCCGGTCAAGTACCCCGGCAGCAAGAACTGATGAAACGCGGCTTGACGTTTCTCTTGTGCGGCGTGGCGCTATCGGTCGGCGGAGCCATGCCCGTGGCGCACGCTCAGGGCTCACGAGCGGCTGCGCAGGTCCATCTCGACAGGGCCAAGGCCGCGGCGTACCGGCCCGGACACCCGCTCATGGCGTTGTATGAGAATGTGTGCGCCCCGGCCATGTCGGCGCAGGGTCTGGCAGAACCAGGTCCCACCGACCAGGGGCAGGCTGCACCGCCGCTCGCAAACCGAAAGATTCCACCCCGTTCGGAGTGGTACTCGGAGGCGGCAAAAGTCTTCGACAACCTCTACTGGCTTGGCAGCCACGGTGACGCCGAGA
>WNGB01011630.1_pt1 | contig 14918 bp, 17 predicted proteins | sample 5400681 | NCBI WGS metagenome assembly WNGB01 (sample SAMN13153367, study PRJNA577476) | soil metagenome | isolation source: 115 cm soil or saprolite under grassland replicate 2 | place: USA:California | collected 2016-06-15
ACGTGATCGTGCTCGATCCGATGCTGGCCACGGGCAACTCGACCACCGCCGCGATCGAGACGATCAAGCGGGCCGGCGCCACGTCGATCGTGCTCGTCTCGATCATCGCCGCGCCGGAAGGCATCGAGCGCCTCACCTCGGCCCACCCGGACGTGCGCATCGTCGTCGCCGCGATCGACCGCGCGCTGAACGAGCGGGGCTTCATCGTCCCGGGGCTCGGGGACGCGGGCGACCGGCTCTACGGAACGAAGTAGCTCTCCGGGGCGGCGTTCCGCGCCGTCTTGCGAAATCCCAACGGCCTCCACGGCTCGAAACTGACAGGCGTCAGCGGCGTCTGACGCCCGTCAGGTCGTTCGGCCAGGCGACAAGGGCCGCGGGTCGAAGTACGCTTGACCGCAGCCAGATGCTGGACAAGCTCGCCGACACCCCTGATGTCCTCTACGGCGCGGCCGCGGCTCTCGTCGTCGTCATTCTGCTCACGCCGGCCGTCGGGGGAATGGCGCGCCTGCTGGGGGTCGTCGACCGGCCCGGCGTCCGGCGCCCACACGCCCACGCGGTACCCCGCCTGGGCGGCCTCGCCCTCTTCTTCGGGATCATGGTGCCGGCACTGGCCTTTCTCGACTTCACCAGGGAGACGAGGGGCATCCTGCTGGGCGCCGCGGTGGCGACCACGGTCGGGGCGGTGGACGACTTCCGGGGCCTGCGCTGGTGGGAGAAGCTCGGCGGCCAGCTGCTCGCGGCCTCGATCCCCGTGGCGTTCGGCATCTGGGTCGACCGCTTCACCTTCCCGGTCGTCGGGGTCCACACGCTGCCCGACTGGGTGGGCGTGCCCCTGACCGTGATCTGGATCGTCGCGATCATGAACATGGTCAACTTCCTGGATGGGCTCGACGGGCTGGCGGCTGGTGTCTGCGGCATCGCCGGCGTGACGTTCAGCGTCATTGCGCTCTCACTTGGAAAGCCGAATCCGGCGATCCTCTCGGCGATCGTCTTCGGGGCGTGCCTCGGCTTCCTGCGCCACAACTTCTACCCGGCCCGGATCTTCATGGGCGACTCGGGAGCCCTCCTGCTCGGCTTCGTGCTCGCGGCCGTCTCCGTTCAGGGCCTGCTCAAAACGGCCGCGACCGTGGCCCTGTTCCTTCCGCTGCTCGTGCTGGCAGTTCCCATCCTGGACACCGGGTTCGTGGTCGCGCGGCGGCTCAAGTACCGCCAGCCGATCACTGCTCCCGACCTCGAGCACCTGCACCACCGGTTCGTTCGCATCGGCTACTCGCAGCGGCGGGCGGCACTGACCATCTGGGCGTGGTGCGCGATCCTGGCCGCGGCGGCGCTCGCCACGCGATTCATCCCCTTCCGGGAGCACGGGCGCTGGCACCTCTGGCCCACGGTCGAGACGGCCGCGATCGGACTGCTCGCCGTCCTCGCCTCCCTGTACATGGTGTACCTGCTCGAGATCGTCAAGCTGGCCAATCCGCGAATCAGGAGACGGGAGCAGGCGGCCAGGACCGAGGCCCGCGCCCGCCGCACCGCCTAGGCTGGCGAGCGCCACAAACTCGCGCGTTTTCCTTTCAACAAGCGCGTTTTCGCGGTTACAAGCCCAGAGGGCTCTGGTATGCTCGCACCGATGGAGGGAGCGCCCCGCCAGAGCTTTCAGCCTGCTGGCGCAGGCGCCCTGCTCGCTTCGACGACGGCCGTCGCTATCGGCGTCGGCGCCTTGGTCGGCTGGGCGTCGGGCGCCCTTGGCTACGGGCTGCTCGTGGGCGCGCTCGTCGGCATTCCCGCAGGCGTCTTCGCCGTCTACCGCCGTTATAGGGGCGCTTTCTCGTGAGGAGCGAGATCCTGGCCTCGCCGAGGCCGGTGCCGAGCCGTCTCCTCCCCGCGGCCGGCGGTGTCCTCGTGCTCGGCATCGCGCTCGTCGTGTTCGTCGTGCTCGGCTGGGCGCTCGCGGGCTGGGCGCTCGGTGCGGTGCTCTGGGCCGGGCTCGAGGCTGTGGGTTTCCTGCTCGCCCGCGCTCGCAGGCAGACGTCCGGCGTCGCCTCCTCCGGAGTTCTCGCCTTCGGGCTGATGTTCAAGGCGACGATGGCACTCGCCGTCCTCGTGGCCGCCGCCTCGAGCAACCCCGATGTCGCCCTCGCCGCAGTCCTCGTCTTCGCTGCCGCGTACACCTTCGAGCTCGTTCTGTCCCTGGCCGCCTACTTCGGGCCTGAGCGATGAAGCGCCTCGTTCTCGGGCTCGCCGGGCTCGCGCTCCTGCTCCCGAACGCCGCCCTCGCCAAGGGGGAGTTCGATCCCTCCGAGGAGTGGAACCTCGACGAATGGGTGCCGATCCACCTCGGGCCGCTGAACCTGTCGATCAACAAGGCCGTCGCCTACCTCTGGCTCGGCGCGCTCCTGACGATCCTGCTCGGCATCGTGCTGATGCGCGTTCGCCTCGGGGTGAGGCCCGGCCGGCGGCAGACAGTCGGGGAGCAGATCTACGAGGTGGCCCAGGTGCAGGTGGCAGAGCAGGGGCTGCCGACGAAGGCGATCGGCCTCTGGTTCCCCTACGTGGCCTCCCTGATGCTTTTCATCTGGGTGGTCAACATGCTTGGCTTCATCCCGCTGCCGCTCTCCGACGAGAAGTTCCACGTCGGCGGCGTCGCTCTCCCGACCTTCGCCATCTTCGCCGCCACCTCGACCCTCTCCGTCACGCTCGCCCTGGCGCTGATGACCTGGGTCTTCACACACGTGGAGGGCATTCGCTGGAACGGGCCGGGCAAGTACTTCAAGAGCTGGATCCCCGACGTGCCCAAGGCCATGTACCCGCTGATCGTGCCACTCGAGATCCTGGGCCAGTTCATGCGGCTGATCTCGCTGTCCGTGCGTCTGTACGCGAACATGCTGGCCGGCCACATGCTGATCCTCACCTTCATCGGCCTCATCTTCGTGCTGGAGTCCGCGGTGCTGGCCGTGGTCGCCGTTCCCGCCGCGACCGCCTTCTACCTCTTCGAGGTCATCATCGTCGTCTCGATCCAGGCCTTCATCTTCGCCGCTCTGTCCGCCATCTACATCGGCTCGGCCATCGAGCCCGAACACTAGGAGGAACACGATCATGCTCAGTCTCCTCGCAGCCGCGACGGGCAACGTCGACGCCGGCAAGGCGATCGCCCTCGCGCTCGGCATCGGCCTTGGCGCGCTCGGCGCCGGGGTCGGCATCGGCAACATCTTCGGCTCGATGATCCAGGCGGTTGCCAGGCAGCCAGAGCTGCGCGGCGAGCTCCAGGGCATCCAGTGGCTCGGGTTTGCGCTGACCGAGGCGGTCGTCTTCTACGGCCTGATCGGCGGTTTGCTCGCGTACGTCCTGATCTGATGCCGGGAGCAAGTCTCATCCTGGCCTCCTCCGGGCTGATCAAGGTCGTGCCCGGGCTGATGATCTGGACGCTGGTTGCGTTTGGGCTCACGTTCTGGGTGCTGAAGCGCTACGCGTTCGGCCCGATCCAGAAGGCGATCGACGAGCGTCGCGAGCGCATCCGCCAGGCGCTCGAGGAGGCCGACAAGGCTCGCGAGGAAGCACGGAAGCAGCTCGAAGAGCATCGTGCGCTGCTGGGCCGGGCCCGGAAGGACGCCGAGGAGATCCTCGCCGAGGCGCGGCGCGTCGCCGAGGCCCAGCGCGAGCGGGTCAAGGAAGAGACCGACGCGGATCGCCAGCGGCGGCTGGAGGAGACGCGGCGCGAGATCGAGGCGGAGACGCGTCGGGCGCTCGAGCAGATCCGAGCGGAGGTGGCCGAGCTGACGCTCGTGGCTGCGGAGAAGGTGACGCGCAAGTCCCTCGACGACGCCGACCATCGCCGCCTGATCGAGGAGGCCGTCCGTGATCTCGACTTCTCCGTCCTGGAGCGCTGATGTCGGTCGTCCACCGTGTGTACGCCCGCGCCCTCTTCGAGGCGGCCAAGGAGCGTGGCAGGCTCCGCGAGGTCGACGAGGAGCTGACCATGTTCCTCGAATCGGTCCAGCAGGTTCCTCAGCTGGCCGCGGTGCTCGAGAACCCGGAGCTCGACTCCAATGCCAAGGCGGAGCTCGTCGGAGCCGTGCTCGAGGGAGCCGACGAGCTCGTGCGGAACGTCGTGCAGCTCGCGATCGAGAAAGGTCGCGGACGCGAGCTGCAGGACATCGCCTATGCCTACAACGATCTCCTGAAGGAGGAGCTCGGCTTCCTCAAGGTCGACCTCGTCACGGCGGTGCACCTCTCCCCGGAGGAAGCGCGCCCGATCGTCGAGCAGATCGGCCGGGCCACCGGAAGGACGGTCGAGGCGAGCATGACGGTCGATCCGGATCTGATCGGAGGTGTCGTGCTGCAGGCCGGCTCGATGCGAGTGGACGCCAGCATCCGGGGACGCCTGGAACGCCTTCGGCACGAGCTGGCCTCACGCGCGTGAGGCCGGGACGCGTGTCAGGTCCTGAGGAGGGTGACGGTCCCGTGCCAGGCCAACGTGTCGTGGCAGTCGTCCGTCACCTGCGTGCCTTCGTACGGCGCAGGGTGCGTGCTGCAGTTGAGCTCGGACGTGGTGCCCAGCTTCACCGACATGGCCTTCCCCGGCTTGAGCTTGGCCAGCTTCGCGAGGTCCACCCTGGCCTTCGCCAGCAGCTCGTGCCCGCGCAGGACGAGCGAGCACGCCGTCGGACTCTCCAGGGTCGGCGCCGGCGCGTGCAGCACGAGGACCGCGCTCCCCGGCTTCCCGCGTACGACGGCGAGCGAGCCGGCACCCGAGAACTGCAGGGCCTGCGCACAGGTGATCGTCTGCACCCAGCCGGGCGGGACGTCGTCGCTGCCGCAGTCTCCGCGAACCTCGGGGCCGGACGCAGTGCCGGCCGCGGTCGTCTGCACGCTGGAGAGCGTGCGGCCGGAGGGCTTCGCGAGCCGGGCGAGCCCGAGCGTCGGGAACGACGTCGCCCAGCGGAAGCTCGCCGTCTGCTTGACGAGCTTGTCGTAGTAGCACTCCTGGTCGGACTGGAAGATCCACTGCTTGTAGTCGTCCAGCGTCTGGTGGCCCTCGCCGGAGAACGCGATCCGAACCGAGCCCCGCAACGCGGCGGGCGAGGGAGGCTTGGCGGTCGACGCGGCGGCGTGAGTGGCCAGCGCCGCAGCTGCGACGGCCGTCGCAGCCAGTCCCAGCCGAGCTCTCGTCATCGATCACACGTTAGCCTGTCGCGGCGTCCGGCGCTCGCGTCGTCTGCCCTTTCCCTCCGCCACTGACGAAGGAGCCCCCGTGAAGCTACGACCAGAAGAGATCACCTCCATCCTCAAGCAGCGCATCGAGGAGTATTCGGTCGAGACGGACCTGGCCGAGGTCGGCACCGTGCTCCAGGTCGGAGACGGGATCGCCCGCCTCTACGGCCTCGAGAGCGCGGTCTCCATGGAGATGCTGGACCTCGAGCACGGCGTGACGGGCCTTGCCTTCAACCTCGAGGAGGACAACGTCGGCGCCGCCCTCTTCGGCGAATGGGACAAGGTGAAGGAGGGCGAGCCCGCGCGGCGGACCGGACGGGTGGCGAGCGTCCCCGTGGGGGAGGAGCTGATCGGGCGGATCGTCGACCCGCTCGGGAACCCGCTCGACGGCGGACCGCCGATCCAGACGAGCGAGCGCCGTGCGCTCGAGTTCAAGGCGCCAGGAGTGGTCGAACGCCAGCCGGTGAAGGAGCCCCTGCAGACAGGTCTGAAGGCGATCGACTCGCTGATCCCGATCGGGCGCGGGCAGCGCGAGCTGATCCTCGGCGACCGCTCGACTGGCAAGACCGCGATCCTGGTCGACACGATCCTCAACCAGCGCGGCGAGGACCTGATCTGCATCTACGTCGCGATCGGGCAGAAGGCGTCCTCGGTCCTGCAGGTCCACGAGCGCCTGAAGGACGCGGGCGCGATGGACTACACGGTGATCGTCTCCGCGGCGGCCAACGAGGCCGCGCCGATCAAGTGGATGGCGCCGTACGCGGGCTGCTCGATGGGCGAGTACTTCATGTTCGACGGCAAGCACGCCCTATGCGTGTACGACGACCTCTCCAAGCACGCCGACGCATACCGGCAGATGTCGCTGCTTCTGCGACGTCCGCCTGGACGCGAGGCGTTCCCCGGCGACGTCTTCTACCTGCACTCGCGGCTGCTCGAGCGCGCGTGCAAGCTGTCCGACGACCTCGGCGGCGGCTCGCTGACCGCGCTGCCGATCATCGAGACGCAGGCGGGCGATGTGTCCGCCTACATCCCCACGAACGTGATCTCGATCACCGACGGCCAGATCTTCCTCGAGTCGGAGCTCTTCTTCTCCGGAGTGCGCCCCGCGATCAACGTCGGCATCTCCGTCTCGCGCGTGGGCGGCAACGCGCAGGTGAAGGCGATGCGCCAGGTCGCCGGCCGCCTGAAGCTCGAGCTCGCCCAGTACCGCGAGCTGGAGGCGTTCGCGCAGTTCGGCTCCGAGCTGGACAAGGCCACCAGGGACACGCTCGCCCGGGGCGAGCGAATGGTGGCGACGCTCAACCAGCCGCAATACCGTCCCTGGCCCCTGGAGGAGCAAGTGGTGGCGATCTTCGCCGGCGTCAACGGCTACCTCGACGGGGTCCCGGTCGCAGACGTCCCGCGATTCCAGGACGAGCTGCGCGAGCACCTGCAGGCCGAGAAGTCCGTCTACGCCGGGATCCGCGAGCAGAGGGAGCTCTCGGACGAGCTGCAGGAGACGCTGCACGCCGAGGTCAAGAAGGCGCTGAACGCGTTCGCGCCCTCGACGGAGACGGCGGCGGCGTAGCCGAGTCTCGTGCCCCTCCAGGCAATACACGCCATCGTTCCCGGCGGCTGCAAAGCGTCGCCCTGCTGTGTCCTCGGTCGCGCCCATATGCCCGATATGGGCGCTCCCTGCGTCCTGGCAGCGCTCGCTTTTCGCGCGCCGGAAACGGGGGAGCATTACCTGGAGGGGCACTAATGGCCACCGTCCAGGACCTGCGCCGGCGGATCCGCTCCGTCCGCAATACGCGCAAGATCACCAAGGCGATGGAGCTGGTCGCGAGCGCGCGCCTGCGGCGGGCTCAGGCGCGCATCGAGTCGATGCGACCGTATGCGGACCGGATGATGGAGCTGATGATCGGCACCGCCCGCGCGGCGGCATCGGTGCACGGGTTGCCGCTCCTGCAGCGCCGCGACGAGCGGACCGTAGCGATCCTGCCGCTGACGGGCGACCGAGGCTTGGCCGGCGCCTTCAACGCGCAGATCCTCCGGCACGCGCTCGCCCTCGGCCGCCAGCTCCGGGACGAGGGCAAGCAGGTGCGCTGGCTTGCCGCGGGCCGCAAGGGCGTCTCGACGCTTCGCTTCCGGCGCTTCGAGATCACCCAGGCCTGGACGGGCTTCAGCGACCGGCCGGCCTACGCGGACGCCCAGGCGATCTCGCACCGCCTGATCGAGCTCTACTCGACGGAGGAGATCGACCGCGCGGTGGTGGTCTACAACCACTTCGTCTCGCCGCTCGTCCAGCAGGTCGTCGAGCAGGACGTGCTGCCGGTCCCGGAGCACGTCCTCCATGCCGGCGAGGCCGAAGAGGCGCTCGAGCGGGCGCTGCTCGGGGACGTCATCTACGAGCCCGAGCCCGAGGAGATCCTCTCCCGGCTCCTACCCGTCTACGTGGAGACGGAGATCTACCGCGCGCTGCTCGAGTCGGCGGCCTCGGAGCAGGGCGCTCGCATGACCGCCATGCGCAACGCCTCGAAGAACGCCGCCGAGCTCATCGATGACCTTACGCTGGCCATGAACCGTGCCCGGCAGGCGGAGATCACCCAGGAGATCCTTGAGGTCGTCGCGGGCGCGGACGCGCTGACGCAGTAGCGCACTAACAAACCGGTGCCTCCCCGAGTCTCATTGACGAAGCGCCAGACCATGGCGCTATGCTTCCCCAACCGACATGGCGACCAAAGATCGCGACGTTCTCTCCTCGGCCGGCGGTCTCGCCAGCACGGTTGCGGTCGAGACGCACGGCGAGCTCGGCGAAACCGAGCAGATCGTCGCGCGGAGCTACTGGGAGAACGTCTGGCGCCGCTTCAGGCGAGACAAGGTCGCGATCGCGGGCGGGATCTTCATCGTCCTCCTGATTCTTGCGGCCTTCGTGGGCGCGCCGATCGCGCAGAGCCTGCTGGGTCACAGCCCGAACGACCAGTTCCCGGGCGGGGTCAGCGAACAGGGCAACGGCCCGCCGGTCGGGCCGTGGACACACATCGGGACCGAGCCCTATCCAGGAGCCACCGGCCACTTCGGATCGACGCTGTACATCCTCGGGGCCGATGGGCCCCTCGGTCGCGACGAGTTCCTGCGCATCCTCTACGGCGCGCAGGTCTCGCTCGAGGTCGCAGTCGGAGCGACCCTGGTGGCCATGATCGTCGGGGTCCTCCTGGGCGCGATGGCCGGCTATTTCAAGGGCTGGATCGACACCGTGATCTCGCGCCTAACGGAGATCACGATGGCGTTCCCGTACCTGCTCTTCGTCATCGCCCTCGCCAGCACGGTCGGGCCGCGGCTCGACGGCGTCACCTTCGGCGTCCTCGGGAGGGGCGTGGTCACGCTCATCGTGGTGCTGGGCATCTTCTCCTGGTTCTATCCGGCTCGCATCATCCGCGCGCAGGTGCTGTCGCTGCGCGAGAAGGAGTTCGTCGAGGCGGCCAGGATGGTCGGCGCCAGCGACATGCGCATCATCCGCTCGCACCTGCTTCCACATCTGGTGGCGCCGATCATCGTCTACTCGACGCTGATCGTCGCCCAGTTCGTGCTGGCCGAGGCCGGGCTCTCCTACCTCGGCCTGGGCATCAAGCTTCCGACGGCCAGCTGGGGCAACCTGCTCGCGACGGCGCCCGACTACTACACCATCCAGCCCTGGCTGATGATCTGGCCCGGGCTCGCCGTGCTGTTGACGACGCTGGCCTTCAACCTGCTCGGCGACGGCCTGCGCGACGCGTTCGATCCCCGCTCGACCTGAGCGTTCCCGCGCGCCGTCTGCGCCAGGGCCGCCACCACGCGCGCCGCGACTAACTAATATCCCCGCTCCTCGTCTCAGAGGCCGAGGATGCGTTCAGCAACCGGCGGAGCTGTCGCCGGTCGAAATGCAGGAAAGGAGTGTGTATGAAGAGGAAGCTCTGGCTTTCGTTCGCCATGCTGGCGATCGGCGCGGGCCTTCTCGTCGCCGCGGGTCTTGCGAGCCCGGCGTCGAGCGGGAACGCGAAGGCAGGAACCGCGACCGCCAAGAAAGGTGGGACCCTGCGGCTCTCCAAGAGCACCGACATCGACTACGTCGATCCGGCCCTCGCGTACTTCACGGATTCGTGGGAGCTCGAGTACATCACTGGTGCAAAGCTCTTCAACTATCCGGACAAGGCGGGTGCCGCTGGTGCTCAGGTCGTTCCTGAAATCGTCCAGTCGTACAAGATCTCCAAGGACGGCAAGACGTACACGTTCGTCCTGAAGAAGACCTTCAAGTACAACACGGGCAAGACCATCGGCCCGGCGGACTTCGCGAATGCGTTCAACCGTGACGCCGATCCGAAGATGCAGTCGCCGGCCACGGCCTACATGCATGAGATCGTCGGCGCGGACGCCGTCATCGACGGGAAGGGGAAGTCGATCTCGGGCATCAAGGTCAAGGGCAACACCCTCACCATCAAGCTGACCAAGTCGCTGCCCGATTTCCTGTCGCGGCTGACGATGCCGTTCTTCTTGCCGCTCCCGCCGGGGACGCCGCATGATCCGGACGGGATCAACAACCCGCCCGGTTCGGGGCCCTACTACATCGCCTCGCGCCAGGTCAACCGGCAGATCATCATCAAGCAGAACCCGAACTACAAGGGCAACCGCCCGCACAACGTGTCGCAGATCACGTGGACGATCGGCCCGACGCTCGAGGCCTGCCGGCTCGAGACCGAGCAGAACCAGATCGACTACTGCGTCGACGGCGTCCCGCCGGCGTCCTACAAGGACATCGCGGACAAGTACGGCATCAAGGGCGCCACCGGCAACGGGCAGTTCTTCTTCAACACGTTGCTCGGCACGAGCTACTTCGCGCTGAACAACGACCGGCCGGCCTTCAAGGGCAACCTTGCGTTTCGCAAGGCCGTGAACTACGCGATCGACCGGCCGGCGCTGGTCCGTACAGGCGGCTACCTCGGTGGAAAGCGCACCGACCAGATCCTCCCGCCGAGCATGACGACGAACGCGGACATCTACCCGGTCAAGGGCGCCAACCCGACCGCGGCGAAGAAGCTCGCGGCAGGGCATATGCCCCCGGGGAACAAGCTCGTCCTGTACACGGCGAACCGAGGGGCCCGCGTCATCAGGGCGCAGGTCTTCCAGTTCAACATGAAGCAGATCGGTATCGACGTCGACGTCCAGCAGTTCGCACGGGCTGTCGAGCACGCGAAGTGCGGCGTCCGGAACGAGCCGTTCGACGTCTGCGACGAGGGTTGGATCGTCGACTACGCCGATCCGGTCACCTTCTTCGAGCCGCTGCTGCTCGGGACGAACATCCACGACACGGAGAACACGAACGAGGCCTACTTCAACAGTCCCAAGTGGAACAAGGCCATCCAGGCCGCAGGGCGCCTGACCGGTCCTGCTCGCATCGCCAACTACAAGAAGCTCGACATCAACATCACGAGGCAGGCCGCTCCGTGGGCCTCCTTCCTGAACCTCACCCAGCGTGACTTCGTCTCGAAGAGCACGGGGTGCTACCTCTACCACCCGGTCTTCCTGATGGACTGGGCAGCAGCCTGCAAGAAGTAGTTCGAGAAGTACGTGGAGCGAGGCGCCGGGCTCGGCCCGGCGTCTCGCATCCGCTAGAGTCTGACCCCGGAGGACGGCGAGGCCTGTGATCCGCTACATCATCAGAAGGCTTCTATGGGCGGTGGTGCTGTTCTTCGCCGTCACCATCGTCACCTACATCATCTTCTTCGTCGTCCCCGTGGACCCGGCGTTCGAGCTGTGCGGCAAGTCCTGCGCACCGGACGACATCAAGCGGGTCAAGCACTACTGGCATCTCGACAGGCCGGTGCCGGTGCAGTACGGCTACTTCGTCAAGCGCCTGGTCGTGAACCAGTCGCTCGGACGGTCGTTCGCCAATCGCCAGGACGTGAATCAGATCATCGCCCAGGCGGCGCCCGTCACCGCCTCCCTCGTGCTCGGCGGAGCGATCCTGTGGATGCTGATCGCCATTCCGCTCGGGATCCTCTCGGCCCTGCGGCCGCGCTCGCTCTTAGACAGGACGTCGATGACCTTCGTCCTGATCGGCATCTCGGCGCACCCGGTCTGGATTGGGCTGATCTTCGCGTTCCTGTTCGGCTTCAAGCTGGGCTGGTTCCCGATCACCGGCTATTGCGACGTCTTCTATCCCCCGTCTGGGACCTGCGGAGGACCCGTGCAGTGGATGTACCACCTGGTCCTGCCGTGGGCCACTTTCGCCATCCTCTTCGCGGCGCTCTACGTGCGCATGATCCGCGCGAACGTGATCGAGACCATGAACGAGGACTACGTGCGCACGGCGCGCGCCAAGGGCGCACCGGAGCACACCGTGCTCCGCTCGCACATTCTCCGCAACGCGATGCTGCCGGTGGTGACGATGCTCGGCATGGACATCGGCGTGGCACTGGGCGGCGCGATCTTCACCGAATCCGTCTACGCGCTGCCCGGCCTCGGGAAGCGGACGCTCCAGGCGCTGGAAACGTTCGACTTACCCACCATCATGGGGGTGGTCGTCTTCGTGACCATCGTCATCATCGCCTTCAACCTGATCGTCGACCTTCTCTACGCGTGGATCGATCCCAGGATCCGGCTCGCGTAGCCGACATCTCCCTGCTCTGACATGGCACTCCTCGAGGTCAAGGACCTGAAGACGTACTTCAAGACCGAAGACGGCATCGTCAAGGCCGTCGACGGCGTCACGTTCTCGGTCGAGAAGGGGCAGACGCTCGGCATCGTGGGTGAGTCCGGCTGTGGCAAGAGCGTCACCTGCCTGACGATCATGGGACTCAACGCGAAGCGCAACACGAATCCCGTGCACACGATCGGCCGCCAGCTCGTCGAGGCTGTCCTCATCCACCACGACGACGTCACCAAGTCGCAGGCGAAGGCCAGGGCGCTCGAGCTGCTCAAGGCCGTCGGGATCCCGCGCGCGGAACGCCGGGTCGACGATTACCCCCATCAGTTCTCGGGCGGTATGCGTCAGCGCGTGATGATCGCCATGGCCCTGATCAACAACCCCGACCTGCTGATCGCGGACGAGCCGACGACTGCGCTCGACGTGACCACGCAGGCGCAGATCCTGAGCCTGATGAATAAGCTCCAGCAGGACTTCGGCAGCGCGATCATCATGATCACGCACGATCTGGGCGTGGTCGCAGAGACCGCAGACGACGTGGTGGTCATGTACGCCGCCCGCATCCAGGAAGAGGCCGAGGTCGGGGGCGTGTTCACCCGGCCGCAGCACCCCTACACGTGGGGGCTGCTGGGCTCTCTCCCCCGGCTCGACCAGAACGTCGAGCGACTGGTGCAGATCCCGGGCCAGCCGCCCTCCCTGCTCTTCCCGCCTCGTGGGTGTCGCTTCAACCCACGCTGCCCCTACGTGATGAACATCTGCAAGGAAGTCGAGCCCGAGCTCGAGCCGGCCCCGGGCAACGAGGAGCACCGCTCTCGCTGCCATCTCGGGCAGGACGTACGCGAACGCGAGGTCTCGAAGCTCCTGTCGGGCATGATGGCAGAGGCCTTATGACGAGGACTGGCCTGTGAGCGCCAACGACCGGGTCGCGATCCAGCCCGATGGGCAGCTGGTCGGTGCCCGGGGAGACGAGCTGCTCGTGGTCGAGAACGTGACCAAGTACTTCCCGGTCACACGCGGGATCATCTTCCAGAAGCAAATCGGCGCCGTGAAGGCGGTCGACGGCGTCAGCTTCACCGTACGCGAGGGCGAGACCCTGGGCGTCGTCGGCGAGTCGGGGTGCGGCAAGTCGACGATGGCGCGCTGCATCATGCGGCTGCTCGACCCGACCTCGGGGCGGATCGTCTTCCGGGGCCGCGACATCACGAAGCTCTCGCGCGCCGCGATGCGACCAGTCCGCCGCGAGATGATGATGGTCTTCCAGGACCCCTACGCGTCGCTCAACGTGCGCAAGCGGGTCGGGTTCATCATCGCCGAGGCCCTCGAGGTGCACAAGCTCGGCACCGACGCCGAGATCAAGCGCCGGGTGCAGGAGCTGCTCGAGGTCGTCGGCCTCAATCCCGAGCACTACAACCGCTTCCCGCACGAGTTCTCGGGCGGCCAGCGGCAGCGCATCGGAGTGGCCCGGGCGCTGGCCGTCAACCCCAAGCTGATCGTCTGCGACGAGCCGGTCTCGGCCCTGGACGTGTCCGTGCAGGCCCAGATCCTGAACCTGCTCAAGGACCTCCAGCGCGATTTCGGGCTGACCTACGTCTTCATCGCCCACGACCTCAACGTCGTTCGCCACATCTCCGACCGGGTGATGGTCATGTATCTCGGCAAGGCCGTGGAGGTGGCGTCGCGCGACCAGCTCTACGTCGCGCCGAAACACCCCTATACCGGCGCCCTGATGTCGGCCGTTCCGATCCCGAACCCCGAGCTCGGCCGGGCCCGGAAGCAGATCGTGCTGGAGGGCGACGTCCCGAGCCCGATCAATCCACCGAGCGCGTGCCGCTTCCATCCGCGCTGCCCGCGCTTCGTCCAGGGGCACTGCGACGTCGAGGAGCCGCTGCTCGAGTCGTTCGAGACCGGGCACTTTGCCGCGTGCCACTACCCGCTGGAGCGCTGGCCGCTCTCGGAGGAGGAGTTCCGACGGCCCAAGGCTCCTCCGCGCGTTCCCGCTGAGACCGCGGCCGAGTAACCGTCCGTGCTGGCCGCGGCGGCACGCCGCTTTTTCGTCCTCTTCGTCGCCATCTCTCTGGGCACGGTCGTCCTCTCCCTGGCGCTCGGAGGGCTGGCGGGCGCAGCTCTCGACCGCTCGATCTCACTCGGGCTGTACCTCGTGGGCTCGTTCCTGCTCGTCGGCGGCTTCTTCGTCGGCAACCGGGGACCGCTCAGGAGCATCGGCGACCGTGGCCTGTTCTCGGCGTTCGGCAGGAAGGGTGTCCGGCCGGCGACGCCCGAGGAGCGCCGCGAGGAGGTGAACGCGTCCGTCATCTACATCACGGTCGGCCTCCTGCTGATCGTCGTCGGCGTCGCCGTCGACAGCAGGTCCAGCCTCTGGTAACTAACTCCGAGGCCCGCGCGCCGTCAAACCTCAAAGATGACCGAACCTCGGCCGAAAAGCTGCGACCGCGCCCGCCTCTGGGTCTCGCTCGCCCTCGATGACGAACTCTCCGACTTCGAGGACAGACTGCTCGACGCTCACCTGGAGCGCTGCCCCGAGTGCCGCGAGTACGAGAGCGGGGTCCGGGTCGCCACGGCCGCGCTGCGCGCCGAGCCGCTGGTCGCGAACGGACGTCAGATCGTGCTCCCGCGTCAACGCCCGGCCCTGGGTGTCACACGACTGGCAGCCTCGGCCGCCGCGGCGGCGCTGGTCGCCGTCGGGGTTACCGGCTTCTTCACCGTCTCGGGCCAGAACCAGCGGCCCAACTTCCTGGAGAGGGTCGGCCATTCGCAGGACGCCGAGGCCGCCGATCTGCGCGCCCTCCGTCGCTCCGAGATCGCCAGCCAGCGTCAGTCGTTGAGGCCGGAGCACGTCCAGGCCGTCCGACCGGACAAGGTTTAGTTGCCGCGGGAAGTGCGATTCGCTTACGCGTCGCACTTATCTGAAGCAGGGCCAGGGCGAAGCGCGGCGGCGAGTGGTTACGGATGGTGAGGGTGTGGCTGTGCCCGGTCCCTGCGCGGACGCCCGGACTTATCTGGGTGCGCGACCGTTCGGTCGGCGACGGGATGG
>WNGB01014214.1_pt1 | contig 14915 bp, 16 predicted proteins | sample 5400681 | NCBI WGS metagenome assembly WNGB01 (sample SAMN13153367, study PRJNA577476) | soil metagenome | isolation source: 115 cm soil or saprolite under grassland replicate 2 | place: USA:California | collected 2016-06-15
GTTCGAGGAATAGGACGCCTTGATCAGCGCCTCGCCCATCTCCTCGGCGATGGAGACCAGCGCGCTGCCGATGACCTCCAGGGTGATCCTGTCCATGCTCAGGCCACCTCGATGAGGAGGTTGGCGCGCTCGTCGACGATCGCGTGCTGGCCCGGAAGCACGACCGTGGTCGAGTCCATCTGCTCGACGATCGCCGGGCCGTCCAGGCGATGGCCGGCGAGGAGTCGCTCGCGCCGGTAGATCGGCGTGGGGACGAAATCGGCGACGTCCTCGAAGTAGACGGCCCGCTCGCCGGTCCGGGCCTTCGCCGGATCGGGATGGTCGGCGCGCGCCAGCGGCGGAAGCGTCAGGGGGTCGGGCGCGCCGAGCGCCGTGAGGCGGACGTTGACGATCTGGATCGGCTCATCCGGCGCGGCGTAGCCGTACACGCGCTCGTGCCGGGCGACGAATGCCCGGCGCAAGGCGTCGCCGTCGCCCGACCACAGCTCGTCCGGCGCGTCGACGGCCAGCTCGAAGTTCTGTCCGAGGTAGCGCATGTCGAACGCGCGCACGAGCCGCCGGCGCTCCGGGGGGACGGCCTCGCGGTCGAGGCCGGCGGTCGCCTCGGCCTCGAGCTCGCCGAAGACCTGCGCGAGCTCCGAGAGCGCGAGCGAGGAGAGCAGCCCCACCCGCGTGCGCACGAGATCGAGCCGGAGCGGCTCGACGAGCAGGCCGAGCGCACAGAGAATCCCCGGCGCCGGCGGTATCAGCACCCGGCGGATACCCAGATCGCGCGCGAGGGTGGCGGCGTGAAGCGGGCCGGCGCCGCCGAAGGCCACCATCGTGTACTGTCGCGGGTCGTAGCCCTTGCGGACCGACACGACACGGATGGCGCCCAGCATGTTGGTGGCGACGACCGAGAGCACGCCGCGGGCGGCCTGCATCGGCGACAGCCCGAGCTCGCCGCCGAGCGCCTCCAGCGCCGCCTGCGCCAGGTCGGAGCGAAGCTCCATGCGTCCGTCGAGCAGATGCGTGGCGCTCAGGCGGCCGAGCACCACGTTCGCGTCGGTCACGGTGGGACGCTTGCCTCCGCGGCCGTAGCACGCCGGCCCCGGGGAGGCGCCCGCGCTCTCGGGCCCGACCTTCAACGCGCCGCCCGAGTCCATCCAGGCGATGGAGCCGCCGCCCGCGCCGACGCTCTCGATCTCGAGCGCGGGAATCCGAACGGGATACCCGCCGATGGCGCGCTCGCTCACCAGGATCGGCTGGCCGCCCTCCACCCGTGCCACGTCGGTCGACGTCCCGCCCATGTCGAAGGTGATCAGCGAGCCGACGCCGGCGCCGCGCGCAACCCAGGCGGCGCCGCTCACACCCGCGCTCGGACCCGACAGCAACGTCCGCACCGGCCGCTCCGCCGCCGCGGTGGCCGAGATGACGCCTCCATTCGACTGGTTGATGTAGGGCGTGGCCGCGAGCCCCAGCCGGCCCACGTCGGCGTCGAAGCGGCGCACGTAGCGACTGATCAGCGGCCCGAGATACGCGTTGAGCACGGTCGTCGAGAGACGCTCGTACTCGCGGAACTCCGGGGAGACCTCCGCGGACAGGGAGACGTAGCACCCGGGCAGATGCTCGCGGATGATCGAGGCCGCCTGGCGCTCGTGGGTCGGGTCGAGGAAGCTGTACAGGAAGCAGATCGCGATGGCCTCGACCGGCCCGCCTCCGCTCACGTCATGGGCGAGCGACCGAACGGCCGCGGCCACGTCCTCGGGCCGCAGCTTTTCCAGCGCGCTCCCGTCGGCGAGGAGGCGCTCGTGGACCTCCCGCCGCAGGTCGCGTGGAACCAGCGGCACCGCCTTGTCGGCCTGCAGATCGTAGAGGTCGGGGCGCTTCTGGCGCGCGATCTCCAGCAGGTCGCGGAAGCCGCGCGTGGTGACGAGGGCGGTCCGCGCGCCCTTCTTCTCCAGCAGCGCGTTCGTCGCCACCGTGGTCCCGTGGGCGACGAAGACGACGGCCGCCGGCGCCACGCGGTCACGCTCGAGGATCTGGCGGATGCCGGCCAGAATGCCGTCGGCCGGATCGGCCGGGACCGACGGCAGCTTGAGCACCGTCAGTCGACCCGCGTCCTCGTCCCACAGGGCCACATCGGTGAAGGTCCCGCCGACGTCGACCCCGAGCTTGGCCCGCATGGCCGAAGTCTACCCGAGTGGCGCGATTCGCGGCGACGCCTCGCCTCCCGGAACTCGTTGCGCGTGGACGGCGGCGTCTCGCGACATCTGCAGCCCATCCTCGGCGCCCCACTTCGGGATGACGTGGAAATGCACGTGAAACACCGTCTGCCCGGCGAGCTCGCCGTTGTTGAGGAGCACGTTGAAGTCGTTCAGCTCGAAATCCCGGGCGATCTCCCGGATGGCCGAGGCCATCTGCGCCAGCTCTTGGTCGTCGACGTCGTGGAGCCGAGGCACGTGACGCCGCGGAAAGACGACACAGTGCCGCGACGACAGCGGCTCGAGATGATTGATGACCCCGAGCACGCGGTCCGTCTCGACGACGACCTCCACGGGGATCTGGCCGAGAACGACGGCGCACAGGAGGCACGCGGGTACGATGTGGGGCATCTCACCCTTGACAAGATACCGACGGCGCCCCTAGCCTCAATACGCGTTCCTGCGTATGCGCCGACTGCCCTCGGGAGATCTGGAGGCGTTGCTGGCGTTTGTCGGCGAGATCTATCGCTTTGGCGATCTCTCGACGTTCCGCCCGCGCATGGTGCGCTCCCTGCGCGCGCTCATTCCTTCCGATCAAGTGATGTGCGTCGAGATCGATCTCCGACGGCAGACCATGATCGGTGTCAGCGAGCCGGCGGACGCGCTCACGAGTGGTCCGGGGCTGAACTACCCGCGGCTCGTCGCCCAGTCCCCGCTCCTCAAGAGCTACAGCCGTGGTCGGGGATCCGCCGTGAAGCTCTCGGATTTCGTGACCCAGAGCGAACTGCGCCGCACGGAGATCTACAACGAGTACTTCCGGCACGTGGGCGCGAACCATCAGATCGCCAAGGGCCTTCCCGGCCCGCGCGGGCTCGTCACCGCGGTGTCGCTCGAGCGCAGCCGGATCGACTTCGGCGAGCGCGATCGCCTGATCCTCAATCTCCTGCGGCCGCACCTGAACCAGGGCTATCGGAATGCGGAGGCGCTCACGCGCCTGCGGGCCGACCTGGTGCTCGCCGAGCGGGGCATCGACGCGCTCTCCTGTGGCCTGGTGATGCTCACCGAGGACGGTCGGGCCCGATCGATGACGGGCCGGGCCCGCGAATGGCTGCTGGCCTACTTCGGCCGCGGGCGTGGTGGCGCGGCCGCGCTTCCCGAGCCCGTCGCCCACTGGCTCCATGGTCAGCGAGCCGGCAGCCACGCGGTGGACCGCGCGCCAACCCCGCTCATCGTCGAGCGCGACCGGTCCACCCTCGGCATTCGCTATCTACGGCATGGCGACGACGAGCTGCTCCTGCTGGAAGAGGCGCGCCGCGAGGTCGATCCGGTCGCGCTGGAATCGCTCGGGCTCAGCCGCCGCGAGGCCGAGGTGCTCGCCTGGATCACCGAGGGCAAGACGAACGGGGAGATCGGCACGATCCTCGGTACGAGCGTGCGGACGATCGACAAGCACGTCGAGCACATCCTCCGGAAGCTCGGCGTGGAGACGCGCACCGCCGCGGTCGCCCGCACCCGAGACCTGCTCCGGTCCTAGCCTGTCCCCGGCGCGGACCGGGAGCCGCGTGCCTCACGCTACCGCGCCGGTGGGACCGGGCCGATCCTTTCCCAGTACTGGAGGATTCGTCCGCTGCCGGCCTGTGTGTGTGGCGTCGACGATCTCGTAGATGCCGAGGGTGACCTGGCCGGCGTTGGTCCCGCCCGCGGCGACGGAGTCGACCTGCGGGGGAATCGGGTAGTGTCTCACTTCGAACCCTGACTGCCCGTTCGCCGGGCGGGAGAGACGGGTGGGCCTTCGGAAACCCGATCGGACCGGCTAGCAGTCCGCCTGAATGTCGGTAAACGGTACGCCTGTCACGACGTACGACGACGGGTTTCCGAAGGCCCACCCGTCTCTCCCGCCCTCCACGCGGCGCTCGGGCCGCGGAGTCGTGCAGCGAAGGACTCGCGTGGACTACCGACGATCACGGCCGACCTCAAGCCCGCGTGTCGTAGGAAGGTTGGGCGAGAGCCTCGCCACTCGAGTCCTAGATCCGACCTTGAGCACCGCGGAGAGAGCGAGGGCGGGCGGGGTGGGTGGGGCCTTGGGAAACCCGTCGTAGTACGTCGGGACAGGTGTACCGGCAACCGACAGGCGGGCGGTGGGCCAGACAGTCCGATCGGGTTTCCCAAGGCCCCACCCGCCCCACCCGCCCGGTGGATCGGCGGCGATTGGGTCGCCACAGTTTCGAACTGAGACACTACGTGGGGGCTTGGGGGGCGCGAGGCGCGCCCCCCAAGAGGTCAATGGGCTTCGCCGAAGCCGGCTGACGCGCCGATGCGTTCGTCGGCGCCGGGAATATAGCGACGCTCGAGCTCCTGGAAATGCGACACCCGCGCCATCACGTGGTGGCTCTCCGTCGGATGCCCGGCCTTCACCTGCTCCAGGGTCCACTGCGCCTGCTCCTGGTTCTTCACCAGATCCTCGAGCGCGTTCCACACCGCGAACATGCCGGCGTGCGCCGCGTAGAGCGTGATGAAGATGAACTTGTACCCGAGCTCTCCGAGCTCGCGGAACAGGAACGGGTTCGGATCGTTGCTCCACTTGAACGACGACGAGTAGTTGAAGGCCAGGGGTAGATCCGGATGCGTCTGACGCATCGCCCGGGCGAAGGCCACCGCGGGCTCGCGCCCGGCGTTCGAGAACTCCGACCACACCAGATCGACCCCGGCGTCGGCATAGGCGCGGCCCCGCCAGATCGCTTCCTCCAGGCTTCCGCCGACGGCCCCGTAGGCGTCCGTGCGCGCGATCAGCACGAAGTCGCGGTCGCGCCGGTTCCGCTCGTCCACCGCGGCCCGGAACTTCCCCAGCGCCTCCTCGCGGCTGACGATCGTCTTGCCCGCGATGTGACCGCACCGCTTCGGGAACCGCTGGTCCTCGAGGTGGATGCCCGCCACCCCCGTCTTGACGAACTCCGCCACCGTCCGCATCGTCGACAGCGCGTTGCCGTAGCCGTCGTCGGCGTCCGCGATCACGGGCAGGCCCGTCGCGCTGGCCACCATCGACGCCGTCCGCGACACCTCGGTCATCGTCAGCAGCCCCATGTCCGGCCATCCGTTGGCCATGGCCAGGGAGTATCCCGACAGGTAGATCGCCTTCATCCCCACCCGCTCGGCGATCTGCGCGTCCAGCGGCGAGTACACGCCGCCCGTGAACACGTACTCCTCGTCCTTGAGCAGCTCCCGGAATTTTCGGCCCATGCTTTCCACGGTGGCCTCCTCAGCGCGGGCGCGCGGCCGCCGCCACGGAGGCGGCGCACCACCCGCAATAGAGATTCGTGTCGATCTCGGTCGCGCAGCCCCGGCAGCACGCGGTGCCGCAATCGTGACAGACGTAGGCGCCGGGGCCCATCTCGCAGCTCTGGCAACAGCTGGTCGTCATCGGTCTCCTCCTCGCGGAACGATTGACACTGCCTGCCTTCACTGTGCCGGGCGCGCGATCACCCGCCAATTCGATTGTGTTTATCTCGGCGATAAGAATTTATAATCACGTGCAGGCCATTGATCAGTTGCAATGTTTTGCACAGGAGGCTCCGGGTGGAGATCGGTCAGGTCGAGGCGTTCCTGGCGGTGGGGACGTTCGGGGGGTTCCGGCGCGCCGCCGACTCGCTGCGGATCACCCAGCCCGCAGTGAGCGCACGCATCAAGGCCCTCGAGGACTCGCTGGGCGTCCGCCTCTTCGAGCGCGGGCCGAGGGGGTTCTCGCTGTCGCCGGCCGGCCGCGCGCTACGCCCGCACGCCGAGCAGCTCCTGCACGCCGCGGCGCTGGCCCGCCAGGCCGTGCACGATCTGCGACCGGCGAGCGGCGGCGCCGTCCAGATCGCCGCCGCGCTGTCGATCTGCACCTATCTCCTGCCGGACGTGCTCAAGCGCTTCCAGACGATGCACCCGAAGGTGATGATCACCGTGCGGTCGGGCCACTCGAAGGAGGTGCTGGAGATGGTGCTGAGCGGCGAGGCGGAGCTGGGGGTCGCGCGCTCGCTCCATCATCCGGGGGTGGAGACGGTCAGCTTGCGCGACGATCCGCTGATTCTCGTCGGGCGTGCCGCGCAGTGGCCCCCGCGAAGTCGCCGCGTGAAGCTCGAGGCCGTCGCCGACCGGCCGCTGATCCTCTTCGATCGCGGGTCGAGCGACTGGACGCTGAGCCATGGCCTCTTCCGGCGCGCCGGGCTCGTGCCCACCGTGGCCCTCGAGGTCGAGACGATCGAGACGGCCAAGCGGATGGTCGAGCGCGGGATCGGGCTCGCGTTCCTGCCCCATCTCGCCGTCGCTCGGGAAGTCCGGCGCGGCAGCCTCGTCGCCATCGACATCGTCGACGCCGAGCCGCTTGCCCGCAGCCTGGACGTCATCCACCCCCGCCAGCGCCCCTTGAGCGCGGAAGCGACGGCCCTCCTCCGCGCCCTCCGCGCCGCCGTCACCGCCGTCGAGATGACCGCCGCGAAGCGCCGGCGACCCCCTCGTAGCTAACAGAGGATCTATACAGGCCGGTCAAAACCGGTCAGATGCTAGGCGGCGACGAGTGACGACTGAGGCGTACTCCGAGTACGCCGCAGGGAGGAACGAGGAGCCAACGACGCAGATGACCGGTTTTCACCGGCCTTCAGTATCGGTGGAAGACGAGGCCGTCGAGGAGCTTCGGGTAGAAGTGCGTCGACTTCTGAGGCATGAGCTCGCCGCCCTGGACCACGGCCTGCAGCTCGGCCGGCGTGGTGGGGGCGATCAGGAACGCGGCCTGATAGCGGCCCGCGCGCGCGAGCTGAACGGCCTCGGCCTGGTCGGCCGTGTAGTCGACGTGGGTCCGCGCATCGAGCTTGGCGTCGGTGATCCCCAGCAGCGGACGGAGGAGCCCCTCGTGAAGGATCGAGACCGCCAGCTCGCGCCACGCCCGTGAGGTGCGGGCCGGCCAGGGCAGCGCGGCGAACGCCTCCTCGCGCAGCCGCAGGACGACCGCGCGAGGGCCGCTCACGATCCCGATGGCGCGGTTCTCGGGCTTGAACGTGAGCGGATCGTCGAGGGCGACCGCGTCGAACCACGGGGCGGCGCGTCGGACGAGGTCGTCGAGGCCGAAGGCCTCCACGTGATGGACGAGCCGGTGATTGGACAGGATCGTGAGCCCGGACGCCTCGAGGGCGAAGAAGGCCATCAGCTTGTCGCCGGCCTCCGGATGGCGCCGCGCGTACTCGACGGCGGTCTCGTAGCGGTGGTGGCCGTCGGCGATCATCGTCCACTTCGGCGCCATCAGGCCGACCACCTGCTCGATGACCTGCTCGTCGGTGATGCGCCAGAGGCGGTGGCCCTCGCCCTTGAGGTCGCGCGCTTCCGCCACGGGGTCACCGGCCGACGCCATCGCGGCGCGGAGCGTCCCCTCGGCGTCGCTCACGAGCATGAAGAGCAGTCCGATGTCGGCGCCGGTGGCCTCGAGCAGCCGCATGCGGTCCTGCTTGGGACCGGAGTGCGTGTGCTCGTGGGGAAGCACGACTCTGTCGCTGTAGTCCGTCAGCGCGCCGAGCGCGACGAATCCCGAGCGCGTGACGGACACGCCATCCACGGTGTAGCTCTGCTCGTAGGGGTAGATCGCCGGCCATTCCTCGCGCGCCCAGACGCCGTCGGCGACCCATCGATCGAGGACGTCCCGCGCCATCTGATACCGGTCGCGACCGGCCTCCGCGCGCGTCAGCGTGACGCGCACGATGTTGTCGGCGCTCAGCGCATACAGGCGCTCCTGAAGCTCCGGGGTGATCTGATCGTAGGGCGGGGCCGCCACGGCACTCACGTCCCGCTGCTGCCCGATGCGATACCGATATCCGCGGAAAGGCTTGATCTTCACGCGCTCCTCCCGGCACCATTCAGTATAGGGCGCGGTTGACGCCGGGGATCGAGCCTGATACTCCTAGGCCGACCGGAACCCGACGGCCGTCGTCCGGGTTTATGTTCCGATATCACTCGCACGAGGGAGGCCCCATGCGCACATCCTTGCTGCTCCGGAGTATCGTCGCCGCGGCGCTGATCAGCGTCGCGCTCGTCGGTGCGGCGAGCGCGCTGGAGGTCGGGCAGAAGGCGCCCGACTTCACGCTGACCGGTACCGACAACAAGCCGGTCAAGCTATCGGAGCTGACGGCCAAGGGTCCGGTCGTCATCTACACCTTCATCGCGGCCTTCACCCCGACCTGAACGAAGGAGCTGCAGGGCTTCGAGGCGGCGCTGCCGCAGTTCGAGGCCGCAGGTGCCCAGGTCGTGGGCATCAGCACGGATCACTACTTGGCCCTCGCCGCGTGGCAGAAGCAGATGAACAGCAAGCAGATGCTCCTCTCCGATTTCCGACGGCAGATGCTCCCCGTGTATGGCGCGATGCAGACCGACGAGAAGAGCCCGGTCTATCGCTACGCACGGCGCGCGTACTTCATCATCGACAAGACGGGGACCGTCAGATTCGTCAAGGTGATGGATAACCCGCTCGATCTCCTGGACGCCAACGAGGTGCTCCAGACCGTCAAGGCGCAGGCCTCGTGATTCGTCGCACCACCGTGGGCGGTGTGGCCCTGGCGCTGCTGATCGTCAGCGGCGCCGGGGCCGCCCCCGACTTCGCGAGCCTCCAGGTCCAGACGTACCAGCCGCCGAAGCCGGCGCCCGCGTTCTCGTTGCCGACGGTCGACGGCCGCACCGTCCGGCTCGAGGATCTGCGTGGGAAGGTCGTTCTGCTTTTCTTCTGGGCGACCTGGTGACCGGACTGCCGGGAGGAGTTACCTTCCGTCAATCGGCTGTACGGGGAGCTCAAGGGTAAAGGTCTCGAAGTCCTGCTGGTCAGCTTCCGCGAGAGTGCCGACACCGTGAAGAAGGCCACCCAGGAACGCGGCTACGCTGCGCCCGTGCTCCTCGATACCTCCGGTGACGTGACCGGCAAGCTCTACGGAGTCTGGGGCCCGCCCACCGCCTATCTCATCGATCGCCAAGGCCGCCTCCTCGGTCGCATCCAAGGCGCCCGCGACTGGTCCACCCCCGCCGCCCGCAATTTACTTCAATCCCTCGTTGAAGAGCCCTCTCCGAAGTAACGGAGAAATCTAGCGGAACTAATCACAGAAGCGAGCGGAAGCATCCGCAGCCGAGCGCGGGCTGTGCCCGCGCAATCCTGTCTCTCTGGGGGAGGCAGGCCGAAGAGCGCGCCGTCAGGCGCGCTCTCGGCCGTCGGAAGGGGCGTGAGCCCCCCTCCGAGCTACTTACCAGCGATTCCCGCGAGAGCCGCCGCCGGGACCACCGCCACCCGGACGGCCGCCCCCGCCACCACCGAAGCCACCGCGGCCGCCACCGCCACCGGGCCCTCGCCGTGGCCCGCCGCCACCGCCGCCGCCCGAGCCCGCCGGCTTGGCGATCTCGACCTTGATCTGCCGCCCGTCAAGATCCTTGCCGTTGAGGCGCTGCACGGCCGCTTGCGCCTCCTCCGGCGTCGACATCTCGACGAACCCGAAGCCGCGCGAGCGCCCCGAGAACTGGTCTGTGATGACGGTGGCCGACGTCACGTTGCCGGCTTGTGCGAAGAACTCGCGCAGTCCTTCGCTCGTCGTGGAGAACGAGAGACTTCCGACGAAGAGCTTTTGTGCCATGGGGCGCCTCCGTCTTCCGCCTGTTAGGTGGACACGTCGCCGGGCGCGGAAGCGGGCCGAGACGCGGTCTGAGATGCGCGGGCTCCCGATTGAACCGACGATCGAACCAGACGAGCGAAGTATACACCCGCGCCAGACTTTTCACCGCCGCCCCGTAATGACCTCGAGCGCCAGCTCGACGCCGCGCAGCATCAGACCGAGATCCATGCTCGGTTGCTGGGGGGCGGTGGCGGAGACCATCGACGGCAGCAGGGGGAGGTGGATGAACCCGGCCCCGGGCGCGGGGCGCCGGGCGCCGAGGGCGTGGAGCGTCGTGTACATGACGAAATTGCACAGATAGGTCCCTGCCGTCGCCGACAGGTACGCGGGGATCCCCGCGGCCTGGAGCGCCGCCTGGACGGCCCGCACGGGCAGCGTGCTGAAGTACGCCGCGGGGCCATCCGCCACGCACGGCTGATCCACGGCCTGGAAGCCTTCGTTGTCGGGGATCGCGTAGTCCATCACATTGACCGCGATCCGCTCGAGGGCGATCTGGGCACGCTCCCCGGCCAGCCCCAGGTGGACGACCGCGAGGGGATCGTGCGCGGCGACCAGCGCCCGGACCGACGCCGCCGCGCTCACGTGCTGAACGGGCAGGATCGCCGCCCGGACCTCGGCCTCTCCGAACCGTCGGCCCTCGAGCCGCTTGGCGACCTCCGCCGAGGGGTTGACCGTCGCCCCGCCGAACGGCTCGAACCCCGTCACCAGGACGGTCGGTCCCATCAGAACAACGTCAAGTAGCGGTCGATCTCCCACTGGGAGACCGTGTTGTGATACTTGACCCACTCCTGCCGCTTGATCCTCACGAACTCCGCGGCCAGCTCGGGGCCGAGCGCCCCCTGGATCACGGGATCCGCCTCGAAGGCCTCGACCGCCTCGGGCAGCGATTGAGGAATCAGCGCGAGCCCGCGCTGCCTCATCTCGTCGAGCGAGAGCGCGTACATGTTGCGGCCGGCATTCGGCTCCCCCGGATCGAGCTTGCGGTGGATGCCGTCGAGGCCCGCCGCGATGAAGGCGGCCATCCCGAGATAGGGGTTCACCGCGCCCGAGACGAGCCGGCACTCGAAGCGGCCGGGCTCCGGCACGCGGAACATCTGGGTGCGGTTGTTGTCGCCGTAGCTGACGACGGCGGGCGTCCAGGTGAAGCCCGAGGTCGCGCCGGTGAGGAACTCGCCGACGGACAGGCGCTTGTAGTCGTTCACCGTCGGCGCCACGACGGCGGCCAGCGCGCGCGCGTGGATCATGGCGCCGGCCAGGAACTGGTAGCCGAGCGCGGACAGCCCGAGCCCCCGGCGGTCGTCGGCATCGACGAACAGGTTCGTCCGGGTCTCGAGATCCCACAGCGAGATGTGAAAGTGGCAGCCCGAGCCCGTGAGCCGACCGAACGGCTTCGGCATGTGGGTCGCGATGGCGCCGAAGCGCTTGGCGACCTGGCTCGTCATCATCTTGTAGAACGTGAGGCGATCGGCCGTCGTCACCGCGTCGGCATACTTCCAGTTCAGCTCGAACTGCGCGTTGGCGTCCTCGTGATCCGAGGCGTAGGGCCCCCAGCCCAGCCGCTCCAGATAGCCGAGCAGCGTGCGCAGATACCCCATCGAGCCCGACAGGCTCTTGAAGTCGTAGCAGGGCTTGTCCATCGTGTCGACCCCGTCGGGATCGAAGGGCGCGATCGAGCCGTCCGGACGACGCTGGACGAGGAAGTGCTCGGCCTCGACGCCGACCATCATCACGTAGCCCTCGCGGCGCAAGCGCTCGCAGGCGGCCCGCAGCGCCGTGCGGGGGCAGTACGGCCACGGCCGGCCGTCGACGCTGATGTCACACGCGAAGCGGGCCACGCCTTGTTCCCAGGGGACCGCCGTGTAGGAGGCGAGATCGGGGACGGCGATCATGTCGTGATCGTGGGGGCCCTGCCCCATCCCCCACACCGCGGCGCCGGCGAAGCCCGCCGAGCCGCCCACGAAGAGATCGAGCGCGCTGGCCGGGATCCCCTTGCAGCGTGGCGTGCCGTGGATGTCGACGTACTGGGCGAGGATGTAGTCGATCTTGTCCTTCGCCAGCTGAGATCGAATGTCCTCGATCGTCATGAAACCCCCTTCAATGCGAAACGGCCGCGGCCGCCTTCTCGCCGACCAGCCGGCCTTCGGCAAACCGCGCGAGCGAGAACGGCTTGATGAGATCCGGCGTCCGCCCCGTGGCGATCAGCTCGGCCATGCGCCGTCCGGACACGGGTCCGGCCTTGAACCCGTACGTGCCCCAGCCGACGTCCAGATAGAACCCCCTGAGGCCGGGGACCTCGCCCATGATCGGTGAGTAATCCGGCGTCATGTCGCAGATGCCCGCCCACTGGCGCAGGACCCGCACGTGCTTGAGACACGGAAACAGCTCCAGCGTGTGATGCGCCGTCGACTCGAGAAACGGCAGGGTCGAGCGATGGCTGTACGACGTGTACGGATCGATCTCGGAGCCGATCACGCATTCGCCACGATCGGTCTGGCTCACGTAGACGTGCAGGTTCGAGGAGACGATGACCTTGTCGAGAAAGGCCTCGAGCGGCTCGGTCACGAAGGCCTGCAGCGGGTGCGTGGTGATCGGCAGCGTCAGCCCGACCATCTTGGCGACGGTGGAGCAGAAGCCGGCCGTCGCGTTGAGCACGAGGGGCGTCTTGATGTCGCCCCGCGTGGTGCGCACCCCCGTCACCGCGCCGTTGGCCGTGTCGATTCCCGTGACCTCGGTGAACGGATGGATGTCGACGCCCGCGCGGCTCGCCCCCCGAGCATAGCCCCACACGACCGCGTCGTGGCGGACGATGCCACCGGGCGGGTGGAGCAGGGCGGCCAGGACGGGGTAACGCGGGCGAGTCGAGCAATCGAGGGCCGGCACGAGCCGCTGGATCTCCTCGCGCCAGATCAGGCGGCTGGGCACGCCGCAGAGCTGATTGACCTCGGCCCGGACCCGCAGGCCGTTGATCGCGCTGTCGGTGTGGGCCAGCGTGAGATGTCCCTGCTGGGAGAAGAGCACGTTGTAGCCGAGCTCGGCCGACAGCCCCTCGTAGAGCTTGACCGATTCGTCGTAGAAGGCCACGCCTTCCGGCGTCCGATAGTTCGACCGGATGATCGCGGTGTTGCGACCGCTGGCGCCGGCGCCGATGTAGCTCTTGTCGAGCACCGCGACGCTGGTCACGCCGCGCTGTCCCAGATAATATGCCGTCGCCAGCCCGTGCACCCCGCCCCCGATGATCACGACGTCGTAGCTCGGGCGCAGCCCGTTCTCGCGCCGCCACATCCTCGACGTCCGGAACAGCTGCCACATGGTTAGCCTTTTGGCAAGCGCCGCAGGCCGATCAAAAGGGCTGAGATGCTGGGCGGCGAAGGAGGGGCGACTGAGGCGTACTCCGAGTACGCCGCCGCAATAGGAGGTGAGGCCGGAGGCCGAGCCGACGCTTCAGAGGCTCGAAGATCACCCCGACTGAGCCAACGACGCAGATCAGCCCTTTTCATCGGCCCGCCATCAGACGCGCGTGGGCGGCTGCTCCGATGGGTGTCAAGCCGAGATCGGTCCCCACGTCGCACAGCGTCTGCCACACGAAGTCGCCGTACTCGCGTGGGATCAGCACCCGGACCACGGCAAGCGTCGGATGATCGAGACGCACCATGAGCGCGTTGACGTGGGCCAGCTCTCCCTGGACCAGACCGAGAGCGGGAACCGCGGCCAGATCGAGGGGCACCACGCGCTCGAGCAGCGCTCCGAGCCCGGGCCCCATCACATCCACGACGGCGAAGGCCGCCGTCAGATCGGTGAGATGCACGCACCCGGCGCTGTCCACGCTCCGGACCGCGAGGTCGGCCACGACCGCATGGTCGGCGGCGGCGGTCAGCAGCAACGCCTCATCGGCGGCCCGGCGGCAGACCAGCACCGATGCCCCGTTCACGCGTTCCCGCGAGGCACGACCCGCCGGCGGGAGCGGGCGTCCGGTGAGCTTCATCCCCACGGCCTCGACCGCTTCGCCGCGGACGCGCAGCTTCCCGCACGCGCTCACATCGCTGAGCGCGACCCCCTCGCGCGCCCGCGCCAATTCTTCCTCGATCGAGGTATAGACGTCGGCCACCCGCCAGCCCGCGCCCTCCGTGAACCGCGCGCCCGCCGCCTGCTGACTGCGGTACATGGCGGTCGTTCGCGCGGGCAGGGAGGTCCTCACGAGCGCACCTTCGTGCCCTCGGGGTCGTAGAACGGCCGCAGGACGACCCGCGCTCGCGCGGTGGCGCCATTCATCCTGACCTCGACCGTCTCCCCGTCGCGGGCGAGGGCCGTCGGCACCCAGGCGAGCCCGATCACCCGTCCGAGCCAGGCGCTCCACTTGGCGCTCGTCACGCGTCCCACCGGGCGACCGGCCTCGACGACGGCCGCGCCCTCGCCGGGCGGCGTGACGGCCCCGGGGATCTCGAAGCCGACGAGGCGCTCGGCGAGGGCGCGGCCCTCGGCGGCCCGCAGCGCGTCGCGCCCGATGAAGTCGGGCTTGTCGAGCTTCACCAGCCCTCCCAGATTGGCGCCGAATGGCGTCGTCAGCGCGTCGGTGTCCTGGGACACGATCACGTGGCCCTTCTCGAGCCGCAGCACGCGCTGGGCCTCGACACCGAACGCGCGGATCCCGAGGTCGGCGCCGGCCACGACCAGCGTCGCCCACAGGAACTCGCCGTAGTCGGCGGGGAAGTGGACCTCGAAGCCGAGCTCACCCACGAAGCCGATTCTCAAGATCGTGCTGGGCACGCCCGCCACGAGCCCGGTCCGGGCCCCCAGGTACGGAAACGCCGCCGGCGAGAGATCGACGTCGGTGAGCGCGCCCAGGAGCTCGCGCGACCGCGGCCCGGCGACGTTGACCGCGGCCAAGGCGCCGGTGAGATTCGTCACGTGCGCGCACCGACCGCTGCCGGCCAGCCACCATTCGAGCCATTGCTCGATCGCGTCGATGGTGCCCGTCGCCGTGGTGAGGAGAAACCGCTCGTCGTCGAGCCGCGCGACGACGCCATCGTCCAGGACGATGCCCGCATCGTCGCACATGATG
>WNGB01008176.1_pt1 | contig 14911 bp, 15 predicted proteins | sample 5400681 | NCBI WGS metagenome assembly WNGB01 (sample SAMN13153367, study PRJNA577476) | soil metagenome | isolation source: 115 cm soil or saprolite under grassland replicate 2 | place: USA:California | collected 2016-06-15
TAGCGCCTTACGGACCGCCCTTGCGACGTCTTCCTTCGGCTGTCCGCGGCTCCGTGACCGAGCGCTCGTCTGCGCCTCGCGCGCCAGTCGATCCATCGGGCAATCGCTTGGGTCCTTGTTGAAGAGGGCCTCCGTGTACGTCTTGAAGTCATCGTACTCGTGCGCTTCGGCGAGCCAGCGCAGGACCAGCTCGGTCGGCGAGAGCGATGCCTCGAGCGCGGCCAGCCGCCGCTCGGCGGTCAAATATCGGACTCATCGTCATCGGCCGGGCGACGGCGGAGGACGACCTCTTCGAGCGCCTTGAGGCGCTCCAGTCAGCGCCCAGGAGCTTGATGGCGGCCGTGCCAACGGCGATGAGTGCCCCGGTTGATCGTGTTATCGAGCCCCAGTAGATCCGTCCGGGCGATCTCGAAGACGCGTCGGATGCCCTCCACCGAATCGAGTCCGGGCAGGTCGTAGGCGATCGCGATCGTGCCTTCCTTGCGCCGCCGGGCGCCGCCGAGGCGCCGCGCCTCGGCCGCGTCCGCCGCTCGCTCGGGGTCATGGGCGAAGCAATACGGGCGATCATGGAGGGGCGCCTCTGGCAGGGCTGACCGTCCGCCTTGGCGAAGGCGCATCGCCGGCGGATTACCAACGATTACCTCCGCTAATGCACACGGGTCCGGAGTTGAGTGGCAGCACGGCGCCACACCATGACGCGATCGTGTGGATCCCTGACCCGCGCGCCTGGCATGAGGAGTCCCGCCTCCGAGGGGACGAAGGCGGGACTCTGTGGTCATCAGTCGCGGAAAGAAGTAGTCGCGGAGCGAGTCGTCGAAAGGTAGCTGCCTTCAGGCAGCACCGCTTGTAACCGCGCCCGGATCCGCACGGGCAGGGATCGTTACGACCGAGCCGCTCTAGAAGCAACTCCTTATCGCCGTGGACGATCCGGTCGCCCCGTCCGACGTTCGTCTCGGACGGGAAGGCGCGCCGTCGCTTGCTCGTCCGTTCAAAAGCGCTCCTGCGGCTCGTCGCCGTCGTGCTCTCGCATCTCACACCTCCGTTCCGCGGACCTAACGGCGCCCGCGACGCGGCACGATACACCTCAACCATGGATCTGCTCCGCGGTCAGCCCGGTGAATGCCTGCCAGCGCTCGATGGAGAGCTGGACGAAGCGCGGATCAATCTCCATCGCGTAACACCGCCGGCCGAGCGCCTGCGCGGCCACGATGGCAGTCCCAGAACCAACGAACGGGTCGTAGAGGGCGGCGCCTGGCCGCAGGTGGTTGCGGATCGGTGTCTCGAAGAGGACGATCGGCTTCTGCGTCGGGTGGTCGAGCTTCTCCTCGTCGTAGCCGGCCATGATCATCTTGGGACTCGGCGCCCGCCAGACCGTGGACTGGTCGCGCTCACCGAGGAACGGCACCTTCGCGCCTACTTTGCGGACGACCCAGCACGGCTCGTGCTGCCAGTGATACCAAGACCTCCCCATGGCGAAGAGCGTCTTCTCCCAGATCACCTGGGACACGTGCTCGAAGCCGATCCGGGGAGACTCCGGGCACTGAACGGTCTCGCTCAGAGATAGGAGCCGGCCCGGCGCCCTAGAAGTCGAAGTGATGGCACGCCCAGTACTGGACATCTCCGATCGGCGGAACCGGCAACCATTCGTCCGTCGGGCACGGCTGGCCGGCGAACAGATCGGCCCGGATCAGGATCTCGGTCCCGGCGAACGTCCCGTCGACACGAAAGACCTGATGTTCGACCGTGGGGACATCGGTCCCGGCGATGATGTCGCCGACACCCGGCCTGCCGGGTGGCGAGCAGTGGTAGTGACCGCCCAGCAGGATCAACGGCGTGCAGTTCCAGCCGTCCGCGATCGCATCGTCCAGGGTCCGACCGCCCGCCGAGACCGGGGACGCCATCGCTGCCAGGAGGCCCAGCAGTACGACCGACGTCAGGAGCCGCTCGACCCCTCGCCGGTCAGATCTCGAACGCATGTGGGTTACCTCCCTCGCTGCCGTCACCGGCGGCTTCTCCGGTGGACCTGACGAGCATGCCGAGGGGCGGTCGACGCGCTGGCTACCCGGGCTCTATGGCGCCTCTATCGGCGGCGCCAATCGGTGGAGGGACGATCCTCAGTCGTGGCAGTCGGTCGGGCCGATGCCGAGGGCGGCGGCGTCATCCAGCCGGTCGACCGGGAAGCACGGGACCTGGAGCGTGCCGGCAACGATCTTCGCCTCGAGCGCGTCGAGGGCGGGCCGGAGGTCGTCGATGTAGCCGCCCGAGTACGAGAGGCCGGAGGCGCCGGATTCGATCCCCCACTTCCATTCGCCGGCCCTGAACTGGCCCCTGACGTACTCGGCCACCACCTCGTAGGTCTGCGACTCGATGCCCTTCAGCACGGATGTGAGGATGTGCGCCTGCCACGCTCGGGCCTGCGTGGCGCCCGGCAGCCGCAATACGGTTTCGTACTGGTCGGAGTCAACTCCGATTGCCCACACCTGCCGGCCGCGCTCCCGCGAGAACAACGTCGCCGCGTCGAAGAGCCCGAGACCGGAGGTCCCGGCAGCATGGAAGATCACGTCGGCGCCGCTCTCGTACATCTGGAGCGCGCGGGCGCGGGCTCCCTCGACATCGTCGAAGCCGCCGAAGCCTCCGGGCGACAGGTACTCGACGAGGATCTCGACGTCCGGGTCAACAGCCCTGGCCCCGGCCTCGTAACCGGCCTGGAACCCCCAGATGCCGGTCCAGTCGACGCCACCGATGAACCCGATGGTGCCGGTCTTGCTGGTCATGGCGGCAGCTGCGCCCGCGAGGTATGACGGCTCCGAGTCCACCGACGTCAGATATGCAACATTGGGAGCGTGATTGCCGGGAACGCCGATGGCATATCTCGTCCGCGGGTGGTCGGTCGCCACGGCCTCCAGAGCGTTCACGATCATTCCCTGGACGACGATCAGCCCTGTGCCGTCCACGGACACCCGGCGCAGCTCATCCTTCTGGAGGCGCTCCAGTTGCATGGCCACTTCCGCCTGGGACATGTGCTCCCGGAAGTCGGCGCCCAGCTGTGCTTTGAGCTGTGCCAGCAGGTCGTCGGATGGGTACTTCCTGCCCACCAGCCCGAACTCGGTCACGGCGCGATCGAACCCGGCGACCGCCTGGAGGCTGACGACGCCCTCGTCGAACCACAGATACGCAACCGGTGCCGGCGCAGCCGGTGGGGCGGCGACGAAGCCGTAGCCAACCACGAAGGCGAGGATGAGCGCGGCCATGCCCGCCGCAGCGAGACCGAGGAGCCGCCGGCGGGCGCTTCGGGCCAGGCGACGATGCTCGTCGAGGCGGGCGTCCTCGGCGGCCCTTTCCAGCCATTGGTGTTCGGCGCCGGCCTTGAGGAACTCGAGCTCGCCGGCCGTCAGCTGAAGGCTTCCTTCGCGGCTCCAGGTCTCGAACTCCACCAGACGGGTGCCGGTGACGAGGTACTCGGGGTCGCGACCGGACAGTTCCCATTCGTCGACGGCCGATAGCAGGGCGTCCCGCTTCCGCAGGGCGGCCCGGTGCCGATCGATCCAGCCGGTGAGCCGATCCCACTCGGTGATCAGCGCCTCGTGCGCCAGCTCGACGGTCGCCTGTCCGGTCAGCTCGTCGCGGTCGAAGGTCAGCAGCCGGTGTCGGCCGAAGGCGGTCAGCACGGACGATAGTGCCACGGCATCGATTCCCAGGTCGGTCAGCTCGGATAGCCTCAGCCGCCGCCGTGCGTCGGCGGTCCCGCGGCCGAGCCTGACGAGACGGAGGAAGACCTGGATGGCGATCCGCTGCTCGTCGGGCTCGAGCCCGAGGAACGTGGCCTCCGCGCGACGCGAGAGGACCCCGCGAAGGCCGCCCAGGGCCGCGTACCCGGCCGGCGTCAGCGTCGGGCTGGTCCGCTGCTCGAAGAGCTCGGTGAGCGCGTACTGAAGGAGTGGCAGGCTGCCGGGGCGCGCGACCGAGTCGGCTACGAGCTCGGCCAACAGCACCGACTCGACGGTCACGCCGACTCGCTCGGCCGGCTCGACGATCGCCGCCTCGAGCTCCCGCGCAGTCATGGGCAGGACGTGCACCACGCCGGGCACGAAGGCCTCGCTGAACTCGGGATGCTGGAGCGGCCGGTCGTAGAAGTCGGCCCGGAGCCCGAGCACGACGACCAGGCGCCCCGCGGCCTCGTCGAGGCTGGCGGCGAGGGCGCTGAGGAACTGGTTGGAGCGGGACGCCTCGGTGAGCGTGGAAAGCTGCTCGAAGTGGTCGATGACGAGGACGAGACGCGTTCCCTCCTCCAGCGGCGGCAGGAACAGCCGGCCGACGATCGGTGCCCGGTCATCCGGCCGCAACCGGCCGATCCGCGCCAGGACCGACTGCACGTCGGCCAGCGGATCCGACCCGACCGGCACCGGGACGATGACCCAGCGGTCCGAGCCGGGCAGCGCTCCCCGCCGGAGCCTGGGGATGAGGCCGGCGGCGATCACGCTCGACTTGCCCGAACCTGACGGGCCGACGAGGGCGATGAGGCGGTGCCCATCGGCAATGGCCGCCAGCAGGCGTTCGACGAGCGCTTCTCGACCGAAGAAGTCCTCCGAGTCCGCCTCGCCAAATGGCTGCAGGCCCTTGTAGGGGTTCCGCTCGCCCCGCCGGCGCGGCTCCGCGGTGGGCGCTTGCAACAGCGACGGGTCGTGCAGAAGCACACGGTCCCGCAGCTGCTGGAGCGGCGGCGACGGCTCGAGCCCTAGCTCCTGGACCAGCAGCTGCCGGAGCCGGTCGTATGTCCGAAGCGCCTCCGCGTGCCGACCGGATTGGTAGAGGGCGATCATAAGGAGCTCGCGTGAGCGCTCGCGAAGGGGATCTTCGCGGATGGCCGTTTCGAGCAGCGCCACGGCCCTGCTGGCCCGCCGCGCATCGATCTCTGCGGCTGCGAGGGCCTCGATCGCGTCGAGGTGCAGGTCGTGGAATCGCCTGATGTACTGCTGCGCAAACTCCTCGTACGTGAAGTCCGAGAGGGCAGGACCGCTCCAGAGCTCCAAGGCGCTGCGCAGGGTCCGGATCGCGGACTCTCGCTCACCGACGTCGAGCTGCGCCGACCCCTCACGCACGAGCCGTTCGAACCGCCTCGCATCGACGGACTCGACCGGTGCATCGAGTTGGTAGCCGGGTTGGCGGTGGAGGATGAGCCGTCGGCCCGCCAGCGGTTCAAGGGCCTTGCGCAGCTCCGAAACGTAGATCTGGATCGAGTGCCCGGCGGTCCGCGGGGGATCGTCCCCCCACAGCAGCTCGACGAGTCGATCGGCGGGCACGATCTGGCCGACGTGAAGCAGGAGGATGGCGAGAAGCGCGCGCTGCTTGGGCGGGCCCAGCTCCGCGGCCGCTCCGCCCTCTCCGGCCTCCAGGGCGCCGAGGATCCGAAATTCCATGCAGTATCTCCGGCGTCGCGCGAGAGATGGTCGGTCCCCCACGCTCCGCGGTCGAGGGTGATTCGCTATCGTCAGGACACCGCTCTATCCGCTCTCTACGCTGCTGCTGAAGCCAGAATAGGAGTCAGGCGTGGGACTCGCCGGAAGCTCGTACACGTCCACTGGCGCCATGCCGGCAACGTTCGCTTCAGCCCGGCCGTGACCACAAAGAACGGTGGCTCCGTACGGCTCGCACCGGACGGCCTCGTTGCCGCACCGTCAGGAGGAAGCGTCGCCACACATCGATGAAACCAGCGCCATCGGGGGCGACTCGTCAAGACCATCGGGCGCGCCATACCGATCGTCCCGAGGGGACAACCTGCTATCATTACATCCATTGGAATGTAAGGAGGGCGAAGCCGTGGAAGTCAGCGCTCGACTCAGTTCGAAGGGGCAGGTGACCGTCCCGCGCGCCGTCCGCGAGGCGCTATCGCTCCACGAGGGCGATCGCGTCGTATTCCGTGTCGAGGGTCGACGCGCCGTCCTCGCCCGAACTCCGGATCTGCTGACTCTGGCAGGGTCGATCAGCGTGCCCGCCGCGAAGCGGGGGACGCCGTGGGCCGAGGTTCTCCGGGAGACGCGCCGCTCCCGCGCGACAGCGAGGCGGTGACCGCGTTCGTCGACACCAACGTCCTCGTCCGGCATCTCACCGGTGACCCGCCGGCCCAGGCGGCCCGGGCAACGCGGTACCTGCACCAGGCCGACGAGCTCCTGCTGCCCGACCTCATCCTCGCCGAGGTTGCCTATGTGCTCGAGTCGTTCTATGAGACGCCCCGTGCGCAGGTCGCCGAGACGCTCCGGGCGGTGTTGGCATTCCCGGCGATCCGGGTCGTCGACGACGAGCTGCTCCTGCGGACCGTCGAGGTGTACGACGGCCATCGCCTCTACTTGGCCGATGCGTACCTGGTCGCCAGCGCCGAGCGGACCGGCGTCGGAGAGGTCGTCTCGTTCGATCGCGCAATCGACCGGGTGGGTACCGTTCGTCGCGGCGAGCCAACCTAGGCGATCTGCGTGGAGCCGGTCTGGGGGACCCCTATCTGGACCCTTATGGATCCTGTTTCTTGTGTCTCATACGTCTCTTCTTGGTACTGGCTGATCGCGGCTGAGACGCATGAGACGGTTCACCGGAAGTCCGGTATGCGGTACCAGCTCGAAGTCTGCAGCGCAGGAGACGGCCAACGCCCTCATGCGGATTGATCCGCCGACTCGAACTCGCGTCGCCCGACGATGGGAGGTTGTTAGTACGGCCCTGACACCTGCCGGGAGACCTTAGCGGCACGGGGGCGCACCTCGCGGTTCACCCGGGCGAAGCGAGCATGCGGTACCTACAGCATTCACTGGAGGCAGGGCACCATGGCTCGTCGCGGAGCGCGTCGCATCCCCGTCATTGGAGAAAATTCGGGCATGCAGGTGACATATGCCTCAAAGGGAGGGTTCCAGCGGTGGGCGAGCTGACGGACCAGGTGCGGTCCTTTCTCGGCCAGCGGCGTTACGCAGTGCTCGCGACCCACGATCCGGACGGCGGCATCCGCCTTACGCCGATCTGGTTTCTCTTCGAGGACGACCGCTTCTATTTCGCGTCGTCATCCGGAAGCCGGACGGTGAAGAACGTCAAACGGGCCATCTGGGCCTCGGTCTTGGTCGATGCACGCAAGCCGGGGCGGGAGCGCTGGGTCTCGACGTCAGGCCCGGGTGAGATCCTGCGCGACGGCGAAGCGCAGTCGATCAACGCCCGCATCAGGCGCCGATACCTCGCGCCGAAAGCCCTCGACGGCCCGATCAAAGCCGCCCTCCGCGAGTCGGACGACGTCACGCTCCGGCTGACGCCGACCGTGTGGCGGTCGTGGACAGCGCCGATGGTGGACTCGCCGGAGGAGTTGTTCCAAGCGGTCGACGTCTAGAGTCGAGCGTCTCGTCGCGGCGAAGGAACAGCGGGCGGGATCGTCCTCGACCTCGCGATGCCGGAGGGAAGCTCATCGGGATCGAACCTCTGGGCGCTCGGAAAGCCGTTCTCGACGGACATCTGGACGAGCCTGAGCGCCGATAGGTCTCGGCGCGCGCGGCGCGCCTCGCCCTGGCGGACCCGCGGTGCCCCGCAGACCAGGTGCCTGCATCGAGATGGTGGTGTGGGGCGCGGAAGGGCGGCCACGGCGACACCGGCACCCGCGGATTGCCACCCCGGTCACCGAGTGGATGCAGCTCAATTGCTCGTAGTCGAGGCTGGTCCCCGTGGAGACGCTTTGTCCGCGGCGACAGGGAGCTAGCAGCGGGAGCGGTGTGTCGGGATAGCGGCGTCTAGCTAGGTAAAAGGGTCGCGTCACCTTTGACGATCCCGCCGCCGAGGGCTAGCGCTCGTCGACCAGCTCGCCATCCACGGCCGAGTGATCGATGGTCATTCCCAGTGTGGCCCCGACAAGGGGGACCTCACCCATCGTGTCGAAGGCCTTCGCCATCACCTCGTCCGACGCCCAGCGCCAGATGTCGAGGTACGTCCCGTCCTCCAGGCGGTACAGCCGGGTTTCCACGAGGTCGAAACCCGCCGCACGCCACTGGCCGATGAGCTCGGCCCGCTGCGCGAGGAACTTCTCCACCTGGTCAGGCGCCAGCGTGTATCGGTGGGTTCGTACGGTTGCCATCCGCGATCCTCTCGATGTCCACTCGATCGTCGCCTTTGCGGGTCAAGCGGATTGCTTAGCCCTCAGCTCACCGCCTTCTTCACGAGCGAGGCGATCAGCTTCTCGTCGGCGGGCGTCAGCTTCGTCAGGAACCAGGCGCTCGGCCACATCGTGCCCTCCTCGAGATTGGCCGCCATGTCGAACCCGAACGTGGCGTACCGCTCCTTGTACTTCGAGGCCGCCTTGAAGAAGCAGATGACCTTGCCATCCTTGGCGTAGGCAGGCATCCCGTACCAGGTCCTCGGCACGAGCTCCGGCGCGGTTGCCGTGACGATGGCGTGGATCTTCTCTGCCATGTCGCGATCCGCGGGCGCCATCTCGGCGATCTTCTCGCGCACGTCGCGCTCGCCCTCCTCGCGCTCGGCGGCCGGGTCGCGGCGCGAGGCCCGCTTTCGCTCCTGCGCGAGCTCCTGCATCGCGGCCTTCTCGTCTTCCGTAAAGACGGTCGACTTCTTGCGGGCCGGGGTGGTCGTCTTGTTTGGCATTTGTGGGTCCTCCTTCCGCAGGTTCTCTCCACATACCCGATGGGGCGTGGGTTCCGTTTGACGACTCTTCAGACAAGGCGGCAGGCCCGCCAGTGACAGCTCGTTAGTTCTCGCGTGGAGGGGCTGTGCGGCGGTCGAGGTGGCGGAGCTTGTCGGGATTGTTGATCCCCCGCACGGCTGCGACCTGCCCGCCGGCGATGTCGAGCGCGACGACGAGCACCGCCCGTGCCTCGGCATCGAAGAACACCGCGCCCGGCTGACCGTTGATCTCCGCGGCGTGCCGCTCCACGGCGCCGAGTTCCTCCAGCCAAGTGGGGAACATGCTGAGCATGCGGGTCACGTGCTCCCGCCCGTACAGCGGATGCCGCAGCGCCGATGCCTTGCCGCCGCCGTCGCTGTACATGACGACTTCGGCGGCCAGCATATCCACGAGCCTGTCCGTCTTGCCCGCACCGACCGCCTCGAAGAACCGCCGCGCGAGCTCCTCGCGCCGCTTGCGCGAGGCTTCGAACCGTGGCTTCCGCTCCTGCACGTGGCGCCGTGCCCGGACCGCGATCTGGCGGCAGTTGTCCTCGGACTTGCCGACGATGTCGGAGATCTCGTCGAACCCGAAGTCGAACACGTCGCGGAGGAGGAACACCGCTCGCTCGACGGGGCTGAGGCGCTCCAGCAGGACTAGGAACGCCATCGAAAGCGCGTCTGCGGTCTCGACCTGCCGGGCGACATCCGGCGCGGCGTCGGTCAGGAGCGGCTCGGGGAGCCAGGTTCCGACGTAGGACTCGCGGCGGACGCGCGCCGATTTGACGTGGTTGATCGCGAGGCGGGTAGTGACGGTCGAGAGCCACGCCTTCGGCGACTCGATCTTCGTGCATCTGGCGACCTCGCGATGGAAGCGCAGGAACGCCTCCTGGACGATGTCCTCGGCCTCGCCGACCGCGCCCACCATGCCGTAGGCGATCGAGAGCAGCAACGGCCGCAGCGCGGCGTAGACGCCGTCGAGCTCGTCGGAGTCTGCAGGGGTCCGGCTGGGGTTCATCTCTTCACGATGACAGTACTACCCAACCGCCCGTTGACAGCCGCCTGACAGAACCTCCGCCGTCTTTAGATGTCGTCGGCAAAATGGAAGGAACTGGCGGCCGCAGTACCGCGATGGCACCGCCGCGATGAACAGCGCGCCGCCCAGTTGTCACGGACCATAGCGCTTCCGAGGTGGACGTTGTCCTCAGGATTAGCGTCAGCTCAGGCCGACTGAGGTTCCACGTCCAACTCTCGCCGGCCTACGATGGGAATGGTTGTTAGTACGTCCCCGACACCTGTCGGGCGCACACTCCCTCCTCCGGCGCCGTGTGTGGGTCGTGTAGGTACGTGGATGACCTGCTGCGGGTCGAGACTGCCGGGCTCATCCTCCGGGCCTGGTCCCACGCTCGTGAATATGGCGATCGGCTTCACCGTCCGCCGGTAGCCCCGCGGGTTGGTCTGGTGACTGGCGGACCGCCTCAGGCGGGCCCGCGTCGACGAGGTGCTGGAGATGCCGGATGGCCGTGGGCCGCGGCACGCCGGGCAGGTCGATGGCCTCGGTCGTCGTGACCCTACCGTGCGGTTGACGTGCGCGCAGGCCCTCGGCACTGGCATAGCCCCGCAAGCCGACCTCGCTCGAAGCAACATACCTGTCCTCATCAGACGGATCGGCCCAGCGAGACCCTTGACGACCTCGCTCGCTCCCTCTACATTTCACGTACTCGTTAAATGAGGAGATGGGTGGCCGGCACCGACGAGCTCAGCATGGTGTTCTCGGCGCTCGCTGATCCGACTCGGCGTGCGATCCTCGCCCAGCTGGCGGAGCGTGACGCCACGGTCACCGAGTTGACGGCTCCCCACCCCATCTCGATGCCGGCAGTGTCGCGGCATTTGAAGGTGCTCGAGGGCGCCGCGCTCATCTCGCGAACGCGATCGGGCAAGTGGCGCGCCAGCCGCCTCGAGACCGCCCCCCTGCGCGACGCCGCTGACTGGATCGAGCGTCTCCAGCGATTCTGGGACGCGTCGCTCACCCGTCTCGACGCCCACCTTGCGGCAGTGCAGGCCGCCGACCGCGCAGCGGAACGGACGGCCAACGACCCCAAGGTCCCCGACGACAACGTCCCCGACAAGGAGCGCTAATGGACGCTGGAACTCCGCAACTCGCCATCTCGCGCGTGTTCGGCGCGCCGCGGGCGCTCGTCTACCGAGCCTTTACCGATCCGGACCAGTTGGCCGCGTGGTGGGGCCCGATCGGCAACTCACTGCCGCGCGACCAAATCGAGTTCGACGTACGTCCCGGCGGCTATCAACGGTGGATCGAGGTCTCTGCATCCGAACCCGACCTTCGTGTCCACATCTACGTCGACCTCACCGACGTCGCCGACGGCGAACTGCTCGAAGGCGTCATGCACGTAACCGGTCAGCTGCAGGAGGGCCTCGAGCCGTTCGAGACGAAGTTCCGATTCGAGTTCCACGACGAAGCCGACGGACCGACGCGACTCGAGATCCGCCAGTGGCTCCCTGAACACCTGACGGGCCCAAGCGAAGAGGGCTGGCTCGAAGCGTTCACCAAACTGGATGCCATGTTGAATGGCGCTCGGGCTGGGTCGGCACCGGTTGTCGAGGTGTAGCGGCATGGCCAAGCTGATCTATGCAACGAACGTGTCACTTGACGGCTACATCGAGGACGAACGCGGCGCCTACGACCTGGGCCCGCTCGACGACGACCTGTTCGCGTCCTACACCGATCTCCTGCGTTCCGTGGGCACGTTCCTCTACGGGCGGCGCCTGTATGAAACGATGGCCGTTTGGGAAACCAACGCCGCCCTCGCCGCGCAGTCCGACCTCATGGCCGACTTCGCGGCAGCCTGGCAAGCAGCGAACAAAGTCGTCTACTCGACAACCCTGGCCGCGGTGCAAACCGCAAGAACCCGGCTCGAACACCGCTTCGACCCTGCCTCGGTGCGCGACATGAAGGCTTCGGCTACAAGTGACCTAACCGTGGGGGGCGCACAGCTCGCGGCACAGGCTTTCAAGGCCGGGCTGGTTGACGAGTGCCGGCTCTTCGTCTGGCCCGTGATCATCGGTGGAGGCAAGCCCGCGCTGCCTAGTGGCAATCGCGGCGACCTGGAGCTCCTCGACGAGCGCCGGTTCGGAAATGGCGTCGTGCATCTCCGATATCGCATCCCAACATGAGCTTCCAAGGCAGAGCCCGGGAGCACAGGGTGCCCCCGAATCGTCCAATGGAGCGTGAACCAGACTGGGGGCTGACAAGCGTGTGGCGCCGGCGGCAAGGCGGTAGTCGTACGGTCGCCGATGCCGGGCGCTGGGGCCGGCAAGAACAGCTGTCTGGAGTTAGCACGGTCCTCGCGACCATCCGGCCCCGCTCGAAGACCTGCTAACTGGACGGAAACTCGATCTCGACGAGCCCGCCCACGACCAACAAGGATCCCGGATCGACCGTTCCTGGCTGGGCGCATCGAAGACCTGCTGTCCTTCCGACAGCGGGCTTCCGATGCTACGCGGGACGTTTGATGTCCTAGCATCGTTCACCGACGCAGGGCTCGTTCTAGCGAGAGGGTTCGATGGGATCCATGCAGGTTCCGGTGGATCAGACCGACACGGGATCGGTCGCGACCGGCGATGGTGCGACGGTTCATCCAGTCCCGGTCGGGATCGACGCCCCGATCCTCGAGGTCATGGCGTCGATGCGTGCCATGCGTCGCTTGCGGCCCGATCCCGTGCCCGACGAGCTGCTCCGGCAGGTCATCGAGGCCGCGAGCTGGGCACCAAACGCGAACCACCTGCAGCGCTTCTCGTTCGTGGTCGTCACGGATCGTCGACAGATGGAGCGCATCGCAGAGATCTGGCAGGCGGTCGTCGGGCTGTACCGGGAGACCTTTCTCGCTGTGCCTCGACCAGATATCCAGCCGGACGTCTATCGCCGGACGCTCGAGTCGATCGACTACCAGGCGGCTCACTTCGCGGACACGCCAGCGCTCATCGTTGCCTGCTATGACCTCGGCAGCTATCCAAGCGCAGTCCGTCACCGGATGATGCGGGCAATGGGGGCCTTCAGGCGGTTCGGCGCGCGCCGGACGTTAGCGATGTTCCGGAACATAGGGACGGTCACCAGCCGGACCGAAGCGGCCTCGATCTATCCTGCCGTCCAGAATCTTCTGCTCGCCGCGCGATCGCTGGGACTCGCGGCCAACGTGTCGACCTGGCATCTGATGGCCGAGGGCGAGCTAAAGCACGTCCTCGGCATCCCACGAAGCGTTCACACCTACGCTCTGATCCCGCTCGGCTGGCCCGTCGGAACCTTCGGACCCGTGCGCCGACGGTCCGTCGAGCAAATGATCCACCGCGACCGCTGGTGAGCACCGCGTGGTCGGGGGTTGAGTCATCGCGACACGTGGCGAAGCGGGCAGCCGGCCATCGTGCTGGGTCGCCAAACGTGGGGCAGGATAGACCGCCAACGAACGGTCTCGTCTCAGACAATGAGGCGACAGCCGGTGAGGGCCGCATGGCAGACGATCGAACGGTCGAACAATTCGCGAGCCAGGGTGAGTTCCGATCCTGGCTGGCCGCCAATCACGCCACATCCGAGGGCATTTGGCTGAAGATCGCGAAGAAGGAGGTCGGTGTCTCCACAGTGACGTACGACGAGGCGCTCGATGCCGCGCTGATCTTCGGGTGGATCGATGGGCAGAAGCGAGCTCAGGACGCGACGTTCTGGCTGCAGGGCTTCACCCGTCGGGGGCCACGGAGCGTTTGGTCGAAGCGCAACCGCGAGAAGGCGCAGGCCCTGATCGATGCAGGCCTCATGGAGCCCAGCGGGCTTGCCGCGGTTGAGCGGGCCAAGGCGGACGGCCGATGGGCCAACGCCTACGACGGTCAGCGAGGCGCTCAGGAGCCGTCGGACCTGATGGCCGCGCTGGCCGCAAAGCCGGCCGCACTCGAGTTCTACAAGACGCTCGACAGCGCGAATCGCTACGCGATCCTGTACCGGATCCAGGACGCCAAGCGCCCCGAGACCAGAGCGGCACGCATCGCCAAGTTCACGGCGATGCTGGATCGCGGTGACAAGATCCACCCGTAGTCGCTTGGACCTGTGAGCAGGTGCGGTTACGCGTAGCCGCCCCGGCCTTCCAGGTTGTGTATTGACGCATGGGTGGACGGCCAGCAGGAACTCGCAGACGAGTCGACGAACGGCACGCGGACGGTCGTGCCCGACTCGGCCACGGGATCCAGGTCGAGCACGAAGCCGGGTCCAAGTCCGGCGGCTGTTAGCCGCTTGTTCGCAGGTTCGCTCCGGCCCGCAGCGGTGACCCTGCGGCCAATTCGTTGACGCGCAAGCGGGCGGCCTTGTGGCCTGAGCCGCTAGGGCCCAGGTCGAGATCGTGGCCCGGCAGTGCTGTGGCATTGGCGCGCCCGACAGGTGTTGGGCGCGAGATAACAACCTACACGATCCCGATCGAGGGCCGCGATGAGTGGTTGGCCGCGGCGAGGTTGGAGGCGTGAAGTCCCGGAGCCGGCCGCGTCATGGGGCCGCCGACCGTGCCACAGACCGCGAGGTCAGCGTCGTGGCCGCGGTCTTGAGCGCCGGATCGGAGAATGCAGCGGCGAACCGGCTCGGCCTGGCGCACTCGACGGTGAAGCACCACCTGGCGAACGCGCGGTCCAAGGTCGGTGCGATGACGACCGCGCAGCTCGTCTGGATCCTCGGGCCTCGCCTACCCGAGCCCGAGCAAACGGCGCACGGAGACAACTATGGCCGCCGCGCAGCGGGCGGTGCCGAAGCGCGGCGCGTCCCCGAGCGCGGCGTCCCACAGCACGTGATCCCGGTCGGGATGGGTCGCGAAGCCCGCGACGACCACCTGGCCCGACGCGCGCGGAGGTCGTCCCCGAGGCACGCCAGCTCCGTGGCGGTGATCCCGGGATCGGCGACCAGCGCGCCGGCCGGGCCGTGGACGACGACCGTCAGGTTCCGGAGCGGCTCGCTCCGGTGGACGAAGACCCCGTCCCCCGACCGGCGTCAGCACGCGACGCCTACCGACGCGTGCTGACGCCCAGGCTGACGAGCAGGTCGTCCAGCTGGTCGAACGCCTCGGGCCCCCAGCCCGTCGCCCCGGACTCGAGCGCGGTGTCGAGCGCCTCCTTCGATGGATAGCGGTCGTGGACGACCAGCCGGGTGCCGGCGCCGTGGTCCTCGAACGTCACGGTGGTCACGACCGTGCCCTCGTCACCTTCCTCGTTCGTCCACACCAGACGCGTC
>WNGB01021251.1_pt1 | contig 14911 bp, 13 predicted proteins | sample 5400681 | NCBI WGS metagenome assembly WNGB01 (sample SAMN13153367, study PRJNA577476) | soil metagenome | isolation source: 115 cm soil or saprolite under grassland replicate 2 | place: USA:California | collected 2016-06-15
CATCGCTGGCCCGGATCACGATCGGGTACCCGCCGTCGCGACCGGCATCACGGGTGCCCCCCTGCGTGACGTCTCCGGGCAGCTCGATGGAGATTACGCCGACGGCGTACGCGTTGGAGACCGTGCGGGTCGCGACCGCCACCTGCTGCAGCGCGTCGTCGACCTCTACGGGCGGCTGGAGCGCTTCGTTGAGCCGCGCCGACGCCTCGAGCCACGAGCGCTGGAGCTCGCTGAGGGCGTAGGCGCGGGCGTTCTCGATGACGAAGCCGGCCGCCGAGGCGAGCGCCTGGACCAGCATCTCGTCCTGCTCGGTGAACGGGATCCCGCCGAGTTTCTCGGTCAGGTAGAGGTTGCCGAAGACGGTGCCGCGGATCCGCACGGGCACGCCGAGGAACGTCGTCATCGGGGGGTGGTGCGGAGGGAAGCCGTACGACGCGGGGTGGTCCTGCAGGCGGGGCAGCCGGATCGGCTCCGGGTGCTCGATCAGCAGGCCGAGGATGCCGCGCCCATGCGGGAGCTCCCCGATCGCCGCGCTGACGTCGGGGTGGATCCCGTGGGCGATGAAGTCGGAGAGCTGCCCGTCCGTGCCGATCACGCCGAGGGCGCCGTACCTCGCACCGGTGAGCTCGAGGGACGACTCCACGATCCGGTCCAGCACGTTGTGCATGTCCAGGTCGGAGCTGATCGCCATCACAGCAGCGAGCAGCGCCTGTGCTCCACGGGGGAGGTCGGTCGTCGTCGCCTCGATCTGCTCGCCTGCCATGCCGCCCATCCTGACAACGAATGGCGCTCAGCGGCAGGGGTTCAGACGGTTCGGCGTACCGGCATCTCGTTGTCGTGCGTCCAGCCGGCCCCCAGCCGCCGTCCGGTGAGGGTGTCCCAGCGCAGCTTGACGTAGACGAGTCGCGGCCCCGAGACCCAGGGCCGCGGGTCCCAGAACGCCCGGATCGCGGCGAGTTCGGTCTCGTCCTCGACCATCGAGCCGCGGCCCAGCGCCACGACGCTCCAGGCCCGGTGGGTGTCGTACTCGATGTGGTCGACCTCGAAGGCCAGGTTGGTGTTCCAGGCGTAGGTGCCGAGCAGGCTGTACGGCTGGGTCCGGAAGACCACGGCGTCGTCCACGACCGAGTAGTTGACCGGAACGATGCGCGGGCCTCCCGGCGTACACAGACCCACTCGGCCCACGACGCCGCCCGTCAACAGCTCCAGGCATTTGCCGTAGCTGAGTTGCATCGGTTCGCTCATGCCTCAATGCTCCGTTCTCGACCCCCTCATGCACACGGGTCACAAGTCCCGCGAAGTAGTGAAATTGGCCCCGCGAAGTGGCAAGTTCGGCCCTGTGAAGTGGCGAAGATGGCCCTGCGGCGCGCTCAGACCGGCCGCCGCAGCTGACGCGGTACGCCGACGTCGTCGGCCGCACCGCTCGCCAGCCGCACCTTGACGTCGACCACGGCCAGCCCGGAGGTCCCGACGATCACCGGGTTGAGGTCCAGCTCGGCGACCTCCGGCACGTCCTGGGCCAGCCGCCCGACGGCGAGCACCAGCTCCTCGAGCCGGGCCACGTCGGTGGCGGGCGAGCCGCGGAACCCCGCGAGCAGCGGCCAGATCCGCAGCGACCGCACCGCCCGGGTGGCGTCCGCCGCCGTCAGCGGCGGCATCAGGAACACCCGGTCGTCCCACACGTCGGTGGCGACGCCGCCCGCGGCCACCATCACCAGCGGGCCGAAACCCGGGTCCCGGACCAGGCCCACCGCGACCTCCACGCCGGGCGCCGCCTGCGGCTGCACGAGTACGGCGGGCCGCGTCGTGGCCAGCTCGACCGCGAACCCGGTCACCGCCCGGGCCACCTCGCTCGAACCCATCAGCCCGGTGCGCACCAGCCCCCGCTCCGTCTTGTGTACGACGTCCGGGGCGGCGGCCTTCACCACGACCGGATAGCCCAGCGAGTCGGCCGCCCGGACCGCCGCCGACCCACCGGCGACGACCGTGCCCGGCAGGGCCACCCCGTAGCAGGACAGCAGCTCGCGGGCGCTCTCGAAGCCCACCCAGCCGCCTCCCGGCCCACCGCCCAGGAGGAGCCGCGCCCGGCTCCGCGCCCGGTCGGAGTCGGCCACCGCCGGACCGCCGGCCACGGTCGGCTGGCGGGGAGAGGCGGTCGCGGCCGCCCGCCACGCGGCGTACGTCGTGACTCGCGCGAGCGCGCCCGCCGCGTCGTCCACGGACCGGAAGGAGATCAGCCCCGGCCCCCTCGGGACCTGCACGCCGCCGCACGGGACGACCAGCAACGGCTTGTCGGTGTCGAGGTCGCGAGCCGCGAGGTCGTCGAGGCACAGGCCGGGGGTCGCGGCGGTGGTCCCGGCCACGATCAGGAGTACGGCGTCCACCTCGGACGACGCGAGCAGCGTGGTCACCGCCGACCGCATGCCGTCCGCACCGGCGCCCGCGCCCAGGTCGATGGGGTTGCTCACTCCGGCCGGGCTGTCGACCGCGTGCACGATCCGCTCCGAGAGCTCGGGCGAGAGGTGCGGGACCACGAGCCCGTTCGCGGTGGCGGCGTCGGCCGCCAGGACCCCGAGCCCGCCGGCGTTGCCGACGATCCCCAGCCGGGGCCCGGCGGGCAGTGCCTGGCCGGTGACCAGCCGCGCGGTGTCGGCCAGCTCCTCGAGCCCGGGGCAGCCGATCACGCCGGCCTGGGCGAAGAGCGCGTCGACCCCGACGGCGGGCGCGGCCGCGGCGGCGGTGTGCGAGACGCCCGCCCGGCGGCCGCCGTCCGACCGGCCGCCGACAACCGCCAGCAGCGGCTTGCGCTCGGCGAACCGGCGGGCCAGCCGCGCGAACTTCCGGGCGTTGCCGAAGGACTCCAGATAGAGCGCCGCGGCCTCGACCCGGCCGTCGTCGATCCAGGCGCACAGCAGGTCGTTGCCGGAGACGTCGGCCTTGTTGCCCAGCGACACGAACGACTGGACGCCCAGGCCCGACTCGCGCGCCAGATCCAGGAGCATGATCCCGACCCCGCCGGACTGCGACGCGATGGCGACGCCGCCGCGGCGTACTGCGGCGGTCGAGAAGGTGGCGTTGAGCCGGACCTCGGGGTCGTTGCAGAGCAGGCCGAGGCAGTTGGGGCCGATCAGCCGCATGCTGTGCCGGCGGGCCACGTCGACCAGCTCGCGCTGGAGCCGGGCGCCCTCCTCGCCGACCTCGCCGAGCCCGGAGGACAGGATGACGGCCCCGCGGACCCCGGCCTCGGCCGCCTCCCGTACGACGTCGAGCACCCGCGCGGCCGGCACCGCGACCACGGCCAGGTCGACCGGGCGATCCAATGACGCGAAGGACGGCACGACCTGTACGCCGTCCGTGTCGTCATCGAACCGGCGGGCCAGCCCGGCGTCCTCCCGGGCGCCGGGGTGGACGATGTACAGGTCGCCGGCGAAGCCGTCACTCCGGATCGAGTCGAGTACGGCGCGCCCGATACCGCCGCCCTCACGCCGGACGCCTACCACCGCGACGCTTCGCGGGTAGAGCAGCGGGGCCAGCGACCGCGCCTCCGCGGTCGCCTCGCGGGCATCGGCGGCGGCGACGGCGCGACCGGTCACGGTCAGGTCCAGCTCCAGGCTGACCACCTCACGGTCGGCCTGGCGGCGTACGTCGAAGCCGCAGTCGGCGAAGACGCGCAGCATCCCGGTGTTCTCCGACAGCACGTCGGCGGTGAATCGGCGGATCCCGTGGTCCCGCCCGGCCGCGGCCAGGTGCTCGAGCAGCAGCGTGCCGAGGCCGAGTCCGTGCGCCTCGTCGGCGACCAGGAAGGACACCTCGGCGGTCCCGGGTCGCGCGTCCTCGGCGCCCGCGACGGCGATCAGCCGCCCGTCGACGTACGCCGCGAGCGCGGGTGCGGCCCGGTCCGCGGCGGCCAGCCGCTCGGCGTACCCACGCGCGGCGACGCGGTTGGCGGAGAAGAACCGGAGCCGGAGGTTGTCGTCGCCGACGGCCTCGTGGAGCGCGAGTACCGCGTCATGGTCCTCGGGTGTGATCGGACGGATCGTCGCGATCCGGCCGTCGGCGAGCAGGACGTCCACGCCCACCTGGGCTGCGGCCTCGGGGGGCCGGCCGCTCGCGCTGTCCAGTTCCGGCCGTCGAGTCGTCGTCATGGCTGGGGGCTGCCTTTCCTGATCGTCTGCACGGTCGTTCTCGACGCTAGGCACCGAACGCCTGCCCGTGGCAGGGCTGTTGGTCCCGGGTCTGGTGGTCAGTCGACCCGGACCCGCTCCATTGTCGTGCGGTCCGGCCGCGAGCGCCTACCGTGCTGGTATGCACGCCCGAGTTCCGCTGCCGGCGTGGGTGCGCGACTACCGCGCCTCCTGGCTGCGCGGGGACCTCCTGGCCGGCGTGACGATCACGGCGTACCTCGTCCCGCAGGTGATGGCGTACGCCGAGGTCGCCGGCGTGCCCGCGGTGGTGGGCCTGTGGGCGTCGATCGGCGGCCTGGCCGGCTACGCCTTCCTCGGCACCTCGCGGCGGCTCTCGGTCGGTCCCGAGTCGACGACCGCGCTGATGACGGCCGCGGCAATCGGTGCCGTGGGTGGCGCGGCGGCGAACCCGACGGCGTTCGCGGTGGCCCTGTGCTTCGTGGTGGCGGGCCTGTGCGTGATCGGCTGGGCGGCCCGGCTCTCGGTGTTGGCGGAGCTGCTGTCCCGCCCGGTACTGGTGGGCTACCTGGCCGGGATCGCGGTGCTGATGGTCGGTTCGCAGCTGGGCAACCTGACCGGCGTACCTGGGGACGCGGAGGGGTTCGCCGGCGAGGTCGCCCACCTGGCGCGCCACCTGGACGAGGTCAGCTACCCGACCCTGGCCCTCGGCCTGACCACCCTGGTAGCGATGTTGGCGGCCAGCGGCCGGTTCCCGCGGGCTCCGGTCGCGCTGGTCGGCATGGCCGCCGCCGCGGTCGCTTCGATCCTCCTGGACCTGCCGGACCGCGGCGTCGAGGTGATCGGGTCGATCCCGGCGGCGCTGCCGACGCCCGGGTTGCCGGACGTGGGTCTCGGTGACGTGACGGCGATGCTCTGGCCGGCGCTGGCGGTGGCGTTCGTCGGCTACACCGACGTGATCCTCACCGGGCGTGGCTTCGCGACCCGGCGCGGCGAGCGGATCGACGCCAGGCGCGAGCTGCTGGCGATGGGCGCCGCCAACCTGGGCGCCGGACTGATGCAGGGCTTCCCGGTCAGCAGCAGCGCCAGCCGAACCGCCATCGGCGACGCGGTCGGCGGTCGGAGCCAGCTCACCGGCCTGGTGACGATGGTTTCGACCCTGCTTGCGGTCGTGGCGCTGCGGCCGGCACTGGAGGAGTTCCCGATGCCGGCGCTCGCCGCGGTGGTCGGGTACGCCGCCGTACGGCTGGTCGACGTCGGGGAGCTGCGCCGCTTCGCCGCGTTCCGGCGCAGCGAGCTGGTGCTGGCCCTGGCCACGGTGGTGTGGGTGGTCGCGGCCGGCGTACTGGTGGGGATCCTGGTCGCGATCGGGCTCTCGATCCTCGACCTGCTCCGCCGGGTGGCCCGGCCGCACGACGCGGTCGAGGGCTACGTGCCGGGGGTAGCGGGCATGCACAACGTCGCCGACTACCCGGACGCGAGCGGCGTACCGGGCATGCTCGTCTACCGCTACGACTCGCCACTGTTCTTCGCCAACGCCGAGGACTTCCGGACCCGGGCGCTGGCCGCGGTCGACGCGACCGATCCGCCGCCGGAATGGTTCCTGCTCAACACCGAGTCGATCGTCGAGGTCGACATCACCGCCGTCGACGCGCTGGAGGCGCTGCGGGCCGAGCTGGCCGGCCGCGGCATCGTCTTCGCGATCGCCCGGCTCAAGCAGGACCTAGCCAACGAGCTCGCCCCCTCCGGCTTCCTGGACCGGGTCGGGAAGGACCGGCTGTTCCCCACGCTCCCCACCGCCGTCGAGGCGTTCAAGGCTCGCTGACCCCCTGACCCGCGAGGTGGCGAGTTTGGCCCTTCGACGTGGCGAGAATGGCCCAGCGTCCGGATCGTCGTACGGTGCTGGGCATGACGGTGCGCTGGGGAATCGCTGGGACGGGTCGGATGGCGGAGCTCTTGGTGGCGGACTTCGCGTACGTGCGGGACGCCGAGGTGGTCGCGTTCGGCTCGCGACGGGAGGTGAGCGCTCGCGCCTTCGCCGACCGGTACGGCGTCCGCGGCGCCCACACGTATCGCGGCCTGCTCGATGACCCAGAGGTCGACGTCGTGCACGTCGCCACGCCCCACCCGCAGCATCACGCGCTCGCGATCGCCGCGATCAAGGCCGGCAAGCCGGTCGTGGTCGAGAAGGCGTTCACGGCGACCCTGGCCGGCGCCCGGGAGATCGCCGACCTGGCCCGCGCGCGTGGGGTCTTCTGCATGGAGGCGATGTGGACCCGGTTCCAGCCGGCCGTCGTACGCGCGCGAGAGCTGGTCGCCGCCGGCGAGATCGGCGACGTACTCATGGTCCAGGCCGACCTCGGCGCTTACCGCGCCTACGACCCCACCAGCCGGCTCTTCGACCCACTCCTCGGCGGCGGCGCCACCCTCGACCTCGGTGTGTACGTCGTCTCGATCGCCCAGCACTTCCTCGGCGCGCCCGACCGGGTGCACGCGGCCGGCACGCACTTCCCCAACGGCGCCGACGCGAGCGTCGCGATCCTGATGGCGTACGACGATGCTCGCTGCAGGGCGAGTCACCCGGCCGGGCCGTGGTGATCGGGACCGGCGGGTCGGTCGAGCTGGTGCCGCGCTTCCATCACCCGACCCGGCTGGTCGTCCGCCGCAACGGGCAACCCGTCGAGGAGGTCGAGCTGGCGGCGACCGGCCGCGGCTACGCGCACGAGATCGTCGAGGTCGGCGAGTGCCTGGCCCAGGGGCGCACCGAGAGCGCGGTGATGCCGCTGGCCGACACGCTCGCCGTACAGGCGGTGCTGCAGGCGGCCCTCGAGCAGCTCGGCGTCACGCCGGCCGAGGACGACACCCTGGTCATCTGAGCGCTCGCTCAGGAACCGCCGCCGCCCCCGCAGCCGCCACCGCCTCCGCACGACGAGCCGCTGCTGCACGACGAGCTGTTGCACGACGACGAGCTGCACGAGGAAGAGGAGCTGCTGCCGCACGACGAGCCGCCGTCGTACCCGCCGTACCCGCGCCTGCGGCGATGGTTGGGACGGCGGCGGTGGGTGTCGTTGCTCGCGGAGATGCCGCGCAGGATGCTGGTCCCGGCCAGCAGTAACGCGAACAAGATCAGCAGCGTGAACACGTCAGTTCCTCCCTCAATGACGAGCTCGGCGTCGCAGGCGCCAGACCCGGTGGCCGACACCGACCACGAGGGTCCGCCGTCCGCCGATTGTCAGCAATGTTGCCCGCCTGGAGCCGTCGTACACCTCGTGCAGGCGACGCCATTCGGGGTCGTCGACGGTGGCCGCGAAGGCGCGGACGTCGTCGTGTGCGCAGCCGGCCAGCGGGTGGTCGGCCGCGAACTCGTGGAAGCGCCGGCGCCAGTCGGGCAGCTCGGCCAGCTCGGGGGCGACCTGCAGCGCGGCCGAGCTGCGCTTGTGGTGGAGCACCCGGGTGGTCAGCGCGGTGCCGCCCGGGTCGAAGCCGTCGGGAGTGCGACCGGCGAGCAGGTCGGTGAGTACGTCGTGCTGCCGGGCCCGGAGTCCGGCGCGCAGGTCTGCTTGTTGGGTCACGTCGGCTCCCCGGAGCTGGGGCGGCCGAGGGCCGCGCGGAGGCGGTCGTATTCGCGGCGTACGCCGGGCACGGTCACGTCGGTGTCGCGCTCCAGCATCACGCCGGGCATCGCGCCGGGCATCGCGCCGGGCATCGCGCCGGGCATCGCGCCGGGCATCGCGCCGGGCATCGCGCCGGGCATCGCGCCGGGCATCGCGCCGGGCCCGCCGCTCGAGCCGCCAGCGGGTGCGGCCGAACCGGCGTACAGGGTGACGAGGCGCTGGAGCAGGTCGACGACGGGTTCGACCAGGTCGTGGCCGTGAGTATCGACGTACAGCCCGTCGGTGAACTCGCCGCCCGCGACGTGCACGTAGGCGACCGCCTCGAGCGGGAATCCGCCCAGGTCGCGCGCGGGGTCGGACCCGCGGGCGGTGGCGCTGGCGAACAGGTTGGCGACGTCGAGCACCAGCCGGCAGTAGGTGCGCTCGACCAGCTCGGTGAGGAACTCCGCCTCGGTGAGCGTGTCCTCGGGCCAGGTGAAGAGCGCGGCGATGTTCTCGACGGCCAGCGGGACCGGGAGCTGGGACTGCGCGATCCGGACGTTCTCGACGACGACCTCGAGCGCCTCGCGGGTGCGCGGCGGCGGCAGCAGATGGCCGGCCTCGAGCACCTCGGGGTGCAACGGGTCGGGGCTGTCGGCCGCCCGCACGAAGGCGACGTGCTCGGAGACCACCGGGCTGCCGAAGGCCAGAGCCAGGCGGGCCAGCCGCATCAGCCGGTCGGGGGCGGGTTCGTCGGCACCGGCCAGGCCCAGGGTGACGCCGTGCGGCACCACGGGTACGACGCGGGCCAGGTCGGTGAGTCGTTCGTCGATCCGCTCGGGGTCGGTGTTCTCGGCGATGACCTCGGTGAAGTCGAGGTCGCCGACGGCGGCGTACTCGGTCAGCAGGTCCGCGATCTCGCGACGCCACGCCACAGCCGTCCCCCTCAGCATGCAGTCAGGGTAAACCCGATTTGGCTCGGCGTGATCGACTTGACGGGTGAACGCACTCCTGGCCGGGCGCTGGAGCCCCTCGATCTTCGACCCGACGCACGAGATCGACGACGCCCAGGTCGACGCGATGCTGACCGCCGCGCAGTGGGCGCCGAGCGCGGGCAACTCCCAGCCGTGGGCGTACGTCGTCTGCCGCCGCGACTCCGACAACCACAAGCGGTTCGTGCAGTACCTCTCCCGCGGCAACGCCGGCTGGGTCCCGCGCGCGTCGGTCGTCTTCGTCGCGCTGTGCCAGACCGCGACCGACCCGATCCCGGACGCCCCGGTCTACAGCGACTACGCCGAGTACGACGCCGGCCAGGCCGCCGCGCACCTGACCCTCCAGGCCCGCGAGCTCGGGTTGGAGACCCACCAGTTCGCGGGCTTCGACCATGCGGGCGTGACCGAGGAGTTCGAGATCCCGTCGCACTTCAAGGTGCTCGTCGCCATCGCCGTCGGCCGCCACGCCACCCCCGACCAGGTCGCCGCGGCCGACGTACGCGATCAGGAGCGTGAGTCTCGTCCCCGCGCCCGTCGTCCGGTCCGGCTGTTCGGATCGGTGGGGGAGTCAGACGGCGGGGTAGTCCGTGACGATCCTGCGATTGTCCGATCGTTTAACCATGACAGGAACGTCACGGACTACCCCGCGCTAACCCTCTGACTATCCCAGCGCTGCCAGGATCTCCGGGTCCTCACAGGCCCGGGCGAAGGCGGCGATCCGGGCCCGGATCTCGCGGCCGAGGAGCCACTGGCCGATGGGCTCGGCGACGAAGCGGAGCCAGGAGGGGCGGATGGAGTACGTGTACTTCCAGACCGCCAAGGTGCCCTGCCCGTCGGGCGTGAAGCGCCAGCCACCGCCGAACGTCGCGAAGAACCACGGCCCCTTCACCATCGTCATCCCGACCGACGTCGGCGGGCGGTAGGAGACGTACTCCGAGATCATCGTCGGCCCGACCCGGGCGCGAGTCATGGTGCGCACGCCCTTGGCCGGCGCGGACGCCTCGATCAGGTGCTGGTGCCGGATGAAGGGATCCCAGCGCAACCGCAGCTCGCCCGTCGTCTGGGAGACCGCGAAGGCCAGGTCGGGCGGCACCGGTACACATGTCGACGCGGTCACCTGAGGCACTACTTGAGCGTAACCAGCCCGAGGGTCGATGGTGGACCCATGAGCGCCACCACGTCGTCGTACTCCATCACCATGCGTCTTTACACCGACCCCGACCACGCAGTCGTCGGTACCGTCGCCACCTGCATCGCCGAGACCGGCGGCATCGTCACGGCTATCGACGTCGCGGAGTCGCGGCACGACCGGCTGGTCGTCGACGTCACGTGCTCAGCGATCGACTCCGACCACAGCGAGCAGGTGGTCGCGGCGGTCTCGCGGCTCGACGGCGTGATCGTGCACAAGGTCTCCGACCGGACCTTCCTGCTGCACATCGGCGGCAAGATCGAGGTGCACTCGAAGGTGCCGCTGAAGACCCGCGACGACCTGTCGATGGCCTACACCCCGGGTGTCGGGCGGGTGTCGATGGCGCTCTACGAGAACCCGGACGACGTACGCAAGCTGACCATCAAGGGCAACACCGTCGCGGTCGTGACCGACGGGTCCGCCGTACTCGGGCTCGGCAACATCGGGCCGGGGGCGGCGCTGCCGGTGATGGAGGGCAAGGCGGCGCTGTTCAAGCGGTTCGCCAACATCGACGCGTGGCCGATCTGCCTGGCCAGCCAGGACGTCGATGAGATCGTGCGCGCGGTGGAGATGATCGCGCCCGGCTTCGGCGGCATCAACCTGGAGGACATCGCGGCGCCGCGCTGCTTCGAGGTCGAACGCCGGCTGCGCGCGTCGCTGGACATCCCGGTCTTCCACGACGACCAGCACGGTACGGCGATCGTCGTACTCGCCGCGTTGACCAACGCCCTCCGCGTGGTCGGCAAGAAGCTCCCCGAGGTACGGATCGTGGTTGCCGGCGCCGGCGCGGCCGGGAGCGCGATCGTGACCCTGCTGCTGGCCGCGGGCGCCGATGACGTCACGGTCTGGGACCGCGAGGGGCTGCTCTCGCGCGATGACGAGTCGCTCCCGAAGGCCAAGTCCGAGCTCGCCTCCCGCACCAACCCGCGGCGACTCCGCGGCGACCTGCACGACGGGTTGCAGGGGGCCGATGTGTTCGTGGGCGTCTCGGGACCCGGCGTACTCAAGGCCGAGTGGATCGAGGACATGGCCTCCGACGCGGTCGTCTTCGCGCTGGCCAACCCCGACCCGGAGATCGACCCCGTCGAGGCCGCCAAGTACGCCGCGGTCGTGGCCAGCGGCCGCTCCGACTACCCCAACCAGATCAACAACGTGCTCGCCTTCCCCGGCGTCTTCCGCGGGCTGCTCGACGCCCGCGCCTCGGAGATCACCATCGAGATGCTGCTGCGAGCGGCCGAGGCGATCGCCCTGACGGTCACCGACGACGAGCTCAACCAGTCGTTCATCATCCCGTCGGTCTTCCACCCCGACGTACCCAAGGCGGTCGCCGCCGCGATCAGCGGCAAGCCGCACCAGGCCTGAATGGGGGTGGCGGTTCACCCGGGTACCCGGGGAAACTGTCGCTTATCAGGGGAAATCTTCCCTGATAACCGTAAGAATCCCCGGGCACCCGGGTGAACCGCCACCGCCCAATAACCCGTTGCCCCCAGTACGCCGCCTGGCTAGCGTCGGCGCCGATGATGCACGAGAACGAGGTCAAGACCGACGCCGAGCAGGTACGCCGGCTGGTGGCGCAGGACGTCGTACTCTCCGAAAAGTCCTGATTCCGGTCCTCCGGGGCACTCGGCGCACGCATTCCGGCGAAATTGGGGGCAACGGGGGGTGTCGGGCCGCCCGACAACGACGCACAATCAAGACATGCCGTCGTACCGCCACATCCTGCCGATCGACGCCGACCCCGAGACGGTGTTCGCGATCCTCGACGACACCTCGAGTACGCCGGCCTGGCTGGACCGATGCACCGGCATCGACCGGATCGACGACGGCCCCAACGAGGTCGGCACCCGGCTGCGCTACCACTACCGCGACCCCGGACGCACCGGCGAGATGGACGGCCGGATCACCGTGCGCGACCCCAACCGCCACCTTGCGATGCAGTACGCCGACCGGCTGACCGACGTGACCGTCGACTTCCGCACCGAGCCGCTCGGCGACGGCACCCGGCTCGTGCACACCGTCGAGGTGCGCCCGCACGGTCTCGGCCGGCTGCTGACGCCGGTCATCGCCCACCGGCTGCCACGGCAGACCGACCCCTCGCTGGCCAACCTCAAGCGGCTGGCGGAGGCCCGGCACGACCACGGCTAGCCGCCGGCTAGCCGCGGGCTGCCGCCGCTCCGAGGGCGGCGTTGAGCGCGGCGCCGACGACGCCGGCGGTGTTGAGCAGCCCGGCCGGCACGATCGGGGTCTCGATCTCGATCAGCGGCAGGAACTCCGCGGACTCCTTGCTCACCCCGCCGCCGACCACGAACAGCTCGGGCGTGAAGAGCCGCTCCAGCGTGGCGTAGTAGTCGGTGAGCCGCTCGGCCCACTTCTTCCAGGAGAGCCCCTTCTCCTCGCGCACGGAGTTGGCGGCCCGCTGCTCGGCGATGTGGCCGTCGATCTCGATGTGGCCGAGCTCGGAGTTGGGCACCAGCACGCCGTCGTACAACAGGGCCGAGCCGATGCCGGTGCCGAGAGTGGTCACGATGACCACGCCGCGGTGACCCTTGGCGGCGCCGTACCGGGCCTCCGCCAGGCCGGCGGCGTCGGCGTCGTTGATCACGTGTACGTCGCGTCCGAGTGCCTCGGTGAACAGCGCGTCCGAGTCGACCCCGATCCACTCCCGGTCGATGTTGGACGCCGACTTCACCACGCCGCCCACCACCACGCCGGGCACGGTGATGCCCACCGGGCCGGTCGAGTCGGGGAACTGAGCCAGCAGCTCCTTGAAGACCTTGGCGATCGCCTTGGGGGTGGACTTGTCGGGCGTCGTGATCCGCACCCGCTCCTCGGCGAACAAGCCCGTGTCGAGGTTCACCGGCGCACCCTTGATGCCGGTGCCTCCGAAGTCGATCCCGAAACCGTGCTCCATGGCCCCATCAGACCACATCGGCGCGCCGCCGGCGCCAGTCCAACTCGCCCGGGTCGCGAGCTGTCGGCGGGGCCTGGCACGCTGGTGGCCGTGGAACTCTCCGAGCATCTTGAGGGCCTGCGCGCCGCGCTCGTCGCCTTCGTCCGGTACGCCGATCGCGCCGGCCTCGACGCGCCGGTCCTGACCACGCCCGACTGGACGGTCCGGCAGCTGATCGCGCACCAGGGCATGGTCCACCGCTGGGCCGCCGCAAACGTTCGGGGCGAGGAGTGCGACCCCGAGGCGCTCGAGCGCCAGGGGCTGACGGTGGCCGATCCGGTGGAGTGGCTGGGCGACGGCGCCATAGAGGTGGTGCAGGCGATCTCCGAGGCGCCGGAGGATCTCGAGGCGCTGGTGTTCCTACTCGATGCGCCGCCGGCCCGGAGGTTCTGGGCGCGACGACAGTGCCACGAGACGACCATCCACGCGGTCGACGCGCTGTCGGCGGCGCTGGGTCGCTACCCGACGGCCGCCGACACCTGGATCGACCCGGCGCTGGCGCTCGACGGGATCGACGAGCTGCTGACCGGGTTCGTGACGCGGCCGCGGGCGCGGCTGCGCTCGGACGAGCCGGTGCGGATCGCCGTACTCCCGGACGACCTGCCGACGGACGCGCAGCGCGGTTGGCTGGTGCACGTCTGCACCGAGCCGGTGGTCACCGAGCGGCTCGCGGGCAGCGAGGCGGTCGAGCGGGCTCGCAAGGCCGACGTCGTACTCGAGGGCGGCGCGGTGGCGCTCTACCTCACGCTGTGGAACCGCAGCGACGAGGCCGTGCCCGCCGACGGCTGGGACCTGTGGGCCGAAGGGGTCCAGATCCGCTGGAGCTGATTGCCGCCGAGGCCGGGCCGATGAGGCTGGACCGATGAGTTTGGGGCCACGCCGCGGTCGGTAGTCAGACACGGGGGCCAGGGCTGTCGCGCCCCCTGAGGATATCCAAGGGAGTTCAGATGATTCGTGCACGCGGACTCGTGCAGACCTTCCACACCGGGAAGGGCAAGAAGAAGACCGAGGTCCGGGCCGTCGACGGCGTCGACCTCGACGTCGAAGAGGGCGAGGTGGTCGGCTTCCTGGGTCCGAACGGCGCCGGGAAGACCACCACGCTGCGGATGCTGACGACGCTGCTGAGGCCGACCGCCGGCACGGCGACGGTGGCCGGGTACGACGTGGTCACCCAGTCGCAGCAGGTACGCCGGAGCATCGGCTACGTGTCGCAGGTCGGCTCGACGTTCTCCGGTGCGTACGCCGGCGACGAGGTCGTCGACCACGGCATGCTCTACGGGCTGTCCCGCAAGGACGCCACCGTCCGCGGGCAGGCGCTCTTCGAGCAGCTGCAGCTCGAGGGCCTGTGGCGCCGGATGCCCAAGAACATGTCCGGCGGCCAGAAGCGCCGCCTCGACATCGTGATGGGGCTGATCCACGAGCCCACCCTTGTCTTCCTCGACGAGCCGACCACCGGGCTGGACCCGCAGGCCCGGGCCAACCTGTGGGAGCACATCGAGGGGCTGCGCTCGCGCAAGGGCGCGACGGTCTTCCTGACCACGCACTACCTCGACGAGGCCGACGTACTCGCCGACCGGATCGTGATCATCGACAAGGGCCGGATCGTGGCCAGCGACACCGCCGACAACCTCAAGGCGCAGGTCTCCGGCGACCTGGTCGACCTCGAGGTCGCCGAACCTGCGCTGGTCTCACTCGCCGCAGCCCGGCTCGGCGGCGTCGCCGCGACCGTCGAGGTGGCCGAACGGCATGTCAAGGGCCGGGTCGAGCGGGCCGGCCGGGTGATCCCGGGGCTGTTGCGCGACCTCGAGTCCGCCGGCGTCTCGCTCGACTCGATCGAGGTGCACCGGCCGACCCTGGACGACGTGTTCCTGACCCTGACCGGCCGGTCGCTGCGCGACGCCGAGGCCAGCGACGAGGCCGGCGACCAGCCCGACGACCAGCCCGACGACCAGTCCGACGACCAGTCCGACGACCGGCCCGGCGCCACGCCCGACGACCAGTCCGACGACCAGTCCGACGACCACCCCGACGACCAGCCCGACGAC
>WNGB01008452.1_pt1 | contig 14910 bp, 14 predicted proteins | sample 5400681 | NCBI WGS metagenome assembly WNGB01 (sample SAMN13153367, study PRJNA577476) | soil metagenome | isolation source: 115 cm soil or saprolite under grassland replicate 2 | place: USA:California | collected 2016-06-15
TCACGCAAAGTGAGCACATTCAAAGGCGGGCTTTACCGGCAGGGACCAGAGACCTTCGAGGATGAAGGGAAGATATATAGAGGATGCGTCGTCATCGTAGTCGGTGACCGGAACAAAGTGCCGGGAAGATTTCCGCCGGCGGACAGTCCGTACCCCAAACCGGGCTCGGCGGCAGCCAACGCGGGATGGAAGGCGGATCGAGAAGCCGATGGCCTGGATGGAACCTCATATCGCATCTCGAACAATAACATTTTCTGTCTGGTGAGCGCATCGTGGGACGGAGGCGACGCGTCCGATCCTAGGGCGGTTCGGTCACCTCTATTTCTCATTACCGCACGGTGCGCAAGAATCCGATGACGTACAACTCCCGGGTTGATCGCCTAACAACCGATTGGAGCCCGACGCTCCAAAGCCCTGAACGCCGCAACATTGGTTGAACTTAGTGCAGTTTGTTCTTGCCCGCTTCTACCAAAATATGGGTGAGATCATCCACGAGCGGTATGAGGCGAGACGAAGTTTCCATGTCACGCTTTTCGTTCAGCCATTTGCACAACCGGAACAGTTCAGCGTTGATCCGTAATAGCTGCTTGAGAGTATCATCGTCGATCATCATGTGTGAACCTCGTGCCGAGGCGAGCCAGAGTTAGTTACCTTGACGCCGACAATTTGCTTGGGTCAATCCTGATAATTGCTATTCGCTGAAGCGGCGATTTCATCTTGTAACCAAATAGCAAGTGTCCCGCCTGACGCTGATTGTTTCCCCCTTGCCCCCTCCTCTTGACCCTCCTTCTTTTGACGTTGATCGCCTCGATAATCGTGTGATACAGAGCCACTGGATCCTCTACTTGGATTCGGCGCCATGCGGTCAAAACATTTATTATGAGCTACGTCAAAATAACGATTATGAGGTGACGCCGTTAAGGAGGGACCCGGCATTGTCGACAGATCTTACTATAATAGTTACCTAAAACGCTCGTATAAGACCTACATTATCATAATACTCCAACTGAAGCTTTGTTGTGGCGCTTCATTTCCGTCTACAATCGTATGAATTTCGAATTAAATTTTTAAAAAAACTTGAAAGGTGTGATTTGCATGATATGCATCAGGCTGTGACCCCCGCCGGAGGTCAGCCATGACAGAGAGCTCTCAATCGGAGACCAACCGCTCTCATATCGCGCATCTTCTTGAGCAGGGTGCCACGAACACACTGGAGAACATATGAGCAAGGTGTATGAATGCTTGAAAGAGGTAATGCAAGAAACTTTGCAGCTGAGCAACGTTAACTCCAACCCTTTGGCACGGAGAAAAGGAACCAACGCTCTGCCTTTAAACAATGAAATGGAAGAGCTTGAGAGGATTGTCGTGGACAGGATCGCTAGATTGAAGGCGGCTGTAACGGAGGGTGAAGCGGTGGTCGCGGGGGAGACCCAGCATGCTGAGCAGGTCATCCGGACTCTAACAGCAAACATTACTGCGCTGGAGGATAAGCTCAGACAGACGGAGGACACCGTCCGTCAAAACGATCTTGCTAGCCAAAGGATGGAGGAGAGCATTACTCACAAGATCCAGGATTTGCAAAGTGAGATAAAGAAAAAAGAGAAATCTTTGGCCAGCCGCGGTAATGAGGTAAAGGATCTCAAATCTGAAATAGATGCCCTACAGAAGCAGGTAACGCAACTGCAGCAGGCTATCCAACAAGCGAAAGAGGAGGCCGCTAGTGAAGCTAAGCGTGTAGAGCATCTTATTGAGCCTTCCATAACAAAAATTGCTGCGCTGGAGTTGCAGCTTAGGAAAACGGAGGAGATTGTCGGCGGAAAGGATTCGGCCATCAAGGGATTGGAGCAAAACTTTACCGGCAAAATCCAAGACTTGGAAAGCCAGGTGAGAAGCAAAGAGAAGCTTCTAGTGGACCGAGATAAGCAGGTAAACGATCTCAACTCCCAGGTGCAGGTCCTAACGAAGAGGATAAACGCTATGTCTTCGTTTTTCAGGCAGGCCGAAGCATTGGCCGCGCTTGAAACACAAGACATCGGCACAGTTTTACAGTACGGCCAAGCGAAGAACGAGCAAGAGAATACGGCTACGTCCCAAATTAAGGGTCCGAAAGTCATGTCCAACAAGACAGACACGCCCCAAGAGACCCTATCGCCGGACTTTTTTGACCACGTGACCGACGAGCTCACCCAAGTCATAGGACCAATGGCGTCAATGATTCTTCGTGATCACGTGAAAGCCCTCGGTGAATCGATGGAAAAATTTCCGAAGACCAGAGTTACGGAACTTCTCAAAACCCTAAGCGAAGAGATACCGGACCAGAACGTGAAAGGCAGTTTTTGCGAGCGCTTAGGGTAATGGCCAGTATGTGAGTAAGGTCGTCCAAAAGAGCGGCGAGACGAAGTTTCCATATTACGCTTTTCATTTAGCCAATTGCATAACTGTAGCGGATCGTTAATCCGTAATAGCTGCTTCAGGGTATCGTCGTCGATCATCATGTGTGAACCGCCTGCGCTGTCGATTTGCGCCACTTGTGATGCACGAAACACAAATTAGGGTCAATCCCAGCGGCATAAAGAGCCCCTACCCCAGCTCCCAAAATAAGCTTCGGCGGCACTCACCAGGGCGGGAAACTCACGCAGTCCGGTTGCATAATTCAACTTCTCTTTTGACCGATGCATTTGGCCAAGGACAGTGACGATCTTACGCTTGCTCCACCCGCTCAAAAGTTTTGGATTGGTTTTCCGTGCAATCTTAGCGTTCCGCAAGCTCCCGAAGTAATGCGCTATGTTTGAGCGTAGCGCCTGCGAAATCTCGCTTCTAGATTCCATCGCATCACGCAAGTCTCTTAATAAGCCGAGCCGTGATGGATCTTCTTAATCGCGGCAATCCAACCGGTCTTGCCGTATGGGCGATACCCACGGCGAGAACTTTGTATTATTCGAAACTCTTTGGCAATCAGTTCGTCGGGACTGAGACCATATTCCTGCATGTATTCTTCGCGGTCGGTGCCATGCTTTGAAAGATGTCGTCCGCTTATGACGCGGCGGTGGTCGCCGCAAATACGACAGCGAACGAAGTCGATGCCATCATTCCCATCGAAGCTCCGAGCGCGCGGTGTAAGGCGTCTTTGCGGTCTTGTGGGAGGCATAATATCGAAGCTACTAACATCGCCTCGTTCGTCCGTTGTCAATCGAGCAGACAGTGCCGCTGTTTACGGTGCCGTTAACTGTGTTTACTAGGAAACGCCGTTGTATACACTTCGATCGATTTGCTTCCCCCATCCGGGCTTTGATTTTTCAATGAGTTGCACTGAGTCCAAACCGGCAACGAGAAGTGGCGCTAAATTTGCTCCTCCGCTCAATCACGCGACTTATTAACCCATGAAGAGCATGTGCGGCACTAGATCTGCTCGGGGTTGGAAGGATCGATCGGTGAAATCCAAAACTCGTACTCCGTCACTACTTCGAGGACCGTTCTTTCGTTCGATCACGAAATTTTTCGTTTTAGCACTGCTCATCGGCCAGGCCTGGTTTGTCTATGCAGAGGATAGACGCAATGACAAATCGATCCTCGTCCTTATGAGTCTCAATGCCGAGTTTCTGTGGGACGGTGTGTCGCCGGAAGAAGGTCAGGCTGATTTTCCTTGGAAAAGTTCACAAACCGAAGCGGAAGACCACATGCAAAAAGTGGCCGAGATCATCATCCGCAGCAATCCCGATATCGTAAACCTCGTCGAGGTTGAGAACATCAATGCGCTAACGACGTTTAACAATAAATTCCTTCCCGGTCGCGGATACCAGCCATATCTGGTTGATGGCACGGATACCTTTACCGGTCAGGATGTAGCTCTTCTTACAAGGATCGACCCGGAAAACAATCAAATTACACGCGACGACAGAAAAGGCCAAAGCGGAACCGTTCTGAAGTCTGTTTCGAAAAACTACATCGCGCGGTTTTCTCTGCCAGAAGCGAAATTCGCCTTTATTGGGATTCATTTTTTGGCCTTTCCCCTGCGTGAAGATCGACGCTTGGATAGGGAGGCGCAAGCCGACGCGATTCGCTCGATTGCAAGGGAGTTGAAGACTCAGGGTTGGAGTCCAGTAGTCTTGGGTGACTTCAACGACTACGACGGAGACCCGAGCAGTCGCGATCACATCGATAGCATACCCGTTACCAACGTACTGAAGATCATCAAGGAGATGAATCCAAACGATCCTTTGGACGACCTTAAGAGCGCTGCCTCATTTGTGCCCAAGGCAAGCCGATACACCGCGTTCCACGATGCCAATCAAAATGGTAACGTCGATTTTCCAAACGAGCTTACCTCAATCGACCACGTTCTTCTTTCCCCGGAACTCGCTGCCAAGGTCGAGCTAGTGGACATTCGCCATGATCATGATCCTAGAAATGTAACCGATCATTTCCCGGTTGTGGTGCGAATCAAGTTCGCAGGTGCGCCTGGGACGGCCCAAGTCAGGATCACTGGGCTCCTACCTAACCCAGTCGGCGACGACACGCAAAACGAAGAGGTCACAGTCAAAAACTTTGGTAGCCAACCGGTAAATTTAACCGGTTGGAAGCTTCGCGATCTAGCCCATACTGCATGGGTGTTGGACTCGCTGGGCACCCTCGGTCCAAGCGAAGAAAAAACGATCAAACGAAACGCTCAGCCTATGGCGCTAAACAATACGGGCGACACTATTGATCTTATTGACCCGTTGGCAGCCGTGATTCACACGGTGACTTATCCGAAGGTTCAAGAAGGAGAATTGGTAACCCCAGCAAATTGACAGCCTAAATTCTGACGAATTAGTTAACGGGAGATGAACAAAATGGCCACTAAGACGCCACGCGCTAAGCGCCGTTCTCAAAAACGGCTTCCAAAACCTAAAATCGATCTATCTCCAATTTACGAGTTTCCTGCTGTCACAATTCCAGCGCTTCGTGAGCTTGGTCAGCTCGAAACGCCTTCAGCCATCTCCAAACGTCAGGAAGTTATCGCCCGGCACCTGAAGTCAGCCCTAAAGCCTGAGCGATTAGAATCTTTACAAAAACTAGCTGCTCGGGCGCCCTCCGTTAAAAAGTTGCTTGGTAAGAAGTTCGTTCCAATTGGAGTTCGCACGCAAGAAGATGCAAAGCAAAAACCAATGGCAGCAATGGCTATGTTCTACAGCTACTCGAACCAAGTCGCTGTCGAAGCGATACTGGACGGACGGGGTCGCGTCGTAAAGGTTGAGGAGTATCGCCAACAACCCGCCGCGACAAATGGAGAAATTCATCAAGCAGTTGCACTTGCACGCCGATCGTTACGGCAGCAAGACGGTTGGAGCGATGACCTCACGTCGGGAGTCATAGCAATAACAAACGACGACCCTACCAGCCCCGACTATGGTCGACGCCTAATGGATGTGCGTTTTTTCACGGCAGATGAACGACTCGCTAAACTGATGGCCATCGTAGACCTTGGCAAAGGAAAGATCACTCGTTCAGGGTCCGTACAGTACGAAGGAGAACAACCATGAGCGAAAGTGGTTTTGTTGTTTGGCCGAGCAGTAGTTCCCCGATTTGGCAACTTTCCTATGTTCTCGGTGATTCTTCACAACCCGAGGGAATAGCGATTCGTGGCGCAAAATACAAAGGCAGACAAGTCTTCTACAAAGCAAGTCTCCCTTCATTACGTGTTCAATACGATAAGCCTCCTGGCGGGAGTGCTTGTGGGCCATATAAGGACCCGCTCCACTATGATAATGCGGACGTTCAATCCAATGGGAAGAAAGTCGCGATCTACACTTACCTGAGTGGCTTGCTACCGGTCCTCGCTTTAGAGTCATATCACCGGATTGGGTCTTATCGCTTGCGTCAACGATGGGCTTTCACATTATCAGGCACAGTGCTTCCGCGACTCTTTAGCGCTGGTTTGCAATGCAACCAGAACCACCGACATCATACATATTGGAGATTCGACTTCGATATTAACGACGCAGCGAATGATGCCTTATACGAATTCAACACGACAACGCCTAATATTGGCTATGGGCCGGGATGGCATAAGAAACTGTCGGAGACCACAAGAGTTAAGAATCCGCCGACAAATCGCCATTGGGCCATCATGGACCGGTCAGCAGGCAATGGTTATTTCATAGTTCCAGGTTCGGACGACGGCGTAACTGATGGCTTTTCAAGCCATGATCTTTGGGTGATGCGATATCGAGGAAGCGAAGACCGCGAGGGCAACCAAGGATCAGCGAGCAGTGATGATCTTCTTACTTATATCAATGGTGAGAATACGGACGGTCAAGATGTTGTCGTTTGGTATTGTGGGCACTTACCACATCAAGCGCACGCCGGCGGAGACGAGTGGCACCACGTAGGACCGCGTCTCGATCCATTTCGATGGTAACAGCTGATGGAAAACTAATGAGGTGCTATTATGTTGCGCGTTGAAGTCGATATTTTTTCAGGTCGGCCGAACCCGGCATGGATCGTAAGTAGTGATACCGTGACTCGCAAATTACTCACAGCTCTACAGCGCAATCGTAGTCTTACCACGAAATCGGTAGGCGGATTTCAAGGTTTGGGCTTTCGGGGCGTAGAGGTCCAAGTCCTCGGGGACAATGATGACGTTCGGGCGGCAAAGCTTCCTCATAGTTTTCTCCTGGCAACGGGAACAGGTTCTAAGCTGAAGCGGGGCGGCGAGCTCGCTGCTGCACTCATTAAGGAGATGACCAAATCCGCAAGGATCGTGCTCCCTGAGCATGCTTTAACACCAATCGACAAGCGAATGCAGAGTTTGGTTTTGTCCGAATTGGAGAAGTTTATAGCCAAGCCTCGACGAAGCTCCGCGCCGAAGGAATTGAAGGCTAATTTTCGTCGCCGTACAATCCATGATTCACGGTGCGAGCGTTGTCAGTACGAAATTAGTCTATTCAATCCCGGCTTTTGGAACAATGATCCGAATGTTCGAACGAAGAACAACTGCTACAATTATGCGCGTAATTGGCGGACAGATACATTCGCTCAGCCTGGAAGGGCATCTGGTCATCCCAATAGTGTGATGCAGTGCGCTCAGGTATCCACTGCCGCCCGATATGATGGCCTAGTCGATCGATGCAAATGTGTTCCCGCGTCAGAATACCCACGGCGCCTGATGGCTTTGGTAGTCTGGCCAGGTGGCGACTATCATTGGTATCGGCATCAGATCGGCGGTTTTTGGGGTCACAAACCCGGCAAAACTGCCGCGCGCAACACGGATAATAGCAATGTCATTATTTCCAATCCGGAGACATGTGACCGGGGTAACTATACGAACTTTTGTGGCTACTTCTATGCCGGCAAGAGTGTGAACATCATTTAATCGGACGGAGCACAAGTTTTGCGAGTGGAACTCGACATTTTTAGCGGCAGGCCGAACCCTGAATGGGAGCTACAAGAACACGAAGTAGCTGAGCTTGAATCCATTATTAAACGCTCGTCTCCTTCGCAGGGGAAGGTCGATCCACCTGGGTTAGGTTACCGTGGCTTCATCGTGTACCTGCCGGATACTGTTCGCATTTACAAAGGCCAAATATTTGACGAGCGCGACTGGTCACACAATAGATTGGCCGATGTAGGGATTAAGCTCGACTTATGGTTGCTTGAGATTGGCAGAACGCATCTAGATCCTGCTGTGTATGAAGCGTGTTTTCTTGCGTTACAGCACTCGTAATTCACGAGTGTAAGCGCCTAAAAGGAGTCTTCTTCCCGTAGACAAATTCATATCGGACCCAAAATCATATGAGGCTTTAAGTAGCAACATCAAGAGCGGAAGGATTCTGTTAGTTATCATGGTACAGGACAGACGCTGTATTTTTGTAGCCGCTAATTAATACCCGAGAAGCTTCTTCTAGGAAGAACCATCGTTTCAAAGTGGATACCTGCACTATTAAATGCTCCTTCCGTTTCAAACCCAGCTGGCGCAGACATTGCCAACCTTACGGATCTAGTATCGCACAGGGGAGTCCACCATGAAGAGGCTTTTTCTATCCGCTTGGGTCTTGTGTCTATAGGCGAAAGCCTTGCAGCGGCACTGAGCAACATTAAACTAACGGCGAGCGACAGGGCTGGAGGCGACCTTTCGTAATTTACGTTTCGATCAGTGGCGACCAGTTTCCGTAAAAGCCTGAGGCTTGTAGGAAATTCTCAATGAATCATTAAGCCGCACCAATCATTACAAACAGGAAGGTGCCCGGGGACGTCCTGCGAACCACCCAGTCAAAGGAAACTTCACCACCTATAGCGGATGGCGGTTATGAAAATCACTCAGGATCACATTGGCTCGAATACAAAGATGGGAGCGACACTCGTTGCTGATGGTGCCACGTTTCGCGTTTGGGCGCCGCGGGCGGAGGCTGTCTATGTCAACGGCCGGTTCGGCACGACCGATCTGTGGAGCAAGGAGGATTCCGACCTTCTTTTGAACAAGGACAGCCGCGGCTACTGGGCTGGATTTCTTAAGGAAGTGCAAGATGGCGATCAATACCTATTCTATGTCGTTGGCGGCCCAGGGCGGAAAAATTTCAAGCGAGATCCTTACGCCCGTGAGTTGACGACGCCGCAAACACATCCCGGAACATTCGGTTATCCCTCGTGCAACTGCATTGTCCGCAAGCCGGACGGCTACTCGTGGCGAGTAAAGGACTTCCGACCGCCGGCATTCAACGATCTAATCCTCTACGAGCTGCATATTGGAACCTTTTTTGCCGTCGACAAGGTGGGGCATGATCGTCGTGGGACGCGTGGAGGGCAATACCTGGATGTGCTCGATCGCGTGGTTCATCTGCAGGACTTGGGGGTGAACGCGGTCGAGCTACTTCCCGTTCACGAATTCGCGAGTCCAGTCAGCAGGGGTTACGATGGTGTTGACATGTTTTCGCCCGAGATGGATTACGCGGAAACCGATACGGCAGAGCTCACCCACTATCTAACCAAAATTAACAAGCTGCTACGGGATCGCGGCGCAAAAGAACTTGAGCTTTCTGAGGTCCGGACTTCCATAAATCAGCTGAAGGTGCTGATCGACATCTGCCATCTCTATGGCCTAGCCGTCTTTTTTGACGTCGTCTACAACCATGCGGGCTCGGCAGTAAAATCGCAAACAGGCGGTCTGTGGTTCCTTGATGAAATGCCGCGTGGTAACGACAACGATAGCCTGTACTTTATAGACAAAGACCACACCGGGCCCGTCTTCGCTTTTTGGAATGAAGACGTTCAGGGGTTTCTAATGAATAATGCCAGATTTTTCCTGGAGGAATACAAGGTCGACGGTTTGCGCTACGATCAGGTAACGGTCATCGATGAGCATGGCGGTTGGTTTTTCGCACAGAAGCTCGCTGAGAGAGCGCGCGAGATCGATACTCGCAAGCCGCACATTTCAGAATATTGGCTCGGCGACCGCTTTAAGAGTGTGCTGCGTCCTCCGGACGGATTAGGCTTCGATGCAAACTGGCATGACGGATTGCGCGGCGTGATTCGTAGGGTGATCGGCCAAGCTGCGGCGGGACGCGGCACTCACGTACATCTAAATGAATTGGCGGCAACGCTTCAGAATCGGCCCGGCAATTTCCCGTTTCGCTGGCAGGTTGTCGAGTACGTCGAAAGTCATGATGTGATCGATGTCGAGCATGGCGACCGTCAACCGCGCATCCCAAAGCTTGCGGACGCTACAAACGCACATTCATGGTATGCGACCAGCCGATCCAGAGTCGCTGCGGGCCTGCTGCTAACTGCACCGGGTATTCCGATGCTTTTTATGGGGCAGGAATTTTTGGAAGACAAGTTCTGGTCCGACAATGATGCGGTCCATCCTGGACTCTTGATTTATTGGAGAGGGCTCGAAACGAATAAGACCATGAAAGACTATTTTCAGTTCATGAAGGAATTAGTCTGGCTTCGACGTCGCCACCCGGCCTTACGTAACGAGTGGATCAATGTTTTCCATGTACACGAGGAAAACAGAATCATCGCCTTTCATCGCTGGATTGAAGGAGCAGGGCGCGACGTGGTCATTGTTTGCAGCCTTAACGAGTCAACGTTTTGGTCTTACGATTTAGGCTTCCCTCAACCGGGTCAATGGCTCGAAGTCTTTAATAGTGATGTGTATGAAAATTGGCTAAACCCTTGGACCGCAGGCAATGAGGGAAACATTTTCGCAGGCGGGCCGGGGAGGCACAACCTGCCTTCATCAGCGGCAGTCATTATTCCTGCGAACAGTATTTTGGTGTTTGCCAAGGACAATGGTGATTAGCAACTGTGCAGTAGGAGTTTTATGCCCAATACTAGCACTTGTTGCTATTAAGTAAGCTGCTGTGGAAGGGACCGGACACCGTCGGTCTGTCTGTGACGGCTCATTAAACAAATCCGATTCAGCTCAAATAACCCACCAGCTATCAACTTGTCAACGTTCTTTTTGAACCTTTTCCGTTTGGTGCCAAAAGCTGCCTATCGCTTGGTTACGTGCGGTTGCCGGCTAAGAAGTTTCAGCCCGTGCGAACGTTGATGGCGTAGATCCGGACAACTTTCTTCCCCGGCTGCCGCGAAATATAGACGAGGGCGTCGCCTTTGCGGCGCAGTTCACCATCCGGAACGATCACTTTCAACCATGCATCGCGGACCTTTTTCAAGTCTTTCACCAACGTCGCGCCTTCCTTACCTTTGAGGAGAACCGCTTTCGGCGGTCGCGGTTTGGAAAGTTTTCGAATGGACGGCAGTTTGGCGGGGGGCTCGGTAAGCAGATGATCCACAGTGGCGGCGATCTCGGAAACGTCGATCGTGACCGTCCCGACACTGTTGACCGCGACTGCGATATTGCCCCGTGCGAACTGGACGGCGGCCGGAATATCTGACTGGGGGGCACGCGCTACCAATGAAATGTCACCCAACGCACCAAGCTTGCCCGTCCCGCGTGGCAGGTCCGGCCGCATGGAGTGATCGAGTATAGCCAGCAGATGCTTCTGCGCGGCGCGCCAGTCGGCCAGCTCCGCGATGTTCATGCGGACCATCTGCCGGTCCGCGGCCTCTTCGCTTTGCACGAGATACGTCACCTCCGCCAATCTAGCGTCCTTGTGCATCGGTACAGCCTTGAGCAGCTGCCATCCCTTCAACTCATGGCCCTGGATGCGGAAATTGTAGTTGAAGATGCGCTGGCCGAGTTTGGTTTCCTCAGCCCATGCTTTGATATCGTAATGCGATTCCATGACTTGTCCTTTCCTCTAGTGTCTAAGCAACGGGTCTGCGCTTGCGCGTGCTTGGCTGCGCCTGGCACTTCGGGCACCCGTTGGCTTGCGGCGGACATAATCGTTTGCGGTAATTAAACGCTGCACAATCGCCGAACAGCACGTTGGTAGGCAGCAGTGGAGTATGTGGCGGCTGCGTAGGGTCTCCGTCAGCGTCAAGCTTAAGACAACCGTCGAAGACGTTCTCGTTCTGGGTACAGGCCCCCTTCCAAGGGACTTCATGATAACTGAAGCCGAACCCGAATGGGATTTCCCAGACGTTGTAACCGATGGCAATCACTGGATTGAGGGCGAAAGAAGATTCCATGCGCGACTGCCACAGATCACACCCGATAACGTTGGCCAGAGTAGAGACCGTATTTGCACTATCAGTGCAATTGACTTTCTCCCCTAGGCCAACACCGCCGTTGAGCCGCTCAAGCATCTCCGTCAGGTTGAACGTGGTGTAACCGTACATGGTGGCACCAGAAACAGTGTCGTACGTCACGACACCAGTGCCGTTGTACCGCTGAGTGATAAGTCCTGCCGCATCATCTACATTGCTGGCGCCCGCAGCCCACCCGCAGGCCAAATCCAATGCTCCCACCCAGGGTGTCTCGTTCGTCCATGGTGCTGTCGGCCGCCCCAGTATGATGTAGAAGCGGTGAATGGCCGATCCTATGGAGGCGACTTTTGCCGGCCCTGGCGTACGGCGGGCATACCAGTCGATCGACACGTCAGCGCGCTCGACGCTCCACGGCAGGGGCCACATTAACTCAAACTCGATGGGGTTGCTCAGGCCACTGGGATTGAAGGTTGGTGCGACATCCTTGTAACGTACGCCCCCGTAACTGCCCGTCGCACCGATCGTGTAGGTGCCCGGGACGTATGCGGGCAGCTTACGAAGCACCACTCGGATGCGTGGCAGCGAATGCATGATGTAGCAAGCGGGCTCATTGCGGACGCCCTTCTCAAATTCGGGAATCGGGACCGCCGTGTGCGTGAGGTGGTTCTTCAGCGGGATCGAAGACTCACGATAGTTGAACTGAATGCTGTGGATTGTGAACGGTGGCTTGGCCGGCTCGATGGGTGGGATGCCATTGAACGAGATGACTTCCAGCTCACGGTCGGAGCACACGTAGATGAGTGAATCGTCCGCGTTAGGCGCAACGCCCGACGGCCGCCACGCAAGCCCGCTTGCGACGGTGGTCACCACGACGGGCGGTCCCAGCTTTAGCTTGACCAGGCTATTGGCCGGATCTCGCTGGACGCAGTAGACGCCTGTCGCCGTTTTATCCCATGCGAGGTAAAACGGCGCTGTCAGGCCAGTGTGAAGCTGATTGGCGGCGCCGCTGGATAGCTCGACCTGCGTCAGCGCACGGGGGTCCTGCTCGGTGACATAGGCGTACTTGTGGGCCGCATCGATCACCAAGCCGACGGGATGCCCCAAACCGCCGCCGATCGGCTGGATCGCCCCGCCGCTATTAAGGTCGATGCGAATGAGCCGCCCGGAGTCATAGCAAACGGTGTAGAGATAGCGTTTGCCGGCCTGTTTTACAAGCGCAAGCTGATGAGGCGCGTAGCCTGGCTCGGCTATATCACGTTTCCCTTCTTTGCCGAAGATCTGTACGATTGATCCAGTACGCTCGGAGATGAAGATCTCGTTGGTGTCCCAATCCACGAGGACATCCTCGGGGTACTCGAGTCCCGCCATGACGGTGGTGACCATGCCCGTCTGCACTTCGACCTTGCACAGCCTTCCGATCGACCACTCGACATAGTAGGCAGTCTTGCCGTCCGGCGAGAGACGTACGCCCACCCCTGCAGCGAGCCCAAGAACAATGTCATTGATCTGCATGACGCCGGCTCCTTACCAGTTTTGTTGAAATCTTGCTGACAAAGCTAACCTTAAAGATAACCTACCGAGACGGGCGCTCATTTTCCTACGATGCGCTAAATAGAAAAGTACCCACATAATGAAAACTACCATTGGCGGGATGACTCCCACCAAATCGTTAGAGCGTTCTTAATCTGTTATCATAGCATAACGCTGCCGACGGCGCGGGGATTTCCATAATATGTCTCCTATGGTTACTCGTGAACAAAGCCCTAAACCCTATCTGCCTCAGCGCAACACGTGTGCCAAAGACGAAAGCTGAAAAAGACTGGCACTTATGGCAGAGACTACGCAAGCTAGCGTGTCGATTTCAATACAGGGGAGTATCAAATTAGATTCATTTCATGTTGGAAAAACTCGTCTCGGACGAATTTAAGCGCGCCGTGCGAGCAGAGTTGGAGAATGCTGGAGGTTACCGTAGTCGTGGGCAGATATTCAGCTCTCTCAAGCCAAGGACCAAGTTGACATAAGGCTACCTTATCAAATACCCTCAGGCTCGAAATGGGCATTGGCGGAATGCTCCCAACGCTTCAGTTTCAGGTTACGTAGTCAACGTCATTTCGTTGTTTGGACTACGAAGGAGGATGCCATGGCTGTCGGCAAACGCTTCAGGATGCAAATTATCAGCTCAACGAAGGTAGTGAAGACGGAGCGAAGACCTAAGCCCGTGAAGCGGGTCAATGTCAAACCGACGACGGCTGAAATCATTCGGGCGTTCAAGAGATCCCGCGGTTACGAAGACGTCATCGCTCGTATTCCAAAGGCCGAGACGGCAGCCGGGTGGGACAGCGGCACGCAAGTAGCCTATTTCAGCGTCTGTCAAAAGAGCGGCAGCGCAAGCTTCCTCGACCTTTGGGACTGCGATCACTTCGACTTAGTCAGCGACATGCAAAGGTCAGTCGCAGACTGTCGCGCGTGGTTCTCCCACCGCGGCTTTTCGACCTGGGGCTCCGCTCAAACAGCAACGGGCCGTATCAACTGCTTCTTCAACGCCGCCGTGGCGGCTCCCTATTCCTGCGTCGTGCAGCTTCAGAGCGATCCGGTTGCTTCAAACGCCACGGTCGAGTGTTTGATTGACAACAACACGTTTGGACCGTTGCCATTTTCAGGCACGATCATTCAGCCGCACTTCAGCATGCTGTCGGTCGGGAATCACCACTTCCGCATCAGACAGATGAGCGGTGCATTCTACTTCCTGAGCCTCACGGTCTATCGCTTCTGAGCGATGACATCGACCAAGAATGCCCGGGCGCCGCATTTAAGTCAGGTGACGGCTTCGACATCGGTCCCAAGGCCTCGAGAGTCTCAATCTATCAAGTTAGCTCGCGTTCGATAACGCGTTTCGAACGTAGCATTGAAAGAAGGCGGTTAAATAGGCAACGCTAATCTGGTGTTGGTCTTCGACTCGTCGCGCAACCAGCAAAACGAGTTGAATAGTGACACATAGTCCCGGTACGGTAAGAGGACTGAAAATCCTCGTGTCGGCACATTTCCCTCTCTTGGAAATCAACCAGTTACATCCGCTGCGCTGTCGACTGCACCACACAATCGGTCCCTGCTTTGCCATTACTTTGCCAGTTCTGAAATTGCCGCGGTGGATTTGTCTGAAAGGTGAAGCTGCTCAAGCTTGATGGCTGCATCTTTCAACATTCCTTCATCCGCAATCGCGTATCTTTGATAAATTGATTGAGTTTTGTGACCGACCATTTTCATGGCCGCAGATCGCGGGACACCTGCGCGTTCCAAGTTTCTAACTGCCGTCCG
>WNGB01010794.1_pt1 | contig 14910 bp, 10 predicted proteins | sample 5400681 | NCBI WGS metagenome assembly WNGB01 (sample SAMN13153367, study PRJNA577476) | soil metagenome | isolation source: 115 cm soil or saprolite under grassland replicate 2 | place: USA:California | collected 2016-06-15
TAAGGATCGTTCGGGGCGCCGCTGGCGAACTCGATCTCCTTGAGCGGTGGGAAGGAACTGCCGCGGCGCTCAGGCTGATAGCGCACCACCGAGCGGCCCCATTCGCAGAAGAAGAGATTGCGGCGGTACTCGGGCGGAAACTGCCGTTCGAGGTAGCAGACCCCGCCAGCCGACGATCCGAGGCCCAGGTCGGCCAGCGGCGGCAGGGCCTCGTCGGGCCGCTCCCAGTACAGGTACGGGTAGCCGTGGTCCGCCCCGAAAAAGCTGTGACAAACGCGAACCTTGTACTCGCCGCCGTCGTTCTCGTTATCGCGGACGAAGGCGTTCAGATCTTCGTCGAGGGCGACGTCGTAGATGTTGCGCAGGCCAGTCGCAAAGACGTGGAAGTCGCGGCCGTCGGGGCGACAGCGCAAAATCCCACCGCCTTCAAACACCAGCCGATCGCCCTCCGGTCGCCGCACGTCGCAACCGCGGTCGCCCAGCGCCAGGTAGAGCCAGCCGTCGTGGCCGGCGACGACACCATTGGCATTGTGCAAACGGATCTGGTCTTTCTCGGGCGGCAGACCCAGCCCAATCAGCAGGTCGCGGCGCTCGTCGGCCTTGCCGGTGCCCTTGGTGTCGCGCAGGGCCGTCAGGTACGGCGCGTGCATGACGTACACCGTGCCTTGATGATACGCGAGGCCCTGAATGGAGTTGAAACCGGAGGCGAAAACGGTCGATTTATCTGCGTAACCATCGCCATCGGTGTCTTCGATCAGTCGTATCTCATCGCGGCGGACGATGTCAGTGCCGAGACCGGTCATGTAATCCACGGCGACAAGGAGCGAGCCGGGCCGCGGGCCAGCGGCGATCACCGAGGGATACTCAATCAGCGGATCGCAGGCGAAGAGGGTGGCCTGGAAGCCCGGCGGCACGCGCAGCGGCGGAAAGCGTTTCTCCGTCTGCGGTCCGGTCGGAACCGGCTGCCCTCCCGACGGGGACAGCGACGCGAGCAGAAGCCCGCCGATTGCCAGGAAGTAGCCGCCGACACGCACGTATCGCATGGTGACACCGCAACGAGTTCGATCCGGGGGTGCCGGTTCTGGGGACCTGATCGGCAGGAACCGCTCACGCCTATCGTAGCGGCGGCGACCGTCTGGGACATCAAGTCCTTCCTCTAATGGGCAAGGTCGCACGGTGCTGTGATGTGTACCACGACCTTGTGGGCGCATTCGGGCCTTGCATTGGTTGGTTGTATTCGTCATAAGGTCAGTAAAAATATATCCTTGCGCACACTGATGCCAACAAGGATGGACCTCCAAGGGTGAGTATACACCCTTAACTCCGTGTCCACCATTCGTGGGGAGGTCCATCATGACGTGTCCAACCTGTGTCCAGCACAATTGCAAGTGCTGCGGATGGGTGGCCAGCGCGCGCCAGATGTTGGGGATGAAGTTGATCTTCTTCGTTTCCTTGATGTCTCGAAACACTTCCTGGACGATGGGGTTCGGGTCGTTTTCGTCCACTAGTGGGTCAGTTGCCTCGCTCGTGGCCATTCTTGGTCACCGCCCGATTGTCACAAACGGCTGACAGGAAAGGCCATGCAACAAGGTCGATTATGGCTGCGCCCAACGCAACTGACCCACTAGTTTCACGGTCGGCATGACTTCCTCTCCCGTCGCATCAGCCAAGTTGGATGATTTTCTTGCACGGATCCTGTGGGTTTTCCGGGTGTCCGGCGCACCAAAACGCCAGGAGAGCATTCTATGTAGATCCTTGCGATATCCCGCCGGATTCGGTACATTACCTCATATTCCATCCCATTGCCCGTGCCTGCCGCAGTCCCTGGCCGCCGAGGTTTTCACCCATGCCGACTATCCCCGGACCGCTCTCGGGTTCTGGTGACCGCATCTCTCGCCGTAGTTGGCTGCGCATCGGCGGACTCGCCCTCGGAGGACTGGCGCTGCCCGACATCCTGCGGGCGGAGGCAGTGGCACGGTCAGGAGACCGTGCCACAACAGCAGGCAACCCGGCCAAGGGCATCATCATGGTGCTGTTGCCGGGTGGGCCGACCCACCTGGACACGTTCGACCCGAAACCGGACGCCCCGGCCGAAATCCGCGGCGAGTTTCGACCCATCCCCACGAACGTTCCGGGCATCGACCTCTGCGAACACCTGCCCCGCCTGGCGCGCATGGCGGACAAACTGGCGGTCATTCGCTCGCTCGTTGGTTTCCGCGACGATCACAACACGCACTGGTGCTCGACCGGTTGGGAGTCGCATCCGGCCATGGATTCCTCGCCGGCCGTGCCGGGGTTTCCGCCGGGAGACTGGCCTTCCCTTGGGGCGGTGCTGAGTCGAACGCTCGGCCCGCAGGTGCCCGGGGTGCCGCCGTGTATCGATTTGACCCCCGTGGACGCCGACGCGCGCTTCATCCTGCGCACACCGCCAGGCCAGCCCGGGTACCTTGGGGTAGCACATGCCGGCTTTGAAGTTCAGGCCGTCGATCGCCGGAACATCATGCTCAACGGCGTGGATCCCCGTCGCCTCGCCAACCGCCGGGCGATGCTGGCCGGCTTCGATGGTTTTCGCCGGCAGGCCGATGCGCTCGGAGTCGCGCAGGGGATCGACACGTTTCAGCAACAGGCTTTCGAGGTGCTCACCTCGTCGCGCCTGGCCAACGCGCTCGACCTCAGCCGTGAAGATGGGCGCGTCCGCAGCCGTTACGGGCTGGATCGCGAGTACCCGGACGAGCGTGAGGGGAAGCACTACCTGGATCAATTCTTGCTGGCCCGGCGCGTGATCGAGGCCGGCGCCCGCTGCGTCACGCTGGCGTTCACGCGCTGGCCGTTCGGCCGCGTCCTTCGCGGCGACCACAACTGGGACTGGCATCGCGATCTCTTCCCGGCGGCTCGGGGAACTCTGCCCTTGCTCGATCTTGGATTGTCGGCATTAATCCAGGATCTCGACCAGCGCGGCATGCTGAACGATGTCGCCATCGTTGTTTGGGGCGAGTTCGGCCGTACGCCGCGGATCAACCGCAACGGCGGCCGCGACCACTGGCCGCGGGTGTGTAGTGCGCTGGTGGCAGGCGGGGGGATGCGCTGCGGACAGGTGCTCGGCTCGACGAACCGCTGGGGCGAGGAGCCGCGCACCCGGCCGGTGCATTTTCGCGAGGTTTTCGCCACGCTCTACCAGCGCCTGGGAATTAACGTCGCCACGACGCAATTCACCGATCTCGCGGGTCGTCCGCAGTACCTCGTGGGCGATCATCGGCCAGTCCCGGAACTGATTGGCTAACGCGGCCTTTGTCGAACCCTGGAGCGCGGGCGTCCCGCCCGCATTGAGGAATGTCCTCAATGCGGGCGGGACGCCCGCGCTCCAGCGTTACCACCCTGCACTAGCGCAACCCACCCGAGATGTAGAAGGTTTCGCCAGTGATCCAGCCGGAATCGGCCGATGCCAGGAACACGGCGGCGGGCGCGATGTCCTGCGGCTGGCCGATGCGGCCGAGCGGCGTTTGCGCCTCGGTCTGCCTGCGGAAATCGCTCTCCGCGATCCCCGCCGCATGCACGCCTTCGGTCTCGACCATGCCCGGGTTGATCGAATTGACGCGAATGTTGCGCGGCCCGAGTTCCTTGGCGAGCGAGCGGGTCACCGCGTCCACGGCGGCCTTGGTCGCACTGTACACCGACGTGGTTGGCGGTGCCAGGGTAGCGGCTACCGAACTGATATTGACGATACTGCCCCCGCTCGGCCCGAAATGCTTGACTGCTTCCTGCGACGCGAAGATCAGGCCCAGCACGTTCAGATCGAACATCTTGTGAAAGTGATCGGCCGTCACCTCTGCGAGCGGGGCAAACTCGTAAATGCCCGCATTGTTCACGAGGATGTCGAGCCAGCCGAACGACTTCTTCGCCTCGGCGAACAGGCGCTCGATGTCGGCCTTGTTGGCCACGTTTGCCTGCACCGCGATGGCCTTGCCGCCCTTGCCGGCGATCTCGGCAACAACGCGATCGGCACCCGCTTTACTGGAAGCGTAGTTGACGACCACGGCCGCCCCCTCGTCGGCCAGCTGTTTCGCGATGGCCGCGCCAATCCCCTTCGATGCGCCCGTGACGACTGCGACCTTGCCGGTCAGCTTCTTTGCGTTCGTGGACATGGTATCTCCCTTTCTTATCAAGAGTTATGCGAGCAACAATACGGCAAAAGAATGAGCGACGATTACCCCCGGCACGAAAGATTCTCACTAACCCGAAGCGTAAGCGAGGGAATGAGCGATGGCGATCCCTCGCTTACGCTTCGGGTTAGTGTGACGACCTCCCGTGCCGGAGGAATATTGCGAGGCGTTAGCAAGCGGTGCAAAGCTCGTGCTCGAGTTCGGCGGTCAGCGCGTGCCACAACTCCAACTCGATCGCGATGGAGTCGCCGTGGACCCCTGCTTCGGCAAGGGCTTCGAGGGCCGAGTCGGTGAGACTGGCCGCCAGGTCGGGAATTGAGTGGGCTTGATCGGAAACGAGGGTCAACATGAGTGGTCTCCCGTGGAAGTGATTTCCTGGTCGTCGGGCGTTGCTTGTTTCTACCAGGGAATACCGCCGCGGGAGACACACCTTACACGGCATCGCACTTTTTCGCCGGATGCCTTCTTACTTCGACGGCCGAACCGCCTTCCACAAATGCACCGTGCCATCGCGGCCGCCGGAGGCAATGCGCGTCCCGTCGCGGGAAAAGGCCACACAATGCACGGTCGCGTTGTGCCCGCGGAAGGCGGCCAATTGCTGCCCTGTTTCGGCGTCCCAGACACGCACGCTGCCGTCCGACCCGGCCGACGCGAGGGTCTTGCCGTCCGGGGCGAAATCCACGGACCAGATGTCCTGGCTGGCACCCTTAAGGGTGCGCAGCAGGTCGCCCGTCCCGGGGTTCCACAGCCGGATGCTGTGGTCCCACCCTCCCGAGGCGAGCATCTTGCCGTCGGGTCGGAATGCCAGCCCGTAGACCGCCCCCGAGTGGCCGGTCAGCGCGAGGCGCTCCTGGCCCCTCTCGGCATCCCAGAGGCGCACGACGCCATCCATTCCGGCCGCGGCGACCGTCTTGCCGTCTGGCGAGAGCGCCAGGACGTACACTGTTTTTGGATGTTGCCAGATCCGGATCTGCTCTCCTCTCGGCACATCCCAGACGCGGATGTGACCCTGACGGTCGCCGGTGAAAAGGGATTTGGCGTCGCGGTCGAAGCGAGCGGCCCGCGCCGCGGCAGCCGTCTCCAGGATCTTCACCGTCTTGTTCGCGGCCAGATCCCAGACACGGACGGTGTTGTCGTCGCTGGACGTGGCCAGGAGTGAGCCGTCGCGACTGAACGCGGCCGTCCACACTCCACCCCGGTGACCGGTAAGGGTCGCACTGACGGTCTTGGTTTCGAGATCCCAGAGCTTGATGGTGCCGTCCTCCATGGCCATCGCGAGCGTGCGGTCGCCGGGTGAGAAGGCCACGCCCCAGACGGGCCCGGAGCCGCCGCGGAAGACCGCGAGCGGCGGCTCGGATGGCCCCTCACGTCCGGGCCAGAACAGGATCGCTGCCGCCATCGCCAGGGCGCCGACGGCGACCGCTGCCAGAATCACGAGACCTTGCCGGAGCCGGCGGGCACGTTTCATCTTCATTGGGCAGGCCGCGACCACGTCCGAGGAGGTCTTCAGGGCCGACCACTGGAAGTCAAACAGGTCGGCCACCTCGCGGGCGCTCTGGAAGCGGTCGGCGGGGGACTTGGCCATCAGCCGGTCGATGACCGCCGTAAACCATTCGGGCGTGTCCGGGGCCAGTTCGCGCACGGGCTGATGTTGTTCCTCAGTCAGCCTTTTCAGGACCGCCAGGGGGCTTTTCGCGTCGAATGGCGTCTGCCCGGTACACAGTTCGTAGAGCAGCACGCCGAGGCTAAACAGGTCGGCGCGGGCGTCCAGTTCCTCGCCGCGCGCCTGCTCCGGGGCCATGTACAGGGGCGTCCCGGTCACCAGGCCGGTTCGCGTCAGCCGCACGTCCTCGGCGGCGCGGGCCAGCCCGAAATCGGTCAACTTGACACGTTCGGTCCCGCGCTCAAGCAGGACGTTCGCCGGCTTGACGTCGCGGTGAATCAAGCCTTTCTCGTGGGCGGCCGCCAAACCCGCCGCCACCTGCGCGCCGATGCGCACCACGTCCTTCAGCGGCAGGCGGCCAACCCGTGCCAGGCGCTCGTCGAGGGCCTCGCCGTCGATCAGTTGCATTACCAGATAAGGCAGATCGGAGGACTCCTCATGGGCGACGTGATGGACAGCGACGACGTTCTCGTGGCTGATCGAGGCAGCCGTGCGGGACTCGCGGCAGAACCGCTTGCGGGCGATCTCGTCGTTGGCCATCGCCGGTTCGAGAACCTTGATCGCCACATCACGTTGGAGGTGCGTGTCGAAGCCGCGCAGGACGACACCCATGCCGCCCCGGCCGACGATGCCCAGGATGGCGAAATGATCGAGGCGCCCCAGGTGCGACGGGTCGTCGGAGGGGGCCAGGAAGTCGAGGGGCACCTCGGGGGGACGCAGTCGTTCGTCGGAGCCTAGCTGGGTGATGTCCCGATCGAGTTCCTGCACGGCGGACCAGTAGGCGGAATCGGCGGGTGGCCGGTCGCGCTCGGCCTGACGCAGAGCGTCGGCGGTCGGGCCGGCGGCCAGCCCGTCCAGGGCCACCTGACAGGCGGCGCAATCGCCAATGTGCTCCGTCAAGGCGGATTGCTCGCCCTCGGGCAGACTATCCCGGATCAAGCCCTCCAACCGCTGGCGGTCGGGGCAAGGGGTGCGTGTACTCATGCTTCACTCTCCTGCGGGTGCGTCGAACCCCTCCCCCCAACCCCCTCCCCGCAACGGAGAGGGGGAGCAAGCCAAGCAGTATCTCTTCTTCTCCCCCTCTCCCTGTGGGGGAGGGGGTTGGGGGGAGGGGTTCGACGCACCCCGCGTCAGTCCTGCTCTTGGAGTCGCTGCACTTCTTCCTTGAGCCGGCCGAGTACCCGACTACGGGCGACGTAGACGGCGCCAGCGCTCATGCCGAGGGCCGCGCCCGCCTCGCGTGCGCTGCGGCCCTCGACGGCGGTCTGCCAGAACGCTTGCCAGGTCGCCGCCTGCACTTCGCCCTGAACGCGCTTCATGGCGAGGGCAGCGAGGTTGCGTTCGTACTCCTGGTCCCAGGACTCGGCGAGGCCCCACTCCGGGCTCGCCAGGGCTTCGAGCCGCTCACGGGCACCAGAGTCGCCGCTGCCGCGGCCGAGTTTGTGCCGGCCGGCTTCGAGAAAGTTGAAGATCTTGTTGCGGGCGACCGTGTAGAGCCAACCCCGGAACGAGCCGCGCGTGGGGTCGTAGTCCAGCCGCCGCGCGGCCCCCGCGACGCTCCGCAGTACGTCTTGCATCACGTCGGCGGCGTCGGCGTCCTGCAGGCCGCGCTTGCGCGCGAAGCCGTAGACGACCGGGGCATAGACCTGCACGAACTGCCGCCACGCCTCCTGGTCGCGGCCGTCACGGATGCGGACGAGTAAGCTCGCTCGGGTCAGCGGCGCGTCGAGCATGAGGGCCGGGTCTCCGGGGTTTGGACGAACTGGTACGTTCCTGCTGCCATTATAGAGGCAGCAGGAAAGCCGTCCCAAACCATCGGAAGGATGAAGGAGGAATCAGACCCTCTGATTCCTCCTTCATCCTTCCTCCTTCATCCTTTTGACAGAGACTTTCCTGCCCTCGCGGAGATCGTCGGTCGGGTTGGCGACCAACTCCTCGTGGCCGGTCAGCCCGGTGAGTACCTCAATCGTGGTGCCGTGGTCGCGACCCACCTCGACGGCTCGCAACCGCACCGCGCCGCCCTGGACCACCGCCACCTGCGGGCCTTCGGACCGCAGCAAGACCGCCGACGTGGGGATCAGCACCGTCCCGTCGGGCGGCCTGCCATTGATCGTCACCTGGGCGTACGTGCCCGGCAGCAAGACGCCCTCGCGGTTGGGCAATTCCAGCTCTACGAGCACCGTCCGCGTCGCCGGGTCGATTTCTCCGGCCGAGCGGGCGACACGGGCTGGGAACGTCTTGCGCGGATATTCGGGGACACTCACCGCCGCCTCGTCGCCGTCGCGGATCTGGGCGGCGAACGCCTGGGGCACCGGAACCCGCGCCCGCAGCACGTCGGTCTGGACCACACGGAACAGCGGGCGGACATTCGCCGTGCTGTTGGCCGAGACGAGCAAACCGACCTCGGCATTGCGCTTCGCGATCACCCCAGCAAACGGAGCGACGATGCGCTTGAACCCCTGCAGCTCGCGGAGCCGCCGAAGGGTCGCCTCCTGGCTCGCCAGGGTTGCCGCGCGGCTACCGATGGCGGCCGTGCGCGTAACGAGCGTCGATTGTCGCTTTTTCAGGTCTGCTTCATTCGCCTTGACGTCCGCGGCGCGGGCATCGCGGCCGGTGGAGGTTTTTTCGTAATCCTCGCGTGAGACGGCCCGGACGTTCACCAGCCGGCTGTCCCGTTGGGCCTGCCCGGCGGCAAAATCCAGGTTGGCCTCGGAACGTGTGAGGTTGGCCTTGCCGAGATCGACCTCCGCTTTCGCCTCCTCCAGTTCGGCACGCGCCAGTTCCAGGTCGGCCTGCGCCTGCTTCACCTGGGCGACAGCCCGCTCCACCTCCTGATCCAGTTCGGGCGTGTCGATTTCCGCGAGCAGTTGCCCGGCGCGGACGCGCGTTCCGATCTCCACCTTCCACGTCTTGACGAACCCATCGACGCGGGGATAGAGGTCGGTCGCCTGGTCCCCCTGCAGGGTGGCCGGCAGCGTCACCGCTCCTCCCCTGGCCGGTAAGGGTTGCAGCACGCGCACGGAACGGACAGGTTCCTCGGCTGCGGTCTCTGCCCCACCCTCGCCGCGCTCCTGGATGCGACGGGCCGCGGCGATGGCCAGCAGAGCCGCCGCCAGTCCAACCGCCAGGAATGGCCAGCGGGCGCGGCGCTCGTCGGACTCGGCCGGCGTCGCCGCTGCGCGGAGGACGGTCATCAACATGGTCGTTTTCTGGCGACGGGCCTTGATCTCTTGAACCTGCATGGTTTGGCTCCTCGTTTTCGCCGCGAACGGGTATCTTCGCGGCGTGTGCAAGAGAATACCGCCAGTCGGCCGAATCCTTACACCAGACTCGAAGGAAGTCGTGTTCGTGGAAGTTGCCTGCAGGCGGCGTGACCCAAAGGCAACGGGCCTGTTCCGGGTGGCACGGTCGGGGGTACAATGAAGGGAGAGGATTGCGGCCCTTTTCCCAACAACACGCACGCTGTTGCGTTTCATATCACGGGGGGCGATATGAAAATGTGCTGACGCAAGTGCTTGGGGAATAAGTCGTTCCGGCTGGAAGCCATTTGGTTTGCATTGCATTGCACGCGGACACCCCTCCCTCGTGTCCGACCGTTCGTTGTGCGCGCCGCAGTATCCGGGGCGTTCGTCGCCTTGGCGAAGGACGCAGTGCTGGGGCAGTTGGCGGACGGACACAAGCCGAGCGCCGCCGCGGCCCGGTGAGCATCAAGGGCGACGCTCTTGGGCTTCGCAGGTGTTCGTCTGCCCGGCGGGAGCAGACGAACACTCGCGTCAAGGGACCGGCCCGCGATGGCGGAAGTCGTTGCCGGATTTTCCCATAAGACGGTTGCCGCGGGCGCGAACGGGCGGGTAGAATGCTGCTGGTCGGGACTAGGTTTGGGGATCGCTAATATCCGGGGAAAGGCTGTTCCGCAGGCAGCTCCACCCCATAGTTCGGCGGAATGAGCGTGCGATGGACAAAGCCACAATTCTTCGGGAGATCAAGCGAACCGCCGAAGCCCATGATGGGGTGCCACTCGGCTTTCAGCGCTTCGAGGCCGCGACGGGGATCAGAAAAGCGGACTGGTTCGGCATCTATTGGGCGCGCTGGGGCGACGCTGTTCGCGAGGCTGGCTTTCCTCCAAACCGCCTGCAGGAAGCCTACGACAAAGAAGAGTTGCTTGAGCGGTATGCGAAACTAACTCTGGAAATGGGCCGACTGCCGGTGAAGGGCGATCTGCGGCTACGAACTCGAAGCGATCCAGAGTTTCCACACGAGACGACTTTCTGGGCACGCTTTGGCACCAAATCGGGGTTGGTAGCAGAGTTGATCTCGTACTGTGAAAAGCGTGAGGGGTACGAGGAAGTGGCGCGGTTGTGCAACGGCTACACCCCGCGCGCGGAGGATCTCTCCGATCATGCAGAGGCAGGAGAGGTCGCGGTTGGCTACGTCTACCTCGTCAAGCACGGCTCGCGCCGAGAGTACAAGATCGGCCGGACGAATAACCCACTCCGGCGGGAGGGTGAGATCCGCATCGACCTGCCGGAGAAGGTCCAACCGATTCATGTCATCAAGACGGACGATCCGGCTGGCGTTGAGGCTTACTGGCATCGTCGGTTTGCTGGCACGCGAAAAGAGGGGGAGTGGTTCGCGCTTACAGTTCAGGATATTCGTGCCTTCAAGCGGTGGAGAAGAATATACTGACCGAGGAACCGCTGAACCAAGGTGCTGCAGCCGGCCGGGGCCGCATAACGTCTGCCTGTGGGAAAAAGGGGACGCATCTTTTTTTCAGGTTACTTGAACGACCACAAAACACTCTGAATGATTAGATGCGCCCTCTTTTCGCCTGTTTCGCCCGGCGGCCTCAGGCAGATGCTATCTGACATTAGGGGATTTTTTCATGACCGATGTCTTACTTTTTGGTGAGGTCCTGGAAGCAGCGGATCATTTGTCCCAGGACGAACAGGTGGAACTGATCGCGATCTTGCACCGCCGTTTGGCTGAAGCAACTCGCCAGCGGCTGGCAGGCGAGATCCAGGAGGCTCGGAAGGAGTTTGCGGAAGGCCGTTGTTTGCCCGCAACCCCCGAGGAACTCATGCGCGAGATCTTGAAATGAGGCGTCTCCTTCTGCAATCGGCCGCCTTCGTGAAGGCTGCGCGGCGACTGGTGAAGAAGAATCAGGAAGCCCGCTCGACCCTCCAAGCGGCGTTGGAATCGCTGGCAGAGGATGCGTACCAGCCTGCGCTAAAAACACACAAGCTGAAGGGCGCGTTGGCGGGCTCATGGGCGTGCAGCGCCGGCTACGACCTGCGGATTGTCTTTGAATTCGTCCAGCACGAAGGCGCCGAGGCCATCCTGTTGCAATCGGTCGGGACGCACGATGAAGTTTACTAACGGGGTCTTCGCCGCCCCAGGAACTTTCCCTGAGGTGACGCCGCGCAAAGGTGTCAGGCCGCGCAAAGGGCCGCGCAAAGGTGTCAGGCAAAGGTGTCAGGAACCGATTCATCCGTTCCTCATAAGGGACTTCCCGGAGGCTCGCGCCATCTTGTCCAACTGAGGGTCGGCATTGGCTCCTCCCTACTCCTTACTGAATGCTTCAGCCCCCTGATGCTCCAGAGCATCAAGGGGCTGACGCCCCTCGCTCGCCCGCGCTTGCGTGCTGACCGACAGAGCAAGTCACTCAATCCTCCTCGGTGACCGGGATCGCTTTCCGCCGCAGCACGCTGTAGACCACCGGCACGAACAGCAGCGTCGCGACCGTCGCCAGGATCAGCCCACCGATCACCGCCCGCGCCAGTGGGGCGTTCTGCTCGCCGCCCTCCCCGAGCCCCAGCGACATTGGCAGCATGCCAATCACCATCGCCAGCGCCGTCATCAGCACCGGCCGCATGCGCGTGCGACCCGCCTCCAGTGCCGCTTCAAGGGCGTCTTTCCCCTCGCCCCGCTGCTCGTTGGCGAACGTCACCATCAGGATGCTGTTGGCGGTCGCCACGCCGATCGCCATGATCGCCCCCATCAGGCTCGGCACGCTGAAAGTCGTCTTCCACAGCAGCAGCGCCCATACGATCCCGACGAGCGTGCCCGGCAGGGCGGTGAGGATGATGAACGGGTCAAGCCAACTCTGGAAGTTGACCACCATGAGCAGGTAGACCAGTACCGCGGCGAACACCAGCCCCACTCCCAGCCGCACGAACGCCGATTGCATGCTTTCCGCCTGGCCGCGCATCGTGATCGTGTTGCCCGGCGATAGTTGACTGCGGACCTCGTCCACCACGCGATTGATCTCGCTCGCCACGCCGCCCAGGTCGCGGCCCTGGACGTTGGCGTAGACGTCGTAGACCGGCTGGACGTTGGCGTGATTCACCACCTCCGCCGCCAGGCCGTCCTTGATCGAGGCCACGTTCGCCAGGAGCTGCGGGTTGATGCGGGACGCGCCGGTCAGCGGCATCGTCTCGATGGCCTGCGTCGAATCGACCTTGTAACTGGGCGTCCGCGCCTCCACCAGGTAGGAGATGCCGTTGTTGGGGTCCACCCAGTAGTTCGGTTGCACCTGCCCCGAGCCGGACAGCGCCACCAGCACGCTCTGGGCCACGTCCTGCTGCGTCAGCCCCAGTTCCAGCGCCCGCGTCTGGTCCACCTCGATGTGCTTCTTCGGCACGTTGACGACCTGATGCACGTGGACGTCGGTGACGCCCCGGATGCCGCGGATGCGCTCGGCGATTTTGTCAGCCAGATTCTGAATTTCGGCCTGCCGGCGCCCATCGACGTGCAAATTGCCGGCACCGACCGCAAGAAGAACTACGATGTACTCAGGCGTTGACTTGCGGCGATGGGGCCGCAGCGCGACGAGGATTTCGCCGTCGGCCTGGCCGGTAGTCGAACTGTCGCCGAACGCCAGGGTGTAACTGCGATTTGGCAGACCGATATTATCGATCATCAACTCGACCTCGTCGCCGGGGATGATGCGGCGGATTTCCTGTCGCACCCGGGCAAAGTATTGCTCGGTCTGCTCCAATCGCGTGCCTGCCGGGGCGCGGACATGAAGGCGAAACTGGCCGGCGTCCACCGTCGGGAAGAAATCCTGCCCGACGAACGGCAGCAGCGCCGCCCCGCTGGCGACCAGCACCACGAACGCCGCGAGGACGGTCTTGCGATGGGCCAGGTTCCACGCCAGCAAGCCGACGTAGCCCGACCGCAGCCGCTCGAACGCCGCCTCGAACTTCCCGTGCAACCGGCCGAAAAGACCCCTCCCCCCAACCCCCTCCCCGCAACGGAGAGGGGGAGCAAGCCAAACACGTCTTTTCTTCTCCCCCTCTCCCTGTGGGGGAGGGGGTTGGGGGGAGGGGTTCTCGCCGTGCGCGGCCACCTCGGCGGGGAGAAGGTAATGGACCATCACCGGGACAAGCGTTCGCGAGAGCAGGTAGCTGGCCCCCATCGCGAACACGACCGCCAGCGCCAGCGGTGTGAAGAGATATCGCGCCGGCCCTTCGAGGAACACGACCGAGACGAAGACAATACAGATCGTCAGAGTGGACACGAACGTGGGGCCAGCAATTTGCTGGGCGCCGTCGAGAATGGCCTGCTTGAGCGCTTTGCCCAGCCCGAGGTTGCGGTGGATATTTTCGATCTCCACCGTCGCATCATCGACGAGAATACCAACTGCCAGCGCCAGCCCTCCGAGGGTCATCACGTTGAGCGAGTGGCCCAGGGCAAACAGCAGCACGAGGGAGGACAGGATCGCCAGCGGGATCGACACGGCCACGATCAGCGTGCTGCGCCAGCTGCCGAGGAAGAGGAGGATCATGCTCGCCGTCAGCAGCCCGGCGATGATGCTCTCGTGGACGACCCCCTCGACCGCGGCCTCGACGAACAGCGACTGGTCGAACAGGAGGTCGATGTTCAGCCCCTCGGGAGCGGCGGCCCTGATCTGCGGCAGCATCGCCTTGACCTGTCCGACGATGTCCAGCGTCGAGGCATTACCGTTTTTGAGGATGGTGAGCAGGGCGCCGCGCTGGCCGTCGCGGCGGACGATGGTCGTCTGCGTGGTGTACCCGTCCCGGACGAACGCCACATCGCGCATGTAGACCGTGGCGCCGTTGACCACCTTGATCGGGATGTTGTTGAACGCCGCAGCGGTTGCCGGCGTGTTGTTCAGGCTGACGGGGTACTCGCGGCTGCCGATGCGAGCGACGCCGGTCGGGTAAGCGAGGTTATAGGCGTTGACCGCGTCGGCGATTTCCTTGGCGGAGACGCCGCGCGACTGCATTGCTCGCGTGTCGAGGTCCACCATGATCTGCCGCTCCTTGCCGCCGTAGGGAGCCGGCAGCGTCAGGCCCTGGATCGTCGAGAGTTGCGTGCGCAGCTGCCACAGGGCGTAGTCGTAGACCGCGGCCTCGGAGAGTGTCGCGCTGGAGAGGCTGAGTTGCAGGATCGGCACGCTACTGGCGATGAAGCGGAGGATGATCGGCGGCTGGACGCTCGGGGGCATGATCTGGCGAATCGCCTGCGATACGCTCGTTACCTGGCTCATGGCGACGCCGATGTTGGTGCCCGGATGGAAAAAGATCTTGATGACGGCGACGCCATTGACGGTCTGCGATTCGATCTTGCGGATGTCGTTGACATTCGAGGAGGTAGCGTACTCGGAAAAGGTGGTGATGCGTTTCTCGAACTCCTCCGTGTCCATGCCCTTGTAGGTCCAGATGACCGTGATGACGGGAATATCGATCTCGGGGAGGATGTCGGTCCGCATCTGCTGGACGGACACCCCGCCCAGGACGAGGATGAGCAGGGCCATGACGACGAACGTGTAGGGCCGGCGTAGTGCGAGTTTTACGATCCACATAATGTCCACCCCGTGGCGAAGGATATTCAGCCGCCTGAAGGCCTGCCCGTTGCGGGCTGCTGGCTGCCACGGTGATATACCGGACTCCGACCGAGACCTTACACGGCCTGCTGCTTTGCCGAAACCCCTCCCCCCAACCCCCTCCCCTAAAAGGAGAGGGGGAGAAGAAGAGACGTCGGCTGGCTTGCTCCCCCTCTCCTGCTGCTTTGCCGAAACCCCTCCCCCCAACCCCCTCCCCTAAAAGGAGAGGGGGAGAAGAA
>WNGB01022018.1_pt1 | contig 14909 bp, 10 predicted proteins | sample 5400681 | NCBI WGS metagenome assembly WNGB01 (sample SAMN13153367, study PRJNA577476) | soil metagenome | isolation source: 115 cm soil or saprolite under grassland replicate 2 | place: USA:California | collected 2016-06-15
GCAGGTCGGGCTGTCGTAGGCGATGCCGTTGATCGTCTTGGCGCCGCTGCCCTCGGACAGCAGGTAGAACCAGTGGTTCCCGACACCCGACGAGTAGTGCACGTTCAGGTGGCCGACCTTGCGGCTCCAGCAGTCCGCCGAGTTGCCGTCGAGGGAGGGGTGGTCGAGCCGGCGGATGTAGTTGGTCGCCGGGTTGTAGTCGACGAAGATCTCCTCGCCGATGACGTAGTCGCCGACGTCGTTGGCGTTGTTCGCGGAGAACTCCACCGAGGTGCCGAAGATGTCCGAGGTGGACTCGTTCAGGCCGCCCGACTCGCCGCTGTAGCGCAGCGCCGCGGTCCGGCTGGTCACGCCGTGGGTCATCTCGTGCCCGGCCACGTCCAGCGCCACCAGCGGCAGGTAGTTCACGCCGTCGCCGTCGCCGTACCGCATGCAGAAGCAGGAGTCGCTCCAGGACGCGTTCACGTACGCGCCGTCGTGCACGAAGGACCGGGCGCCGACACCGTCGTTGCCGATGCCGTTCCGGCCGTGCACGTTCTTGTAGTAGTCCCAGGTCACGGCGATGCCGTAGTGCGCGTCCACACCCGCGGTCTGCACGTTGCCGACCGTGCCGTCGCCCCAGACGTTGTCGGCGTCGGTGAACAGCGGCGCGCCGGTCGCCGGGCCGTTGTGGGTCTCGTTGTTGCCGCGGACCGGGTCGACCATCGAGAACCCGCCGCCGGTGGCGGTGGTGTCCAGGCTGACCGTGCCGGAGAACAGGCCGGTGCCGCTGCCGGTGGCGTTCTCGTCGGTCGCCCAGCGCGCGAGCACCTTGCCGGTCTGCGCGTCGACGTAGGTCTCGGTGCCGTTCGGGGCGCCGTCGGCGCCGCGTCCGGACGCGACCACCTTGTACGCGAGGCGCGCGGTGCCGCCGTCGGTGACGAACACGACCAGCTTGTCCGTGGCGCCCGAGCGGCCCGCCGCCGTCAGCGCCTTCGCGGCCGAGATCGCGGGCTTGGTGGACAGGCTCAGCCCGCGTACTCCACCGGACGTGGAGCGCAGCGCGCCGCCGGAGTTCTGGTGTACGACGAGGTCGCCGCCGACCACGTCGAGACCGCGGTAGGTGCGGTTGAACCGGACGTGCGTGCTGCCGTCGGCGTCGGTGCTGACGCCGTTCACGACCAGGTCGCTCGCCTGGCCGAGGCCGAGTCCGGCCGCGCTTCCGCGAGCCGCGCTGATCGCCGACCCGGTGTCGGGTGCGGGTGTCGCGGCGTCGGCTCCGTACATGTTCGCCAACCCCGCGAACGCGGCGATCGCCGCAACCGCGAGACCCGCACTGGACGTGCGCTTCATGTCCTGCCCCCTCGCTTCATCGTCAGTGACTGCCTGAGGTTGCACACTGCACCCGGCGGGACCGCGTGATAACCCCGCCCAAACGAGGACAAGGGAAAACCTTCGCGCCCTGCGAATCGTGGCGGGCGGACCACGATCCGCAGGGCGCGGCAGGGGATCTACGTCAGAGGACCGTCAGCTCCCTCGAGTGGCTGACCGGCTCAGGCTCAGCTCGGCGATGCGGGTACGGCGACCGCGGTCCAGGCCGCCTCGACCGCCTTCAGCTCGGCGCTGTCGGCGCCGTACAGGTCGGTGGCGGCCGAGATGGTGCCGGCTCGCGCGCCCGCGTAGTCCGTGGTCGTGGTGAAGTACGCGGTCAGCGCCTTGTACCAGATCTTCTCGGCCTTGTCCCGGCCGATGCCCTGCAGCGTGGAGCTGTCGCAGGTCGGGCTGTCGTACGCGACGCCGTTGATCTCCTTCGCGCCGCTGCCCTCGGACAGCAGGTAGAAGAAGTGGTTGGCGATACCCGACGAGTAGTGCGCGTCGACCTCGCCCGCCTTGTCCGTCCAGCAGTCCAGCGAGTTGCCGTCCACCGACGGCTTGTCCATCCGGCGGATGTAGTTCTTCGCCGGGTCGAAGGCGGAGAAGATCTTCTCCCCGATCACGTAGTCGCCGACATCCTCGGCGTTCTGCGCGGCGAACTCCACGGAGCTGCCGAAGATGTCCGAGGTGGCCTCGTTCAGACCGCCCGACTCGCCCTCGTAGTTCAGGTTCGCGGTGCGGCTGGTGACGCCGTGGGTCATCTCGTGCCCGGCCACGTCCAGCGCGGTCAGCGGCAGGATGCCCTGGCTGGCGTCGCCGTCGCCGTAGCGCATGCAGAAGCACTCGTCGCTCCAGGACGCGTTCGCGTAGGCGCCGTCGTGGACGAACGACTCCGCGCCCTTGCCGTCGTCGCCGATGCCGTTCCGGCCGTGCACGTTCTTGTAGTAGTCCCAGGTCACGGCGATCCCGTAGTGCGCGTCGACACCCGCGCTCTGCGGGTCGGCCGCGGTGCCGTCGCCCCAGACGTTGTCGTCGTCGGTGAACGGCTGGCCCGCGTTCAGGGTGGCGTTGCCGCCACGGGTCTCGTCGACCAGCTCGAAGCCCGAGCCGGTGTTCCTCGCCTCCAGGTCGACCTTGCCGGCGAACAGGCCGGTGCCGGTGCCGGCCTCGTTGTGCACGGTCTCCCAGCTGTCGATCACCTTGCCGGACTTCGCGTCCACGAAGACGGCGCGGCCCTGCGGCTCGCCGTTCGCGTCCCGGCCCTGCAGGGCGATCCGGTACGCGAGCCGCGGAGTGCCCTTGACGGCGTACACGACGACCCGGCGCCGCACCGAGCTGGCGCCGAAGTCGACCGTGGACTTCGCGGCCTTCAGCGCCTTCGCCACCGGCACCGACGGCGTGGTGCTGGACACGGCCACGTTCCTGACCCGCAGGCCGCTCGCGGCCCGCAGGCGCTGCCCCTGCTTCTGGTGTACGACGAAATCACCGCCGACCACTGGCAGGCCCTTGTAGGTCCGGTCGAACCGGACATGGGTGGCGCCGTCCGCGTCGGTGACCACGCCACGCTCGACGAGGTCGCCGGCCGTCACGCCGAGCCGGCCGGCCAGGCCGGTCGCCTGCGCGACCGCGACACCGTGCTCGATCTGCCCGAACGCGGTGCCGAGAACCGGGCCGACGGGCTGCACCGCCTGGGCACTGCCGGCCGCGACGAGTCCCGCCGTGGTGGCCAGCGCGGCCGCTGCCAGCCCCGCGCTGTAGGTGCGTTTCATCCGCAAGTCCCTTTCGGTGTGGGCGGGGGAGCTGACTCCCCACCGAGGAATTTGCAGACGACCATGCGCTACCGGCGACCGACCGTGGGCGACCGAGAACAGGCTGCAACAGAGGCGCAACCAAACGGAACGAAACGCATAGTCCGCGAGCGGAGTTCGGCGGCCGCGGGCCTTATGACCGTCACCGGTGCCGCACGCTCCGGGTTATGCCGAGTCGTCGAGCATCTCCGGCGTCAGGTTCGCCTCGGTGTTCGGGATGCCGAGGTCGGCGGCCCGCTTGTCGGCCATCGCCAGCAGCCGCCGGATCCGCCCGGCCACGGCGTCCTTGGTGAGCGCCGGCTCGTGCAGCTGGCCGAGCTCCTCGAGGCTGGCCTGCTTGTGCTCCAGCCGGAGCCTGCCGGCGATCTGCAGGTGCTCGGGAACGTCGTCGCCGAGGATCTCCAGCGCCCGCTCCACCCGGGCGCCGGCGGCCACCGCGGCCCGCGCGGACCGGCGCAGGTTGGCGTCGTCGAAGTTCGCCAGCCGGTTCGCCGTGGCGCGCACCTCGCGGCGCATCCGGCGCTCCTCCCAGGCGAGCACCGACTCGTGCGCGCCGAGCCGGGTCAGCAGCGCGCCGATCGAGTCGCCGTCGCGGATCACCACCCGGTCCACGTTGCGCACCTCGCGGGCCTTGGACGAGATGCCGAGCCGCCGCGCCGCCCCGACCAGCGCCAGCGCCGCCTCCGGCCCCGGGCAGGTCACCTCCAGGCTCGACGAGCGGCCCGGCTCGGTCAGCGAACCGTGTGCGAGGAACGCCCCGCGCCACGCGGCGACGGCGTCGCAGGTGGCGCCGGACACGACCGCCGGCGGCAGCCCGCGGACCGGACGGCCGCGGTTGTCGACCAGCCCGGTCTGCCGGGCCAGCGCGTCACCGTCGCGCACCACGCGGACGACGTACTTGGTCTGCTTGCGAATGCCCGACGGCGAGATCACCACCACGTCGGAGGCATGCCCGAAGATCTCCGCGATGTCCTTGCGCAGCCGGCGCGCGGCCTGGCCGGTGTCCAGCTCGGCCTCGACGACGATGCGCCCGGACACCAGGTGCAGACCGCCGGCGAACCGCAGCATCGAGGACACCTCGGCCTTGCGGCAGCACGGTTTCGTCACCTGGATGCTGGCCAGCTCGGCCTTAACCTGCGCAGTCATCGCCATACGAAGAATCCTTCCACGGATGTCAAAGACCCTGGGCCAGCAGCCGGCGGTAGAGACCGGCCAGCAGGGCCGGATCGTGCCTCAGGTGCTGGCCCACGGCGGCGATGTCCGCGACCACCAGCTCGGCGCCCAGGGACTCCGCGGTACGACGCAGCGACCGGGTGTCCGGCACGTGCGCCGTGTCCGCGAGTACGACGTCGATCCGCAGCTCCGGCGCGTGCCCGGCGAGCACCTCGAGGTGGGTCTCGGGCGAGAAGCCATCGGTCTCGCCCTCCTGCTCCCCGAGGTTGAGCGTGACCAGCCGCCGGGCCCGCGTCTCCTGCAACGCGCGCGCCAGCTCCGGCACCAGCAGGTTCGGGATCACCGAGGTGAACCACGAGCCCGGCCCGACCACCACCCAGTCGGCCTCGGCGACCGCGGCGACCGCCTCCGGGCAGGCCGGCGGGTCGGCCGGGTCCAGCGCCACGTCGACCACCCGCCCCAGGGTGGTGGCGACCTCGACCTGGCCGCGTACCTCGGTCACCTCGTCCGGCCGCTCCGGGTCGTCGCCGACCACCCGCGCCGTGATGTCCAGCGGCACCGCCGACATCGGCAGCACCCGGCCCTGCGCGCCGAGCAGCCGCCCGACCCAGTCGAGGCCGTCGACGGCGTCGCCGAGCAGCTCCCAGAGCGCCACGATGAGCAGGTTGCCGACCGAGTGGTTGTGCAGCTCGCCGTCGCTGGAGAACCGGTGCTGCAGCACGTCCGCCCAGGTCCGGCCCCACTCGTCGTCGCGGCACAGCGCCGCCAGCGCCATCCGCAGGTCGCCGGGCGGCAGCACGCCGAGCTCGCGCCGCAGCCGGCCCGACGATCCGCCGTTGTCGGCGACGGTCGCGACCGCGGTCAGCCGGTCGGTCACCTGCCGCAGCGCCGCCAGCGACACCGCCAGCCCGTGCCCGCCACCCAGCGCCACGACCCGTGGCGCCGCGGCCACCAGCTCACCCGCAGTCATGGAGCAACGTTAAGGCCACCTGAAGCCCAACGCTGGCAGGGTTACTCGCGGCCGAGGTCGCGGTGCACGACGAGGGTCGGCGAGCCCTTGTCGCGCAGGCGTTGCGCGATCGCCTCGGCCATCGCCACGCTGCGGTGCTGGCCGCCGGTGCAGCCGATCGCGACCGTGACGAACCGCTTGCCCTCGTTCAGGTACCCGACCCGCAGCGTCTCGAGCACCGCGGTGTAGTCCTCCAGGAACTGCTCCGCGAGCGGGTTGTCCAGCACGTAGTCGGCGACCGGCTTGTCCCGCCCGGTCAGGTGCCGCAGCTCCGGCACCCAGAACGGGTTCGGCACGAACCGCATGTCGGCGACCACGTCCGCGTCCACCGGGATGCCGTACTTGAACCCGAACGACACGACGGTCGCGCGCAGCTCGGTGTTGCCGGCCTCGCCGAACGCGTTCACGATCTTGGCGCTGAGCTGGTGCACGTTCAGCGCGGAGGTGTCGATCACCAGGTCGGCGATCGCGCGCAGGTCGCGGAGCATCTCCCGCTCCCGCTGGATGCCGTCCAGCAGCCGGCCCTCACCCTGCAGCGGGTGCGGCCGCCGGACGCTCTCCTGGCGGCGCACGATCACGTCGTCGGTCGCCTCCAGGAACAGCGTGACCGGCCGGTAGCCGTGCTCGTCGAGCTCGTCCAGCGCGGTGCCGAGCGCCTCGAAGAACCGGCCGGTCCGGACGTCGACCACCACCGCGAGCTTGGTGGTGCCGGCGCCGACGATCTGCTCGACCATGGTGGCCAGGAACATCGGCGGCAGGTTGTCGACCACGAACCAGCCGAGGTCCTCCAGCACGTCGGCCACCGAGCTGCGGCCCGCGCCGGACATCCCCGACACGATGATCAGGTTGTTGCTCGCCTTCACGCTCTCCACATCCCCGTTCAGCGCGGCCCCGTCGATACGCCCCGGTCGTCGTCCAGTATCTCGCCTGTCGCGGTGTTCACCGCCGGCGCGGCGCCCGTCCCGGCCGGTGTTGTCCCCGAGTTCACCGCCGCGACCACGGACTCCGCGGTACGACGACCGAAACCGGGCAGCGCGGCGACCTCGTCGACAGTTGCCTGGCGCAACTTCTTCAGCGAGCCGAAGTGCCGCAGCAGGGTCTTGCGGCGCACCTCCCCCAGGCCCGGCACGTCGTCCAGCACGCTCTCCACCATCGACCTGGAGCGCCGGTTGCGGTGGTGCGTGATCGCGAACCGGTGCGCCTCGTCGCGCAGCCGCTGCAGCAGGTAGAGCCCCTCGGACGTCCGGGACATGATCACCGGGTCCTCGGTGTCGGGCAGCCAGACCTCCTCCAGCCGCTTCGCCAGGCCGCAGACCGGGATGTCGCCCAGCCCGAGCTCGTCCAGCGCGGCCCGGCCGGCGGCGACCTGCGGCGGGCCGCCGTCGACGACCACCAGCGCCGGCGCGTAGGCGAACTTCTTCGCCCGCCCGGTCTCCGGGTCGATCAGCCGCGCCGCGGCTTCGACCGCGTCGACCGCCTGCGCGCCGTCCGTCGTGGTCGCGGCCCGGTCGTCGAGCAGCCGGCGGAACCGCCGGGTCAGCACCTCGTGGATCGACGCGACGTCGTTCTGCCCGTCGACACCGCGGATGACGAACCGCCGGTACTCGCTCTTGCGCGCCAGGCCGTCCTCGAACACCACCATCGAGGCGACCACCTCGGTGCCCTGCAGGTTCGACACGTCGTAGCACTCGATCCGCAGCGGCGCCTCGTCCAGCCCGAGCGCGTCCTGGATCTCCTCCAGCGCCTGGTTGCGCGCGGTCATCACCGCGCTGCGGCACCCGGATCGCGACCCGGGACCCGCGCAGCTCCGTCAGCCAGGTGGACAGCGCCTCGTGGTCGTCCGGAAGCGCGGGGACCAGGATCTCCCTCGGAATCGCGTCGCCGACCTGGTCGGCGTACATCTGCTGGACGAACTTGCCCGTCAGCTCCGCCGTACCCTCGGTGCCGTCGGCCTTGTCCGCGATCCAGCCGCGCTGGCCGCGGACCCGGCCGCCGCGCACGTGGAAGACCTGCACCGCGACCTCGAGCGGGTCCTCGACCAGCGCCACCACGTCGGTGTCGGTGCCGTCGCCGAGCACCACCGCGTTCTTGGCGAGCGCCTTCTCCAGCGCGACCAGGTCGTCGCGGATCTTCGCGGCGTGCTCGTACTCCAGCTTCGCCGCGGCGGCGCGCATCTCGCGCTCCAGCATCCTGGTGTACGACGCGGTCTGGCCGCTCAGGAACGCCACGAAGTCGTCCACGATCTCGCGGTGCTGCTCGGGGGTCACCTCACCCGTGCACGGCGCGGAGCACTTGCCGATGTACCCGAGCAGGCAGGGCCGGCCGATCTGCCGGTGCCGGTTGAACACGCCCTTGCTGCAGGACCGCATCGGGAACACCCGCAGCAGCAGGTCGACGGTCTCCCGGATCGCCCACGCGTGGCTGTACGGGCCGAAGTACTTCACGCCCTTCTTCTTCGCGCCGCGCCCGACCATCACCCGCGGGATCTCCTCGTCGATCGTGATCGCGAGCCACGGGTACGACTTGTCGTCGCGGTACTTCACGTTGAACCGCGGGTCGAACTCCTTGATCCAGGAGTACTCCAGCTGCAGCGCCTCGACCTCGCTGCCCACCACGGTCCAGTCGACCTTCGCCGCGGTGTTCACCATCCCCTGGGTGCGCGGGTGCAGGTTCGCCAGATCCTGGAAGTACGACGACAGCCGCGCGCGCAGGTTCTTCGCCTTGCCGACATAGATCACCCGGCTCTTCTCGTCGGAGAACCGGTACACGCCGGGGGCGTCGGGAATCGAGCCCGGAGCGGGACGGTACGACGCGGGATCGGCCACGACTCCACCCTATTTCGCGCCCCCGACAGCCACGCAGCCGGTTGATCCGACACGCGACTTTGACGTCACCGTCACCGCTCCTTCACGGACCTGTCACAGGTTTCCGACCATAGGCCGAACTCGATCCCCTTTTGGGATGAGCCAAGGCGGCGACCCGTCACGGATGGTGGTGCAGCAAGAACTGAGCGCGGTGACATCCGGTCACCGCCTTACTCGTGAGGAGTTCTTCGCATGTCTCCCATCACGCCCGGACGCCGCCTCGCCGGCGTCACAGCAGCGACGGCGGTAGCGCTCGCCTCGGCCCTCGCCGCCGCACCGACCAGTACGGCGGCCCCCGCCCCGGAACACGCCAAGGACGTCACCATCCGTGGCGCCGGCAGCCCGACCGCCATCGCAGGCAGCTACATCGTCATCCTGAACGACACCGCGGCGACGTCCACACGCTCCGGTGTCCAGGCCACCGCGACCTCGCTCGCCACGGCGTACAAGGCGACCGTGAAGCGCACGTTCGCCACCGTACGGGGCTTCTCCGCGACGATGACCGCGGCGAAGGCGCAGCGCCTCGCGACCGACCCGCGGGTCGCCTACGTCGAGCAGAACCAGCGGTTCCGGATCACCGAGGACGACGCCACCTGGGGCCTGGACCGCACCGACCAGCACGACCTGCCGCTGGACAAGAAGTACAACGCGCCGAACGACGGCTCGGACGTCAACGTGTACGTCATCGACACCGGCATCTACGCCGAGCACGGCGACTTCGGTGGCCGCGCCTCGGTCGGCACCGACACCGTCGGCGACGGCCAGGACGGCAAGGACTGCCACGGCCACGGCAGCCACGTCGCCGGCACCATCGCCGGCGAGAAGTGGGGCTTGGCGAAGAAGGCGACCGTCTTCGGCGTCCGGGTGCTGGACTGCCAGGGATCCGGCTCGACCGAGTCCGTCGTCGCAGGCATCGACTGGGTGACGCAGAACGCGAAGAAGCCGGCCGTCGCCAACATGAGCCTCGGCGGCGGCGCCGACGACGCCCTGGACGCGGCGGTGCGGAAGTCGGTCGCGGCCGGCGTCACCTATGCCGTTGCCGCGGGCAACGAGAACGCGGACGCCTGCGAGGGTTCGCCGTCGCGTGAGCCGGTCGCGCTGACCGCGGGCGCCACCGACGACACCGACACGCGCGCCGAGTTCTCCAACTTCGGCAAGTGCGTCGACCTGTTCGCGCCCGGTGTCGACATCACCTCGGTCGGCATCTCCGATCCGGACGCCACCGAGACGATGAGCGGCACGTCGATGGCCTCGCCGCACATCGCCGGCGCCGCGGCGCTCTACCTCCACGAGAAGCCGGAGGCCACGCCGGAAGAGGTCGCCACCGCGCTGACCACCCTCGCCACCCCCGACAAGGTGCAGGACCCCGGCACCGATTCGCCGAACAGCCTGCTCTACGTCGGCGAGCTCAACTCTCCCGGCGCCGGCGGCTGACCGTCCCCAAGTAATACGGCTGGCGGACGGTCCGCCCGGTCCGTCCGCCAGCCGATCCGCCGCTCCCTCCCGAGCGGCAGATCCCCCAAGTCCAGAAAGTGTCTCAGGCGGTGTGGATCTCACCGCCCTGAACGGTCACCGCGACCGCCGCGAGCGGGGCGGGCGCGGGACCGCTGACGACCGAGCCGTCGGCGATCTTGTACTTGCTCCCGTGGCACGGGCAATTGATCGTGCCGCCCTCGACGGTGCCGACGATGCAGCCCTGGTGTGTGCACACCGCGGTGAAGCCCTTGTACTGCCCTGCTGTCGGCTGGGTGACGACGACCTTGGCGTCGCCGTAGATCTTCCCGCCGCCGACCGGCACCTCACTCGCCGGGCCGAGCGAGCCGGCGCCACCGCTGGACGACGCGGGCGCGCTGCTCGCCGGCGCGCTGCTCGCGGGCGCCGTGCTCGGCGCGGTGCTGGTGGTGCTGCCGCTACCGGCGGCGTCGTCGCCTCCGCACGCGGCGATCAGCGGAGCGGCCGCGCCGGCCAGCCCGATCACCGCCGCTCCACGCAGCACGGTACGGCGGTCCCTGGTGTTCTCGTCCGGCGTCGAAGACAGTCCGGTGGGCGTGGTGCTCATCAGGGATCAGTCCTTCCAGCCGGTCCCGCCGGCGATGATTGAGCGCTCTGCTAATCCAACACCCGTACAACGAGATGCCGTGCCGGTCGGTTCAGCCGTCACCGATTCGTGTCCTGGACACCGCCTTCTTCGCAACCTTCTTCGCGGTCGAGCGCGCCGGTTTCCGCGCGGTCTTCTTCGCGGTGGCCTTCTTCGTGGCGTTCTGTGACGCCGCCCTGGCGCTCGGCTTGCTGGCGCGGCCGGCGAGGATCTCGGCGAGGAACTGGCCCGTGTACGACGACTGGTTCCGCGCGACCTCCTCCGGCGTACCCTCGGCGACCAGGATGCCGCCGCGGATGCCGCCCTCGGGGCCGAGGTCGACGATCCAGTCGGCGGTCTTGATCACGTCCAGGTTGTGCTCGATCACCAGCACGGTGTTGCCCTTGTCCACCAGGCTGCTGAGCACGTCGAGCAGCTTGCGGATGTCCTCGAAGTGCAGGCCGGTCGTGGGCTCGTCCAGCACGTACACGGTCCGGCCGGTCGAGCGCTTCTGCAGTTCCGAGGCGAGCTTGACCCGCTGCGCCTCGCCGCCGGACAGGGTCGGCGCCGGCTGGCCGAGCCGCACGTACCCCAGACCGACCTCGTTCAGCGTGGTCATGTGCCGCGCGATCGCCGGGATCGCCGCGAAGAACTCCGCCGCCTCCTCGATCGACATGTCCAGCACGTCCGAGACCGTCTTGCCCTTGTAGTGCACCTCGAGCGTCTCGCGGTTGTAGCGCGCGCCGTGGCACACCTCGCACGGCACGTACACGTCCGGGAGGAAGTTCATCTCGATCTTCAGCGTGCCGTCACCGGAGCACGCCTCGCACCGGCCGCCCTTCACGTTGAACGAGAACCGGCCCGGCAGGTATCCGCGGACCTTCGCCTCCGGCGTCTCCGCGAACAGCCTGCGGATGTTGTCGAAGACCCCCGTGTACGTCGCCGGGTTGGACCGCGGCGTCCGGCCGATCGGCGACTGGTCGACGTGGATCACCTTGTCCACGTGATGCAGGCCGTCGATCTTGGTGTGCCGGCCGGGCACGTCGCGGGCGCCGTAGATCTGCTTGGCCAGCGACGTGTAGAGGATGTCGTTCACCAGCGTCGACTTGCCCGACCCGGACACACCCGTCACCGCGACGAACATGCCGAGCGGGAAGGTGACGTCGATGTCCTTGAGGTTGTGCTCGCGAGCGCCGTACACGGTCAGCTCGCGGCCCTCGGTGCGCGGGCGCCGCACCGCCGGCATCGGGATCTCCTTGCGACCCGAGATGTACGCGCCGGTCAGCGAGTCCGGGTGGTTGCGCAGATCCTCGACGGTGCCGGACACCACGATCTGGCCGCCGTGCTCGCCGGCGCCCGGGCCGATGTCGACCACCCAGTCGGCGTGGTCGATGGTGTCCTCGTCGTGCTCGACGACGATGAGCGTGTTGCCCAGGTTCTTCAGCCGGATAAGGGTCTCGATCAGCCGCCGGTTGTCGCGCTGGTGCAGCCCGATCGACGGCTCGTCGAGAACGTAGAGGACGCCGACCAGCCCGGAGCCGATCTGGGTCGCGAGCCGGATCCGCTGCGCTTCGCCACCGGACAGCGAGCCGGACGGCCGGTCCAGCGTGAGGTAGTCCAGCCCGACGTCGAGCAGGAACCGCAGCCGCTCGCCGATCTCCTTCGTCACCCGCTCGGCGATCTGCCGCTCCCGCGGGGTCAGGTCGAGGTCGGACAGGAACGACTTCACCCCGTCGATCGGCAACGAGCAGATCTCGGCGATGTTCTTGCCGCCCATGGTGACGGCGAGCGAGATCGGCTTCAGCCGGGCGCCGTCGCAGGACAGGCACGGCACCTCGCGCATGTAGCCCTCGAACCGCTCCCGGCTGGTGTCGGACCCCGCCTCCGCGTGCCGGCGTTCGACGTACGGGATGACGCCTTCGAAGGTCGTGTAGTACGACCGCTCCCGGCCGTACCGGTTCTTGTAGCGGACGTGCACCTGCCGGTCGTGCCCGGACAGCAGCGCCTTCTTCGCCTTCGCGGGCAGCTCGGCGAACGGGGTGCTGGTCTTGATCCCGAGCTCGTCGGCGAGCGCGCCGAGCAGCCGCTCGAAGTACTGCGAGACGTTCGCCCCCGACCAGGGCTGGATCGCGCCCTCGTCCAGCGACTTCTCCGCGTCCGGGATGACCAGCTCCGGGTCCACCTCCATCCGGGTGCCGAGACCCGAGCAGGACGGACAGGCGCCGTACGGGGAGTTGAAGGAGAACGACCGCGGCTCCAGCTCGTCGAGCTGCAGCGGGTGGTCGTTCGGGCAGGCGAGCTTCTCGGAGAACCGGCGCTCGCGGTGCGGGTCGCTCGCGTCCAGGTCGACGAAGTCGAGCGTGACGATGCCGCCGGACAGCCCGAGCGCGGTCTCGACCGAGTCGGTCAGCCGGCGCTTCGCGGACGCCTTCACCGCGAGCCGGTCGACGACCACGTCGATGTCGTGCTTCTTCTGCTTGTCGAGCTTCGGCGGCTCGGTGAGCTGGTACGTCTCGCCGTCCACCCGGGCTCGCGAGAAGCCCTGCCCGGTGAGCTGGCGGAAGAGGTCGAGGTACTCCCCCTTGCGGCCGCGGACCACCGGCGCGAGCACCTGGAACCGGGCGCCCTCCTCCAGCTCGAGCACCCGGTCGACGATCTGCTGCGGCGTCTGCCGGCTGATCGGCTCGCCGCACTCCGGGCAGTGCGGCCGCCCGGCCCGCGCGAACAGCAGCCGGAGGTAGTCGTACACCTCGGTGATCGTGCCGACCGTGGACCGCGGGTTCCTGCTCGTCGACTTCTGGTCGATCGACACCGCCGGCGACAGGCCCTCGATGAAGTCCACGTCCGGCTTGTCCATCTGCCCCAGGAACTGCCGGGCATACGCCGAGAGCGACTCGACGTACCGCCGTTGCCCCTCGGCGAAGATGGTGTCGAACGCCAGGCTGGACTTGCCCGACCCGGACAGGCCGGTGAACACGATCATCGCGTCTCGCGGCAGGTCGAGCGAGACGTCCTTGAGGTTGTGCTCGCGCGCGCCGCGCACGATCAAACGGTCAGCCACGAGACCTCTTTCGGCTGGTCAGAGCAGGATTCACGACAGGCGCGACCATGCTAACGACGCCCACCGACAAAACCTTCCCCGCGACCACGGACCGGTGCGCTCGACGGTCTACTCCCCTTCGCCCGCGAGTCCATACCAGGCCAGCTCATCGTCCGCACTCAGTTCGTCGAAGTCGTCTGCGATCCATATCTGCCCCTCCATCGTGCCGAGAACGCGATCGGGCCGCTCGTTTGTGTTCTGCGTCGCCATGCGCTCCATCGTCCCTTTCGCCGAAGCTGACCAACGTGCCCCTGCCTAAGTCGCTCACGACGGCAGTTCCTCGCCCGTTCTGCTCGGCCACCATGTAGGCGGCGTACCACTCCGGCCACTTCTCGTCGGGCTGCCCGGTGCGCTTCTCGTGCTCGCCATGGGCCGTCGCCGCACGCAGCAGCGCATTCATGAGGTCGTTCACAGAAGCGAACGACGTCTCGCCGGTGTCGATGCGGCCGGGCAGCCGCGTCGTGATCTCCTGCAGCAGCCAGCCGTTGCCGTCGGGGTCGCTGAAGGTGGCAAAGGAGCCGTAGCTGGCGTGATCGCCGTCGGGCCCGCCGAAGCGACCGCTGCTTCCGGCAGCCTGGAACTGAGCGCCCGACGTACCCGGGTGGAACACCTCGCTGACCTCGACACCGCGGGATGGCGGCGTGAACTGGACGACTCGGAAGCCGTTGTCGAACGCGAAGTCGGCGTCGAGTCTCCACTCGAGGCTCTCGTAGAACGCCTTTGCTCGGTCGACATCCGCGACCGGGATAACGACGGCCTCCAGCTTCAGGTCGACCGTGCCGGCGCCCTCCTCGATGGTTGCGTCACTGCTGGCTCCGGTGGTGCTCATTGCCTGCCTCCTGGGTCGGGTCGCTGTTGTTGACATCGTTCTCGCGCTGGTCCGAGCCGGCGCAAGACTCGAGAACGGCAAGCTCGTCGAACGACCCGACGAGTCAGGAGGTGAAGCTCAAGTCACCTGAAACGGTGATGCACACGTGTTGATTATTTCTCGCCGATGAGTCGCCGTCGTCGTGGTATCTGGTCTGAACCCGGTCCGGTTCGATGGCGGGCCGGCAGGCCGCCGGGCGGTGGTCGTCACGTGCTGTCATCCGTTCGCCGGGCCTGTCGAGCCCCGAACGACGAGCTCGGGGCGCATCAGCAGCGACTGCCCTGCTACAGGCTCGGTGCTCTCGATACCGACGCGCAGGTGCGCGAACGCGGCTGCCGCCATCTTGGGCAGGGGCTGGCGGATGGTGGTCAGCGGCGGTGAGGCGAGGTCGGCCAGCACGATGTCGTCGAAGCCGATCACCGACACGTCCTCGGCGACGCGGAGTCCGGAGTCGCGGATGCCGGCGCACACGCCGAGGGCACACATGTCGTTGATCGCCACGATCGCCGTCGGCGGTCGTTCGGCGGCGAGCAGCTCGCCCGCGGCCGTGCGGCCGAGCCCGGCGGCGTCGAGATCGCCGTACGGCCTGTCCGCCGCGCCGGACCAGACGATCGCCTCGCCCGGGTCGAGGCCGTACGACTCCAGCGCGTCCGAGAA
>WNGB01008182.1_pt1 | contig 14907 bp, 15 predicted proteins | sample 5400681 | NCBI WGS metagenome assembly WNGB01 (sample SAMN13153367, study PRJNA577476) | soil metagenome | isolation source: 115 cm soil or saprolite under grassland replicate 2 | place: USA:California | collected 2016-06-15
TCGCGCGCAATCTGATTCCCGTTGTCGGCATCTACGGCTTCGGCTGGTCCGCTGCGCTCGCTGTGTTCAACTACTGGTTCGATGGGCTGAGCGCCCTGGCGGCGATTGTTGCCGCGTTGATTCCGCGCGCGCTGCGCGAGACCCAACCGAAGTCGTCCGGCGTGATGTCCGTGGCGGCGAATATTGTGCGCGGCCTGGTCACATGGATTTTCCTCGTCGGCATCGTCGGTCTGCCTTACTGGATCGTACTGATCCCGCTCCATGATCTGCTGCTCGGCGACGCGCTGCGGCGCCAGCTGGCGCATTCTCCCGCACTCTGGTTCACCTTTGGCTCGCTTGCGGCCGGACATTTCTGGAAGGCGTTCCAATGGGGCTATGACGCCATGCCCGACAAGGAGCTGAAGCAGCGCGTTCGCTGGGATGTGTATCTCCTGGTATTGCGCGCAATGGCGATGTTCATCATGGCCGCGCACGGCCTCGCATTCATTCTGGTGCCGCTGATGGCACTGCTGCTCAGCTATTTTGAGATCTGGCCCGGGCGCGCGCTCGGTGCGGTTTTCGGCGATCCGTCTCGGCTGTACGAATACGATCCGGACAATCCTGCGTCGAGCCGGCACCGACGCTGATGACAGCCGCGCCATCGCCGTTAGGAGAGTCACCGCGCGGTATAACGGCTAATTCCGATGGCTACTTCGCAATGCCGACGATCTTGTGAATGTGCTTCTTTTGCTCGATCGCGTCGAGCATGAATGCAGCCACGGCTTTGCGGGACAGTGTGAAACCCATCCTGGGTGCAGCCCCCTCGCGGCTTCGATAGTTTAAGGAATCTTCCTGAGTGAGACGCGGAGGCCGCGCGATCGTCCAGTCGAGACCGTTGGCTTGGACAATTTTCTCCATAGCAAGGGAATCGCGCATGTGATTTCTAAGAATGAAACTGGCGAGGCGATTTGGAATTCCGGGGAAATGGGCGGCTGCCGAGAGAACGACGAGGCGTTTCACTCCTGAACGCTGCATGGCGCGGGTTGTCGCAAGCGCACTGTCATTGAGAAGAGAACTCGGTTTGAAAACCTCTCGCGGTCCCAGAGTCGAAATGACTGCGTCATGATTTTGCAGGGCTTCAAAAAGTTGGCTTTCGTCCGTGGCATTTCCCTTCAAGACACTCAGTCGCTCATTTTTTAACGTGATGCTTTTAGGTGAACGCACGAATGCGGTTACATGATGACCTTTGGCCAGGGCTTGCTGAACGATCTCATGCCCGGTTCGGCCGGTCGCTCCTATCACAAATAGTTTCATAATCGTTTCCTTGTTATTGAGAGCCTCTTTGGTTCTCTTGGTGTTGCATTCGCGAAAGATTCTGTTTGTCGACAAAATAGCGGTGTGACATCCGAATCAGATCCATCGCCGGCGCCAAACCCTCTTCTCTGTCCACAATCACTGTGACGTATCCCGCTTCTGGTGCCCAGCGGTGCGGGCGTGCTTTACCTTCCGCAAGAACCCGCTCCTGATCATCTTTCGCCAATTGAATGTCGCAGCCCCGAAAGCTTTCGGGATGGATGTGCATGAACATTTTGCCTTCGACAAAAAAAGCGTCTTCATGGATCCCGGCATTCTGCCGCTCCGTCACATCGGACAAGCTGAGAATCCTTTGCCGTAATTCCTGATGAAGTTCTGCTCGCAATTTCATAATCAATCTCCTTTCTGCCGTGGTGATTGTAATGTCTTCGCTGATGTGTTGCTACTCTAGAAACTATTTTAGTATATCTAGTTTCCACATCAACAAAAATGTTCAGACAAAATTTTGGAACGCCGCCTTGGCGAGTATGTGTGTAACGGTCGACGCTATGACCGCTCGGGACTGTCACGGAGATCAGAGTCATTCTGTGAGATCTGCAAATTGTACTGGCAATCAACGTGGCTCTTGAATAAGCAGATGGCGCGCCCGTAATGCTTTTCAATTCGCTCACGTTCGTTGTCTTTTTTATAATCGTCGTCGCCGCCTATTGGAGCATACGTTCCTGGAATGCGCGGAAGAATCTTCTCGTAGTCGCTAGCTACATCTTTTACGGCGCGTGGAATCCGCCCTTCGCGGCGCTGCTCTTTTCCACCACGGCAATGGATTTTTGGCTTGGTAGGCAAATGAGCAGGGCAAAAGGACGGCGTTCACGCCGCGCGTGGTTGGTTGCCAGCGTTTGCATGAACCTGAGCATGCTGGGATTCTTCAAATACGGGAACTTTTTGCTGGAAAATTTTCAGTGGCTCCTCGCTCGCATTGGCATCATTTATCAGCCACCGCATCTCGACATTCTTCTACCCGTCGGCATCTCGTTCTACACCTTTCATTCTCTCTCCTACACGCTCGACATTTATCGCGGCGTCCTGAAGCCTACTAAATCGCTGCGCGATTTCGTCCTGGCCGTTTCGTTTTTTCCCCAGCTGGTCGCCGGGCCAATTGTGCGAGCTGGCGATTTTCTTCCGCAACTCGCCAGGCCGCAGCCTTTGCGCACAGGGCAGTTTTTCTGGGGACTATTACTTATGACCCTCGGCCTGTTCGAAAAAATCGTGCTCGCCGATACGATGCTCTCTGGTTCGGCCGATCGCATTTTTGGTTATGCTGGACCACTCATCGCAGTGGATTCGTGGCTGGGCGTGATGGCATTCGCCGGCCAGATATTCTTTGATTTCGCGGGCTATTCCACTTGCGCTATCGGCGCCGCGTTGTGCCTGGGTTTTCATCTGAAAGATAATTTCCGTTTTCCGTACGCGGCGATTGGGTTCTCCGATTTCTGGCGCCGCTGGCATATCTCGCTTTCCACCTTCTTGCGCGATTACCTCTATATTCCTCTTGGCGGCAACCAGGTCCATCCGGTGCGTGCCGGGACGAATCTGGTCCTCGTCATGTTTCTCGGCGGCCTCTGGCACGGCGCGGCCTGGACATTTGTCGTTTGGGGCTTGCTTCACGGTTCCTATCTCGTCGTCGAACGGGTTGTTCGCGCTTTGTTCGAGCACAGAGCGTGGGCGAGCCATCTCGCGACTCGACTCCTTGCCGGGTTTGCCACTTACGCTGCGGTTTGCATCGCATGGGTATTTTTTCGAGCATCCGATTTCACCGTCGCTGCGCGAATGTTGGGCGGCATGTTTGGTGGACATCCGCACGGCGACGCCATTCTTTCTACGCGTGAAATGTTGCAGATCGCCCTTGTCACCGCCGGGATGATTCTCGTGCACTGGTCCCTGCGCGATAGCAACATCGAAACGGCCGTGATGCGTTTGCCGCGCTGGATTGTAACAGGGGCGTGGGCCTTCATGGCCTGCGCCATCATCCTGACTCAAGGAAGCAGCAATGCCTTCATCTATTTCCAATTTTAGGCGCAGGCTTCGCCTGCCTCGGTTGTTCTTTCGTAAGCCGACGCAAGTCGAGAGCGTGCACGGCGGTCCTCCGCTCGAATACGTTCGGCCAATTCCACAGTTGGCCTGGCGCGGCATCACAGTAGCAGTTGTGCTGATCGTTATCGCTGCCGCGTCTGCATGGGAATTGTATTGTCGTTCCATCGGTTACGGCCCGACGCTCAACGATAACGAAGACCTTTGGACATCGGCTCGCCGGCGCGTGAAACCCGAGTCCATCGTCATCATCGGCGATTCACGCGGCTGGTACGATCTGGATCTTGACGAACTTGAAAAGGGATTAGGCAAACGCCCCGTTCAGCTGGCTATGGGCGGCGGCTGCGCTTATCCTGTGCTGGCCGATCTGGCCAATGACGAAAATTTTCACGGCACCGTCATTTGCAGTGTTGTTCCCCGTTTGTTTGTCGCACCGCCGGGAACGCCGCCAATGGAGCGCGCTGAAAAAACCGTCCGGCGGTCTCACACTCAAACACCCGCACAACGTGCCAGCCAATATCTGGCCATGCCGTTGGAAGAACATGTCGCGTTTTTAAAACAGGAAGAATTGACTCTCGACGATCTATTGAAACGCCTGCCTATTCCCAATCGTCCTAATGCGCAGGTGCAGCCGCGTCTTCCGCCGTACTTTGGTACTTTGGATCGCGAACGCCGCGCGCGCATGATCGAGAAATGCGCCCGGCCAGGCAGTGAACTGGCGAGAATGACTCAAAAAATCTGGATTCCGCTTTTCACTCCTCCTCCGCCGCCAACTTACATTCCGGAAGAAGAATTTGCGAAAACGATGGGGCAGGCAATTAACCAACGCTTCAATGACGTTGCCGCAGCCGTACAAAAACTTCGGGCTCGTGGAGGCAAAATCGTTTTCGTTCGTTTTCCACATAGCGGAGAACTAAAAAAATTGGAGGACCGCGAAACGCCGCGCATCGGTATTTGGGCTCGAGTGCTCAAGGACACCGGTGCACCCGGTATTCACTATGAAGATTTTCCCGACCTCGCAGGCTTCAATTGCCCCGAGTGGTCACATTTATCCGCAGGCGACTCCATGGAATTCACGAAACGTCTGATCTCACATCTTCGCGCCGCGCTCCAGATGTGATCCAATAATCTGTGCGCATATGCAGCGTTGTCCCTGGGCTACAACCGAGCCGAACATCACCTATCACGACAAGGAGTGGGGCGTCCCTGTTCACGACGATCGATTGCTTTTCGAATTTCTGATTCTTGAAGGCGCGCAGGCGGGACTGAGCTGGACCACGATTTTGAAGAAACGCGACAACTACCGGAAGGCGTTCGATGGATTTCGCCCGGAGAAAATCGCGCGTTACGGCGCGCGCGACGTGAAGCGGTTGCTCGGCGACGCCGGAATTGTGCGGAACCGCTTGAAAATTGCGGCCACAATCGAGAACGCAAAGACGTTCCTCGCCGTGCGCAAAGAATTTGGGACTTTCGATGCTTATCTGTGGAGCTTCGTGAGCGGCAAACCAATCCAGAATCGCTGGAAACGCATGGCCGACGTCCCCGCGCGCACGGCTGAATCCGACGCGATGAGTCGCGATTTGCAGCGCCGTGGATTCAAATTCGTTGGCTCAACGATCTGCTATGCGTTGATGCAAGCTACGGGGATGGTCAATGATCATCTCGTGACATGTCCGCGACACGCGCAGGTGGGAGTTGGGCGCCGCCGCAAGTGAAGAGCGCCTTAGGAAAACGGAACAGAAGGCAACAAAGAGAACCAAGAGCTGCATTTAAGCAAGGCTAAGCAAATCCTTTCTTACTTCGTTCCTTTCTGTTAAGGATTCCCAGCCGGAACCCCTTTAGACGCCGTCGGGTCTGTTTAACGGCGGCGGCGTTGGTCCTGGCGGCGGAGAATGTTGGTTGTCGCCCGAGGCGCCTTTCGCGTTCGCCTCGGCCGCTCGTTTGGCCGCCCACCTGGCTTTCATCGCCGCCGCAAGTTGAGCGCGACGTTCCGGTGAAAGATTCAGTTTTTTCTTCGCCTTCTTAACGGCGCCCGATTTCCTCGCTTCGATTGGCTTGGGAGACTTCGCAGCCGATTTCTTTCTGGCTTTTGCTGCCTCCGCTGCCTGTAGCCTTTGTTTTAGCTTGGCCAGTTTCTTTGGACCTTCTTGCAGGCGCTTTTCAAGTCGCCTGATCTTTTTCTTTAAATTCCTATTCTTCATAATTCTGTGTGCTCCCGTTCGCTACGAAAGTGAACTAACGATTCGATTTAGAGTTAATGACAAAATCTCGTTGATGTCACGCTCTTCTTTAGCCGTTGGCCTTTGACTTCGATGCGTGATCACTTTCGTTTCCTTCTGTGCCGACTAGTTCTCTGTCCATCGACGCTCACGAGGAAATCTGGCCTCTCAGCCAACCGTTTCGTATTTCGCGGGGCAGTAGCACTGAAGCGCAGATCCTCGTTTTGACGGTTAGCGATGGCAAACACATCGGTCGCGGCGAAGGCGTTCCGCTCGCACGCTACAATCAGAACATTGCCTCGGTGTTGGCACAGATCGAATCGATACAAGGCGATAACAATTTGAATCGCCAAAGTCTTCAAGGCCCCCTGCCTGCAGGTGCTGCGCGCAATGCGTTGGACTGCGCATTATGGGATCTTGAGGCGAAAATTTCCGGCAAACGCGCCTGGGAACTGGCAAATATTCCGATTGTTCCTGGAGTCGAGACATCGTTTACAATCAGTCTGGATACACCGGAGAAAATGGGAGCGGCAGCGAAAGCGAATGCGAGACTGCCGATGCTGAAGCTCAAACTTGGAGGCGACGATCCGGACCTTGCGCGAGTCGAGACCGTACGCGAGGCCGCGTCCGCGACGCGTTTGATCGTCGACGCAAATGAATCGTGGTCGCCCGAGCATTATCAGAAAATTGTCCCGACTCTGAAACAATTAGGCGTTGAGCTCATCGAACAACCTTTCCCTGCGAAAGCCGATGAAGTCCTCGAAATTCTCGATCATCAGATTCCAGTTTGCGCCGATGAGAGTTGCCATACGACCGGCGATCTTCCTCGCCTGACGAATCGTTACGAAGTCATTAACGTAAAGCTCGATAAAACCGGCGGGCTAACCGAAGCGCTGCGCTTGTGCGAGCGCGCCCGCGACAGCGGCTTCAAATTATTGATCGGTTGCATGGTTTGCACTTCGCTCGGGATCGCACCCGCTCGCCTTCTGGCAAGCTTCGCGAACTGGATCGATCTCGATGGGCCGCTACTCCTAGCCCGAGATCGTGATCATCCGGTGCCATACGCGAACGGAAGGATTGGAATTCCGCCGCGCGACTTGTGGGGTTGAGATTCCCGGCGCAAACATCTTATCGATTTTATCCCGAACTCGCGAGCCAGCGGGTTCATCACTTCAGCGAGAGATCGTCACGGCGTAAGGAAAGTCTTGCCTGTGTAAGGATCTTTTACTTCGGTTCCGGGCGGAAAACTCCGGACGTCGATGTAACCACTGTCTGGCGAGAACGGGCTGGTAACCAAGCCTTGTTTTCCGGGCACGGGAATTCCGTAAGGCAGATCACTATTTCGGTTCCTCCCGGCAGCGGTTGCTTTCGCCACGCGGACGTTGTTCGGGTTCGGAGGTGCAGGGGCCGGAGTCGGACTTGGTGAAGTCTGACTATTTGAAGTATCTGAAGAATCGCTTGGCGGAGTCTCATTACTCTGTTTAGGGCTGTTCCGCCGCGGTTGCGGCGATCGCGGCTTTGGTGCGGGACGCGCAAACGAGTTGCGTATCGACCTAAAAAAATCATCGAAAGGCCCCGCTTGCCCTATCTCAGGCGCACCAAAGAGGGTGAAGATCGACAGATACATGACAATTGTGTGGAGCGGCGGTTTCATAACGCGGAAGGATACTGCCTGCATCTTTTGAAAAATGCCAGTCTTCCTAATTTTCCCAATGGTTCTAACTTCTTAATTCTTACGTCTACCATTCCTTAACGCTCAAATAAAATTTAGTCTTCGCGAGTTCGTGGCGAGTGAAATCTCAAACGTTTAGCCACGACCTATTTCATAGGCCTGTCTGGAAAGCTAGCTACCCCAGCTTGAACCATCGACTCTGGAATACTTCGCAATCCCAGCGAAGTGTCCGCGCGTCCCCCTTCCACGGGGCTACTCCTCAACGTGCACAAGATTCGGGTCAAGTCTCACAATAAGCGGTGAGCGCGATGCACGAAGATGGCTTTAGCTCAATCCAGAAAGGTAAAATATGAATAAACTAATAAGCACATGGAATCCGCTGAGAGAGATGGAGGAAGCACAAAATCGCTTCAATCGGTTCTGCTCGGGCTGCTTTCCCAACAGAATAGGCAGTGGAGAGATCCACAGCCTTGCGGTCGCAGATTGGTCACCAGAGGTTGATATCAGTGAGGACGATCACGGGTATCTGCTCAAAGCTGACCTGCCTGAAATGAAGAAGGATGACGTTAAAGTAACAGTCGAAGACGGCATTCTTAGCGTTTCTGGAGAACGCAAAGTCGAGAAGGAAGATCACAAGAAGAAATTCCATCGCATCGAACGATGCTTTGGCACTTTCCGACGCACCTTCACGCTGCCTGAAGATGCCGATAGCACGAAAGTCAGCGCGGAGTTCCGCGACGGAGTGCTGAAAGTGCACCTCCCAACAACGACGAGAGCAAAATCCAAAGCTACCCAAGTTAAAGTGGCGTAATGCTCTAACACTGACCGCGGGCGTGCGGAGGGTTCCGTGCGTTCGCTCCCAGTGTAGGAGTTCATTCAACGACCCCCGGGTGCTAGGAATTACACGGGGACTAACCCAGCCGGTTTTTATGAATTAGCACGGCCACCAAGTAGCCGCCTCTCCGAACCGTGGAGCCCGCGCAGTCGTTGCCTCCGTAAGATTTCGTCTTAAAACAACGGATGCGGCCGTGGGGAGGCCATCAAAGTTAATTAACCAGGTATCAACGAAGTGATGTCACCAAGCCATTGAGTCACGCCTCGCGGACCTGCTTGGTCTTTCTCCTCAGACGAACAGTGCTATACCGAGCGTCGCAACTTCGGAAGCGATTTGCGAAATTGCGTGGGAGAGCGACCGACGATTCGCCTAAACGTGCGATTGAAGTTCGTCATGGATTGAAATCCGCATGCGAAAGCAGCTTCGCTAATTCGCGAGTTAGGATTGAGCAAAAGCGCCTTTGATTTCTCGACTCGGACTCTCGAGAGATAGTCGATGAAATTTACCCCGGTCGCTTTCTTGAACATCTTGCAAAAGTAATGCCTGCTGATGTTGGCCGCCTGGGCCACACGCCCGAGAGACAGCGGCTCCGTCTGATGCTTCTCGATGAAGTGCCGTGCTCGCGCCATGTTCATGGACTCATCGTTTTCGCGCCGTACGGCGAGTTGATTCGACAAGATCGAAAGGTGTTGCGCAAAAATACTCAGGAGCCGCAACATCGCCCGATACCGGTCCGGTGATAAAACGCACGAACGAAAATAGGCCCGCTCAAGTTTTTTCCAATCCGCCCTGTAGCCCCACGCGCGGAGCTGCCGAGTAATGCTCGCGAAGTGTTTCTTAGTCGGGTTCTTGAGCATCACTTCACCCGTCTCAAGAAAACCAAGAATGTGGTCACCTACATACACCGGCACTGCACTTTCGGAGAGTCCCGCAAACCAGGTAACGGTACGCGTTGTCGAGTTCGGTTCTCGAGATGCGTCGGTCTGGGCCCTTAAGCATGCGGCGCGAGCCTTGTTGAAACGAGCCAGAATTGAGGCGAATGAGTGGTGATCGTCCTTCCCATGATGCACAGGCGACCACGAATCATGCCCTCGGATATTTAGCGGCAAACCCGTGGCTTCGCTGAAAGCTCGCTCGTAATCTTTGAATATGTGCGAGCGCGACAGATGGCGCATCACTTCCTGATCAGAGGATCGGGATGGGTTTCGCTTGCCCATTTCACCTGACAAAGCAGTACGTCTAACCCCGTTTGCGTGTCGCATCGGCGGACGCATACTAAAATTCGAACCCTCTCAGCCACAGCTGGCCTGATCGAAGCCTTTGCCCGATGCATGCGTTGCCGAACGTCTGCTGCCTAACATCGCAGGTCTGATTTGTGGCTGAAGCGCGAAGCTGCCTGAAGAGCGCAGCCCGATGTTTAGAGCCTTTATGTCGCTTGAAATAAATCGCGCTGCTTTGTTGGACGGTTGGTTGCATATTTGTTGATATGGAAACTGCCGGTGCTGATCTGAGCTACATTCGCAGCCCGCGAAACACCGCACGCCAGCAAGGCTTTGGTCGTCTCCTCCACAGTCAGGAGATATTTGAGCACGATTGGATGAATTGCATGCGCCACTTCAGCATCTCGCATTATTTCGCGAAATTGGATTACATGCATGTTCGGTTAACCTTAAATGACGCGGCTCACCGCCCGTTGTCGTGATGAAAATCGTCGTACGATGAATAAGTCCCTGGAGGTCAGCTGCCGCTGGGCACGAGCGCCCTGCTTGCTAGCTGCAGTCCTAAGCCACCGGAAAAGCGTGACGCGACGTTTTGAGACTTTGCGATGCGCAAGATAAAGCGCGCTGTTTTGGGTGATCGTTGGTTCCATATTGTTTCTTTTAGTGGAGTTAGTTTAAATGCGTCGATCCGATTCCGATCTCGGAGTCATTGTCGCGCCTGATAGTCTCTCGTTGAGACTGCGCATCGCCGTACACCTGTATTTCAGATTGGTGATCTAAGCGGGCAATAACCCGATGCCGGCGCCCCGAAATGGTAATGTTGCTGAACAAGAAGTCCGAGAGCCATGTTTGGTGCGCGTCCTTGTTTGTATGAATGAAGGCTGTCATAGAGAGATAGTTCTGCCCCTGTTTGGTTGGTGCAGAGAGAAGGGGCCGCACCCGCGGTCGATTGACGCTGCAAACGCTAGCAAATGAATCTACACCCGCAATGCCGATCGCCTAATGTTATTTTGGCTCTTGTGCGACTCTGCGAGACTCACGGTCCACAAGGTACACGCTTTAGAGCGAACAAGGCGCAGTTCACGAGGCACGTTTTTATTAGCCTATCTGCTTGTAAGAAAGATTTTTTGACCGGTGGCTATTCTCCGCGAATCTCATTTGCGCGAAACTGCTCTCGATACCCGTATGAACGCGCGCTACCTGTGGGCAACGCGCCGCTTACTGTTGCGCTTCTTCGGCTCGATCCGATGTTCGATCCGCTGCGCAAAGATCCGCGCTTCCAAAAACTCCTGAGTGCGCAGCCACGAGTCCAACGAAATTCCCCGGCCGCAAAAGGAGTTTACCCGCCGTGGCGGGCGCTTTCAAAAACTCTTCGTCTCATCTGCATACTGAAAGAACGATGAAGCTCAACCCCAGCTCCTATATGAAAGGGAGCTTCACTCAACAACCTGTTAGATATCCCCATATCTCACCTTGTCCGGGCAATCGTCGCTCGGTCTGACGAACCCATTCCACAGCCGACGGAAACGTTTGCGGCGTTTCCCTCGGACGACCGCTGTCTCGGGCATCCAAAGGTAAAATTGTTTGCGTTGGAACGCTCTCCTAATGTTCCTCATGCAACCAATATCGCACAGTTTACCCAAACCCATGCAGGATATCTCTGTTAAGCTTTCATCAGGTGTGTGCGACGTTTATAACAGTTGTTAGCTTAGCTAGTTACAGACCTAAACACGCAGACCCACTTATCGATTGAGGAAATAGGTTAATTAGTAAACGGCAGTGCTTGGGCAATGGTATCTTTAGGTGAGGGCAGCCAAAAGCTCGCTTAATTCGATTCTAACAATGCTCGAAGCCGTATCGCTAATGCCATAGGGCAGGATGAGCTGTCCGTTGTGGACCAGCGACCCACAGGAGTAAACGACGTTAGGCACGTAGCCTTCTCTTTCGTTCCCTTCCGGTTTTAACAGCGGCTCTTCGAGCTGGCCAATGATTCTTTTAGGGTCGTGCAAATCAAGCAAGATCGCTCCAATGCAGTATTTTCGCATTGGACCGACGCCGTGAGTAAGAGCTAACCAGCCGGCTGCGGTTTCAATCGGCGAGCCACAGTTACCAAGCTTCACAAACTCCCAGGGCTGTTGGGGCTCTTCTAGGAGCAGTGGATCGCTCCAAAAATGCGGACTGTCCGAGAACATAAGGTAAAGGTTTTCATCATCCTGTCGTGAAAGCATCACATAGCGTCCGGCGATCCGACGAGGAAAAAGAGCCATGCCTTTGTTTTGAACTGCCGGCCCATTAAGAGTTAGGACACGGAAGTTAAGGAAGTCCGCGGTCTCGATCAACTGGGGTAAAATAACTCGACCATTGTAGGCGGTGTAGGTCGCGTAGTAGATAACGCTCCCATCGTCTTCGACAAAACGAACGAAGCGAGCGTCCTCAATGCCGTTGCTCTCGTTAGGCGAAACGGGAAAGATAATACGTTCCGACATGTCAGAAGAAGAAGCGAAATGAATTTCGTAGTTGGATTCCGCCAGCCAGTGCATGCACTCCAAAGTTCGCGGCACGTCGCGGGTGTGTGCAGAAGCTTCGTCGCACGCTGCTTGCTGGATGGACTTATCCAACTCATCAAGGAGAAAGGTCTTACCTAATCGTCCCATGACCGAAACAGCCCAGTCATTCTCAAGTCCCATGTCACTTAGTTTGTGCAAAAAGGAGCGTTTATGGTAGGTGGGATTGAGATTGAGCTCAGGCAGCGTTACAAAAGGCGTGGTCTTGTCGATCTCGATTGAATGATCACGATGGATAACTCCGGTTCGAAACTGGATCGACGAGATATGCCCTTCACCGGTCGAGCGCAGGCTCAAGATAAAACGAAGATCGCCCTGTCCCAGACCGGTCTGGTCGGGATGCGGCACAATCGAGGGATTGAACAAGGCTGCCGATTCGAGTGCATACTCGCCGGAGAAGAGTGCGCCGATAAATAGCCGGCGTGCTTCCGAAATCGTTTCGCTGTCCGGGATATGCCCTCGCACTTTATCGAAATGTCGCAGCCAACTCTTATCAAGATCGATATGTCTATCGTTGAAATCCGTTCTAACTAACGAAAGCTGCTTTTCGGTTTCCTGCTCGCTTAGCGCGAGAGCGCGCGCGATGATATGCTCGACACGCGTGGGATTAATCGGGATGAACGGACGCACCACCACGCGTTTGTTGTCCGGCCGAAGAAGGACGCCCGTCGGATGAAGTTTCATCCGACTTTGTGACTGGGGATCTTTAAGTCAGGCGCGGTTTCCGCCTGCGTCATGTCCGCGAGGGATAAGTAAAACGCGAGACTTGATTCTGCTCCCTGATTCTGGCTCACGCGATCCTGATGCAAAGCGTCACGACATCCTCCGGTGCTGGAATCGTAGAGCGATTCGCCGAGGTCGTTCCGACCAAGGAACCACTCGAAACAGCGTCGCAATGCGCGCTTCCAGTATTCGTCGTGCGTGAGAGCAAAAGCCTCGAGACAGGCCGAGATGGTAGCATAGGCTTCCACGGGCTGTTGATCGAAACGCGCGCGTTCGCCGCCGCGCTTCCAAAAACCGTTGGAGCCGATCGGCGCGAAATGTCCGGCCTTCGCTCTTTGCGTATCTACCAGCCAGCGGAGCGACTGCAAACCTGCCTGGAATACCTCGCCACGCGAAGTCCAATGACCACTCAGGATCATCGCATGCGAAAGCTTTGCGTTGTCGTAGGTAGCGATCGTCTCGAACCATTGCCATTCCTTCGAACTGTTAGCTTGAAACAACTCGAGCAGTCGCGTGGTGAGCAGGTCACGCAGCTGATTCACCATCCGGTCGCCGGAGAAGCTGCGCAGGTATTCCTGCATTGCGAGCAGGACGAAGGCCCAGGCGCGCGGAGAAGTGAATTGCTCTACGACCGGCAAACCTCGTTGGAACAAGAGCGCGCAAAGATTGCGATGACCGTCATTTTTTGATCGGCCAAGCGCCATTCCCACAGCCCAAAGCGCTCGCGCGTGACTGTCTTCCGAACCGACCTCTTCCAGCCATCCCCGGCTATGACTCATGAAGTTCCGAAACCGCTTCGTTTCCTGATCGAATGCATCCCATAAGAACGAAAGATACGTACTGGCCAGGCGTTCAACGTCCCGTTGCGCAACACGACTGGTCATCTCCGGAAGTAGCAGAGTCAGGATAAAAGCGCGTGCATTGTCATCGGTGCAATAACCTTCCCGGTAATTCGGCACATTGAAAATAGCGTGCTGGAAAATTCCGGTGTTGTCGGTCATCCGAAAAAGATGATCGAGTTTTAGTGGCGGAAATTCATAGGGACGATTTCCCAGAGTTCGAACGGCAAAGGCTTTGCGCGGCGGAACAGTCAAACGCACACGCGCGCGCTGAAAGCTTTCCATGTAACGACCGGCTACTACCGGCCAGATCATTTCGCGTCCGAGTTTCCATGCACGTTTTCGCATTCCCGCCATCAGTGCAGAATTGGATAGGAGGCGAGTTACTCCTTCGGTAATAGCATTGCTGTCGCGAAAGGGCACAAGAATGCCACCCTCCTCCGCGAGTAACTCCTGCGCGTAAAGATAAGGAGTCGAAATCACCGCTTTACCTGCGCCGAAAGCATAGGCCAGGGTGCCGGACGTGATTTGCGCTTCGTTAAGATACGGGGTGATGTAAATGTCGGCCGCGCCGATAAAATCGGTTAGTTCCTCCAGCGTCACGAAGCGATTGTAGAAAATAACATTGCCGGTCACGCCTCGATCTTCAGCCAGACGCTCAAGCTTTAACCGATAAGACTCGCCTTCCCGCAAAAGAAGATTGGGATGTGTCGCGCCAAGGACAATGTAAACGACATTCGGGTGCTCCTTGAGAATTGCCGGTAACGCCTCGATTACATACTCGATGCCTTTGTTAGGCGAAAGAAGTCCAAAGGTAAGCAGCACCGTCTTACCTTCCACGCCGAACTGATCCTTGTGGAAGGTCGGGTCGATGAACTGCACGTCAGGCACGCCGTGCGGGATGAGGTCGATCTTCTCCGACGAGACGCCATAGACTTCCTTCAACAACCCTCGCCCACGTTCAGCCATGACGATAAAACGATTCGAGAGCGCATCGAGCTGCTCCATCACGAATCTTTGCGACTCGTTAGGCTCGCGCAGCACAGTATGCAGCGTTGTCACTACCGGCATGTGCACGTCGCGGAGCAAAGCTAGCAAGTGACTTCCGGCCGGTCCGCCGTAGATGCCAAACTCGTGTTGGACCGAGACGACCTCGACGTTGTTAATGTTTAAGAAATCCGCAGCGCGCCGGTATGAGTCGATCTCCTTTTCATCGATCTCAAAACGGATACGCGTCGAATAATCGTAGCCTTCAGGGCGATCGTTAACCGCTCCGACGATGCATTCGCAATTTGGGTACTCGGCTGCGACCGCCTCACAAATGTCGGCCGTAAACGTCGCTATGCCACATTGCCTGGGCATATAATCTCCCAGGAAAGCGACGCGGTTGATCGTGGTCATTAGGCAGCCTGAGTTAGTGTCTTTTCAACAAATGTCAGCCTTTCTCCATCGAG